>OGFC01000021.1_pt1 | contig 168572 bp, 147 predicted proteins | sample 1570841 | NCBI WGS metagenome assembly OGFC01 (sample SAMEA2582137, study PRJEB24529) | metagenome | biome: Human gut stool | place: China | collected 2011 | reverse complement strand
CTTACAAAGTTTCCAGCCTGTCTTTTAGTTTCTGCAATACTTTGTTTTTCCTGTTTCTGATTGTCTTTGTACAACACCCGAAATACTGTGCTGTTTTTTTAACTGTGTACTCTTCAAAAAATAATAGTCTTATCAATTCCATTTCTTCTTCAGACAAATATTTCAGAGCTTCCTGCAGCTCTTGTATTTCTGACAGCCTGATGACTATTTCTTCTGGTGATAATATATGCAAATAACTGTTGTAACTCGTTTCCTCTACTTTTTCTATTCCGCATACACCATTTTTCTGCATTTTTTCAAGCTGGTATCTTTCTTTTCTTCTTGACTGGTACCATGCCAGATATACGTCTCTGGTAACTTCTACGAGAGTTTCATTTACACGCAGCACATACCGTTGTCTTTCCTTTGGTTTTTTACCACGCATCTTTTATTCTCCCTTCTGAAGCACTCCGATCAGTCTGCCTGCATTTCTTCTCATTTTCTGCTTTGCCTGTGAAATACATTTTGATACTGCTGGTTCTGTAATTCCAAACACCCGTGACACTTCTCTTTGTGTCCGCTGCTGAAAATAAATTTGATGGATTACCTGTCTCTGCCGGTCAGTCAGCAGATCCATGAATTCTCCAATAGCTTCTTCTATAATCAGTTTTTCAAGTACATTCTGCCTTTTGTCCACCAATTCGCACCAGCCTTCTGAAATATGGCTATATGAAATGCAATTATTATGTTCTCGTACCTCCCTGTTCCTGCACAGCCGATCTTCACCTTCTAATATCAACCGCACATACCAGGGCTGATTATCAAAAAAATCTTCCTTAACAACTGTTATTTTTCTTCCTGCTTCATATACATAATCTCGACAGGTAAATAAAGGAAAAACCGTTCCATAATCACCTGCACAATAGAAAACATATCCTGTCTGATACGCAATAATTTCCGCACCATCTATCAGTCTCTGCTTTACAACTGCCACATCGTTTTCTCTTAAATACCTGGCGGATGGAACCTTTCTTCTTTCTTCCCTGTTACCTACAACCTGTTTCAATTCCTGCAATGTCAGCATAATTACCACCCTTCTGCCTGCTGGCAACAGGTGCCCATCAGCAGAAAGGATAGGATTATTACTGATCTACTGGCAAAAGGGCAGTAAAAAACAGCTTCCGGCACACCCGTTTTTTTTAACGAGAGCCTGAAACTTCCTTACTGCCCTTTCTGCTAATTTACAGCAGCCTCTATTTTATTTTCCGTCTGATGTCCCGGTCAGACTTCTTTGCATTTCTTTCTGTTTTTATGTTCTTTTCATTTTCCATCAAAACAGAATAGTCTCCCATTGCATCATAGGGACACTGCTTCCGATAGATTAAATTTTCTTGTCTGGTCATCAATCCTGTCTCCCTTCCTTGTTTCTGTCTCTTTCTCTCTGTTTGCTATTTTAACAGCACAAAAAACTATTATCCTTAGCATATATGGGGAGTTTTTTTGTTTTACACCCCATATATGGTGAAATTTCACCTGTACTCATTAAAACTTTCTATCAGTGAATCTATTGTCTGCATGATAATTTTCTGCTCTTTCCATTCCATCTTCTGAATACGATAAAATACTTCCTCAAACTGCTTTCTTTTTTCTGCATCGTCCCTCTCTTTTCCCATCAGGATATTGGCATCTGTTTCCAGGATCTCAATCATCTTCCTGAAAATCTCAACAGACATTGCCGTTTGCCCTCCTTCTATCCTGCTGACCGTATTGACACTGATACCTGCTTTTTCCGCAAAAGATTCCTGTGACAACTTCATTTCCTGCCTGCGTTTTCTGATCCGTTCTCCCAATTCAATAAGTTCTGTGGAAATTGCACGATTGCTCAATACGGTGTCTCCTTTCCTGCAATTTATCCCAGCTTTACGACATTGTGTCGCAAAGTTTCCAGAAAAAAAGCAGCTAATTTTGTCTTAGCTGCTTTTCAAAAGATCTATTTCATTTTATTCTCGGTATTTTATGTATTCCTGTAATAACTGTGAGCAAGAAAACACTAAGATAAATGATTGCCTGTCCAACCATTGCCAGAAGAACGACACTTCCTATCAATCCTCCGATCAGAAAATTCATTATCCATACTGCCAGTGTTCCTCCAAGGTCAAACCCTCTTGGAACCATCCAGACACACATTTTTCCAATTCCGAATGGTATCCCCATCAGTAGCAACAGCAATAAATAATTGCACTTCCCATCCTGGATACAAAGCGGTCTCAGCACTGCAAACAATACAACAATCACCAGTGCTGGAACAATAACTTTTTTTATCATATTTCTCATGTTCCTTTATCCTCCATACATATCGTGATTAACCTCTGCCTGATAATAGCTGTTTATCGTTGCCGGGGCATTATACAGGGCAGTCAAAAGATATGCTTTAATGTTTCCAACCTTGGTCGTATTTCGATTCAGACAAAACAGCACATATTCGATATGTGAATAATTCAGCTTCATAAACCTGCTTTTCACCAAAGCAACTGGCTTTTCTGTCCCTGCGATCCGAATCATACTGTCCTCCGGCATCATCATAACTTCAATCATCAGTTCTACCAGTTCATCCACATCTTCTTTGGCATGATATTGATAATCTATGTTTTCATGAATCACTTCACGATATGCCCGCATCTCCTCCATCACATCTCTTTTCTTTTTCAGATTGCCTGATATGATTGGATAGGATTGATTTATCTCAGTTTCACTAATATCAGTCTTGTTAATATCAGTATTATTAGATTGTGATTTCGGATATTCTGGTTTTGTGATTTCCACTATTCTTGAATGATGATTTTCACAATTTTGGAATTGTGATTCTGGAAATTCTTGATTTGTGGTTTTCATCATTCCTGAATTGTGATTTTCACCATTCTGTAATTGTGATTCCACACAATCCTGAATTGTGGATTTCACTACTCCTGAATGATGATTTTCACAATTCAGAAAAGTGCCTGTTTTTTCCCTATTCTCAGCTTCTGATTGCAGATTTGCACATTCTTCATGGTTTCCCTGCTCAGATTGCAGATCTGCACATTTTCTATAATTTTTCTGCTCTGATTGCAAATCTGCACAGCTATCCATCGGCTTTTGGTCTGGCACTTCTCTGAGCATAAAATTTTTCACATAAATAACATTAGGCTTTCCCAGACCCAGACGTTTCTTTTCAATCAGTCCAATCCCATTATTACTGTCCAACTCTTTTACCAGCTTCACTGCCTTTTGGGTTCCACAGTTCATCAGCTCTGCAATTTCTTCCACCGTGAAAATAATATATACTCTGTCCTCTGAATCCAGCCATCGGTTCTTAATGCTCAGGCTCATACGGTCCAGCATCAGACCGTATAATACCTTTGCTTCACAAGAAAGAGCTTTAAAGCATGGTTCTGTAAACAGCACTTTCGGGACACGATAAAAGCTATATTGTTCCGCTTCCATTCCCGTAAAATAATCAAACTGTATCTTCTGCATCTGCTACTCCTTCTCTGTTTTGTTTCCATTTATCCAAAAGCATAAAAATAACTTCTTCTATCTGTTCTTTAGAATATGTCTCTGGAAAATAATTGCCGATTCTTTTTGCCGGAATGGTTACATTGATTTTACTGTTTTCTTTTTTCAATAAAACGGCATAGATATAACCCTGATTTAATTTTCCATTTGCACTGCATTCCTTTAATTGTTCTGCCTGTTGTTTTGTCGGAAAGATATTACTGTTGACAATTCCTTCCAGAAGCCATTCCTGTTCCTGTGGTTTCAGATAAGACAATTTTTCTCCCACTATCATAGGGATTTTATTATCGTCCACATATTCCAATAATCCATCTGATAATGAAGCCAGACGGATATATCTCTGCACAGTTCTTCCACTGTCCCCGGCTGTTTCACCAACCATATCTGCCGTATATTTTTCACCTTTACTTCCCTGGTGCTTCATAGCATCATATTTCATCTTATAGGCATGGGCCTTTTCACTTGGCAGAATATTTTCACGCTGAATGTTGGAATCGACCATAATTATGACAGCTTCATCATCTGTATAGTTTCGGACAAGGACCGGCATAGTTGTTTTGCCACACAGTTCACAGCCTCTTTTTCTCCTGTGACCTGAAATCAGTTCATATCCACCTTCTGATCGGGGTCTTACCAGAGCAGGATTTAAAACACCGTAGTTTTTAATACTCTCTACTGTCTCAGCCATTTTTTCATCATCGCTTACATGAAATGGATGATTTTTGAAAGGATAGAGCTTTTCCAGTTCTATTTCCACAACCTGGTTCATACTCTTTTCCGGTGATTCTTCTAATCCCAGTAACTCATCATAAGAGGTAAGCTGAATCTCTTTTTTCGGTCTACGCATGTTTCAACACCTCCTGAACCAGTTCTCTGTAACTGTCTGCCCCTTTGCTTTTTCCATCATAAGCAAATATACTTACACCTTCAGATGCTGTTTCTGCAAGACTTTCCGTTCTCGGAATCGTCTGCTCAAAAATCTTAATGTCATTTCCATATGTAGTTTTAATTGCCTGTTTGTTTCTCTTTGCATTATTGTAACGGCAATTATCCATTGTGAACAAAATACCTTCTATCTGCAATTCCGGATTAAACCTCTGATGGATTCCTTTTACCACTTTCAGTAATTCCATAAGTCCATCCGCCGCATAATATTGTGGCTGTACCGGAATCAGAACGCTGTCCGCTGCACTCAACGCATTGATTGTCAGCATTCCCAATGATGGCATACAGTCAATCAGAATATAATCATATTCATCTTTCAATAGTTCCAGATACTCTTTCAGTACTTTTTCCCTATCCTCAACAGTAAATAAGGACATATCCATTCCGGCAAGCAATTTATTGGACGGAATCAGATCCATCCCTTCTTCATGGTGCAAGACTGCTTCCTTTGGATCAAACTCCAGTCCCATGATGATATTTTCCATCATACTCTTTAAAGTCACTTTGAGATTTTTGGGAAATCCCATTCCCATTGTCAGATGTCCCTGCGGATCTGCATCTACCAGCACTACTTTTTTCCCATTCTTTGTCAGTCCGGCTCCCAGATTGATGGTTGTCGTTGTTTTGGCTACTCCGCCCTTCTGATTTGCAATAGCAATTACTTTACACATATACCTTCCTCCGATTTACTGTTTTTCTTCTACTTCTACATAAACACGAAAATATTTACTTGTTCCTTTATTTGCATAAGCATCAGATACTTCCAGGACATCCAATTCCTTATGATTTTCCAAAATACGTCGAAACCATTGAATGTCCCTCAAAGTACCCTGTAATCTAATTTTCAGCATATATATCCTCCCAGTCTTTGTAAAAGCAATACTCTGGATAACGGATTTTAATAGCTTCCCAGAAATACCGGGCATATCCACAGCAAAACAGATCCTCTACGGTATAACACTGACATTCTTTCAACTGATCTTCTTCTGCTTCGTAATCTCCGACGCTTGGTGTTCCATTACAATACAGGTTAAATGCCATACGGACAATTCGTAAACTTCCACTGGTCTGCCACCCTTCCTGCAGGCATTCCGTTTTTACACATCCAGTTTTAAAATTATAGATTTTATTCACATTATTTCTTGTGTCTCTGTCGATACCCAGGCAATAAACCAAAGCCCGATGGTAGACATCCTGATATCTGCATTTTTTCAGATATTCCTCATAAAATTTTTCGTGTTCCCTGCTCTTGAAAGTAATTGTGCGAGAATTGCTATTCTCTGCTCTTAACGCTGTGTTTGTCATTTTCATTTTCCTCCTGAATTTTTAATATTTAGGTATAAAAAGACACTCCATTTCTGGAATGCCCCATAAAAAATAGGGACACCCGCTTTTAACAAGTATCCCTATAATCTATCAAATATCTGATAGTCCACTATTCACTTTCATATTCAGGATTTTTTGTGTTCCCCGTACCGAGGTCTAAGGCAACCACAACGGTGACTCTCTGCACAAGCAACTTTTCCTTGTGATTTTCACCGATTTTGTTGAAACTGAAAAACTCTACAAAGTGCGTAAATTCAAGGATTTCTAGATATCTTTCCTTTGTAGTCCCACCACAGTCTCCACATGGACGGTCTGGCAGAATTGATCCACACAGCAGGCCTTCTCAACCTTATATCCTGCCGCCAGAAATGCCGGTAAATCTCTTGCAAGACTTGTGGCTTTGCAGGAAATATAGACAATGTGATCCACTTCGTAAGAAAGAATCTTCGGCAATGCCTTTGGATGGATGCCGTCTCTTGGTGGATCGAGGATAATCACGTCTGGTTTATCCGTAAGGTCATCCAGAACTTTCAGGACATCTCCTGCTATAAATTTACAGTTACCAAGATTATTTAATGCCGCATTCTCTTTCGCAGCTTCTACCGCCTCTTCTACGATTTCCACACCAATCACCTCGTCTGCCACAGATGCTGCAAGCTGGGCGATCGTTCCGGTTCCACTGTAAAGGTCAAAAACTACTTTGTCTTTCGTGTCTCCGATATACTGACGGACTACTGAATACAGGACTTCCGCAGCCAGCGAATTGGGCTGGAAGAAGGAAAATGTACTGATCTTAAAGCGCAGTCCCAACAGAGTTTCATAGAAGAAATCCTGTCCGTAAAGGATACGTGTCTCGTCACTCTGTACCACATCAGACAGAGAATCATTGATAATGTGCATGATTCCGACAATCTTGCCTTCCAGCGGAAGTGCAAGAAGTTCCTCTTTCAGCGATTCCAGATTATGTTCTTCCTGACTGGTCGTGATCACATGTACCAGAATCTCCCCTGTCGTTACGCCACGGCGCAGGAGTAAATGACGCAGATATCCGGTATGCTGCATTTTTTTATAATAAGAAACATTTCGTTTCAGGAAATATTCATGAACGCAAGTCAGGATTTTTGTCATATCTTCGTGCACCAGTTTGCAGTCATTTGCAGTAAGTACATCATAGGTACTTCCTTTTTTGTGCAGTCCCAGTGTCAGTGGACCGTCCTTATATGCATCCCCAAAGGAAAACTCCATCTTGTTACGGTATGCAAATTCAATCGGACTTCCATGGATTCCTTCCCACTGGTACTCTGTACCGTTTAACGCCCCATCCAATAATTCCCGCACCTGTCGCTCTTTCATTTCAAGCTGATTTTCATAGGACATTGTCTGGTACATGCATCCACCACACTCTGGAAAAATGTTGCAGACCGGTTCTCTTGTCTCAAGCGAAGATTTCTCCAGCACTTCCAGAAGTCGTCCTTCCGCACGTCCGGAACGTTTTTTATTGATCATAAAGCGTACCCTCTGACCAGGCATACCGTTCTTCACAGTTACTTTCTGGTCACCTACCATTACGATTCCCTTATTTGGAAAATCTACTTTCTCAATTACGCCCTCGTAAATTTCACCTTTCTTCATATATCCTCCTATGTTTACTCATATATCTCTATAAATCTGATAACATCTATAAGATTTATTTAAAATTTATTACTGTCCATTCCATGAACAATAGCAAACCTTCTTCTCTTAATTGCTTTCATAAAAATAGCCCCGGTATAAGCCGGAGCCATTCTCATTTTCATTCTCTCGCGATAATTATTCTTCTTCGTCTTCGAAATAATCATCGAAGTCGTCGTCAAAATCCTCTTCAAAATCCTCCAGATAATCTGGAGCAAAGAAGTGATATACAGCAAATGCGATACCTGCTACTGCTGCAACTGCGCCAATGATCGCCAGTACCCAGAGGACTGTATTTTTTTCTTTCTCTTCTTCTTTTTTGTTTAATGCTGCTAATAATTCTTCAATTTTAATATTCATAACCGCACCATCCTCTCAATAATCTGCCAGACGAGACGCTATCGTTAAAATAGAATAGCTGTTAACACTTTTGCCGTCTGCTGTTTAATGTGATTATTATACCACTTTCTATCTGATTTTACCATAAATATCTCAATTAAATTTGGGTTTCTGATATACTTTTAAGAATTGTTTCATTATAATGATATCAAATGCAAAAGATTTATCGTTTCTGAAAACGTAGTTAACAGTATCATTGTTATCGCGCAGGCACGAACAACTTTTCGACTTGATACCGTTATATAATATGTATAAAATACAGATTACGATAAAAAATACACTAAGAAAGGTACAAATCTCATGATAGAAACGCTCTTATTTGATCTTGATAATACCCTGCTTGATTTTAATCAAGCAGAACGTATCGCCGTTTCAAAAACACTGGAGAATTTTCAAATTACTCCTGCCCCTTCTATTTTAAAACGTTACAGCGAGTTAAATCTCGCCCAGTGGAAATTACTGGAACAAGGAAAGATTTCCAGAGAACAGGTAAAGCTTCGTAGATTCCAGCTTCTTTTCTCAGAGCAAAACATTGATGCCCCTGCCGAAGAAGCCGCCAAAATCTATGAATTCCTGCTCGCCCATGGTCATTATTTTATGGACGGTGCAGAAGAACTTCTGGAAACTCTTTATGGAAAATACCGCATGTATCTTGTAACAAACGGAACTCTCAGCGTCCAGAAAGGCCGCCTCAAAAGCGCCAATATCTCCCGATACTTCGAGGATATTTTCATTTCGGAAGAACTCGGTTATAACAAACCAAGCATTGAATACTTTGACTGCTGCTTCTCCAAAATACCAGATTTTCACAAAGAAACAGCTGTGATCATCGGAGACAGTCTGACATCCGATATTCAGGGCGGACTCAATGCCGAAATCCGCACGATCTGGTTCAACCCGAATCACAGTAAGGCTGATAAGATCATTCCGGATTATGAATTTGACAGTCTTCCTAAACTGCCACAACTTCTTTCAGAGATATAAACAACTTTTTTGCGTTTCAATTTACAAAGTTTATGAAGTCAAAAGAAGCATGTCGAAAGACAATATTATTTCTTTCACATGCTTCTTTTTTTAACTATATGTTCTGATGTTAGGGTCAAAAGGCATTTTGCCCCTAACTTGATATCTACGAATTGCTCCGCTGCAAAGCAGCTCCGTTTTCCTGTTGCAATAGAATTTTATCAATTTTCTTCTCAGTCTTTTGCAATTGCTCCCACTACAAAGTAGCAGATCACCGCCACGATCATCGCATTGATAGAAGCAATTCCACCAGGGATAAGGTTTCCTGCCAGTGCTCCGCAGATCACGCCGATAACAGAACCCCATTTCACTTCTTTCTTTGCTTCTTCACCTGATTCATAATCAGATTTATGCAGGAAGAAATCAAGGGAGATCAGCGCACCTACCGGCGGCAGGGCTGCGTTCAGGAAATTCAGCCAGCCTACGAAGTTATTGTAAAGCCAGATAGAAAGTACAGTACCAATGATACCTGCGATCACTACCATGGGCTTCTTGCGGACTTTTGTGATATTGGAAAGTCCAAGTCCGGAAGTGTAGAGCGCATTGTCATTTGTTGTCCAGATGTTTGCTCCCAGTGCAATCAGTGCCGGAACGGTCAGTCCCTGTGCAATCATAACATAGAAGATATCGTCTTTTCCTGTAAAAGCACCGCCTGTCGCACCAAATGCGAACATCAGGGCATTTCCAAGGAAGAATGCGATAACCGTTGTAACAATCGCAATCTTATTTGTCTTTGCATAACGGGTGAAGTTCGGTGTTGCAGTTCCGCCGCTGACAAAGGAACCGATAACAAGTCCGGCTCCGCCAGCGATAGTCAGCGTTCCCTGGCTCTTCGCAAATACAGCTGCCAGACCGCCGCCCTGACTGATTGCAAGACACATGGAATAAATTCCAAGCACTGCAATCAATGGTACAGAAATATAACTTACGATCTGTAATCCTTCAATTCCACGATAAGCAGAAAGTGTCATACACGCACCCGCGATCACCACAAGTACGACCGGTGATACATGAAGTACCTCTGCTGCCGGAATAGCAAACATAGCAGCACCTACACCAAACCATCCGATCTGTGTAAAGCTGATCAATGCTGACGGCAGGTAAGAACCTTTTTTACCGAAAGAATGCTGGGCAAGTAGGTCCAGTGACATACCGGTGTGGCTTCCGATATAACCAAGCACCCCTGTATAAGCCCCCAGAACAATACTTCCAATCAGAACCGCCCATATAAATCCCTGCAGGTTCAATCCGATTCCCAGTTTTGCACCAACACTCATACTTGCTGAAAAGAACGTAAAGCCAAGCATGATAAAAAACATCGGCCAGAAACCTTTTCTGGCAGTTACAGGTACACGTTCAAGGGAATAATCCTTGTCTTCTACTACATCTTTTGTGTTTTTACTCATAATGTTTTCCTTTTCCTTACAATTTCTTCAACTTCGCAAATCCTGCAAACATTTTCTTAACACCGACCTTATCAAAATCAACAGTGACCTCGTAATCTCTGCCGCCATCCACAATATCTTTGACAATTCCCACTCCAAATTTGATGTGGCGCACCGTATCTCCCACTTCATAATCCAGAGATGCCGCTTTCGTCACTTTAAATTCTCTCGGTTTGAAAGGCTTAGCTGCCATCGTCATTTTCATTTTCGCAAGGCTGCTGTCTGCTGCGATCATATCTGCAACAATTTTCTTCTTTTCCTGCGCTTCCTGTCCCAAATCAACAAGCTCGCGCGGAATTTCACGGACAAATCTGGAAACTTTATTGTACTGCACATCTCCGCGGATCATTCGCTGTCTCGCGGAAGTCAGTGTCAGATCTTCCATGGCTCTTGTAATTCCCACATAACAGAGGCGGCGTTCTTCCTCAAGGTCAGATTTATCATCCGACACAATTGACATATAAGACGGGAAAATTCCATCCTCCATTCCAACCAGAAATACTCTCGGAAATTCCAGACCCTTGGCGCTATGTAAGGTCATAAGAAGCACATAATCCTGATCCGGGTCAACACTGTCGATATCCGCAATCAGCGCAATCTCCTCCAGGAATCCTGACAGGGTTGCCGGCTGTCCCTGCTCTTCCATAGCTTCCTGATAGGACTCTGTCTTAGAAATCAGCTCATCAATGTTCTCGATTCTTGCATCTGCTTCTTCCGTCCCTTCCGCTTCCAATTCTGTGACATATCCGGTAAGACGGATAACCTCCTCCAGAATTTCACGGACGGTATAAGATTCTGCCTTGCTCTTCAGCCCCTGAATAAAGGTTACAAAACCGTCAATCTTTGAAAGGCTTCTGCCAATAGACGGAACCTCTTCTGCCACACGCAGGGCATCATAAAAGCTGACACTCATCTGGTCTGCATAATCCTGAATCCTTCCCAGAGTCGTAGCCCCGATTCCTCGTTTCGGCACATTGATGATACGGCGCACTGCCAGATCATCCCTGGAATTATCGATTGTCTTTAAGTAGCACAAAAGATCTTTGATTTCCTTACGTGCATAGAAGTTTACGCCACCTACGATCTTATACGGGATATTCGCAAGCAGGCATTTCTCTTCAAAAAGTCGGGACTGGGCATTCGTTCTGTAAAGAACCGCACAATCCTTGTACTTCGCACCATTTTCTCTGTGTGCTCTGGAAATCTCACCTACCACATACTCTGCCTCTTCATAGCCATTCATAAACTGGCGGAAATGAATCAGATCACCTTCCGGATTCTCTGTCCAGAGTGTCTTCGATTTACGTGAGGCATTATTTGCGATCACTTCATTGGCCGCACTCAGGATATTCTTGGTAGAACGGTAATTCTGCTCCAGACGAATCACTTTTGCATCCGGGAAAACGTGCTCAAATCCAAGAATATTTCCAATGTTTGCCCCACGGAACTTATAGATGGACTGGTCGTCATCACCGACTACGCAGAGATTCTCATATTTGGAAGCCAGCAGACTTACAAATTTAAACTGTGCGGTATTGGTATCCTGATACTCATCCACCATGATGTATTTGAAACGTTCCTGATAACTCTCAAGAACATCTCCGCAATTCTGGAAAAGTTCTACGGTCTTTACGATCAGATCATCGAAATCCAGCGCGTTATTTTTCCGCAGTGATGCCTGATATTCCCTATATACTGCAGCCACTTTCTTCTTATTAAAATCACCGCCTGCATTCAGTTCCATCTCATCCGGTGTGATCAGCTCATCTTTCGCATGGGAAATCTGTGCCAGAAGGGAACGTTCCTTATATATCTTGGTGTCGATATTCAGCTTTCTGCAGATTTCTTTCATCAGAGTCTTCTGATCTTCGGTGTCGTAAATGGCAAACCTGTTATCAAATCCAAGCCTGTCAATATGTCTGCGCAGGATACGCACGCAGGTAGAATGGAAGGTAGATACCCAGATACTCTCTGAGCCGAATCCCACGATCTTATCTACACGCTCTCTCATTTCACTGGCTGCTTTGTTTGTAAAAGTGATAGCCAGGATATTCCAGGGATTTACGCCCTTTTCATCTATCAGGTATGCAATGCGGTGGGTAAGCACCCTCGTCTTTCCCGAACCCGCTCCCGCAAGGATCAGCAGTGGACCTTCTGTATGGTAAACCGCTTCCTGCTGCTGAGGATTTAATGTACTATAAATATCGCTCATATTTTCTCCTGTCTTCTTCCTGTACGGTACATTATTTTACAAACAACCATGCTGATCAACAAGTTGATTCCTGCAACAATCTTTCAGATTCAAAATATGTACCGGTTACCGTTTACATCTCTCGAAATATTTTTTGTGCCTGAACAGGCATATATCTTTATGATTATACACAAAAATCTGTTCGCCTACAACTGATTCCTGTAAATTCAAGCGGATATTCGCAATCCGCTTCGCTATGCAGCTCTACACTGAATAATAAATTTTATAATGAGTAAAAAAAACATTTACAAGTAGTATTTAAAACTATATAATAAGGAACAGAGGTGATAAAAGATGACAATCGATGATAAAGACATGATAAACAGCATTCTGGAAAGTGTATCCAGGATTGACTATATTAAACCGGAAGACATCCCAAATATTGATTTATATATGGATCAGGTGACAACCTTTATGGAAGAACAGCTCGTTTCTTCCAAACGTTACGCAGACGATAAGATTCTCACCAAGACTATGATCAACAATTATGCAAAGAATAAGCTACTTCCCCCGCCTGAGAAGAAACGTTATTCCAAAGAACATGTGCTGATGCTGATTTTTATTTACTATTTCAAGAATATTCTTTCCATCAATGATATCCAGACTCTGCTCACACCGATCACGCAGAAATATTTTAAATCCATGACTGAGAAAGATATGACTTATATTTATAATGAAGTTTTCAGCATGGAAAAGGAACAGATTGAATCCCTGAAAAAAGACCTGCTGCGCAAATACAAAACAGCACAGGATACTTTCGGGGACGCAGATGAAGAAGATCAGGCAAATTTGAAGAGATTTTCATTTATCTGCCTGTTAAGCTTTGATGTCTATGTAAAGAAAATGATGATTGAGCATATAATCGACGGGATGAATCCGGAACCGGAGCATAATTCCAAAAAGAAAAAATAATTGTCAGCCTATAATCAAACAAATACTAAACAGACCAAAAGGAGACCACATATTTTTCTGCGATCTCCTTTTATTTTTCCTTTATTTTATCAGCGAATTACATATAAAAAAGTTCCTTCATCCACACAAGCATTTCTCCATTTTCACGATTTCCCCAATAACAATATGGTACCAGTGTCAATTTAACATCTTCCAGTTCTACTTTTCTGTTCTGATACAATATTCCTTCATTCCAACCCTTCTCTGAAATTTTTTTGCCGGTTATATGGAGTACACTGCATCCCTCCAGAAGTTCGTCATCATATGTTTCTTCAATCTTCTGATCAGTATTAACCATAACAGAAGAAAGATTCTCCCCGTTATCCGCTTCTTCCACACAGTAAACCAGAGGTCCCTTTACTACTGCCACTTTTGCACTGTCAACTCTTACCTGTGGATTTGCATGAACAAATACTGGCTCTGCATCAAAACTTATTTCAAATGTTTCTTTATACATTTTTCCGGAAATTTTAATATATCCATGGTCTTCTGTCAGATTCTCTTCTTTACCGTTTCTCAAAATTTTGAAATTCTCTGCATATGCCGGAACCCTGAATGCGATCATCGCCTCTGTTTCTTGCACACCATCTACAGAAACTGTCATCTTGTTTTCCCATGGGAAATTTCCTTTTAACGTAATTTTGAACGGAACTCCATTAAGTGTAACTTCTGTTTCATTTGCAACATACAGATTTACGTAAATTTCATTTTCTTCTTGGAAATAGATGTATTGTCCAAGAGATGCCAATGTTCTGGTAATGTTTGGCGGGCAGCATGCAACACCAAACCATTTCTGCCTGACAGGTTTCACATGTTCGCGTGAAGTTCTCGGCATACAGCTTACCGGCCATACTTCCAGAGGATTTACATAAAAAAAGCTTTTTCCATCCATAGCTATGCCTGATAAAAGTGTATTATATAAAGCCCGTTCCACTACATCCATATAAGAAGCATCCTTCTCCATATCTGCCATTCTCTTTCCAAACATAGCAAGTGCAATCGTAGCACATGTCTCAGAATAATTGCTGTCATTTGGCAGATCATAATCTGTTGTAAATCGTTCCAAGAATCCAGAAGATCCAACACTTCCTGTAATGTACATTCTTTTGTGCACCATATTATCCCACAAGTTTCGGCATGCCTGCTGTAATTCTTTATCCTGATATTCATATGCCAGGTCTGCCATTGCAGAATACATATAGTTTGCTCTTACAGCGTGTCCTTCTGCTGTCCTCTGTTTTCTTACCGGTTTATGTGCCTGCGCATACATGGTATCATAATTTACAAAATCCGGAAAAATACGCTTATGTCCCGGTCTCTTTTCCTCCTCCAGAAAATAATTTTTGCCAGTACCTCTCAGATCTATGAAATATTTTGCCAGATCCAGATATTTTTTCTCACGTGTTACACGGTAAAGCTTTACAAGTGCCAGTTCTATTTCCTGATGTCCCGGATATCCATGGATTTTTCCCTCTTCCGGTCCGAAAGTCTGGCAGACAAGATCTGCAAATTTTGATACAATTTCCAGGAATCTACGTTTTCCGGTTGCTTCATAGTATGCTACTGCTGCCTCGATCATATGCCCTGCTGTATAAAGCTCATGACCTTCCATAAGATTACTCCATCGTCCATCCGGTTCTTTGATCGTAAAATATGTATTTAAATATCCATCCGGCTGCTGTGCACGTCCGATCAGTTCAATCGTCTCATCAGCCAATTCTTCCAGCTTTTCATCTCTTTCATAATTTAACACAAAACCAACTGCTTCCAACCATTTTGCAACATCCGTATCCTGAAATACGGCGCCCTGAAATTCTCCCTCTTTTTCTCCTGCTGCAATTTTGAAATTTTCTATACAATGACTGGTTTCTACATCTTCCAGTTTATCATTCAGAATATCCCACTGATAAGGAATAATCACATCCTTTACCAGATGCACATATTTATTCCAAAAATTATCTGTAACATGAATCTGTTTAAGAGAAATACTTGAATTTGCTGCTTTTCCCATTTTTTCTTCTCCTTTATCATCCATTTGGATCAGCGGTGACACGGTTAAATGTTCTTTAAAAGGGTGTCGAAAATTATCCCTCGATAATTCTGCGACACCCTCCTGATCTTTAAACTTCTTTATTTCATCGGCAGTTTGTAACCATCTCTTGTAAACAATGGAATCTGCTCGATCGGTGCTGCCACATGTACTTTCTGTCCACCTTCAAAGGTTTCACCTGTCCATGCATTTGTCCAGGAGGCTCCACCAGGAAGATATACATCTGTCTCACGTGCATCTGCATCTGTGATCGGTTTTACCAGAACTTTTGGTCCAAACATATACTCTGTCTCTACATTCCAACTTTCTTTGTCTTCCGGGAAGTCATAGAACAGCGGACGCATAACAGGAGTTCCTTTTTCATGAGCCTCCTCCATCAATTCTGTAATATATGGAAGCATGCGCTCTCTTAATCTCAAATAATCTGACAGAATCTCACAAACCTGATCTGTGTAACTCCATACCTCATTTGGTGCTCCTGATACACATGTAGCTCCACCAGTTGTACCATACTGAGGCTGAAGCGGCCAGCGATATCCGTGAAGTCTCATAACCGGACAGAAGCATCCATATTCAAACCAACGGATCAGAAGTTCATGGAATTCCGGATCATTTATATTTGCTCCGAAAAATCCGCCGATATCTGTTGTCCACCACGGAATACCTGCAATTCCCATATTAAGACCTGCTGCAACCTGATTTTTCATACTCGGGAAGGAAGATTTGATGTCTCCGGACCAGACCAGTGCACCATATTTCTGTGAACCGGCCCATGCGCAGCGGAGAAGATTGATAATGTTCTCCTGTCCTTCTGCTTTCATTCCATCAAAAAATGTCTTTGCATACATAACAGGATAAATATTTCCAACCTGAATATCCGGTCCGAGATGATAACGATAATTCTCGAAATCATAAACTGTATATTCCGGTTCTGCTTCATCCAACCAGAATACTTTTACACCTTTATCATAATAATTCTTCTTTGCTTTTTCCCATACATATTCACGTGCTTCCGGATTAGTTGCATCGTAATGAAGTGTATTTCCCTGAAAATCCATGGATATCGGATATCCGGAATCTACGCGGATCAGAAGACCTTTACTCTTCATTTCATTGAAGTTCTCGCTTCTGTAATCTACTGTCGGCCAGATGGAAACCATCAGTTCAATTCCCATATCTTTCAGTTCTTTGATCATTGCATCCGGATCCGGCCAGTATGTCGGGTCAAATTTCCATTCGCCCTGCATTGGCCAGTGAAAGAAGTCAACAACTATTACAGAAATCGGGAGGTTACGGCGTTTATATTCTCTTGCTACTTCAAGAAGTTCTTCCTGTGTCTGATAACGAAGTTTGCACTGCCAGAATCCCATTGCATATTCAGGCATCATCGGAACTTTGCCTGTTGCATTTGCATAAGCTTCTTCGATTTCGGCCGGTGTGTCACCTGCTGTGATCCAATAATCCAGTTTCTTGGAAGAAAATGCTTCCCATGTTGTAATATTTTTGCCAAAATTTACACGTCCTACAGCCGGATTATTCCACAAGAATCCATATCCAAGACTAGAAAGCATGAACGGAACACTTGCCTGTGAATTTCTGTGTGCCAGTTCAAGATCAGCTCCCTTTACATCAAGGTATGGCTGCTGATACTGGCCCATACCATATATTTTCTCCTCCGGTGTGGAAACAAAACGCATTGTCAGTCTGTAATCCCCACCTGTGATAGGCTTAAATTCTCTGGCTTCTACTTCAAGAGAACTGCAGGTATTTCCGAACATATCTTTTCTGTTGCGGACATACTCATCCAGTAAAAGTTCTCCTTTCTGATTATAAAATGCAATTTTACCGATCAGATTAATCTCTGCACGGATCTTACCATTACGGATCGTTGCTCCGTCTTCGCGAACTTCGATTTCCGGTGTGATTTCCTTCTCTGGTTTGATCAATGCCCAGTCTGCCGGATCCATCTCTGCGGTTTTCCATGCACGTACACGAAGGCTGTCAGCACCCCACGGCTCAATTCTTACCCGTTCAGCCTCATAACGGTAGCACAGCGCATTTCCTTTTTGCTCAAAATACCCATATACGTCTCTTACTTCTTCCTGATTTGCCATTTCTGCCTTCTCCTTTTCATTCTTAATGGAGTTTCAGCGAATTGGAACTGCAGTTTTATCTGTTTTGTTCTAATCCGCTGAACTTGTTTATAATATAAATAATAGCTTTATTTTATCAGTCTTTTACCGCACCTGCGACAAGACCGCCTACAATATATTTCTGTAAGAAAATAAACATCAGAATTACCGGAAGTACCAGTATTGCACCATAAGCCATGATACAGTTCCATCTTGTACCATATGCACTCTGGAATTTATAAATATTCGCTGTCAAAGGTCTCATTGTCTCTGCAACATTAAATGTCATTGAATATACCAGATCATTCCAGCCGTTCAGGAATGAAATAACCATGATAGTAATAATTCCTGTTTTTACTGCCGGAAGCATAACCATAAGAAATGCTTTTACCGATCCGCATCCATCCAGTCTTGCGGCCTCATCCAATGATACCGGAATACTTCTGAAATAAGGTCTCAATGTTACGATTACAAACGGTATAGAACTGGCTGCAATCGCAACCGGAGCTGTCAGATGATTTCCAAGAAAGCCCAATTTACTGAAAATCAGATACATTGGGGTCAATGTCAGGGATGGAGGAAGCATCTGTGAAATCAGAAATGTAAGAAGGAAAACATTTCCACCTTTTACTCTGTATCTTCCCATTCCATATGCTGCCGGGACACCGAGTACCAGAGCAATTGCCATTGTCAAAAGTCCATTAAGAAAACTGTTTTTCAAAGATATCAGAAACGTTTTATCTGTTAAGTTTTCCAGCCACGGTTCAAAGGTGAAATCATGTGGAAAATAGGTAAGAACCTTTCCAAATGTTTCTGCATCTGACTTAAATGAAATCTGTATCAGCCAGTAAATCGGAAATAAGAAGATAAATGCAATAAGAAGTGCAAATATCGAATTTCTGATCTCTTTTGCCTTTTCAGTACCTGTCATATTATCCATATCAGCCTTCCTCCTCTTCTTTTGATAACAGTTTCAGATAGAACAGACCAATAAGGAACAGGCATGCAAACAGTACCATTGCAACTGCCGCACCTTTTGAAAAGTTAAACTGTGTAAATGATAACATATAAGAATATGTTCCCAGCACATCTGTTGAATTCAACGGACCTCCGGCTGTCATGATATACATCAGATCAAATGCACGGAACGTATAGATAAATCCTAACATCAGTACTGCAAGAATTGACTCTTTCATCAAGGGAAGAGTTATAAAAAGAAAACGTTGTCCCCAGTTTGCTCCATCCATGGATGCGCTCTCGTATACATCCGGTGAAATACTTGTAAGTCCTGATACAAGAAGGAGCATATTAAACGGAATACCTACCCAGCAGTTCATAATAATTACTGCAATCAGAGCTGTGCTGGTGTTAACCAGCCATTCCGGACCGCTGATTCCGATTTTTCCAAGCAGGTCATTGATAAGACCTGCATTGGAAAAGATATTTTTACCAAGAAGACCAGTTACTGCCATTGGCATCATATAGCTGACAAGAATCAGACCTCTGAGCGGACCTGCGAGTTTAAATTTCTGATTGAAAAACATCGCAAATGCAAATCCGATAGTAAACTGGAAAATAAGACAAGCTATTGTAAAAATAAATGTATTGCGCAGAACCAGAAGAAATGTCGGATCATGGAATAAATCAATATAGTTCTGTAATCCGACAAATACGGAAGTTCCTGATTTCAGGTTCTTTACATTTACATCCTTAAGACTGAGAATAATGTTATAAACGATCGGGTATCCCAGCACAAGGATCATATAAATAAATGCAGGTACAATGAAACAGTATGCTTCTTTCGTCTTTTGCTGCGCCATAGTCCTAGACTTTGCTACCATTAAAGCCACATCCTTCCCTGTTTATTAATTTTAGTTGCTTTCAGGAAGAGGTGTTTCTTCTATGATTGGGTTAATTTTAGCTGCTGCTGTTTCAAGAGCGTCTTTTGCAGATGTTCCGTCTACGATCACAGACTGTGTTGCTGTATAAATTGCTTCAGAGATAGATGGCCATTCAGCATGTGGTCCACGTGCCTGAGCATAGTTCATTTCTTCTGTAAATACTTTGAATCCATCCTCCTCAAATGTATATTCTGCTGTTGCATCCTGTCTTGTAGGAATCTTTCCGCCTACAGCTGCCCATTTTGCTTCGTTTTCCTGTGAGCAGAGCCACTCAAGGAATTTAGCACATGCTTCTTTGTTTTCTGATCCTTTGCAGACACCAAAGTTCTCACCACCGATTGTAGATGTAGAGGTTCCTTCGTCGCCTGTTGGAAGAAGTGTAAAGTCATATTCAAATGCTCCGTTGATTGCATCTGTCTGTGCCAGATGCCATGTTCCACATTCTGCAAATGCAGCTTTTCCTGCGCAGAACTGATTCCATGCATCTGCCTGTGTCCAGTTTACACACTCTTTACTCATGTATCCGTTTGCTACAAAATCTCCAAGTGTCTGTAATCCATTTACAGCAGAATCAGCAGTAATATTATCAACATTAACGCCAGTTCCATTCTGTACAGATCTCAGCCATGGAAGAATCTGGAATGTTCCTTCTTCTGTAGATACTGCACACATTGCGAATCCGTATACATCATTGGATGCATCTGTTGTTGCTGCAACCATTTCCTTGAACTCATCAAGACTCTGCGGCATATGATCATATCCGGCTGCCTTCAGAAGATCCATATTGCAAGCAAGTGCAAGACAGTTACTATTCTGTGGAAGTCCGTAAACTTTTCCATCAGGGTCTTTACAGGAGCTTAATGGTCCATCATAGAACTGATCCAGTTCTCCCCATGATTCCAGCTCATCAGTGATATCTTCGAATACTCCGAGAGATATGTAGGATTCCATATCCGGTGAATCTACCTGTCCGATATCAGGAAGTTCTCCTGAAAGTGCTCCAACTGTGTACTGGTTCATTAACTCTGTTCTGGATACGAATGTTGCATTGATGTGAATATCATCCTGTAAAGAGTTATATTCTTCAACCATATCTGCGAGCATTTCCTGCTCTGGTTTCTGATCAAAATAATGCCACATTGTAACTTCCTGTGGAGCTGCCTGTACAGTTGATGCTGCCATCAACGAAGCCGCCAATACTGTTGCTGCAAATAATGTTTTTTTCATGTTTTTTCCTCCCTTTTTCCTTCTTAGTTGAATTTTGTTTTGGTTAGTTGCACAATTTTAAGTCGTCTCTCTGTTGTTTTATTGTATATATTTTACCATTCAAATTTCCACCGCATAACCCAAGATTTTATGGAAAAAGGAATTTTGTACGGATAATATTTTAAGATTAAGGAAATATTTTAAGATTTTCAGGATATTTTCCATATATTCTTATATTTTTACTCTTTTATTTCTGACAGATATTCAGATGGACTCTTTCCTGTCACCTCGCGAAAGACTTTTTTGAAGTATTTAGAATCGGAAAATCCTACCTGATAAGGAACATCCCTATGATCACATATTTCTTCCCTCAACATATACTGTGCCTGTTCAATTCTATATTCCCTTAGAAAAGTGCTGAAATTTTCTCCGATATTTTTTCCAAAAAGATAACTGAAATATTCCTGGCTCAGCCCAAGATCTTCTGCCAATTTCTTCTGGCTTATTTTTCCGGCATATCCACTCTGTATGATATCCAGAGCCTGCAGAATCATAGGGTGGGCATCCGGATATTTATCTCTCAAATTTCTGGATTTTCTGCGGGAATAGCTGTTTTTTCCACTGATCTTATTCTCAATTTTCTTCAGTACTGCTTCTGCCTCATCTCTTGTAAGAGGTTTCAGAAGATACTCTATTACACCAAGAGAAATTGACTGCTTGGCAAAATCAAAATCTGCATATGCACTTACAATCACAAATTCTGCCTTAATTCCCTGAGCTCTGGCAGCTTCTATTACTGAAAGCCCGTCCATAAACGGCATCTTGATATCAATAAAAACCACATCCGGCTTCTGTTCCAGAATCATTTCCAGCGCTGCTTTTCCATTAGATGTCTGTGCCACAATCTCATACTCATCCCCCAGGCTCTGCAAAACCCTTGCTAATCCCTGTCTGGTTCTCTGCTCATCTTCTGCAATTAAAATTCTCAATGTATAAAGACCTCCTCTGTTACTTTTTTTGCTACATTTATTTACTCTATATCTTTCTCCGGATTCTCTGGTATTGGAAGCCAGAAAGTAAATTTTGTCCCCTTTTCAGGTTCTGATTCCAAAACTACAGAAAGTTCTTCTCCATAATACATTCGCAGTCTTGTCACTACATTCTGAATCCCGATTCCTGTTCCTGCCAAATCCAAAGTATGCTTTTCCATAAGAATCTGCTGCATCAGTTTCTCTGTATCTTCATTCATTCCACATCCATTATCTTCAATGCAAAGACGGAATCTGGATCCATCAATGTGACCCGTAATACGGATCATTCCCCCGCTTTCTCTTCCTTCAAAACCATGAAGGATAGAATTCTCCACAAATGGCTGAATAAACAGTTTACAGCATGGCCATTCGCCGTATTCTTCCTGAAATTCAATCTCGTAGTCAAACACATCCATAAGCCTGAACTTCTGCAGATATAGATACTGCTCTACCCATCTCAGTTCCTGCCCCAGACTTACTGACACAAGCTTCCTTGAGAATGTATATGAAAGCATATTGGAAAGCTTTTTCAGAAGATCTGCTACCTCATAATCTTCATTATCTATCGCATTATAATTGATCGCAGTCAGTGTATTGCAGAGAAAATGTGCATTGATCTGTGATTCCAGAGCTTCTTTCTCTGCCTTATTTTTCTGACGGATAGAAAGATTCTTTTCACGATAATATCTACGTATTTCCTTGTACTGTCGTTCCAGAGTTTCCGCCATTTCGTTATAATAACCAGCCAACTGCCATATCTCATTGGTTCCCTTTACTTCTATCTTCGGAAGATTCTTGGAAAGTTTAATATTTCGCATAGAATCCCGTATAATATCAATTGGTTTTAATACTCTTCGTATTGTAAACTGCCATAAAAATCCACAGATACACAACAAAAACAGATATACATAAATGCTTCTGGTATACATCTGGTTAACCTGTGCACGCATTTTTCCAAGATCCGTGGTAATATATGCTGTCCATCCAAAATATTTTAATGATCTGCTGATATTCTCGGTACTGTCCAGCGTTTTTCTGTAACTTTCCACTGTCATTCCATCGTACTCTTCATTTGGATGGTAAATGATTCTGTTATTTTCATCTGCAATATATCCAATCGAAAGAGGTTTATCAGCTACTCTGTCAAAAGCACTTTTTTCCAGAATATCTCCCATATCGAAAGATACGACCGCTACATTTTTCACATGAGAATAACTGTAAGTTTTTCCAATCAGCGGAACTGCAATATGTACCATTCTTATCTGCGGCCACTGACTGTGAACAGCAGGATCTGTCTCTACATAGTACCTGACATTTGCTTTCTCTTTCTGAAGTGCCATGGTCTTTTCATATATTTCCTGAAGTTTATCCAGATTGCCATCTTCCCATACTCCTTTTGAAGATGTCTGGTACCAATAAACCCCATACTCCTGCCACAGACCTTCATCTGATACAATTGCAATAGATACAACACTTCCAATCTGATGAGCAATATCATCCATTCTGCTGCCCAATGTCAGTTTTTCTTTTGCCAGAAGTATTCCGTCTGCTTCCGTGTTTTCTACCAGAACTCTTAATGTCTCATTAACTCCTACATTGCATGCAGCACTGATGATATCCTTCAGATTTGCATCAATATTAATCGTCGATGTTTCAATCATGGATTCTTCCATTGATCTGGTATTCCTGAGCAGATAATTAAAATATTGATTTTTTACGTAAATCTGAAGGACCAGACCTGCCAGAATCAGAAGTAATACTACTGTTACTGTAACCTGCGCACTCATATGTGAGCAAAAATAATTTCTGATTCTTCCCGGCATTTTTTTGATTTTCTCTTTCATTTTTCTTTACCTGCCTCGTTTTTTATAATTCTACGACTATTTTACATCATTCTACAACATCTTATAAAGATATATCATATAAAATTTTGTGATTATTTATTGATTGATATCTATAGATGGCAAAGGACAAAAAAAGCCAGTAACTAAGCTTATCTGCTATTAATAAACTTAATTACTGGTTTTCATCTTTTTATTATGTTCAAACAGTCACCTACAATTGAATCAGATAACTTATTTGATTCGGTAATTATTTCTCCACTGCCTTAAATGTAAATCTGATTGGCTGGTAATCACCTGTTGTCAGTGGTAATGGCAGTCCTGCTTTCATCAGTGCTGCGCCTGTGTATACTTTTCCGGTTGCAATGTCTTCGTAATGCAGATCTGCATCCAGTCCCTGAGGATAGAAAAGATAGATATACGGATTAGCTTCGCTGTGGAGTCTTACGCCACATACAACTGTCTCTTTTTTGTCCTTGGATACGAACTGCCAGAGTACATGGTTATTGTTTTCAAATGGATTTATCAGACGATAGTAATCTCCGGACTGTACCAGATGCTCGATTTCTTTGTATTTCAGAATCTGCTCTCTGGCTGTCTTTTTGTCTTCTTCGGACATCTTCATCAGATCCAGTTCATAGCCAAATGTACCGGATGATGCAACCGTTCCTCTTGTCTCGAATGGTGTGATCCTGCCGGACTGGTGGTTCGGGCATACGCTGACATGAGCCCCCATTGCACTTACCGGATATCCGAAAGAAGTACCGTACTGGATTTTCAGTCTGTCAATAGCATCAGTGTTATCGCTGCACCAGATCTGCGGAGAATAATAGAGCATTCCTGCATCAAATCTTCCGCCGCCACCTGAGCAGGATTCAAACAGGAGATTTGGATATCTCTGCACAAGGCTTTCCATCATTTCATATACTGCAAGTACATATCTGTGATAAACCTCTCCCTGGCGTTCTTTTGGAAGTGCTGCGGAGAATACGTTGTCTACACTGCGGTTCATATCCCATTTTACATAATCTGCCTTGCATGCATCCAGAACTTTGAAAATCTGGTTCATGATATGATCACGGACTTCTTTTCTGGTAATGTCCAGATTGAGCTGATGTCTGCTCCGGTTCATAGCACGTCCCGGAATCTTCAATGCCCAGTCCGGATATTCTCTGTAGAGATCACTGTCCTCGGAAATCATCTCCGGCTCTACCCAGAGACCGAATTTCAGTCCAAGTCCGTGGATTCTCTCTGCAAGTGCAGGAAGTCCACCTTTGATCTTCTCTTCATTTACTTCCCAGTCACCAAGTGCGCACCAGTCATTATCTCTTTTGCCAAACCATCCATCGTCCAGAACAAACATATCCAAGCCGATGTTCCTGGCTTCTTCTGCAATATGATACAGTTTGTCTGCATCAAAATCAAAATAGGTAGCTTCCCAGTTGTTTACGAGGATTGGTCTTGGCTGTTCTACGTATTTGCTGCGGATCAGGTTGTTTCTGTATGCATCATGATAAATGCGAGAAAGTTTTCCAAATCCTTCTGCGGAATATGACATAATCACTTCCGGAGTTTCAAATGTGTCACCTTTTTCCAGTGTCCATGCGAAATGATATGGATGGATTCCCATTACCACACGGGTATGTCCTACCTGATCTACCTCTGTCTCAAATGTAAAATTTCCACTGTAAGCCAGTGCATATCCATAGCAGTTTCCATATGTTTCTTCTGTGTTTCTGTCGCAGAGGATTACAAATGGGTTATGATGATGACTGGAAGTGCCGCGAATACTTCCTACAGACCAGTTTGCATGACCCAGATGTGTTCTTTCCATCTGACGTTCTACGTTATGTCTGCCATAGAAATGAACTGCATCCATTTCTCTATATTCAAAATCCATTTCCATAGACATTGCTTTCTTTACTGTAACAGGTGTCTCACCAGTCTGTTTCAGACGAACTGCTCTGGTGATCACATCCAGATGTGGGAATACACTGTAGAGAAGATGTGCTTTCAGTCCGCTGACACGGTCTGCCAGGACAATCTCCAATGTCTCTGCCTCATCTTCTTTTGCAAACATTGCAGGGAGACCTTTCAGGCTGTATTTTCCTTTTGTGATCTCATAGGATTCAAATTTCAGGTTTGCAGTGTCGCTGCCGTCTGCCTGCTCTACTTCCAGACCATTGATACGATAATCTCCGTTTCCGTAAGCTGTATATTCCTGCGGCAGAGTATCCAGGGAAAATGTTTTGTCTTTTCCTGCTTCATACGGATTTCCGGAGAATCCTCTGTCCACACATACAATCCTGTCCGTAATCAGGGAATCCCCTACCGGGCATCCATAATACAGATGAACCAGAGTATCATACTCTCTTACCTGCATCTGATAGGTGCTGTTTTCTGTTCTCAGGTCAAATACTTTTTCTGCCTCATGATACTTAATCCATTCCATACTCTGTACCTCTCATTTCTTTGTTGTTTTTTTGTTAAAAAGCATACTGATCCGGTTCTGTATCTACATAGTGATGTTCTTCTTCGTCCTCTTTGAAATACGGTTTGAACAGTTTCCACATAAACCAGGAATCTGCATAGGCTGTCAGGGAAAATCCCACCATCAGCCAAATCAGCAGATATACCGGAAAAAGTTTTGCATCTACAAGTGTCATGGTCATTGGCAGTATCGTGATCACTGCCACTGCTATCGCATAACCTATATGTTTAACCGCAAAATAAAATGCGTTTGTGATCAAAGTCATTGTTTTGTTTTCAAATGCTGCAACTGTCGGGAATATGTACAGTGCAATGGCAATCAGCGGAATACATACCGCCAGAATCACATAATTGAAAATCTGTGGCATGGAACCAGGCATAGTTACCAACGATTCTTTCTCCATATAAAGAAATACTGCAACTGCTGCCATCAGGATCCAGATCAGAGTTGACTGTTTGAAGTTCTGCTTAAAGCTTTTAAAGAAATCATGAAATACCCGGATATCTCCATCCTTGTGGAGTTTTAATGTACAATAATACAAAGCAGTGGTGGATGCCCCTGCTGTAATAACAGGAAGAGAGCACACGATCCATAGTAAATTCAATGCAATTAACTGACCTAAAAATCCAAATATCCTGTCATAAAGACTTCCTGGTTTCATTTTTTATTACCCCTTCCTTTTTCTATCTTAATGATTTTGTCCTGACTTTCACCTTTACAGATGATTCAGCAATCAGATATCCAGTTTCAGGCAGCCTTCTGTTATTCTTCTCTTTCCAGTTGTATAACAAAATTCTGCCTGTATAGTTCAGGGGAAATGTCCCGAACCTCCCGGATTCTTCTTTTTATTTTTTTAAACTTACAGTTTACCACCAGATGTTGCAATACCTTCGATGAACTGTTTCTGGAAAATCAGATACAGTACGATCATCGGGATACATGCAAGCAGAGATGCCGCCATCAGCTGCGGATAATTGTTGGTGTACTGTCCCTGCATTTTTGCAAGTGCTGCTGACAGAGGCATTACATCCTTGTTACAGATCAGAGGCCACATCAGGTCTTTGTATGCAAATACTGCTGTGAAGATTCCCAGTGCCACCATGGAAGAACGTGTCAGAGGAGCCATGATGAACAGGAAGGTCTGACCGATGTTACATCCATCAAGACGTGCAGCCTCTTCCAGATCTTTTGGAAGTCCCATATAAGCCTGTTTGAGGAGGAATGTACCAAATGCAGTAACAATACCGGGAAATACCAGGGCAAAAATGGTATTGAGCATTCCCATTTTACTTACCATTAAGTACTGTGGGATAATGAAGATCTGTCCAGGAACCATCATCTGGAAAAGAACCAGAGAGAACATCAGATTTTTCCCCCTGAAGTTCAGACGTCCAAATGCATAGCCTGCCAGTGTTGCTGTCAGAACTGCGCATACAACACGGCCCAGGATCAGAAGCAATGTATTGATATACAGATGTAAGAAATCCATATTTTCAATAACTTCTTTAAAGCTGTCCCATCTCCATGTAGACGGGAGGATTACGAACGGGTTGACAGAAGTTGCCTCTGTCATGGTTTTGAAAGCTGTCAGGATCATCCATAAGAAAGGAACCAGCATGGTAATAGATACCAGTATCAGGATAACATGGATCAGAACTCTGTTTGCTTTATCTCTTGCTGACATAATTATCCCTCCTTAATTATAGTGAACCCACTTCTTCTGCGCAATGTTCTGGAATACTGTCATGATCATAATCACAACCAGAAGAAGTACGACGATTGTTGAACCATAGCCTTTGTTATTCTGTACAAAGGAATTCTGGTAGAACAGATAAACAAGTGACTGTGTTTTGTAAAGTGCAGGATTGTTTCTGTCCATAACCATAAAGATCAGATCGAATACCTGCATGGCGCCGATGACACGGGTAACCATTACAAAGAAGATGGTCGGCGAAAGCAGCGGGATTGTAATATGGAAGAACTGTTTCACACCAGTTGCTCCGTCAATGCTTGCTGCTTCATAATAATCTCTTGGGATTTCCTGCAAACCGGACAGGAAAAGAACCATATTGTAACCAATGATGGACCATACACCGATCACTGCGATCGCATAAACTGCAATCTTCGGATCAGAGATCCAGTTGATTTTTGTATGGAAAATATGGTTGAGAAGACCAAATTCTGAGTTAAACAGCCATCTCCATACCATGGCGATCGCAGCCGGAGCAGCAACCATAGGCAGGAAGAAAATAGTTCTGTAAACAGCACGGCCTTTCATTTTACGGTTTAATAAAACTGCCAGTACCAGTGCGATGGCAATGGAAAACGGAACTTCCACAATGGCATATTTAAATGTATTTAATAATGCCTGCCAGACTTCCGCATCGTGGAACAGCTTTACATAGTTGTCAAAACCAATGAAGATATTTCCCTTACCGAAATCTCCGGTCTTGAAAAAGCTCTCATAAATGGTCTTAAAAATCGGATAGATATTTAAGATGATCAGACCAAGCATTGTAGGAAGAATGAACGCCCATCCCCAGATGAATTCATTCCGCGCCTGACTGGTACCTTTTTTTGGATTTGCCACGGCTCTCACTCCTTCTTATCATAAAATTTTGTTGCTGATTTGAATGGAAAACTGCCGCATATCTGCATACCTGTTGTGACTTCTGCGGTTATCACATGATCGGAATCTTTTCTGCGGCAGCTTTTCTGTTTCTTATTTTTTATGAATGGTTTTGTTAAACATTAATTAATAGGACTCTTCTGCAATGGCATCATTCATAATAGTAACGATGTTCTTGCATGCATCATCCATGCTTTCCTCATCATTCCATGGTTTCTTCAGTTCTTCACACATTGGGTTCCACCATGCAAGTGTTGCATTTGTGTGTGGTCTGAATACGATGTCATCCATTGCATCCATGTATGGCTGTAAGTTGAAGCAGTCAACACTGTTAACCCATCCATCGGACATTCCTTCGTAAGCTGCCATTGTTACACCAAGGTCAGCCTGTTTCTGCTGCATGTCTTTTGTACCGAACCACTCAATAAGCTGGAAAGCTTCGTCCGGCATATCTGTGTTTGCAGAAGCAGCCCATCCAAGACCATTGTAAAGAGATACGCTTCTGCCTGTCTCAGCGTCTTTCGGAAGTCTTGCTACATCACAGTGTTCTTTGATATAATCGTTGTCTTTGAAACCAGATACCATCCAGGATCCCTGAGAGATCATAGCTACTTTACCAGATCCGAAGAGTACGTCTGTACCTGTTTCGGACATTGTAGATGCAGGAGGCATTACATTTTTAACGCATTTGTCAACGAATTCCATTGCCTTGATAGTATTAGGATCATCAAAACCGGATTTGTTATCATCTGTCAGTACACATCCGCCCATGGAGTAGATAATATTCATCCATGTATCCTGCTCGTTAGACGGGTTTGCTGCGAAACCATACTGGCTTCCGTCTTCTTTTGTAAGTTTCTCTGCGATATCATAGAATTCATCCCATGTCCAGCTTCCGTCCGGATAGTCGATTCCTGCTTCATCAAACATATCTTTGTTATACCACATAGCGATTGTGTCGATATCCTTCGGTACTGCGTATGTTTTTCCGTCCCACTGATACATTTCTTTGATATCTTCCGGGAATTTGTCCATTTCCAGTTTATCGCTGTCTGCAACCTTGTCTGTCAGATCAAGTAAGATATCATTGGACATATATCTTACTGCTTCGTTGGAATGCATCCAGAATACGTCCGGCATATCTCCGCCTGATGCACCTGCTTCAAGAAGTGTCCAGTAGCTGCTCCACTCTACTACCTGAAGTTCAGTTTTAATTCCTGTCTCTTTTGTAAACTCATCCATGATCTCCTGAAGTCCGGCTTTCTGTCCGTTATCCCAGATTGCAACTGTCAGAGTTTTGTCTTTCGCCTGTGCACTTACCGGTGCAAGTGCTGTAACTGTCATAGCACCGATCACTGTTGCGACTGTGAGTTTTTTCATGTTTTTTCTCATATACATCCTCCTTTATTCGTCGTTTCGACGTGTTCCTTGTGATTCTTATTATACGTTTTTGTCTATTTTTTTAAATGGACTAATGAAATGAATTTATGTCATAATCGTTATGGAAAAAACGCTGAATATATGGTAAAATGTCAACAACGACTTGAATTTGTGCGTATTTACAGGATATGAATCCATATGTCTTTATATCAATAATATCCCCAGTCAAAGAAAACAGAAAAAGGAATGGTGCAAATGCCAAATGTAAAATATACTGACAGCGCTACTTTTCGCTGTCTTGAAAATCTGAAAGAGGGTTCCCTTGATATCAGTCTGATTCATACGGGCAAAGAGCACTGCCCACCCGGACATATCTGTTCCATGCCAAGAGACGAGTTTATCATCCATTTTGTACTGGACGGTACCGGATTTTATTCTGCCGGAGGTCAGACCTGGAGCCTTACTCCCGGACAGATGTTTGTAATTTATCCAAATGAACCAATCACATACGGAGCTGATGAAACCCATCCCTGGACTTATGCCTGGATTGGTTTTCGTGGAATCCGCGCTCACTCAATGGTAAGAGAATGTGGATTTTCCAAAAATCAATTAGTGCTTCCTGCACCGGATCAGAAAATAATTCTGAAGCACATTGATTATATGCTGGATCATAAGCAGCTTTCCAAAGCCAATGATCTGAAGCGTCAGGCTTATCTGATCCTGCTGTTAGCCGAGCTTGTCGACTTTCATGAAAAGCAGTTTGCCCAAAGCAGAAAAAATGCCAAATATGCCTACAGCACCAGTGTTTACGCGGAACTTGCCATTGAATATATTAAAGATATGTATCAAAAGGGAATCGGGATTTCTGATATTGCAGATAATATCGGAATCAGCCGCGCCTATCTGAACAGTGCTTTCCAGAAAGAACTTGGAATATCGGCACAGACCTTCCTCATTGATTATAAGATGCATAAAGCAGCCAGTCTTCTGGTCAGCACCAGTCTGTCTGTTAAAGAGATTGCTAATAATGTGGGCTATGAAGACCAGCTTGTTTTTTCCAAGGCTTTTAAGAAGAAGTTTGGAATGAGTCCGAAGAATTATAAGACTCATAAAGAAATGATGGATAAATTTGATGAAAAGCAGGTAGACGATCCCGTGTGATCGTTCTGCCTGCTTTTCATTGTTGATTTTTTATTTTGCAGTTAAAAGATAAATTCTGGACTCATAGTCTGTGCATGGTTCATCTTCACTTGTGGGTTCACCTGCTGTACAATCTGTGGTAAGCAGTCCCAGATTCATCAGCTCATCCCCGTAGTTTTCTGTTCCATTATACTCATTTCTGTAGATAAAATCTGGATCCAGTCCCTGAAGTCGTACTCTGGTAAAATCTGCGTTTACTACATTTCTTTCCCTGTACCAGAATACCAACGCTGTTTTTTTGTCCTCGCTGACGGTCATCCATGCAGTTTCATTGCCCTCAAAAGGACTCTTCAGTCTGTAAAAAGTTCCAAACTGGATCAGTTCTCTGTATTCTTTCATAAAAGTGATCTGCTGTTTTACTTCACTGATTTCCTCATCAGACAGTTTATTCAGATCCAGCTCATATCCGAAAGTTCCGAAATAAGCTACATTTGCTCTTGTATGTAACGGAGTTTTGCGGTTTAACTGATGGTTTGGTACTACAGATACATGACTTCCCATGGAACTTACCGGATAACACATACTTGTGCCATACTGGATTTTCACACGCTCTGCCGCATCTGTATCATCGCTTGTCCATCCCTGTGGCGCATAATAAAGGATTCCCGGATCAAAACGCCCGCCGCCGCTTGCGCAGGACTCAAAGAGAATCTGCGGAAATGCAGTATTTAGCCGCTCATACAGATCATAAACTCCGAGAATATATCTGTGAAATACTTCTCCCTGACGGTCTGCAGGAAGTGCAGCCGAATAACATTCCGTGATACTTCTGTTCATATCCCATTTGATGTAGGAAACCTTTGCTTCTGAAAGAATTTTATACATCATCTCATAAATACAGTCCACTACTTCTTTTCTGGAAAAGTCCAACACATACTGGTTTCTGCCATGACAGGAATGCCTCTGCGGTGTCTGCAGAATCCAATCCGGATGTGCACGATAAAGATCTGAATCCTTGTTCACCATCTCCGGCTCAAACCACAGACCAAATTTCATACCCATCTCTTCAATCCTGTCTGCGATTCCCTTGATTCCCTGCGGAAGACGCTCTCTGTTTGCCACCCAGTCACCAAGTCCTGCATAATCGTTGCTTCGTGCACCGAACCATCCATCATCCAGTACAAATAATTCAACGCCGCATTCCTTTGCCTTTGCTGCGATTTCCACCAGACGGTCCTCTGTAAAATCAAAATAAGTAGCTTCCCAGTTATTGTTAAGGATTGGTCTTGGACGGTCTCTCCAGTAACCTCTTGCCAGTCTCTTCTGATATAATTTATGGAAGGTCTGGCTCATTCCATTCAGACCCTTATCAGAAAACACTACTACTGCTTCCGGAGTCTGAAAGCTCTCACCACAGTCCAGCTTCCAGTCAAAGTTCTGCGGATTGATCCCTGCAGTGATGCGGGTTGTATCATGAGTATCCACCTCTGCCTGCATTCTATGATTTCCACTGTAGATCAGACTGAATCCCATCACTTCTCCTGCATTTTCTGTTGCTGACGGACGTCGGAGCACAATAAAGGGATTATGTTCATGGGAAGAATTTCCTCTGATGCTTCCTACAGATTGGATTCCCTGCTCTAATCTGCGCTCTTTCACATGACGTTCTCTGGACCATGCACCTGAAAACTGCATCCACACATAATCCTTGTCCGGCAGATCAAGACTAAGGCTCATTGCATTTAACAGATGTACAGGGGCTGTTCCTTCATTGATGAATCTGACACTTCTGGTAATGATTCCCCCCTGTGCAAAAATAGTATAAAGCAATTCCAGTACAATTCCTGTTACTTCATCTTTCAGTTTTATACATAAGGTCTGGGCTTCTTCGTCATTCTCTGTATAAGTAGCCGGAAGTCCTGAAAGCTTTGGCTTTCCATCTGTAACCGTGTGACTGACATAAGTAAATTCCGAGATTCTGCTGCCGTTTTCCTGAAGGATTTCCACTGCCGGATAACGGTAATCAGAGCTTCCATACACCGGATATTCCAGTTTCAGATGCTCCAGCGAAAATTTGCGGTTTCCCTCATAAACACAGGCTGTCATTGGTCGCTGCTTCATCTCAAGAAGATATGAAAAATCTTCTCTGTCATGAATTCTTTTCCCAAAATAGAGATTTCCAATATGTCCATTTGGAAGCACACACATAATATAACTGATTTCATTGTTGTATAAATGGAATGTCTTTGAACTTTCATGAAAAATAATACTCATAACTATCCCCTTTCCGCATCTTTGGTTATTCACTGATAATTCCAGAAAATAATGCAATTCAGATTATATTACTATTTCATATCATTTAAGCAAATACTCTGTCAAGCGGATATTTATTATAATGCCAATGAATTTTCGTCAATTTTTTTCAATTCCTCTTCACTGAAGGATGCGCTGTCCAGCACCTTCAGATTCTCAAGAATCTGCTGTGGACGGGATGCTCCTATAAGCACACTGGTTACAATTCCATCGCGGAGAATCCATTTCAGTGCCATCTGCGCAAGGCTTTCGCCTCTTTCTGCTGCAATTTCATTCAGACTGCGGATACTGTTAAGACGTTCTTCCGTAAACTGATCTGCATGGAGAAAACGCCCGTCTGTGTTGACACGGCTGTCTTTTGGGATTCCATTCAGGTATCGGTCTGTGAGCATTCCCTGCGCCAGAGGGCTAAAAGAAATAATCCCCTTTTTCTTTTCTGCTGCTGCCTGTTTCAGACCATTTTTCTCAATCGTTCTGTTAAAAATATTATATGAATTCTGATTAATAATAAACGGACAGTGCAATTCCTCCAGAATATCTGCGGCGCGTTTCATTGTCTCACCATCATAGTTGGAAATTCCAACATACAATGCCTTTCCGCTTCTGACGATCTGTGCCAGAGTCTCCATGGTCTCCTCAAGTGGAGTCTCCGGATCCATTCTGTGATGATAGAAGATATCTACATAATCCAGGCCAAGACGTTTCAGGCTCTGGTCAAGACTGGCGATCAGATACTTACGGCTTCCCCAGTTTCCATAAGGTCCCGGCCACATGTCGTAACCGGCCTTTGTGCTGATAATCAGCTCATCTCTGTATGCAGAAAATTCCTCTCTCAGGATTTTTCCAAAATTTGCCTCCGCACTTCCAGGCTGTGGACCATAGTTGTTTGCAAGGTCAAAATGTGTAATTCCATTGTCAAATGCTGTGAAGCACATCTGTTTCATATTCTCATAAACACCGGTGTCCCCGAAATTATGCCATAAACCCAGAGATAACTCCGGCAGCATCAGCCCACTGGCACCACAGCGGTGGTATTTCATGGTTTCATAACGTTTTTCCTCTGCCTGATACATAAGATAATTCCTCCCTTTTCGTACAGTTTTCAAATCTTCACTTATCAAGCGGATATTCGCAATCCGCTTCCAGTGTTATTCTGTTGTTATCAAACTTCAGCACCTTAAAACTTTTATCAGATACATTGAGTCCGTCACAATTTCGCAGAAAAAGCATATACTGATTTGAGAACTCAAAATTAATGAAACTCCTGATATTATCATTAATCAAGTAATCTGCATTATCTACCACAATGAAACTATCCCGGTACTGTTTTATTGCTTTTAAAAAATCATCTGATTTATAGTTAAATAATTTTATAGCCTTGTATTCGTCTGTTAGTCTTATATCTTCCAGCATTTCATAAAGCACTGTTTTACCGGTGCCGCTGTCTCCGCCAACAAGAGTAATTCTATCCTCAAATTCCAAATCGTATGAAAATGGATCTGCTTTAAAACTAATGTTCTTATAAATCATCTGTTTCTCTCCTTTCATACTCCTTACTCCACCAGGCATTATAATCTCTCCCGCCGATAACTATATCAGAATTATTAAATCGGATTTTTGCATTGTCCGGGATATCCAAAAGTGTCGGTCTCGACATATAAATCTTTATATTTTCCATAGTAAAAATGATCCTTAACACATTCGGACCACATTCCTCGACATTTACCACCTTATCAGGGTGTTTTACAATATTTATCAGTGTCTTGCAGCCTGATGATAAATTACGTATTGTACCCAAGCCATATTTTGTTTCTATATGCTTGTCCGGAGTCAGCTTTGCCTCATCTATTTGCCAGATTAAATCAATTTCTTTTTGTGACATTTCTTCATTACCTGTGTTCAGATTAAAGTACAGGTCGTTTTGAAGTATCCAGTCTTTTGAATTAATCTTATTTGTATATATATCTATCATTTAATGTTACTCCTTTTCATTGTCGATCACCGACTTTTGAGAATCGTTAGACCACTATAATACTCACGTTTTCACCCTGCATTATAAATCAAAATCTACTTGTATATCATATCACATTTTCAATGCTATAAATATCATTTTTTGTTGTCTATTTATATAATAGTTAAATGTATCGATAATGGACCAATGGAAGGTTTTGGGGGTTTTGGGGGAATTTCGAAGAGAGAACAGTACTATGGAAAGCGATTCACCGATAGAGAAACTCTCGTAAGAATGATCGAGGATTATATAGATTACTACAATAATAAACGATTGCAAAGGAATCTCGGAATTTTAACACCAATGGAAAAACACGAAATTTACTTGCAAGCTGCATAAAAAGCTGCCAGCAGATATATTTCTACTGGCAGGGAAAAATTATATTTTTTCAATTGTCTACTTGACTGAGAATTTATTCTTTCATAAGTAGAATATAGGTCAGTTAAATCCATAGCCTCCACAAACTGACTTAGTAATCGAACAGAATCATTATCCGGAATGATTGTTTCAAGATTTAACGGAAGTTTAAGTTGATATCCGTCTGAATTTTTCGTATAATCTTTTTGTAATAATTTAGTTAGTAGCATAACTTAATTTTACACCAACTGCTAGATTCTTTCGAGGTCTGGCAGTTATTTTTTTGCACAAGAAAAGGAGCTACGCACTAATACTTAGTGCGTAGCTCCTTTCCAACTGGTTTTTCATTTCAATTCTGCCAGCACCTGATCATATTCCTTGTCCAGATGATATGCCAACATACAGATTGCAATTAATCCCCATGCCAATATCACTCCGTAAATATACAAATTTTTAATCATTGCGACAGTTTCCACTGTCTCTGTAACACTTCCGGTAAATCCGGATAACTGCATTAACTGGCCGATTGCCCAGCCTGCCACACCCCCACCAAATTTTTGTCCGACCGTAAAGGTGGAAAATATCAGCGCATGTACACGAATGCCAGTTTTCCAATGTCCATAATTAATTACATCTGCCAGCATAGTAAAAGTGAGTCCGTTAATCGGAGCCTCCCCGAGTCCTCGAATAATGGAAGCAGCTAAAACCAACTTCATATTTTCCGGATTAATCATTAGAATAATCTGCGCAGCAATACATATGATGGCTCCTCCCAAGACCAGATTACGCTTTCCAAACTTCTTAATCAGTGGCGCCATACAGATGATTCCAAGAATCCACGGAATTTTTTCACACGTCTGCATAACCCCCATAATTTCTGCATTTCCAAGCACATACTGCGCATAATAAGTAGATACTGTTCCATTGACATTCTGATACAGAGCAAGTGCCATTACCATCAAGAACATAATGATAAAATATTTATTCTGTGCAGCAGCTTTCAGACGAACTCGAAATGGAAGGTTTTCTGCTTCTGCTGCCGCTTCCGTATGAAAACGTTCCTTTGTTCCTAAAAAGGTCCACATTAGCATTCCAAACGCAATAATTCCATATACCGCCGTTACTATAATCCATGCCCTCTGATCTCCACCAAGAAAGTTAATCAGTGGCAGTGATAAGGCGGTTACAATCATGTTGCTGACAGGCGACATAGACATTCTGAAAATATTTAATTTAGCCAGATCCTCTTCATCATTTGTCATCAACGGCGCCATTGCCGAATATGGAAGATTTAATGCCGTGTAGACAACTGTCGTACACAAATTATAAGTAACAAAGATATAGATTGCCTGTACCATTTTGCCCGCATGAGATGGGACTGCAAATAGTGCCGTAGCTGAAACCGCATACGGCGCGGCCATCCACAGAATCCACGCTCTTGCTTTTCCATGTCTGGAATTAATCTTATCCATCAATTGGGCAATCAAAAGATCTGAGACACCGTCAAACACTCTAGATACCAGCAGGATCGTACCTACTACTCCTGCTGATACTCCGATTACATTTGTATAAAAATATACGATAAGACCCGATGTAAGTGCATATACTACATTACATGCAACATCTCCCATACCATAAGCTATTTTTTCTGATATGCGTGTCTTCATATGCATTCCCCACTTATTTTCCATTCCGCTTATTTAAATCCTCAATAATCTGCGGATACATTTTATCAAGTTTGTAAAATCTTAACAATATAATATTCAGTACTCCAACAACAAACGGAACCGCAATAAACAGCAGTTTAATTGCAAGTACTACGGATACTGCCTGTGTATCTGCAAATGACAGTGTTCCATCATATTTGCTGAAATTGAGTACCCATCCAATGACCGCCGTAACAATACCTGCTGCGATCGTTCCTACAAATCCCTGCATACTAAATGTCAGACCTTCAACACGAATTTTCGTTTTCCATTCCCCATATTCAACTGCATCACTTACCATCGCAGAAGACACTGCAAGCAAGAAGCAATATCCTATTCCCCTCATAGCAGCTGTAATAATCAGTACCGTTGTATTTTCTGTAAATGGTAACAATATCACATAGCTGACACAGATAATAATCCAGCCAAACATCGTAGTCTTTCCTTTTCCATACTTCTTCACAACCAGATGTACAAAGAAAAAGGTTACAATTGCAGGAACTATATAAGACGTATTCAATACACTAATCATACTGCTATTATGAAGAACCGCTTTACTATAATATGTATTTACCGTACTAATAGCTTGGAAGAATATATTAATACAAATAGATATCACCATCAGCATATGCCAGTATTTATTTTTCAGCACTGCTTTTACTCCGTCAATAACACGAATCTTTTCTGTCTTCTCTTCTTCATTTTCATGAATTCTCTCTTTACACCCTGCAAAACATAAAAAGAACAGAATTGCTGCAATAACTCCAAATATTCCATATACGATACTCCACGCTTTCTTTTCCCCCACATACTCTGTCATAAAGTTTACCAATGGGAGTGTTCCTGCTGTAACAAGGAGACTTGCAATCTGTGCAAACAACTGACGAAAGATATTTAACAATGTTCTCTGATACTGGTCTTTGGTCATCATTGTAGCCATAGATCCATATGGAATATTAATCAGAGAATAAACACTCATCATCGCATTATATGCAATAAATACATAGATAATCTGATACAGCTTTGCTACATCCGGAACTGCAAAAATTGCAAATGTTACGATTCCAAATGGAACTGCAAACCATAAAAGCCAAGGCCTTGCCTTTCCATATTTAGAATGTGTATTGTCAATCAACCATCCTGTAAGTAACGCAACAACTGCGTTGATCACCCTGGCAATGAGAAAAATGGCTCCAATCGTTGCCGCATTGATATTTACCACGTCTGTATAATAGAACATCAGGAATGTTCCCGTAGATGCCCAGATAATATTGCTTGCCGCATCACCACAGCCATAAGCCATCTTTTCTTTTAGGGCAAGTTTCTTTCCTATTGTATCCATCACTTCATTCCTCCTATCCGACATTCATCACATTCTTTTCATCTGATACAACACACAACCATGACTATCTACTTCTTCTGCTGCTTCAGTTGCTTTTTTGCCGGACCAGATTTCTTTTGCATCCTCTTTGATATATATTTCTGCTAATTTATCAGGAATTTCTTTCTTTTTATCCGATACATTAAATATTGCAATATATGTATTCTCTTCGTTTTCTCCTGACCAGACAATCCATTCATCGTCTCTGTACTCTTGTCTCTGTCCATCCAGTGTACGATGCATCTCGTTTACCTCTGTATTTGTTAACAATGAGAGCGTCCACTCATCCAAATCAGCTAGTTCTCCGCCATACATCAATGGTGACTGAAAGATAGACCACAATGTGATCATTGTCTTTTGTTCTGGCTTTGTAAAGCAGGTCATACGGTCTGCCTTTCCACGTTCACCTGAGCGGATTCCAATATGCCCCAATGGAAGCATGTCACAATCAGGCCAGTTTCCTTTACGAATAAATGGTGACCAATAATTACAGCGGTCAAACATATCATACAGCAATTCCCACTCATCCCAGAAATCATCTGTCAATCTCCACATATTTGCAGTTTTTTGAAGAAAACTTCCATCCTGCAGTCTTGCCGGTCCCGGCGAAAGGGAAAGTACAATGTCCCGTCCCGTTTTGTCGATAGCCTTTCGAATCCCTTCAATTTCCTTTCTATGTGAATCTCTGTAAATCGTTGAATATGCGATATCATCAACTTTAATGAAATCAACTCCCCAAGAAGCATACAATTCCATAAGCGAATCATAATATAACTGTCCTTCTGGAATTGACATATCCACTCCATACATATCTGAATTCCATGGACAGATACTGTTTATTGCAATCTGATCTGCTGTCTTATCCGTTCCTTTGATATGCATTCTTCCATGAACAGCCTGTCTTGGTATTCCCCTTAAAATGTGAATACCGAATTTCAACCCTAATTGGTGTACATATTCAGCAAGTGGTGCAAACCCAACTCCATCTACTGAACTTGGAAAACGATTTTCAGCCGGAAGCACACGACTATATTCATCTATCTTTAAATCCGCAAACTTGCGATATGCTGCTGACTCAGCTCCTGGCTCGTACCACTGAATATCTACAACCACATAGTTCCATCCATATTTCTTAAGCTTTTCTGCCATAATATCTGCATTTCTTTTTACTTCTTCTTCTGTAACAGACGCTCCATATACATCCCAGCTGTTCCATCCTTTTGGTGGTGTTTTTGCAAATTCTAACATATCTCTTTCCTTACCTTTCCATTTTATTTTAGGGTGCACAAAATACAGGTCACCTTTTACAAACTGACTTCTTTCTTCTAATAACTATAGCTTTTTACTTTTCTGTGAATTTGAATCGATTCGTTTCCTGTCTGAATTTTTAGATTATTTTTGTCTTTTCTTTCTCTTGTCTACATTGATATCATATATTATAATCTTATTACCATGTTAGTCACTTTTGTTGGCTAACTTATAAATTTTGTCGGAAATTGTAGTTTAATAAAAGCAAGAATTTTGTATCTATCGAATATAAATATACAAACTACCGAAAGGAGATCCTATGGAATTAGAAAAATTGAATCTGTACAGAGACACCAGCTGGAATGATATAAAACTTCGTTTCTGCGGTCATTCAGAATGTCTGCCGCTTCATTCCTACGGACCTGGAACAAGACCCTACTATCTCATGCATTTTGTTCTTTCCGGGAAGGGACGTCTTGTTGTTAATAAAACAGAATATCTTATTGAAGAAAAACAGATTTTTTTGATTGAACCGGATCAGATGGTCTTCTATCAGGCCGATAAGGAGAATCCATGGACTTATTCGTGGGTTGGCTTCAATGGCAAACTCGCTCCATACTTCATGCATCGTCTTGGATTCGGTTATCCTTCCCTCACAAAAGGACTTTCTACAGAAGTCTTTGAGGAAATCAAGGATCTCCTTGAGATTCTGATTTCCATAAAAAATGATAGTACAAAAAATGATCTGTATACCAATGGCATTCTTCTCCTTCTTCTTTCAAAAGTTGGTACTTTTATCGAGAACTCCAAAGAGCTTCCCGAAAGAAAAAGTCGTCAGAATTCAGAAAGTCATGTACAGCGAGCAATTTCTATTGTAGAAGATTTCTACGGACGAGACCTGACAGTTCAGTATATTGCAGACAAACTGAATCTGAATCGGTCCTATCTCTCAGAAATCTTTTCAAAGCAGATGGGTGTTCCATTGAAAAAATATATACTGGATTTTCGCATCACCCAGAGTGAAGAATTTCTTTTTACTTCTGACTGGTCCGTGGACTATATCAGTCAGATCTGTGGATTCAGTTCGCCTTCTTATTTTTCAAAAATATTTAAAGAATACCACGGAATTTCTCCTACAGAATATAGAAAAAACCGTCACAAACGCGAACGCCAAATTGTTCTGGTAAAATAAGGGGCTGTCGCACTAAGTTTAGTTAGCGCGACAGCCCCTTTTCAAAATAAACTGTTTTAGATTCCTTTAAAGCTAAAGGAGAATTCCATCTTTCCGTCTACATTCAGCAGATATTCCGGATGGGTGTATGCTCCCCAACTGTCGTCGCCGCCGATTCCCATCTGGCCTTTGGCTACTCGTACTACTGTGTAATGAATCTGCGGGAGTTCGTATGGATGCATGGCATTTTCCATCTCATGTGGAGTGTATGGAAGTGCAGAGAACATCACTGGTTCTCTATCCATCTCGAAGTACATTCCTCTGCCCTTGCGGTCTGTAACCTTCGCCCAGCGTACTTCCTCTTTTGCTCCGCATTCCTGCGGCACCATGTATCTTGCTATGTTGTCCACAACTTTATTCTGGTAAATGCCGAGTTTTGCACCTTTTTTACGGTCTGCATAGGTTTCAGCTTCTCCCAGTCCATACCACTGAACATTATCATAGTCTGCATTGAACTTAAACATCACGCCAAATTCCGGCATATCGCCAAGTTCTTTTACCGGATCATAAGTTAAAGTTGTCTTCACCTTTCCATCTCCGAATACTTCGTAGGTGAGCTGACACTCACTGGCTGGTGTGGTTGGCATCAGATAAGTAAAAGTTACTTTTACAGAGTGGTCTGTTTCTTCTGCCTGTGGTGAATTGGATGGACCGTATGCACCTTTTCTGTATTCTTTGTGGCTTAAATACATACTGGCAATTTTCCACTGTGCGTAGCGCATCTGCATAAGATTTCCACAGTCATTATCTGTTGGTGCGCGCCAGAAGTTTGGTTTCGGGATTGCTTCGATCATCTCTTTACCCGCATATTTGTAGGAGACCAGCCCACCATTGAGGACGGAGAACATTACTTCAAAGTGCTCGCCGCGGACCCCGATATTGTGTGTGCTTCGGATGATCTGCGGCTTCGCAGCTGCTGTTTCTGCTGAAGCATTTTCCTGTACCTTATATACATGCTGTCCAAACGCGATCTCATGACCTGCAGATGCCCACACTTGTTCCTCTTTCAGATGGAAGGAAACAGTAACTGTATATTCTCCGGCTGCTTCTGCTGTTTCAAAAGGCAGTTTATATTCTTTCTCGCTCAATGGCTCAACTGCTGTTTCCAGTGCTTCTGTACGGATCACTTTTCCATTCTTTGCAAGTGTTACCTTACAGTCAAAAGTATCTGTGTTTACAAAGAGGTTCTTGTTAATCACTTTTACTGTGTCAGCTGTCACCTCTGCAGTAATATTCTGATAATTGAATTTCACTTCCTGCATCTTTGGAGATGGCTCTCTGTCACCGCCATATGCAATTCCGTTGCCACTGAAATTATAGTCTGTAGGGCGTTCTCCGAAATCGCCGCCGTATGCCTGGAACTCTTTTCCATAGCGGTCTTTCTTATAAATAGACTGGTCAATGTAATCCCAGATAAATCCACCCTGATATTTGGGCTCTGTATCTGTCAGGTCAGTATATTTGTGCATGGCACCGCAGGAATTTCCCATGGCATGTGTGTATTCACAGCAGATAAACGGTTTGCTGTCATCCTTTGCCAGGAACTCTTTGATTGCTTCTACAGATGGATACATTTGACTTTCCATATCACTGGTATCATTATAACTGCGGTCATGGAAAAGTCCCTCATAATGTACCAGGCGGGTAGGGTCATTCTTACGGAAAAGCTGAGACATTTCATAGATATCTTTTCCGCCAAAAGATTCATTTCCACAAGACCAGATCAGGATTGCCGGATGATTCTTGTCTCTCTGATACATGGAGTTGGCACGGTCAAGCATCATATCCAGCCATTCCGGTTTGTTATGAGGAACAACATGGGTATAATCCTTTGTAAACTCCGCCGTATCCCAGGAACCATGAGATTCCAGATTTGTCTCGTCGATCATATAAATACCATATTCATCACAGAGCTGATAGATCAGTGATGTATCCGGATAATGGCAGGTACGGATGGCATTGATATTATTCTGCTTCATAATGCGAAGATCCTTACGGAGTTCCTCCTCTGAAACATGTCTTCCGCTGACCGAACTGAACTCATGACGGTTTACGCCCTTAAATACGATACGCTTTCCGTTCAGAGTCATGATTCCGTCTTTCATTTCGAAACGTCTGAATCCCACTTTCTGAGGAATCACTTCCTGCAGATTTCCGGCTTCATCGTAAAGTTCTATTGTAAGATCATAAAGCTGCGGATCTTCAGCACTCCATAATTCCGGGTTGCTGACTTTCCATAAATAGCTGCTCTCTGCGGTTTTACTGCTATTCGTTTTTAATGTATGCGAAATCCCCGGTGTTTCAGTCGCGTCTTCATTTGTATCTTTATTCGCACCTGCATTTCTTTCATCTGCGGCAATTATTTTATCAGTATTTTCTTCCAAAAGTAATTTTCTGTCTTTCAGAATGCATTCGCCATCTTTTTCAAGTTTAAAAGTAATGCTTCCTTTTCCCCATGTTTTTACCTTGATTTCCATATCTGCTGATTCCAGATTTTCTTCCGGAATAGCACGAATCTGAAGGTCATACGCGTGAGTATCCGGCACTGTGTAAAGGTACACATCTCTGTAAATTCCTGAGAATCGGAAGAAATCCTGATCCTCACACCAGCTGCTGGAAGTCCATTTAAATACCTGTGCAGCCAGTTTATTCTGACCTTCTTTCACATAATCTGTCAGTTCAAATTCTGACGGAGTAAAAGAATCCTCACTGTATCCAATAAATGTTCCGTTCAGCCAGAGTGCCAATCCACTCTCTGCTCCCTGGAATGAAATAAACAGTCTCTTACCTTTCATATGAGCCGGTACAGTAAAATATTTCACATAGCTTGCCACCGGATTAAATCTCTCCGGAATCTCGCCCGGATGAATTTCCTCGTGTCCTTCCCATGGATACTGAACATTCGCATACTGCGGTGCATCATACCCTTCCATCTGGATATGTGCCGGTACATGAATATCCTCCCAGTCATAACAACAATACTCTTCCTTTTCAAATCCCGGAATCACATTTGCATAATTACGGGCATAATGAAACTTCCACAGACCGTTCAGACAGTAACGAAAAGAAGTCCCCTCCCCTTCCTGTAATGCAGTCTGCATTTCTTTTTTATCTTTATAATATACATGATCTGAATGAGCTTCCATTCGGTTATCGCAAAAATACTGCGGATCTTTTACCAGTGAATAATCAAATGTTTTCATCTTGTTCCTCCTGATCTTAATATGTTTAGAATTCCTATTAATTCCTTATCGCGCTTTATAGTTCCGATTATAACATCTCCTTCTTCTATTCGGTTTGCAAATTCGATCATATATTTTTCATTTTCACCCAGCATAAGAATCCTATCCCCATAATAACAAAACCCAATTTCCATAAAATTATGAAAATGCAGATTCTCCACACCTGTCCCATAATTCTGCACCCAACGCTCACCAAGAAGCGGAAAAATAGGACTTCCGGCTGGCATATAGCGTAATACACAAATATATATATCCAGTAACCAGCGCAGAAAAATAGTTTCTTTCATGTGCATTTGCAGGATACTTAGATATTCTTAGGTATCAAAAATCCGCGTTATGAGAAGAAAAGTCCTTTGTCTGAGCGCCAGCGAGTAATCCAGACTTTTCTTCTCATGCTTTTAGCGGATTTTCGATACCTTAGAATATCTTAGTGTCCGAAACCGCACATGAAAGAAACTATTTTTCTGCGCGTCCCTTAATCTAATCTTTCTAATCTTTCTACTCTTCCCACTTATAACACAAAAAGAGCAGGCCAAAACATCCGCCTGCTCTCTCAAACGCCCTAAAACGCTTTATCTCTTCTGTATCCTATTTCCCTTCAGCGTCCTTCTCCGCCATTCTGGAGAACACCATCTCATATCCATCATTTCCATAATTCAATGAACGATTCACACGACTGATCGTTGCAGTGGAAGCTCCGGTCTTCTCGGAAATATCAAGATATGTCCTCTTGTCCATCAACATCTTGGCAACCTCAAAACGCTGTGATAATGAAAGAAGTTCATTAATCGTACATACATCTTCAAAGAAGGTATAGCATTCTTCTTTATCCTTCAGGCATAAAATCGCTTCAAAAAGCTGATCTACAGCCTCTGTTCTGATTTTTTTACTCATTTTTTTGCTCCTTTAGAACTCTACTCTTCAATTCTTCACTGGACGGACATTTGTATTTATAATGTCCATTTCATATTTCTAACAGTGATATTTTACCACGTTAAATCACGAGAAGCAAGCATTTAAGCAGAAAGAAATCTTTAATTTTCAGATTTTTCCTGAAGAATCTCCCCAAGGGTCGAAAATATCGCTTTTGTATCAATTGGTTTCGCTATGTACCCGTTCATTCCGGCCTCATATGCTTTCTTCTTATCTTCATCAAAAACATTCGCAGTCATTGCCACAATCGGAATCTGTGCACGCTTATCAGGCAGGCTTCTGATTTCTTCCGTCGTCCGGTAACCATCCATATTTGGCATCTGAATATCCATCAAGATCATATCATAATAATCTTCCGGCACTTTTTTTAGCATTTCCAGACACTTGATTCCATCCTCTGCCCATTCCACTTTCAGACCTTCCTCTTCCAGTATGGTAATCGCAATCTCTGCATTCAGCTCATTATCCTCCGCAAGCAGAATACGTTTTCCCATCAGCAATGCCAGAAGCTTCGTGCTCTCCTGCTGCTCCTGCACCGCATTCTTACATTCTTCCTCTGAAACCAGAAATGGAAGAATAATAATTGTCTTTGTACCTACAGTAACCTCACTGCTGACCTCAATCGTTCCACCCATAAGATCTACCAGTGATTTCACAATCGGAAGCCCCAGACCGGTTCCGATAACCTTACTCTCCGTACTGGTATTTTCACGACTGAACTCTTCAAAAATATGTGGCAGATACTCCTTACTCATCCCTATACCGGTATCTTCTATAGTAAATCTGTAAAAAGACACCTTTTTCTCTGCATCATGTCCCTCTTCGGTAATATCTACAGTAACTGATCCGCCTTCCGGTGTATACTTGATGGAATTACTGATAACATTCAGCAGAATCTCCCGTAATTTCGTCTTATCACAATGCACATAGGGATTCTCTACTTTCAGGTTACAGGTATATTGCAGTTTTTTTTCCTCAATCGAAGGCTCAAAAACATCATTCAGCGTATTCACAAGATTTTTCAGATCACCTGTCTCTGTTTTAAGCGTAGCCTTACCACTCTCAATCCTTGCCATCTCAAGAACATAATTAATCAAAGACAGCAAAAACGAACTGGAATGCTTGATCTTACTAATATAATCAATCACCCTTTTCTTATCATCCAGGTGCTTTTCCAGAAGATCTGCAAACCCTATGATTGCATTCATCGGTGTACGGATATCATGGCTCATATAAAACAGAAAACGTGTCTTTGCCTCATTTGCCATTCTTGCCTCTATTGCCGCTTTTTCCAGTTCTTCTTCATGCAAAATATCTTTATACCGCCTCATTTTGTACTGCCAGTATCCAACAGAAGCCATCACTGCCAGTGCAATTGAAATAATAACGCCAAACACTTTCTGTGAAACTGTGATCCATCCATTCTCCGGTACAATTTCGAAATACCAGGTATCATTCGGAACACTGCAGGCAACCTCAAGTGAATTATTCAAATTTGAATTCTCACTTTCATCAATTACGATTTTCTCACCTGTATAGAGGTCTTTCTTCCAGATCTGATAATCATATCCCGCTTCTTCCAGCTTCTCCAGTTCCACTTCCTGAATAAAATTATCCCAGTTCATTACCAGAATAGAAAATCCCCAGAACTTCTCTTCCCCATTCTGATCCGTAATATAAGCCGGGTCAAAAAGAAGCGCCCCGGTTCCGCCCTGCACCAGCTCATACGGTCCTGCAATCGTATATTCACCACTTAGCCTTGCAAGTCTCGCTTCCTTTTTTCTCGCAGGATTCTGAAGCGTATCAAGACCCATGGCTGCTTCATTTCCCTCCATCGGATAAATTCGCGATACAACTCCATCCTCTGCCAGTTCCCTGGCCTCTATCACGTCCTCATCCTCCTGCATCAGCTCTGCCAATTTGTCAAACTGTTCGTTATCTATATCATATTCCTTTTCCACGATCCGCTTCATCAGATCCGATTCCGCAAGATATTTGCTCAGCTGAGATTCCACCCGGCTTACAGTAGACTCCGCTGTATAAGTAGCTTTTAACTTCTCCCGCCTCTCCTGGCTCTGATTAATTATCCAGATCACACACCAGACAGCCAGAAATATAAAAATAAAGACCAATGTCGTCTTTAATCGTATATATTTCCGTTTCATTTTCCTTTTTTGATCCATCAAAAAATCCTCATCGTTTGAGTTTTCTTTCTTATACTATAGTCTCAATTCATAGTAGCACAAATTTCCAGTTGTCTCAACCTAAAATCAGGTTACTGTTCATTCCATTCACAATATTAACCTAAAATTTCTATAGTTACACAAAACAAATCTCCCATCAGGCAACACCATCTCCTCACCTTACGGTATAACTACTGCTCTCCATAAGGAAAACTACTTCACATCCTATCGTCAAAATCTGCGATTCACATACTCCTTAATCGCATCCGCAGACCGGTTAAGCACCAGCTCCTCCGGGAAATCCAGCTTCGTAAGAAGCTTCCTCGCCAGATCAAACTCCCCGATCAGCAGATCAAAATGCGCATCACTATCCATCACAACCGGCACCTGATACTTCTTACACAGATTCAACATCACCGTATCATTCTCCACCGCATTCTCACGATTACAATCCGGATCCAGCGAATGATTATTCAACTCCAGAACCTTCCCATACTCCTTCGCACCCTGCACAAGCGCCTCATAATCAATCTCATATCTCCCATCATCCGGATGCCCGATAATATTCACATACGGATTCTTCATCACATTCAGATACCCCTCCGTATTCTCCAGCTTAGAAGCCGGCTTCATACAAGGAATATGCAGACTCGCAACCACCACATCCATCTTCGAAAGTGTCCGCTCCGACAGATCCACAGACCCCTGCGCATCCAGAATATTCACCTCAGACCCCAAAAGCAGCTGAATCCCATACATCTCCCTCGGCACAACCTTAAGATTATCAAAGTAATACTTATGACAAGTCCCCGGCATCATCGGCGCATGCTCCGTAATCCCAAGCACCTCAAGCCCCTTCTCCGAAGCCGCCTTCGCCATCTCCCTCAACGAACAATACGCATGCCCGCTAGCCACCGTATGTGTATGCAGATCCAGCACAGAATTATATTTCATAATAGTCCCTCTCCTCACTCGTACAAATATTTCACTTCATTATACGTCCATCCCCTTACATTCCACAAGTAAATTTTATTTTACATCTCAAGTTTAAAATCTCCCACCAGACGAAAAAAACAGAGCCCACAATCTCGCGAGCCCTGCAATTTCTCTCCCAGGAGGAAGAATACCATATTATTTTACGATAAAGGATTTTCTCTTACTTACAACATCAAAGATAACCGCTGCCAAAAGAACAAGACCTTTAACAACCTTCTGAATATTCTGGTCAATACCCATAATACTCATACCTAAGTTCAAAACACCCATCAAAAGAGCACCAATAATAACTCCCGGAACAGTACCAGTTCCACCATAAGCAGAAGCACCACCAATGAAACAGGAACCAATCGCATCCATCTCGAAGTTCGTACCAGCCTGAGGGTTAGCAGAATTCAGACGAGCCATAGTAACCATACCTGCGATAGCCGCCAGAAGACCCATATTCAGGTAAGCCAGAAAATAAACCTTATTTGTATTAATACCAGAAAGCTTAGTAGCCTTCTCATTACCACCAACTGCATAGAAATAACGACCTGTAGTAGTCTTAGAAGCAATATATGTATAAATTGCAATGATAACTACTACCCAAACCAGAGAGTTCGGAATACCTTTATACTGTGCCAGACGGAACATAAATGCAAGGATAACTGCACAGATCAGGACCATCTTAATCGCTGCGCCACCAAAAGCCTCTACACTATAACCTTTCTTAGCACGATCTGCACGGTTTTTCAGTACAAGTAAAACATAAACAACACAGACGATAATACCAACCACGAAACATGTAACATTAAATCCTTCTTTTCCAAAAGGATCCGGAATGTAATTGTTAAACAGTGCCAGATAAGAATCAGGCATTGGTGCCAGTGTCTGGCCCTGAAGAACTACGTTTGAAAGACCTCTGAATGCAAGCATACCTGCCAGAGTTACGATAAACGGAGGAATTCGTACATAAGCAATCCAGAATCCCTGCCAAGCACCGATCGCAATACCTGTAATCAGCATAACCAGCATTGTAAGATATGGATTCATGTTGTTAAGAACCATCATCTTACCACCAACTGCTGCTACGAAACATACAACAGAACCAACAGAAAGGTCGATGTTACCACCAGTTAAAATACAGAACAACATACCAGTTGCAAGGATAAATACATAAGCATTCTGTGCTACAAGGTTGTTAACGTTCTGAGGAAGAAGCATAACACCTTTAGTGTTTGCCGTAAACATGATGACTACCAGAACAAGCACGATCACCATGGTATATTTCTTTAATATCTCTGAAAAACTAAGCTTTTTCTCCATCTTCTTTACGCTCCTTTTCCTGATTTTACGATCTTGGACATGATCAGTTCGGAGGTTGCCTCTTCTTTGCTGACTTCACCGACGAACTTGCCCTCATTCATGATATAGATTCTGTCTGACATTCCAAGAACTTCCGGAAGTTCAGAAGAAATCATGATAACAGATTTTCCTGCTGCTACCAGATCGTTAATAATACAGTAAATTTCGTATTTCGCACCTACGTCGATACCACGGGTAGGCTCATCCAGAATCAGAATATCCGGTTCTGCAAACATCCACTTCGCAAGAAGGACTTTCTGCTGGTTTCCACCACTTAAGTTACCTACATTCTGCTCTACAGACGGACATTTTGTTTTCAGTTTCTTTCTATATTCCTCAGCTATCGCATACTCTTTATCTGCATCGATAACCTGTCCATTGCTGATTCCCTTCATATTTGCAAGGGATGTATTCATTTTGATGGATTTGGAAAGGATCAGTCCGTTTCCTTTTCTGTCCTCTGTAACATAAGCAAGTTTATTATCAATTGCTTCCTGTACAGTATCCAGTTTCACTTCTTTTCCGTTGATAAACACCTGACCGGAAATTTTGGTTCCGTAGCTCTTTCCGAAGATACTCATCGCAAGCTCTGTACGTCCTGCACCCATCAGTCCGGAAATACCTACTACTTCTCCTTTATGAATCTTAAATGATACATTATCTACCACTTTTCGCTCTGAGTACAGTGGATGGTAAACAGTCCAGTTCTTTACTTCCATGGAAACGTCTCCTATCTTTACGTCAGGACGTCTCGGGAAACGGTCTGTCATCTCACGGCCAACCATACCCTGAATGATACGCTGCTCTGAGAAGTCATCTTTCTTCTTATCCAGAGTCTCAATCGTAGAACCGTCACGGATAACGGTAATCTTATCTGCAACGTATGAAATTTCATTTAATTTGTGAGAAATGATGATAGATGTCATTCCCTGTTTCTTAAATTTCAGCAACAGATCCAGCAATGCCTTGGAGTCATCCTCATTTAAGGAGGCTGTCGGTTCATCCAGAATCAGAAGTTTGGCATTCTTTGCCAGCGCCTTTGCAATCTCTACCAGCTGCTGCTTACCTACACCAATATCCTTGATCAAAGTTCTGGAGGACTCCTCCAGTCCTACTATTTTCAAATATTTATCTGCTTCTCCATAAGTCTCGTTCCAGTTGATGGAGAATGATTTTCCTCTTTCATTGCCCAGGTACATGTTCTCACCAATTGTCATATACGGGATCAGTGCCAGTTCCTGGTGAATGATTACGATTCCTTTTTCTTCGCTGTCTTTAATCGTGTTAAATTTACAGATCTCACCATTATAGATAATATTGCCTTCATAAGTTCCATACGGATAAATACCACTTAATACATTCATCAGGGTAGATTTTCCGGCTCCATTTTCACCTACCAGCGCATGGATCTCGCCTTCTTCTACCTGAAGATTTACGTTGTCCAGTGCTTTTACACCTGGGAAAGTTTTGGTGATATTTTTCATTTCCAAAAGTATCTTAGCCAACTTCTATTTCCCTCCCTTTTTTATAAAAGAATCCTGCCTGCGGCGGGTTAACTTAGAGCGTGTTTGAAAAATACTTTCTGCATTGCAGAAATGATTTTTCAAACACACTCTGGTAAATACAGGCGGGAATTATCCCCGCCTGTAATATAAAATACTTTTTATTACTGGATCTGATCTTCTGTGTAGTATCCGGAGTCGATCAGCATTTCTTTGTAGTTGTCAACAGTAACAACAACCGGGTCGCAAAGGTATGTTGGGATAACGCCTGTGCCGTTGTCATAGGATTCTGTATCGTTAACTTCCGGTTCTTCACCTTTCATGATAGCGTCAACCATATCAACTACTGCAGATGCAAGAGCACGTGTATCTTTGAATACTGACATAGCCTGTTTTCCAGCTACAAGGTTTTTAACGTTTGGTGTATCACAGTCCTGACCGGTGATGATCGGATATTCTCCAGTGTAGGAAGCTGCAAGTGCATTTTCTACACCAAGTGCTGTAGAGTCGTTGGAGCAGAGAACTGCGTCAAGGTTTGTTCCGTCTGAGTAGTTACCAGCGATGATTGTATCCATTCTGTCCTGAGCTTTTGCACTGTCCCAGTTAGCAGTTGCAACCTGCTCGAACTCTGTCTGTCCGGATTTAACTACCAGTTTGCCTTCGTCGATGTATTTCTGAAGTACATCCATTGCTCCGCCGAAGAAGAAGTTACAGTTGTTATCACCAGGATCACCTGTGAATAATTCGATATTGAATGGTCCGTCCTGATTGTCAAGATCAAGTGCATCTACTAAGTATTCGCCCTGTTTCTGACCTACTTTGTAGTTATCAAATGTTGCATAGTAGGAAACTGCGTCTGAGTTCATAAGCAGACGGTCATAGGAAATAACCGGGATTCCTGCTTCTTTTGCCTGTTTCAGTGGCTCGCCAAGGCTGCTTCCGTCGATAGATGCTACAACCAGAAGGTCACATCCGTTTGCTACCTGGTTCTCAAGCTGTGAAACCTGTGTGCTTACGTCGTTGGATGCATACTGAAGGTCTACTTCATAGCCAGCTGCTTCCAGCTCTTTCTTCATGTTCTCGCCATCCTGATTCCATCTCTGAAGATCCTTGGTAGGCATTGTAACACCGATCAGTTTCTTGTCATCCGCTTTAACAGCTACACCCGGGATGACTACCATTCCAGCTACCATTGATGCGCAAAGGATTGCAGATACCAGTTTCTTTTTCATTGTAAAAACCTCCGTTTCTTTTTTTACGTTTCTCACGTTTTCTTGATGATGTTACTATAGCACACGGAAGTCTGGACTTGGTTGGCAAGAAACAAGACATTTTAAGAAAAATAAAAAATGCCCTGCATAGAACAGGACATTTTTGTTACAAAAAAGTGCTAGAAGGAAGTAGCTGATTTACGCAGTAAATCCGCGGATTCCGAATGTTTGCAGAATTGCGGGAGTTGCCTAGCAGCGGAGCAATTTGTCAGTATCGTAACTCCCCCAAAACCTCAGCTATAATCCGCATTCAGATAAACTTCGTCTCTTCGGTGAAAACCACCGTCAATGATTACTTTGTCTATATTCTCTTTTGTCACCGCAATTGGTTCAAGGATTCTGGACGGTACATCATAAGTTCCGTCGTTTACAGTCTCTGTCACGCCTTCCAGCTCGGAAGGGTCTTTGCCGCTTCCGATCTCCACCGCATATTTCGCAGCTTCTCTTGCAAGATCTTCGATTGGCTTAAATGCAGTCATGTACTGCGTTCCCTCTACGATTCTCTGGCAGGCAGCCAGATCTCCATCCTGTCCCACGACAATTACATCTCCCGCCATCTGGTTCTCTGCAAGTACCTCCACGACCTGACTGGCAATGTCATCATTTCCACACATGATGCCTTTGACATGCGGATATTTCTCCAGTGCTTCTTCCATATATCCTTCCGCCAGTTCTGCCATCCATCCTTCACAATTTGCTTCATAAACGACATTAAGATCTGAATTCTTCAGCACATCATCAAAACCTTTCTTGAGCATGTGGACATTATTGTCCGTGGAAGATCCCTGGATCATAAAAATATCTCCACCCTGAGGAATCGCATCGATCAATGCCTGTGCCATAATTTCGCCTACCTTGCGGTTATCAAAGGATATATAAAGATTCGTATTCGAGTTGTTAATCATTCTGTCATAAGAAATAACAGGGATTCCTGCATTCTGGGCTTTCTGTATCACGTCTGAAAGAGCGCCACAGTCCCTGGCAATCACCACGATCACATCCACCTGTTTGCTGATAAAATATTCAATCTGGCTGATCTGTTCTTTAGCATCTGCCCCTGCATCCTGCACATTTACGTCCGCACCCATTTCTCTGGCAGTCGCCACAAAAACGTCTCTGTCGCGGATCCATCTTTCGATGACAAAAGAATCCACTGTAAGTCCGATCTGTATCTTATCGTCTTCTTTCTTAGCAGACGCTGTCTTTTCCTGTTCACTTTGTGTTTCCTCTGTAGAAGAACCACATCCGCCTAGAATCAATGCTCCTATACCAATCAGTAGTGCCCCCAAAAATATCCTCTTTACAGCACCCTTCTTTTCTGATTTTTTCTTCTTATCTGTTATATGTCCCTTCATCAGCCTAACCTCTCTCTGAACTCACTCGGTGTCACACCCTCATATTTCTTAAAGATCCTGCTGAAATAATTCGGGTCACTATATCCGGACTGTGCACATATCTCTTTAATAGACAGTTGAGAATCCTGCAAAAGCTCTCTGGCATTTTTCAGTCGTATTTCTGTCAGATGTTCAATAAAGTTCTTGCCCGTCTCCTGCTTAAATAATTTACTGAAATAATACGGACTGATATCCACTTCTCTTGAAACATCATCCAATGAAATATCCTTGCGGAAGTTTTCATCGATATATTCTTTCGCCCTGTCTATAACACTAACTGCCTCTTTCTCCTTAGAATCCTCCATCTTTGCACCGATTTCTCTTGTTTTGTCCAGAAACCAGTTTCTCAGACTTTCCATGTTCGGGCATGCCTGGAGTTCCCTGATATATCCGCGTCTGTCATTAATATTATATTTCATGGTTCCTGCAAAGAAAGCCCTGCGTTCCGCATCCATTACCAGCTCCAGAATCTTAATCTCCACATCCTCTCTGGAAACGGCAGATTGTCCCTCCATCCATTCAAAAAATTCATTTGCACAGTTAAGAGCACCTGCTACATCCTTCTCCAGAATTCGTTTCTGATATCTGCTCTCCAAATCCCTTGGATATTCTCCCTCATATTTCTGTGCTACCGGCACATCCTCGATATGCACCACATGGCTGGTACTCTCTCTGAGCGCAACTACTGCCTCCTGGAAAGATTCCTTTACGCTGCCCAGTTCTTTGACTCTTCCGATTCCACAACGAAACATACTGTCGATTCTGTTCTCAAATTTATGTACCATGTTTCTGGCCCTTGTAACAATGGCAACTCTCTCCTCGTAATCCTCTTTCTCTTCTTCATATGGAACCAGAAGTACGATTCTGTTCCCCATGATCGGACCTACCAGACATTCAAAGAAATCCTGAGCGATCTCGCGGAAAGTAGAGTAGAATTTATTTGCCCTGACACTTGCTCCTACTGCGTTGCTCAACACTCCATTCTCCAGAGAATCGCCAAATTCTACAACCATCATGTAGCCATATTTCTGCTGAATATCCAGAAGCTGTGTATAATTATCCTGATACGTGACAAAATCATCCTGCAACAGAATATTATTGATATAACCACTTTCTATCATAGGTACGACTGTCTCAAGTTTTTCTCTGATACGAAGATCATCACTTCTTTTTTGGCGCGTCTGGTCTACCTTTGCCATCATTTTTGCACAGGTCTCCAGGATTACCTTTTTATTTACAGGTTTTGTAAGAAATTCCTGTACTCCCAGACTCAGCGCCTCTTTTGCATAATTGAATTTATCATAGGCCGTTATGATCACAAAGACTGCGGAACTGTTGAACTTCTTAATTTCTTTGATTGCCTGAATGCCACTGATTCCTGGCATCTGTATATCCATGAAGCAGATATCCGGCGGATATGCCTGTGCCATCTCCACCACGACTCTGCCTGACTTTGCACAGTGAATCTCACATTCATTTCCATATTCAGATTCAATGATTTTCTTTAACGACTCCAGCATGATACCTTCATCATCTGCTAACAAAATTCTGTACATTGCTTCTCTCCCCAAAATTATATTTTCGCCATACATTCATGCAAGTATACCACCATTCTCCTATCAGACCGGTATATAAATCACAACTTCTGTACCTTTATTTTCCCCGTCACTGTTGATTTCCACAAGCCCCGGTTCTTCATAATAAAGTTCCAGCCGGCTGATTACATTGTTCATACCGATTCCGGTGGAATCGCTCTGCTCATTACAGTGCTCTTTATTTCCGGACAGAACACTCTCTATCTGCTCCGGTGTCATTCCTTTTCCATTATCTTTCACACTGATTCGGATATAATCCGCATCTCCGGTAACTGTCAGGTGGATTTTCCCCTCCCACTCAATATCCCGGATTCCATGATTTACCGCATTCTCCACGACCGGCTGTAAAATCATACTTGGGACACGTACATTCTCCAGTGATTCATCTACATCTTTGTTGAAATGAATATCCCCAGCAAACCGGACATTCAGAATGTAAATATAATTATCAACAGCTTCCAGTTCCTCTCCCAGAGTAGCATCCTCCTGTCCTTTCTTGACATTATAGCGGAAAAAGTCTGCCATTTTTTCAACGAAGATTCCTGTCTGCTCCGCATCCTCCATCATAGCAAGCTGAGCACCAGCATTCAGAGAATTAAACAGGAAATGTGGATTGATCTGTGACTGAAGATATTTTAGCTGAGCCTCTTTGAGGTGGTTTTCCATAAGAAGCTCTCTCTCCATCATCTGCTGCTCTTTCTCCATACTTGCCTTCGTTCTTGTTATATACAGATCCAGATTCTCAACCATGGTGTTAAAAGCCCTTGTTACCATTCCAAGTTCATCCTGTGCATCTGTATCATGCATTTTTACATGGAAATTTCCCTGACCTACCAGCTGTGCGGTCTCGGCCATATTTGAAAGAGGACCAAACATCTTTCTGGTCACCTGGAAAAGCAGAACCATTCCACCTGCTACGATTCCAAGCATAATGATCGTATTGCTGACTTCCAGATAGCGCATTACCGCACGCAACACAGAATATGTATTGGAATTCTCCTGAAACATCAGATTATTCAGTTCCTCGATGGAGGACTGTATGTAACTGTAAAGCTTTGTTGTCTCATCATATTTTCGCTTATACTTCTCCACATTCCTGCCTCGTTTGGCCGCAACAGTCTCGGCTGTGCAGTCCAGATAAGTCTCTGACATTTTTCTGATATTTCGTTCCAGCAGTTTCACAGAATCATCTATATTCTCCTCATTAAGCTTCTCAAGCTGATCTCTGTACTTCGCTTCATTCTGATAGTAGTCCAGAAGCGCCTGAGAACTTTTTACCTTAAGATAACTATACATATTATCCTGTACTTTCTCAAAAATCTGTGAAAGTTCTGTAAGCTCTGTATTGCTGGCATAAACATTATCCATCCTCTGCATAGAATTATTGATTCGTGCATAGAAGAGCATATTCATAGAAAAAAGAAGAATCGCGATCATTCCCACTTCTATAATGATCTTACTGACCAGAGAAAAATCTCTCCATCGTATCTGTTTCATTTCGGCTGTACCTCCCTTCTCATTGCACGTACTGCCTCTCTGTCCAGGAAGTTAATATCTACGTTGTAATAAGAATTCGTTCTTCCATCCTTCTGATATTCTGTAAGAGCTTCAATACTATATCTGCCAAGCTGTTCTGTATCCACGTCACAGGTAACTGAAATTACACCTTTTTCCACTGCTGTCAGAATATCATCGGAACTATAATAACCTATGATCGTAACCTTTCCCGCAAGATTAAAGTCAAGGACTGCCTGACGTGCACATTCGGTAGTATCTTCATCCATGCATACCAGAATATCCGGCACTTTATCTTTCTGCTGAAAAATATCTGTGACTGCTTCTTCTGTCTCAAAAATTCCCGTTGAAAGCAGATTCTTTCCTGTTACCTGAATACTTTGTGAGTCACCGGCTTTAGCCTGAGCTGCATTGCTGATCTGAGTATAGATCTGACTCTGATTCATATCGTCGATGTTCTTTTTCAACAGAATCAGGATACTTTCTGTATCTTTTGTCACATATTCTGCTACTTTTTCCCCATAGGCACTTCCCAGCTGATAATCACTCACACCGACGAAACTCTGGCGTTTACTGTGAACTGCGTCTCCCATGACAGTGACAACAGGAATTCCTTTCTGAACCGCTTCGTTGATCTTTGCTTCCAGCCCCTGTTCTCCATTATATTGCAGAATAATTCCATCTACGCTGGAGGCGATGCTCATGTTCATATAATCCAGCTTTGTGTAGTCATTGTCATTGCTGCTTTCCTGAAGTTCAAGAATTGCATCATTCTTCTTCGCCCATTCCTGCGCGCAGCCATAAACAGCCTGCCAGAATGAAGAGTCCGGACTATCTACGATCATGTCATATTTGTATCTGTATACTTCGCTGTTTGCTTCCTCCTGATTGCTTTTACCAGTCAGCCCTTCATAGTAGGATTCTCCCGTTATGTAAAAAACCACCAGAATGCCTGCCAACACAAGGAATATGATTAGATTTGTCTGTTTCTTTTTCATTTCATTCTCCATCAACTATCTAAGTATATTTTTCCACAGCCGGTCATATCATTACCGGTCCTGTAAAACCAAACTGTATTTATTATACAATAAATCGGTATGTTTTGCTTTCTTTTTTTCATATAATACAGTGTATTGCCTACCATTTCCTAATTATTCAATGGAGAGATTATGAAAATGATATCAAATAAAATCGCTTCTAAAATTAAATACCGATGTCTTATCCCCTTATGTGTTCTTTTACTTTTTGCGTTCTTTTTCGCTGATACAGACAGACGCATCCAAACCCTCACCACAATCGCAGGCCCCGGTATGCTTTCTCTGGTAAATCAGTCACTTACCTCTGCCGACCAGAATGCAGCCGCAGTTTCCAAATATTTTTCTCCGGAAGTCTCCAACACACTTCCATCAAAAGAAGCTCCAAGAATCGCCCTTACCTTCGATGACGGGCCAAATTCCAAGTATACGCCCCTTCTCCTGGATGGTCTGAGAGAAAGAAAAGTTCATGCATCTTTTTTTCTGATTGGGGAAAATATTGAAGGGAATGAAGATATCCTTCAGCAGATGCGGCGCGATGGTCACCTGATTGGAAATCACACCTGGGACCATGTACAACTTAATAAAATACCAACTCAGAAAGCTCGCATGGAAATTGAAAAAACAAATAATCGTATCTATGAAGCCACAGGTGTTTATCCCTCCTATGTGCGCCCTCCATTTGGTGCATGGCTCAAAGATATGGAGCTGTCTGTTACCATGCTTCCTGTTTTCTGGGATGTTGATACACTGGACTGGAAGAGCCGGAATATAGGCTCCATACTTTCTATTGTAGAAAAAGAAGTTCGTGATGGTTCCATCATTCTCATGCATGATGGCTATCAGACTTCTGTTGATGCGGCATTAAAAATCGTTGATCTGTTCTCCGAAAAAGGATATGTTTTTGTCACTGCCGACCAGCTGCTGGTTACCTGATCATGTTTACATAATCAGGTATTGTTGTTCCTGTAAAAAGGTTTGCTTTTTCCTAACTGATTCGTTATACTAACAGTAATTACATTATATGTACAAAAGGAGTAATCAAACGAATGGACAAATTATTTAACATGGACAACAAGTTCTTCACCGTAATGGGACGTGTGGCTGACCTTATCATGCTCAATGTGGTCTGCCTGATCTGTTGTCTGCCAATCGTAACCATTGGAGCGTCACTGACTGCACTCCACTATGTCACACTGAAAATGACACGTAATGAAGAATCTTATATCATCCGAAGCTTCTTTAAATCTTTTAAACAGAACTTCAAACAGGCAACGATCATCAATCTGATCATGCTTGTTATTGCAGCTATCCTCTATATGGATTTAAATATCGTACCAAACCTTGGCGGAACTATGTCTCAGGTACTGTATATTCTTTTTATTGCTTTCGGTATTATATATCTGATGGTATTTTTGTACATCTACCCGGTACTTGCGAAATTTTATAATTCTATAAAAAATACATTCCGCAATGCATTCCTGATGTCAATTCGCCATCTTCCATATACACTCCTGATGGCAGTCATCACACTTATACCTTTTGCAGTATTTTTTGTTCCGAATGTCCGCGCCCAGTCCCTGCTGTTTATGGTTCTGATCCTGTTTGGAATTTCACTGGAAGCATTTATCAACGGACATTTTCTGGTAAAGATTTTTGATAACTATATTACAGAAGATACAGATTCCGAAAACACTGATTCACTGGATACTTTTAGTTCAGTTGAATCTGCTGCTACACCTGGAGAAAACATTTCCACAGAATCTGTAACTGCAACAACAGAAAATTCAACTACTGACACAAACAAAACTCTTACTACGGGAGATACTCACACAGTATGAGAAAGTGGGGAGAAAAGCCATATCACTCCCTGGACTATATGCTCAGGGAACGGTTTGGTGAGAAAGTTTATAAAGTTACATTAAACGGTGGAATGTCCTGCCCTAACCGCGATGGCAAGATTGGAACCAGGGGCTGTATCTTCTGCAGTGCAGGAGGCAGCGGTGATTTCGCCGCAGATGCTGCTCTTTCCATCACCGACCAGATTGAAAGTCAGATTGCTATTCTGTCACAGAAACGGCCGATTCACAAATATATTGCGTATTTTCAGGCGTATACAAACACCTATGCTCCTGTAGAATATCTGGAGAAAATTTTCACAGAAGCGATTACGCATCCGAAAGTCGTGGCTCTTTCTATCGGCACGCGTCCTGACTGTCTCAGCCCTGAGATTGTAGAACTCTTATCACGGCTTAACAGACAGAAACCGGTATGGGTGGAACTTGGTCTCCAGACAATACATGAAACAACAGCTCAGTATATCCGCCGGGGATATCCGCTTTCTGTTTTCAATGATGCTGTACAGCGCCTGCGAAAAGAAGGCATTGAAGTAATCGTCCATACAATTCTCGGACTGCCCGGAGAAAGTAATGAAGATATTCTTGCAACCATGGAATATCTGAATCAGATGGACATCCAGGGAATCAAGCTACAATTACTTCACGTGCTTCGCGGAACCGATCTGGCAGCTGATTATGAGGAAGGAATGTTTCAGACTTATGAAAGAGATGAGTATCTGTCACTGCTTATCGAATGCCTGGAGCATTTACGCCCGGATATCGTCATCCACCGTATTACCGGAGATGGCCCTAAGGATTTGCTGATCGCACCATTATGGGCAAGCCGGAAACGTGAAGTATTGAATCTCCTGCACCATCGGATGAAGGAACAACAGAGTTTTCAGGGCAGGCTATATAAAACCGCTCCAGACTCCAACAAACAGTAACTTCCGGGAAATTTTAGACAAGATATCAAATTCTCTGCAACTTTACAAAAGGAGGGAACTATGTCAACACCATTTACTATTTACAAACTGATCGTATTATATATGCTTCAGAACACTGATGATACGCTGACTAACTCACAAATCTCAGAATTTATTCTGGATCGGGAATATACAAATTATTTCCACCTCCAACAGGCAATCTCTGAGCTGGTGGAAGCAGAATTGATCACCATGGACACCCGTTCCAATACTTCCCATTATCGTATCACCGAAGATGGCAGAAAAACCCTCTCCTTTTTCCAGAAAGATGTCTCTCCTGAAATCAAACAGGAAGTCAGAGAATATCTGAAATCCACCGGATTCAAAGCCCAGGAACGCATCGTCACCCCGGCCGACTATTATATTACTAAGCATGGAACCTACTCAGTAAGATGTCAGCTTATCGAGAAAGGAAACTCCCTTATCGACTTAAACATCGCCGCCCCAAATCTCGAGGCCGCACAGTCGATTTGTAAGAAATGGTCTACGCACTATCAGGAAATATATGCAAAAATAATGGAGGAGCTTTTATAGAGCTCCTCCTTTTAATTTAATTCTTTTAATTTAATTCTTCCCCACAGGATTCAATAACTTTCTTATACCAGTAAAAAGAATCCTTTCGTATTCTTGAAAAATCTCCTGTTCCGTCATCATTTTTATTCACATAAATCAGACCATATCTCTTCTTAAACTCACCTGTCGAAGCACTAACAAGATCCGTGCATCCCCAACAGGTATATCCCATCAATTCTACCCCATCATGGATTGCTTCTTTCATCTGTTCTATGTGAAGACGCATATATTCAATACGGTACTCATCATGAATTCTTCCATCTTCTGTTAACTGATCCACTGCACCAAGACCATTTTCTACAATCATAATCGGAATCTGATAACGATCATAAATCTGATTCAGCACATATCGAAGTCCCACTGCATCAATCTGCCAGCCCCAATCAGATGCTTTTAGATATGGATTTTTGAGATTATCTCCTCCGTTTCCGGCAGTCGTTTCGCCCTCTTTTGTTACACTTACACAGTTACTGGAATAGTAACTGATAGATACAAAATCAACAGTACCATTTTTAAGTATCTGTGAATCCTCTGGCATTGTCTTCAATTCAATATTATGTTCTTCAAAAAATCGACTGGCAAATCCCGGATAGTACCCTCTTACATGAACATCTCCTGCAATAGAATTATGAATCTGTCCAAATTTCTGTGCATAAAGAACATCCTGCGGATGACAGGTATATGGATATCCGTTATGATAAGCCAACATACATCCCAGTTTATTCTCTTTATCAATTTCATGTGCCATAGAAACTGCATGTGCACTCGCTACAAGCTGATGATGCATTGCCTGATAACGACTTTGTTCACATACATCTTCCGGATCCAGCATTCCTGCACAAAATACTGCACCAAAAGGCTCTGTCAGCATATTGATTTCATTAAAAGTAAGCCAGTATTTTACTTTTCCTTTATATCGCTCAAATAAAACTTTGGCAAAGCGAAGATAAAAGTCTATCAGCTTACGGTTTTTCCATCCCCCATATTTCAAAGAAAGATGAAGTGGATTTTCATAATGTGAGATCGTAACTAACGGCTCAATTCCATATTTTCTTAATTCATCAATTACACCATCATAAAACTTAAGTCCTTCTTCATTAGGTGTCTCTTCATCCCCATTTGAAAATACTCTGGACCATGAAATAGAAAAACGATATACTTTAAATCCCATTTCGGCAAACAATGCAATATCTTCTTTCCAATGATGATAAAAATCTGTTGCCTGATGATTTGGATAAAATTCTTCTTCCAGCGGAACTGGCGGTGTCAGTCTACGTTCCTTATCCACACTTCCTCCTGTAAGGATATCTGCGATTGAAGGGCCTCTTCCTCCCTCATCCCATCCGCCTTCATACTGATTTGCTGCTGTTGCACCTCCCCAAAGGAAATTCTGCGGCATACGATTATAATTTTTCATGTCTTTTCTCTCCAATTTTTAAACAACAGTCTTTTTATACCACTGTCAGAAATTTGTCCCCCGCATTAATTGCGGTATTTTCTTTTTCCATACATACTGCTTTAATGTAATCGGAAATATTTGTCACTACCATTGGTGTGATCAGATTATATCCCTCTCCTTTAATTGCTTCCAGATCAAACTCAACAAGAAGAGTGCCTTTTTTTACTTTGTCCCCATCAGAAACATAAGATTTAAAATATTTGCCTTTTAAATTTACAGTATCAAGTCCAATGTGAATAAGTACTTCTGCGCCACTATCCGTTACAAACATAATTCCATGCTTGCTGTCCATAATATTGGCAACCGTTCCATCAGCAGGTGCATAAACTTTTCCTTCTTCCGGTATGATAGCAGCTCCATCTCCCAGTACTTTTTCTGCAAATGTTTTATCAGGAACATCAGAAAGTGCCTTTACTGTTCCTGATACCGGTGCACAAAGTTCAATCTTTTCTACAAGTGGTTTCGTATTATTCTGCTGCGTTTTTTCTGCTTCCTTTGACTCTGTTTTCTTTTCTTCCTGTTCAGGCTCAGCATCTTCAAATCCAAAAATAAATGTAAGAACAAAAGATGCTACAAATGATACAACAATCATAATAATTCCATAGAGCAGGTTACTCATTCCCTTTTCTCCAATAAATGCAGGAATAGCCATAATACAGTTCTGAGCAATATAAAGAGATACGTGAAGAAGCCCACCAACAATTCCACCAATTCCAGCTGCAATAGCTGCGGCTACAACCGGACGTTTAAGTTTAAGTGTAACACCATAAAGTGCCGGCTCTGTAATTCCCATCAGTGCAGATACACCAGCTGCACTTGCCAGCTGCTTCATGTTCTCATCTTTTGATTTCACTGCTACTGCAAAAGAAGAACCAGACTGTGCAATATTAGAGCATACCTGTGAAACGAAGATCAAACTATCTGTTCCGCCTGTTGCGATTGCATTCAGTCCGATTGGCGTTAAAGCATGATGCATACCTGTCATAACGATAAATGGGAAAGTTGCTGCCAAAATACCAACGATAATAAATCCAAGTTTTGCAGATAAAAAGTTAATTGCTACTGCCAGTCCATTACCAATAATTGTTCCCAATGGTCCTACTACGATCAGCGCGATCGGTGCACTGATAAGAATTACTAACGTAGGATTCAGAATCAATTTCACCATCTTCGGTGTAATACGGTCTACTAATAATTCAATATAATGTGTAATCCATACCATCAGAATTACCGGAATAACTGAATAGGAATACGTTGCTTTTGTAATCGGCAATCCAAAAAGTGTAATAGCAGCATCTGAAGCTACCATACTGACAAATGCCGGACTTAGGTAAACACCTGCGATAAACAATGCCAATGATTGATTTACCCGGAAAACTTTAGCCGCATTTGCAGCAATCAGGAATGGCATAAAATAAAAGGTAACATCACCAATCATACTGATTACCTGATATGTACTGCTGGTATCAGTTACAAGATGGAATGTGGTAAGTAATGAAAGTACAACTTTGATCATACCAGCTGCTGTAAGAGCAGGAATCATCGGTGTCATACATCCGGTAATCGAATCAATAATTTTTGATACTACACTCTTAGAACTCTGAGACTCGGCTGCTGGCGCATCATCAGTCGGAACACCTTTGTTCTCCAGTGCCTTGTACATCTCATTTACTTCATTTCCGGCAATTACCTGAAACTGATCTTCATGCCAGTTTACTCCGGAAATTCCTGAGACTTTCAAAATTTCTTTTTCATTGATCTTCGTTCTGTCCTTTACATAGAAACGAAGTCTTGTCATGCAGTGAAACAGACGGGTAATATTTTCTTTTCCGCCAAGCGCTGCAATAAGTGTGTCTGCAATTTCTGCATAGTCCTTTTTCATTCTGGGACCTCCTTTAATAATAAATATTAGAATTTATGATTAAAGGTCTTGCCTGAAAAGATGTGCTTTATTTTACTCAAAACACATTTCAGTAACAATCCATTAACACCTTAATTATAAAGTTTCCAACCGTTTCTGGTCTTCTGTTATTTTCTGAATATGAATCGTAAGATACAGCATTTCGTCTTCTGTCAGTTGATAGTGGTATTCATCTTCCATCATCAGATAAATCATTTTCACGCATCCATATGCGTCTTTATACTGTTCTTTAATAATCTGAAATAACTCTCCGTTTTCATCATAATGAAGTTCCTTATGAAGAAATCTCTGTGCAAAATATTTCAGATGAGTAAGAAAACGCTGATAATACAGATTCTCTTCCTGGAATTTTAAATTATCATAATATTTCTGAACTACATCCAAAATCTGATGTACAATAATCGAAATCTGATAACTGTCTGTTTTACTTCCATCTTCTGCATTGACAAAATGCAATGCAAAGAATCCTGCCTCATCCACTACCAGATTTACCTGAAATGTCTGATTTACTCTTTTTAAAAGTTCTAAACCTATTTCATATTCTTTATGATAGAGTTGTTTTATATCCAATAAAAGCATATTTTGAATCTGGATTCCCTGATTCAGTCTGGATATTGCCCCCATAATATGATCACTCAGTGAAAAATAAATACTATCATTTAACTCCAGTCCTTGTTTCTCTTTCACTTCATTCACATAAGCTTCTACAAAATCCAGATATTTTTCCGGAATAGAAGCAAAATATCCCTGTATCTCTTTACTGATCTGTGCTGTTTCCGCAGTAAAAATCTTTTCGATCAAAGTTTCATCAACCTGTTGCCCTTTTTTCTTTTGAAATGCAATCCCGCACCCCTTTACAATAATCTCATGACCCTGTTTATCTTTGGATAGAATCAGATTATTATTTAAAATCTTATAAATAGTCATAAGCTCCCTCTCCCCTGCTGCCAGATAAATAAAAAAAGACCATTACAGTATATAGAAATTCTCTTTATATACTATAAGGTCTTGCCTGACGATAAAAAATATTCCAGTAACAATCCTTCTGAACGATTTATAGTTTATTCAATTGCTATATGCAAGAATAGCAGAAAATTTTCTTTCTGTCTATCTGGAAAAATAGATAAAATAATTCTTTATTTTTTGTGAAATTTTTCTAAATTTTCGCTTTATATTAACCTATAGCTTTTTTTATAATACTGTTACTCCATCTACAGTAATACGCTTCGTGATGCACAGAATTTATGCCAATCTTTACAAAAAAACTTTAATACGTTATACTTAAGCAAATATATGTTCTTATAGTCACCACGGTCGGTGCAAAACGTGTGCCACCGGCACACTGCACCATCAAATCATCAACAGATAATTATTTTATGGAGAAAATTATGGATTTATTTGAATATGCAAAATCAAAAACTCTGGATCAGGAGTCTCCTCTTGCTTCCAGACTGCGCCCTACTACCCTGGATGAAGTAGTAGGCCAGCAACACATTATCGGAAAAAACACCTTGCTCTACAGAGCAATAAAGGCAGATAAACTAACCTCAGTTATCTTCTACGGCCCTCCGGGAACAGGCAAAACCACTCTGGCAAAAGTAATTGCCAACACCACAAGCGCTGAATTTACCCAGATCAACGCAACTGTAGCCGGCAAAAAAGACATGGAAACTGTTGTCAAAGAAGCGCAGCAGAATCTCGGCATGTACGGAAAGAAAACCATCCTCTTCATCGACGAGATTCACCGTTTCAACAAAGGCCAGCAGGATTATCTCCTTCCATTTGTAGAAGACGGAACCATCATTCTTATTGGCGCAACAACAGAAAATCCATACTTTGAAGTCAATGCAGCTCTTATCTCCCGCTCCATCATCTTCGAACTGAAATCTCTGGAAATTCCTGAGGTAAAAGAACTCATCCTCAGAGCAGTCAACGATAAGAAAAAAGGAATGGGAAACTATAAAGCCCAGATAGATGAAGACGCACTCGATTTCCTCGCAGACATGGCAGGCGGAGATGCCAGAAATGCTCTCAACGCCATCGAACTTGGTATCCTTACTACACCAAGAAGTGAAGACGGAATCATTCACATCACCCTTGATGTCGCTTCCCAGTGCATCCAGAAACGAGTAGTCCGCTACGACAAAAACGGAGACAATCATTACGATATCATCTCCGCTTTCATCAAAAGTATGAGGGGGTCAGACCCCGACGCTGCAGTCTATTACCTTGCAAAAATGCTCTACGCCGGAGAAGACGTCAAATTCATTGCCCGCAGAATTATGATCCTCGCCTCCGAAGACATCGGAAATGCTGATCCTCAGGCCCTCTGCGTAGCAGTAGCAGCCGCCCAGGCAGTAGAACGCGTAGGAATGCCAGAAGCCCAGATCATACTCTCCCAGGCAGTCACCTACATGGCCTGCGCTCCTAAGAGCAATTCCGCTGTCAACGCCATCTTCGTAGCTATGGACTCCGTCAAACGCACAAAAACCACCGTCCCGCCTCACCTCCAGGACGCACACTACGGCGGTCACGAAAAACTAGGTCATGGAATCGGCTACAAATACGCCCACGACTACCCCAACCATTACGTAGACCAACAATACCTCCCAACCGAAATCCAGGGAGAACACTTCTACGAACTAAGCGACATGGGCTACGAAAAAACACTCAAAGAATATCAGAACAAAATCAAATCCTTTTCAATGAATTGACAATTTAATCCATTTCAATTAAAATTCATGCTAATAAAGCTCGCCACACTTAGTCTTATTTCAGCAATACTAAGCGTGGCGGAACTTTTTTATTCCAATCCCCGATGTTTATTTCTACTATTCATCTCAGCATAGCTTAGGAATCAAATCTTTCATTTAATCATTTTTCTTTATGATTTCTAAATTTTTAAACATATTTGCTATATTCTTCTTCCAATTTTTTGTATGGTCAATTTTTCCAATAATTCTTTTTTCATCGATCAATTCTTTTTTGGTCTTTTGACTCATTTCCTCCCAATTATTTTTTTGAATAATATATGTTGCATTTCCATAAAAAGCAGATTCAAACACACACATACAATCAATATTTAATTTTTGTCTACCCCAAGAGCCTTATATAAGGGATTTAACTGGTCTTTTACCGCATCTGCAATCTTTTCGATGTCCAAACGCCCTATCATACCATTACTCTTAATTCCCTTATAATAAACTTTATTGGCCTGTTTATATAAACGTTGAAGCTTATCATATCCATTCTTACCAGATACTTTAGTATTTTTTCCTAGCCTTAGAAATCCCAAAATACCTTCAATGTCATATAGAAACCAATCTTCAATGGACCGCTTCGCCTGTATGTGTATAATATTGCCAGCTCCATTCGCTTTAAGCTCTTTTTTGATTTCACCCCACTTTATCGGTGGCTTAGAAGCAAAATCAAATACATCAGTATCACTACATAGAACAATTGTAAATTCACAATCATCATCAAATTTAGTTTTAATTTCTTTTGTAAATTTTCTGAGCGCAATACTTTTAAAACCTCCAACGCCTCCTACATTTCTATATTCAATATTCGTATCAAATCTTCCCGCAGGATGCAATTTTCTGGCATTAGCAACTACCTGTTTGTAAAATTCAACCTCTGTATCACCCTCTACAAAAAGTACAAGGCATTTACTCATCGGTATCACACTCCAAATAATCACTTATATTGCTCTCTGAATCTGCAAGCATTGAAAACAGATAATCTCCTATACTCATATCAAAGCCAGCAGCATCATTTTCCAACTGTTTCTGTCCAGATTTCTTAAACGAAAAAAACTCAGCAACTCCAGCTTGCCTATTCACGCCAACATGAATCCAAGAAGGATTTAAGTAGCTAATAATATACGGCGAATGACTTGTTATGATGACTTTACAATCATCTAACAATTGGCTGATAATCTGGATGTATGCTTGGAACAAACCTGGATGTACAGAATTTTCTGGTTCCTCAATTGCTATCAGTGAAATATTGCTAACGCTAGATACAATTATCTTGGTTAAAATCATAAAAACTCTCTTTGCTCCATCCGACATTATTGAAAAGTTTACTGGATTCGCCAAATTCTTTTCCTTGACAAATAATACATGATAATTGTTTGAAAAAACAAACGGAAGATTTTCTGTAAGTTCCTCATTATTTGTTAAGCCATTAATTTTGAATTGCTTAACAATAACATCCTCAATGTCAGGAAATAACTGAAAATAAACATCCTTTAATAATTCAAATTTATCCGGATTCTGCTCTTTCAAGTTATAAATAATTCGTGGCAAATTATCTGCATTTATCATCTCATTCTCAAAACCTTTTCGAATAATAGGATCTGGCTGATAAAAACTCTTTGCATCCAGATTGTTCTCCATATATATCTTCATTCCATTAAGCTTTGTAATAATCTGAGCATAATATAGCTCGTCAAAAGCTTTTAATTTATTAGCAATCAATTCAGCTTCTTCAACTTTAATCTTAGATGAGCATCTTCCAGTCTCTGAACTTTTATACAGTGCTGTATCAGCAGTTCTATTAATTAACTGTGTAAACTTTTGTCCTTTTTTATTCAGTTTAACTTTCAAAAACTCTGATACTATTCTAGGTTCTTTATCCTCATTATCTTTCCACTCAAACTCGTACCCATACTGAATAATGTATTCCTCACCACTAATGTCCGTAGATACTTCCATCTCATATTTGTAATTTCTCCCAATCATATTACAATTTATAGGAATAAGATTGGAATTAGACATCATATCCTTTTTATCCTCTATAGAAGCCTTAATAAAATCCAATCCAAAATCAATACCTGAAAGTACATTTGATTTTCCAAAATTATTTAGAGCAACAAGTGCTGTAATATTATCAAACGATATTCTTACATTTGATAAATTCTTAAATCCATCAATTAAAACAGCTTGTATTTTCATATCAACATAACCTTCCTTTACCATCTCACACATATAATATCACCTTTTTTTTTTTTTACGCAATATCTATTTTCTTTTTATTTTAAATAATACAGTATATTCATTGTTTTTAACATATATACGTAATATTTTATTTCGTTTTATTGTTATTCTCTATTGAATCAATCTCATTTAGATACAATATTATTATTTCCGTCAATCATCATTTTTTATAAAAAAAGAGCGTATGACTCATTATGAGACATATGCTCCCTGTCTTAGAACTAACTTTTACTAACAGACTCTCGTCTTCTATTTTCTTGCAGCCTACCACTTTTATTGGCTCCTTATTTTGGCTCCCTTTTGGCTCCTTTTTAGATCCTTTTCGATTATTTTCTAATTTGTCCCCTTTCAAAATATCTTATACACAATTGATCTTGACATAACTATAAATTTAGGTATTATCCCTGTTTCATTTCAATATCAGATACATCCGAATAAAAATTATTTGTATAATTATTAATTATTTTTATTTCTTGTGCTTTCTTTTTTTCTTCATCTGTAAAAGTCATTCCTTCACCAATAATTTCATTTTCCTCAAGAAACAACGCCCTCTCTAATATTTTATTCCTTACTGTACTAAGTATTCGATATATCTCACTTCTAGTACAGCGAAAATTAAGTTTCTGCTATATTGACGCAGGATGATTTCTTCATCTGCAAGGCGGAGGAATGAGGCGTAGCGGTGGCTACGCCGATTGACGACAACGCCCTGGCTGTACCTCAACATCGGTAATTGACTGTCCTGCTTGGGATTGCTTCGCCGCAACTACTCCCACTGGCTTTCCATCCACAAATAAAGCATAGTCAACCTCACCTGTACTGGTAGGAAATTCACGAACCGCTACACCAAGAGAAGCTGTAAGATTCAATCTTTTCAAATCCTGTATCGCCCATCCAGACTGACAAAGCTTATCATCAATCACACAACGTGCTTTTTCTTCCGGTGTCATATCCTTCTTCATCTCCCTTATACATATTCATCATCTATGTAGTACCTTACTCTCTATTAAAAATAAGTATATCATCACCCCACATACTTCGCAAGAACATACGATTTTTTATAATACTCTTTTTCTTTTCCCTCTCTATTATCCCGCCCAAGAATTAACCACTTACAACTCCCCCGCAGGGCATTTTGCCTCCTGCAAAATCCCCAGACATACATCTTTTTCCACGTCCAGTAACCAGCGCAGGCAAATAGTTTCTTTCGTGTGCATTTGCAGGATACTTAGATATTCTTAGGTATCAAAAATCCGCGTTATGAGAAGAAAAGTCCTTTGTCTGAGCGCAAGCGAGTAATCCAGACTTTTCTTCTCATGCTTTTAGCGGATTTTTGATACCTTAGAATATCTTAGTATCCGAAACCGCACACGAAAGAAACTATTTGTCTGCGCGTCCCCCCACCCACGAAAAAAGCAGCCCCTTTCCCTTCCGAAAGAAACTGCTTTTTTCCATCCCTTTATTTAATTCCCATAACTTCCATCTGCGCCAGAATCGCATCCACACACTTCTCAAATCCCAGCTTTCCTGAATTCAGGCACAGATCATAATTTGTCGCATCACTCCAGTCCCCGCCTGCAAATTTACGATAATAATCCTGTTTTCTCTTATCATCTTTGCGAAGGAACTTCTCAATTTCCTCATCACCACCGCTAATCTTCTCTCTGGACTTCTCAACACGGAATTCCCATGGTGCATGAATAAATACTCTCAGTGTATTCGGTCTGTCTCTGAACACATAATTCACGCATCGTCCCACGATTACGCATGGCTCCTTCTCAGCCAGATCATTCGCAACCTTTGCCTGATAATTAAAAATATTCTCATCAGAAATAAATCCCTTCTGATCCGGTGCTATCAGTGCCCCTTTATAAAGACCGGTCTTATTAAACAGTGACGCTTTTACTTTTGTCCCTTCTTCAACCTGACCAAATAACTTCACATCAATACCGCTCTCATCTGAAGCCATCTGAATGATCTCTTTACCATAAAAAGGAACTCCCAATCTCTTAGCCAACATCTGGCCAACTGTACGTCCACCGCTTCCATACTGTCTCGCAATGGTAATTACAAAATTCTCCATAAAACCCCTCCTGTTTATTCTCCAAGATATGCCTTCTGAACAGACTCATCATGAAGAAGATCACTTGCCTTACCTTCCAGTGTAATCCTTCCGGTCTCAAGAACATAAGCTCTGTCAGCGATAGAAAGAGCCTTCTTCGCATTCTGCTCAACCAGCAGAACCGTTGTTCCGCTCTCACTTACCTCTTTAATAATATCAAAGATCTCATTCACAAAGATTGGTGAAAGACCCATGGACGGCTCGTCCATCAGAATGATCTTTGGCTGACTCATCAGCGCACGTCCCATAGCGAGCATCTGCTGCTCACCACCACTTAAGGTACCTGCTGTCTGATTCTGACGTTCCTTCAAACGTGGAAAACGTTTATACACTTTCTCAATGGTCGCATCAATCTCATTTTTATCAGATCTTGTAAAAGCACCCATCTTCAGATTCTGAAGAACAGTCATATTTGCAAACACACGTCTTCCTTCCGGAACATGTGCCATACCCATTGTTACGATTTTGTGAGGCGGAACCTTTGTGATATCCTGTCCGTCATAAATAATATGTCCTGATTTTGCACGAAGAAGCCCGGTCACTGTATGCAGAGTAGTAGTCTTGCCTGCACCATTGGCACCGATCAGCGCAATAACCTCACCTTCATTTACAGAGAAAGAAACACCCTTCAATGCCTGAATCATTCCATAATAAACCTGTATGTCCTGTACTTCCAGTAATGCCATCTGTCTCTCCTCCTATTCTCCAAGATATGCCTTGATAACTTCCGGATCATGGAGCACATCTGAAGTCTTGCCCTGTCTCAGAACATGACCAAAGTTCAGCACAGTCAGTTCCTCACAGATACCTGAAACCAGCTTCATATCATGCTCGATCAGAAGAATGGTCATATCAAAGTTATCACGAACAAAACGGATGGTATCCATCAGTTCCTCAGTTTCATTAGGGTTCATACCAGCAGCCGGCTCATCCAGAAGAAGAAGCTTCGGCTTTGTTGCCAGTGCTCTGGCAATCTCCAGCTTTCTCTGTTTACCATAAGGAAGGTTGGAAGCAAGGATATCTGCCTCTTTGTCCAGATCAAACACCTTCAGAAGTTTCATGGCTTCCTCATTCATGGTCTTCTCAACCTTAAAGTATTTCGGAGTATGTACAATACTTGTAAAAAGGCTGTATTTATCATGATTGTGAAGTCCTGCCTTTACATTGTCCAGCACACTCATCTGATGGAACAGACGGATATTCTGGAATGTTCTGGCAATTCCCGCTTTGTTGATATCAATGGTACTCTTTCCGGTGATATCCTGTCCGTCCAGATTGATAATTCCCTCATCCGGCTTATACACACCTGTAAGAAGATTAAAGATTGTAGTCTTACCGGCACCGTTCGGACCGATCAGACCATAAAGCTGTCCTTTCTCGATGGAGACATGGAAATCATCCACTGCATGAAGACCGCCGAATGAAATATTTAAATGATTTACTTCCAGCAATGCCATAGCTTATGCCTCCTTTTTCTTAAATCTGCTTAAAAAACGCTCTCTCATCTCAATCGCCTTCGGTGCCCAGTTGATAAGCATCATAACGATCAGTACGATTGCGTAGAACAGCATACGATAATCGCTCAGTCCACGAAGAAGCTCTGGAAGGAGATTCAGAATTACTGCCGCGATGATAGAACCACGCATATTTCCGATACCGCCAAGAACGACAAATACCAGGAACATAATAGACATGTTATATCCGAAATTCTTCGGAAGTGCTGTTAAAGTTGCGAGGTTATGAGCATAAAGCACACCACCGATACCGGCCAGCGCTGCAGAAATTGCAAATGCTTTCAGTTTGTACTTTGTAATATCAATACCGATAGATTCTGCTGCGATACGGTTATCACGGATTGCCATGATTGCACGTCCGTCACGTGAATTGATCAGGTTCAGAACCACAAATAAAGTAACCAGAATCAGAACCACACCAATCGTAAATGTTGACTGTCTCGGTGTACCTGTGATACCCATAGCGCCACTGATGATCATCTTTCCGTCAGGTTCCATACCCAGAGACATCTGGTCTTTCATGGAAAAATGAATTCCGTTGCTGTCGATTCCCACATAAAGTACGTTGATGATATTCTTGATAATCTCACCAAATGCCAGTGTTACGATAGCAAGATAGTCACCTTTCAGACGAAGCACAGGAATACCGATCAGGAATCCGAAGATACCTGCACACACAGCTCCGATGATCAGAGCAATGAAGAAACGAAGCCCTGCATTTGTAAATGTGTCCATAGTTGCCTTTGTAAATGCTGCACTGGTGAATGCACCGATACACATAAATCCGGCATGGCCAAGACTTAACTCACCCAGGATACCAACCGTCAGGTTCAGAGAAAGTGCCAGGATAATATATACACAAAGGGGCACCAGCAGACCCTGCATCAGGTTGGAAAGCAGATTCCCTGCAATCAGTCCCTGTACGATCAGATATGCTGCAAGAACCATTCCGTATGTAATGAGATTGCTTTTTTTTGTTTTGTTTAATTTCTTCTTTTCCATGTCTGCCACCTCACACTTTCTCCTGAATGTTCTTACCAAGAATACCGGTAGGTTTCACAACCAGAACCACAATCAGAACACCGAATACAATGGCATCTGCCATCTGTGAAGAGATATATGCTTTACCAAAAATCTCCAGGATACCCAGAACAATACCACCGATAAAAGCACCCGGAATAGATCCGATACCACCAAATACGGCAGCAACGAATGCCTTGATACCAGGCATGGCACCTGTATATGGTGTCAGGGACGGATATGCGGAACAGAGAAGCACACCTGCGATGGCTGCAAGTCCGGAACCGATTGCAAAAGTAACGGAGATTGTTTTGTTTACGTTAATACCCATCAACTGGGCAGCACCTTTATCCTCAGATACGGCAAGCATTGCCTGTCCTGTTTTTGTCTTGCTGATAAAAAGCATCAGACCTGCCATGATCAGGATACCGCCGATAATGGTTACGATGGTTACACCTGTAATCACGATAGAACCACCTGCAAGTTTCAGGGATGGAAGGCTGATCACGTTACTGAATGATTTGGTATCTGCTCCCCAGATTAGAAGGGCTACATTCTGAAGCAGGTAGCTGACACCGATGGCTGTGATCAGAACAGCCAGAGGTGAAGCTGCATTACGCAGTGGTCGATACGCAACGCCTTCGATCACAACGCCCATGAGTGTACAGATGATAATGGACAGCAGGATAGCTAAAATCGGATTTAATCCCATGCCGCTGACTGCGACATAAACCACATAAGAGCCGACCATGATAACATCTCCATGAGCAAAATTCAGCATTTTAGCGATTCCGTATACCATGGTATAACCAAGGGCGATGATCGCATATACACTTCCGAGGCTGATACCACTGATAAGATATGATATAAAACTACTCATAGAAGTCTTTCCTTTCTTATATTTAAATAATTTTATTGTGTGTAAAACTGGCAGATTTGCCTTTAGCGAAATCTGTCTTGTTTATTTTGCTAAAAGTAAATCTGTCATTAACGCATTAATGTAATAACGTATTAGGCAACAGGGCTGTCTGGATAATTCAGACAGCCCCGTTGGCATACAAACCATTGTCCACTTTAGGAACAATCGCATTTTATTTCTTATGAAATCTTTTCAGTTATTCCGATTTCATTACTCCATTGCTGCGTAAGCACCATCTTTGATCTCTACAGCTTTCGGAGCTTTGTTTGGCTCACCGTCTTCTGTCCATGTGATCTCGTCACCTGTAACACCTTCCAGTGTGATCTCGGTCATGCCTTTTTCAAGTGCTGCACAGATATCTGCAACATCCATGTCTGCTTTTACATCTTCTTTTTCTGCTGCTGCTTTGATTGCGTATACTGCATCATAAGCATCTGCTGCGAACTGGTTTGGTGTGTCTTTGTAAGCATCTTTATATGCTTTTACAAAGTTCTGGGTTTTCTCATCTGTAGAATCTGCTGCAAATGGTGTAAGAAGCATCAGACCTTCTGCAAGAGATGTATCAAAGTTTTCTACACCAAGGATACCGTCCATACCATCGCATCCGAAGAATTTAGTTTCAAATCCCATGCTGTCTGCCTGTGCAAGGATCAAAGAAGCTTCTGTATAATAAATTGGAAGGAATACTAATTCAGCACCGCCGTCTTTTGCTTTCTGAAGCTGTACGGAGAAGTCTTTATTGTTATCAGCAGTGAATGCTTCAGAGGAAACGATCTCAATACCCTGATTAGCTGCTTCTGCTGTGAAGTTCTGTGTGATACCTGATGAATATACATCAGAGCTGTCATAGATAATAGCTACTTTTGTAGCAAGTTTATGCTCTCCAATGTACTGAGCTGCTGCAGTACCCTGGTTCGGGTCAGAGAAGCATACACGGAATACGTTCGGGTTAGCAACACACTCTGTTGCAGATCCGGATGGGGTGAGCTGGAACATATTGTCTGCTGCTGTTTCATTTGCTACAGCTACACAAGGTGTGGAAGTAACTGTACCAACCAGAATGTTCATTCCCCAGTCTTTTAATGCATTGTAAGCGTTCAGGGATTTCTCTGCATCGTTCTCATCATCTTCGAATTTGAACTCTACCTGATATCCATTGATTCCACCGTCTTCATTTACTTCATTGATTGCAAGCTCTGTTGCATTCTTTACAGCCTGTCCGTAGATTGCTGCTGCTCCGGTTACAGGTCCGATTCCACCAATCTTAAATGTAGCATCATCTGCAAATACAGATACAGGTGCAACTGTTGACATTACCATTGCTGCTGCCGCAGTAACACTGATGATTTTTTTCAGGTTTTTCATAATAAAATCCTCCTTATATTTTGTCAGTCCTTTCGTCCCTCTTACGGCTCATAAGGTTAGCTTCCGTTACCATTCATTCCATCTGGTACATCATTTAGTTTCTAGTTTCCGCAAGTTCATTTATTATGTAAAGGAACTGAAAAGTAACAAAAAGCCAACTGGGTTCCCAGCCGGCTTTGGCTTCTACTGACACTTTAATATGTTGCTGTTTTAAATTATATCACCATATATTTGACCATGCAAGAAAAACTTTATGGAAATTTAAGTTTTTTCCGTCTTTCATGGACACTTGACCGCACTGCACACGCAATTTTATCTCATTTTCAGTTTTATGTAAGCTACAGCAATCATGCTACATAAATGTCCGCCACTCTTTTTACCAAAAAAGGTACACACAGAAACCAAAACAATTTCTATGTGTACCTCACAATTCTGATTTAATTTATCAAATCTTATTTCTCTCTAAAACCGCCAATTATGCGAATGCTTTTTTAGCGATCTCAGCAAGTGCTGCAAATCCTTCTGCATCGTTTACTGCAAGTTCAGCAAGCATCTTTCTGTTGATGTCGATGTTTGCAACTTTAAGTCCGTGCATCAATTTGCTGTAGGATAATCCGTTCATTCTTGCTGCAGCGTTGATACGTGCGATCCAGAGCTGTCTGAACTGACGTTTTTTCTGCTTTCTTCCTGCATAGGAGCTAGCAAGTGCTCTCATTACAGACTGTTTAGCAACTCTATACTGTTTGGAACGGGCTCCTCTGTAACCTTTTGCCAGTTTTAATGTACGATTATGTTTCTTCTTTGCGTTTAATCCGCCTTTAATTCTTGCCATTTCTTAAATTTCCTCCTGTTCGTCTATCTCGATAAATACTTAGTTTAACCGCATTTTATAAATATGGTAATGCTTTCTTCATGCTCTTAACATTAGTAGAATCAACAACAGTAGATTTTCTCAGATTTCTTTTTCTCTTCTGAGATTTCTTTGTTAAGATATGGCTCTTATAAGCTTTATTTCTTACTAACTTTCCTGTACCTGTTTTTTTGAAACGTTTTGCTGCTGCTCTACAAGTTTTAATTTTTGGCATTGTAATTTCCTCCTTAAACTGTATCTCTATTATATTTAACGCTTTTCCGTTAAAAACATGGTCATGCTTCTGCCTTCAACCTTCGGTGCCTTCTCCACTGTTGCCACGTCTGCAAGCTGTTCTGCAAAATCATCGAGTACATGTTTGCTACTTGCCATATGTGCCATCTCTCTACCACGGAAACGTAAGGTTACCTTTACTCTGTCACCCTTGGAGAGGAACTTTCTGGCGGCGTTGACTTTCGTATTCAGGTCATTGGTATCAATGTTTGGAGAAAGTCGCACTTCTTTGACATCGATGGTCTTCTGCTTCTTCTTGGCTTCTTTTTCTTTTCTTGCAAGCTCGTAACGATATTTACCATAATCGATAATCTTACATACCGGTGGTTTCGCCTGCGGGGCAATTTTTACCAGGTCAAGCCCTGCCTCCTGAGCTTTGAACATTGCTTCTTTCGCGGACATGATTCCAAGCTGTTCTCCGTCCGAACCGATTAAGCGTACCTCTTTGTCTCTGATCTGTTCGTTAATCATTAAATTGCTAATTGTAGTGCACCTCCATACCTGTTAGATAGATTCTAATGACTTCTCGTCGCCCTCATATTTACATAAAAAAAGCGTGGACAAAATCCACACCCAGTTATCACACCTGCTGATATCCAGATTCCCGACACAATCAGAATAAACTCTGTGTCTTTATAAAATTCTAAATATCATAAATGCTGTGCAATATAAACCCAAGCCGCTGACTTAAATGCGCTGAGGTGAGAGTGAACTCTGCTTTGTTTTCTTACGTACTTCTATAAGATACCATGTTTCTTCTGTGTCGTCAAGTACTTTTTTATTTTTTTATTCCGAATATTTTTTTCAATCCGGGAGATTCTAATTCCTGAAAGCATATTACTGTCCGCTTCTATTCAGTAATATAAAAGCTTTTCGGTTTTTTATTTCTATATTAAAGGAGGACTTTAAACCATGACAATTCTTAAATGTTCAGCAATCAAATGTGTCTACAACAAAGACCAGCTCTGCTCAAAAGGCAAGATTGATGTAACAGGTGAAAATGCCACAAACGCAAACGAGACAAGCTGTGGAAGTTTCCAGGAACGCAGCGGCAGCTCCATGGCAAACAGCTTTACAAACAGCTGCGGATGTGAAAAAATCCAGATTGACTGCAAAGCTCACAACTGTACCTATAACGATGACTGCAAATGTACCGCTTCCTCTATTCAGGTAGACGGCTCCAATGCCAAAGCTTCCTGCGACACGAAATGTGATACCTTCCAGTGTCATTGTGGTGCATAAAAGATAATATGAAAGGCATGTCCACATTGGACATGCCTTTTGTTATTTTCACATAATCATCTGTTAATTATCTATTTCTTAAGAAATCCGGAATCTGGATGTCTTTTTTCTGAACAGTGCTGGACGGAGTCTTAGTTGCTCCGAACGGTGTGGCATTCATAGTCGGAAGACTGAAGCTAGGCATGTTCATACTGCTTCCGGTTGTAGTTGTTGTTCCGGCTGTTGCTGTTCCTGTTGTAGAAGAAGGTCTTCTTGCACCAAAGGAAGAAGCTGTGCTTCTTTTTCCGAAAGGGGTCTGCTGAAGGTTCTCATCATTCAGGCCTGTTGCGATTACTGTGATTCTGCAATAATCTGCAACTGTATCATCATACATAGCACCAAAGATGATATTTGCTTCCTCACCTGTAAGCTCCTGTACATAGCTTGCAGCATCGTTTGCATCCATAAGAGAAATATCTCCGGAAATGTTGATGATAACGTGTGTAGCACCCTTGATCGTTGTCTCAAGAAGTGGAGAAGATACAGCCTGCTGAACAGCTTCCATAGCCTTGTCATCTCCTCTTGCTTCACCGATACCGATATGAGCGATTCCCTTATCAGTCATAACAGTCTGAACATCTGCGAAGTCAAGGTTGATCAGTGCCGGCAGATTGATCAGGTCTGTGATACCCTGTACTGCCTGCTGAAGAACTTCGTCTGCCTTCTTCAGTGCTTCCGGCATAGTTGTTCTGCGGTCTACAACCTCTAATAATTTATCATTCGGGATAACGATTAATGTATCCACTGCTTTCTTCAGATTCTCAATGCCTGCAAGTGCATTGTTCATACGAGTTCTTGCTTCGAAACGGAAAGGCTTTGTGACAACGCCAACTGTCAGGATACCCATCTCTTTCGCTGCTGCTGCGATAACAGGTGCAGCACCTGTTCCGGTTCCGCCTCCCATACCACAGGTAACGAATACCATATCCGCACCTTCCATTAACTGTTTTACTTCCTCAATGCTCTCCTCTGCTGCCTTCTGTCCAACCTCCGGCTGCGCTCCTGCGCCAAGACCTTTGGTAATTTTCTCGCCAATCTGAAGTACAGTTGGAGCTTTGCACAGAGTTAAAGCCTGCTTATCAGTATTAACACCTACAAACTCTACTCCGCCGATGGCCTCTTCCACCATCCTGTTTACTGCATTATTACCGGCTCCACCTACACCGATCACTATGATCTTAGCAGATGATTCAGCCTCGTTTGACATGATCTCTAACAACGTACTTCCTCCTTTATTTATATCTGATATCCTTTTTCAGTGATTTATATCAAAGTTACATATAGATATATCATATATTTTTTTTGAAAATTAATCAACCACTAATTTTGTTTTTTTATACTTTTTTCACTCTTTTTCGGCAATGAAAACCTGTCCAGCCTCTGTATATGGCTGTTTTTTCCCTTTTTCCGGTTTCATCCGGCATTTTAATATGAAGTATCATCACCTGTATAATTTCCATATTCATCATAGCCGTCTGAGCTTTCCGTATCATAGCTGCTGTCATAACTGCTGTCATAACTACTATCATAACTGCCATTTTCATCCGCTGAGTAATCACTGCTTCCATCTCCGGAACTGTCAGAACTCTGATCATCTGAGGAACTGCCATCTCCCTCTTCAGAACTATCTCCTGACTCAGCAGCCGCTGCATCCAGAGATTCCTGTGTAGGTTTCGGTCCTACATAATTACCGGATTCGTCATATTCACCTGCTCCGGTGTAATCTCCTTCTTCGTCATAACCACCATTCCAGTTCTCAATAGCCTCATCAAGAGCAGTTTTCGGCTTAGGGCCTACATAGTTGCCGTCCTCATCATACTCGCCATCTCCGGTATAATTGCCATCTTCATCATAACCGCCGTTCCAGTTCTCAGCTGTAATCTCTGTTTCTTCCTTTTCTTCCTCAAAAGTATTAGAATCCGTAGACACACTTTCCATATGAAGAATACCCTTTTTGCCCTGAATTTTAGGAAGAATCGCGATCACACGGTTCATCTTCTCTTCCAGGTCTTCGTCCTTTCCGAGATTCACCGTAATGTCACCATAGATCAGACTGATAGAATAGCTGTTATCAAACTGAATGTGATCAGGAATCATATCATTCTTCTGAAAAATCGTGGACAAAGCTACCGCTGTATTCAATACCGTATCGCCCTTGATATCCAGCTTCTCATCCATCACGATACTATTCACCTGAATTCCGTCAAAATACGGAACTGTCACATCTCTGTTCTGAGAGCCCTCTACGAAAATCCCGTTTCTGTCAAAATAAACATAACTGTCAAGGTATCGGATACATCCTACCGTTTTCTTCTCTTTGACACTGATACAAATCGTATTACGATTTAACTGCGTAACCTTAAATCCATCCACGTATGCAATATCATCCGTATTTGTTGTGCTGTAAACCAACGGTGCAAGGACCGAGTTCGAAGCCAGCGGTCCCCGAAGCACCATACTCTTTACTTCTTCATCTGTATAATGATCTGTTCCTCTTACTTCTACAGAATCTACCTTATAATAAGAAAAGAAAACGATCAAAGCAGCAAGAATACCAACTCCTATCACTCCTGCCATTATCTTCTTTGTTTTCTTACTCATAGGAGGTCTTTTTCCATAATTACTTTTTCTCATAACTCTTCAAATCCTTTGCTGCCAGACTGCCATATCCTGCAGCCCAAAGCCTGTAAATCTTCACAAATGTGCTCATATCCTCTGTTGATAAGCTCAGCTTCTGTGATACATGTTTCTCCCTCGGCCATAAGCGCCGCAATGATCAATGCAGCCCCGCCTCTTAAATCTCCGGCCTGTACCTGTGTTCCCGTAAGAGGTCTGCCGCCGTAAATCACAGCCTGATTACCATCTATCTTAATATCAGCACCCATTTTATTCATCTGAAAAGCGCTGCCAAATCTCTGATCAAAAATGTTCTCTCTGATCGAACTTCGCCCCTGTGCCCCTGTCAGTACTGCCATTAAAGGAGCCTGAAGGTCTGTCGGAAAACCCGGATAGTTTTTCGTCTCCACAAGTGCGATTGGCTGGACTGCCCTCTTTCCATTGACCTCTAGTGTACCACTATTCGCTTGATATTGTCCACCTATTTTCTGATATACTTCCAGGAATGCCTGTAATTCCTGCTCCGGAACATTCCTAAGAGTAATCTCGCTTCTTGTCGCAGCTGCCGCACACATATACGTCCCTGCCACGATTCTGTCAGGCGGTACGGTATAGTTTCCCGGCCCCAGTTCCCTGATCCCGGTAATTATAATTTCCTTTGTTTCCTCGCCTTTGATCAACGCTCCCATTGATCTTAAATATCTGCAAAGCCAGAAAACTTCCGGTTCTTTCGCGCAATTATGCAGCTTTGTCACACCCTGGGCCATCACTGCCGCCAGAATTGCCTGCTGCGTTGCTCCTACACTCGATTTTGTAAAATATATATCTTTTCCCTGAAATCTGCTACATTCTGCATCCAGATAAAACGTTTGCTCACTTATATCTGCGCCAAGCGTCCCGAGCGCCATAAGATGAAGATCTATAGGCCTTTTTCCGATGATACAGCCGCCAGGATAGCCTATCCGGCACTTTTTATTCCTTGAAAGAACCGGTCCTAACAGAATAATTGAAGAACGCATTCTTCGTGTGTACGTCTCCGGAATCTCTGTTCCATCCGCATCAGAACAATCCAGATAAAGATCGTGGTCTTCCCACCAGGTTACTGCTCCAAGACTTTTCAGAACCTCTTCCATGCAAAAGACATCCGAAATCCTGGGACAGCCTTTCAAGACGCTTCGTCCTCTGTGCATCAGCGACGCTGCCATCATCGGAAGTGCTGCATTTTTAGAGCCCTGTATGAAAATTTCTCCGCTAAGAGAACATTTGCCCATCACATGGATCTCATCCAACCATTTCACTCCTAAAGGGCCTCTTACCTTATAGTGTATGTTCTTTCTTATTATATGTTACAGTTGCACGTTTTCTGTAATATCACTGCTACCCTTACCAGGCTGCCCCTTGATTTTCTGGCTAAACTACACCTATTATCCAACATTTTTCTATCTGTAAGGCAGTAAAAATTTCACTTATCTCAACCTCTGAGAATTACTTACACTCAAAGCAAGCCCCATCTCTCCAAGAAGAAACACGACCGAAGTTCCTCCATAACTGACAAAAGGCAAAGTAATCCCGGTATTGGGAATCGTATTGGTTACCACCGCAATATTCAGGATAACCTGAATCGCCAGATGTCCCATGATACCTCCACAGATGAGCGCACCCGCCAGATCTTTTGCGCACATGGCAGTTACACCCAGACGCCAGAGCAGAATTCCAAACAGAAGAATAAGAAAGGAAGCTCCTGCAACTCCCATCTCTTCACATATGATCGAAAAGATCATATCATTCTGCGCTTCCGGAACAAAGCCCAGCTTCTGAATACTGTTTCCAAATCCCCTGCCAAAAATCCCGCCGCTTCCGATCGCATACAATCCCTGAATCGTCTGGAATCCTTTCTCATATTTCTCAGGATTTTTCCAGATTGCCAGACGTTCCAGACGATAGCTCTCTGCCGCCAGAAAGATAGCAACAAATCCGATTCCTGCACTGCCAAGCCCGATAAACTGCATATATTTTGGATTTGATGCAAAAATCAGAATAACGCCTATTCCCAGTATGATAATGGCAGTACTCAGATTATTTGAGCCGACCAGGCCAACGATCGGAAGCAGACTAAGCATCGTCCTGCACATAAACCAGAAGCCTTCCGTTCTTTTTTTCGATCTGTCGATCTGCCATGCAAGAAACAGGATTACCGCCACCTTTGCAAACTCAGACGGCTGAAAAGACAATGGGCCCAGGTTCAGCCATCTCTTTGAGCCATTGATTTCCTGCCCGACCAGAAGTACTGCCGTAGACAAAATCATGGAAAGCAGATATGCTGCCGGCGCAATCCTGAGAAAAAAATGGTAATCCATATTAGAAACTGCATACATCGCACACAGTCCTAATGCCGTTGCAAATAATTGTTTCTTAAAATAATAGGCAGAGTCACCGAAGCGTACTCTGCCATTATATTCACTTGCACTGAACAGTACCGCAAGACCAAAGGCCGCAAGCAGTACTACCAGCACCAGCATTGTTCTGTCTTTTTTTGAAAAAACTGCCACTTTTTCAGGAGTCATCTGATTCTCCATCTATCTTCCATAGTCTTCCTGCCATTCAGCTTTTGGAATAATCCGATTTCCAATATCTGCCGGCAGATGACCATAGTTTCTTTACTTATAGATATTCTACAGATTTCTCACATATTCCTTAAACATATCTCCGCGCTGCTCATAATTGTCAAACTGTCCCCAGCTTGCGCATGCAGGAGAAAGTAACACTGCATCTCCCGGCTGTGCTTTCTCGGCGCATACCTTGACTGCCTCTTTCAGATCCTCGCAAAGAATAATATCATGGAAGCCATGTTTCTCAGCAGCCGCTTTAATCTTCTCTTTTGTCTGACCGATCAGAACCAGATAGCGTACTTTTCCGTCAAAAGCTTCGATCCACTCATCATAGCTTGACTGTTTATCATATCCGCCGCCGATCAGAAATGTCGGACGGTTCATCGCCTGAATTCCCTTGATTGCTGCATCCGGGTTTGTTCCCTTGGAATCATTGTAATATACAACGCCATTCTTCTCTGTCACATATTCGATTCTGTGAGCAACAGCTGTAAACTCGCAGATACTCTTGCGGATGCTGTCCATAGAAACACCATCGTAATAAGCCATTGCAACAGCAGCCATTACATTCTCAAAGTTATGTTTGCCAAGAAGTTTCAGATCTTCTGTCTTAACTACTTCGATTTCTTTTGCTCCATCTTTGAGGATAATCTTGTTTCCATCCAGATAGATACCTTCATCCAGCTTACGTTCACTGGAGAAATATACGACTCTCGGAGTCAGATTCTCACCAAATTTACGAAGAACCTCATCCTCATAATTCAGCACACAGACATCCTCTGTCCCCTGATTCTGAGTAATCAGCTCTTTTACACGGATATACTCTTCCATTGTATGATGACGATTCAGATGATCCTCTGTAATATTGAGGATCGCGGATACCTTTGGTGCAAACTCATCGATTGTTTCAAGCTGGAAACTGCTGATTTCTGCCACAGTTACAGAATTCGGTTTCATTTCCAGTGCTTTGGAAGTATATGGAGTTCCGATATTTCCTACTACAAATACAGACTCACGTGCATCCTGCATAATTTTTCCAAGGAGTGCTGTGGTTGTTGTCTTACCGTTTGTACCTGTGATTGCAAGTACTTCTCCGTCTCCGACTCTGTATGCCAGCTCTACTTCTCCCCACACCGGAAGTCCCTGCTCATAGAAACTCTTTACGATTGGCAGATCTGTCGGTACTCCGGGACTTAAAACTACCAGATCAAGGCTCTCCTGTACTTCTTTCGGAAGTTCTCCCGCATATACAGTAACCGGATATGTTCCATCTGTTTTATGTACGACTGCCTCTTTATCAATCTCTGCATTTCCGTCATAAATGATCGGAGACGCTCCTACTTTTGCAAGAAGGTCAGATGCTCCGATTCCGCTTTTACCGGAACCGAATACCAGGACCTTTTTTCCCTGTAATTCCATAATAATTTTTCCTCCTTATCATCAGCACAATGCTGATTTTTCGGGTTGCTGTTACATTAATCTGTAACTGTTCAGTACTTCCACAGTTACATTACTTTTACAGTGCCAGCAGTGCGATCATGCACATAACTGCTGTAATAACTGAGAACACTGCAACCACACGTGTCTCAGACCATCCACATAACTCAAAATGATGATGGATCGGAGCCATTTTGAAGATACGCTTTCCATGTGTTGCTTTGAAGTAAGTAACCTGAATGATAACAGAAAGTACCTCAACCAGGTAGATCAGTCCAACGATCAGGATAAACAGTGGCATCTGCATTACATAAGCAGTACCTGCAACAAATCCTCCAAGTGCCAGAGAACCTGTATCTCCCATGAACACCTTCGCCGGATATACATTAAACAGTAAAAATCCCATCAGGCTTCCCACAACTGCGCATGTGATTGGTTCAATTCCGGATTTCATTCCGATAGAAACAACAGAAAAGAATACTGCTACGATCAAAGTTACACTGGAAGCAAGGCCATCCAGACCATCTGTAAAGTTTACACCATTTACAGTACCGATTACCGCAAAGAACAGCACCGGAATTGCCAGCCATCCAAGGTTCAGGAAATGTCCGCTCCAGAACGGAATTCTCATTGTCAGAGAAATATCTGTATACTTAACGATATAGAATACAAAAATCGCAGTCAGAACTACCTGAAGAGAAAATTTCTGCCATGGAAGCAGTCCGTCTGATCGTTTCAGTACTACTTTCAGGTAATCATCCAGAAAACCGATGATTCCAAATCCAAGTGTCAGAAACAGTACCGGGATGATCTTCGGATAGTCACCGACATAAAATAACGCCGTCACTGCAGTTGCGATCAGAAAGATCACACCACCCATTGTCGGTGTTCCGGCTTTCTTCAAATGGGACTGTACGCCCTCTGTTCTTTCTGTCTGTCCCATCTTCAGTTTCCTGAGAAACGGAATGATGATCGGGCCTAATACAACGCTGATTGCAAAAGAAATCAGCACAGGGATTACAACTTGAAATTCCATCTCACACCTCATTCATTCTTTCGTTTTTTCATTTTTTTCTGAAAGTGTTTTGTGCTCTTTCAGATTTCTTTTAGTATAAGGCTTTTTTATTTATTTATCAACCCTGGAGGCAGGATTTTCATTTACCCGGTAACACAGGTTTATTACTGTTTACTCCGTGCCCGGTAATAACCGTTTATTCTGGGTTTTTTGTTTCAATCTGGCTGATATCTTTTTCAATTCCCAGATATGGCAGGATATTTTCAAAGATACTCCTGATCACCGGCGCTGCAATCGTTCCTCCATAGTAAATTCCCTGCGGATTATGAATGATGCATAATCCCAGCACCTGTGGGTTCTCTGCCGGTGCAAATCCAAGGAATGATGAAATATAACGATTTGCACTTCTCGGAAGTGTCTGTGATGTAGCTGTTTTTCCGCCAATAGAATAGCCTTCTATCTTTGCGTTCTTTCCGGAGCCCTGCGACACTACTGTCTCCAGGATTTCCCTTACTTTTTTCGAAGTTTCCTCAGAAACAATCCCCTCTTTTACGGGAAATTCCAGCTTCTTTCCTTCTGTGCCATCCGGATTTAAAACTGCCACCCCGAAATGTGGAGTTATGCGCCTGCCGCCATTGATCAGAGAACTTACCGTTGTCGCAAGCTGGACCGGCGTGATCTGAAATGACTGTCCGAAAGAGACGGTTGCCAGTTCTACTTCTCCCATATTTTTCTTCTGATGCATAATCGTACCTGCCTCTCCGGGCAGATCTATCCCCGTTTTGTCCAGAAGGCCAAACTGTCTGAAATATTTATAGTAACGATCAACTCCCAGCCTCAGCCCTACTTCAATAAACACCGGATTACAGGAGTTCTGCGCTCCCTCCACGAAATTCTGTGAACCATGCCCAATTCTTTTTGCACAATGAATTCGTCTGTCTTCTACCAACTTATATCCCGGACAATAGAAACGGTCATTCGGCGTTACAACTCCCGCTTCCAGTCCTGCAGACATCGTAATAATTTTGAATGTGGAACCTGGTTCATAGGTATCATTCATGCAGGGATTTCTCCACATTTGATTTAACAACTCCTGTTTTCTTTTCGACTTTGTCTTTGCCGCCATCTGTGCTGCTGTCTGTTCAGTTTCTTTTTCTATTGTCTGTTCTTCCCGCATATCTAACTTTGCCTGCAAATCTTCATTCAATGTAAACGGATCATTCAGGTCAAATTCCGGCACATTCACGCACGCGTAGATTTCTCCATTCTGCGGATTCATAAGCAGAATGGATACACGCTCTGCCTGCTTCTCTTCCATCACCTTCAAAGCAGCCTGTTGCGCATATTCCTGGATATTCGCATCGAGGCTGAGTATCAGGCTTTTTCCCTCTTCCGGGTCCTGCCTTGTCTCCCCAAGTTTATCAATTTCCACTCCTCTGGCATCTGTTGTCGTCAGGATTTTTCCGGGTTCTCCCTTTAATATGTCCTCATATTTTACTTCAAGACCGATAATTCCCTGGTTATCCCCTCCTGTAAAACCGATTACCTTTGAAGCCAGACTTCCGTATGGATAATAGCGTTTATAATCCTCGTCAACCTTCACACCTGCCAGATTACTCTCCCTTATTTCGTCCCCCACACTTTTCTCTACATTTGTTTTTACTCTTTCTATGGAAGAAACTTTTTCTACCCGTTTACGTACTGTCGCTTCATCCATTTTCAGTTTCTGAGTCAATAAAGCAATCACCTTTTCCGGCTCTTTGATCTGACTGTGGATCACAGAAATCGTACAGACTGTCCTGTTTGATGCCAGCACGTTTCCTTTTGCATCCAAAATCTTACCTCTGGCAGCCTTGATGTCACGTTCTCTCTCATGAAGATCTTTCGCTTTCTCATAATAGTGATCTGATCTGAAACACATAAGGTATACAAGTCTGCCAATCAGGCCTGACATCATCAGAATGCAGCATACAAATACCACCCATATCTTTTTCTTATGAAACGTCATATTTTTTTTCATAAAAAAGTCCCGCAGAGATCGTCACATTAATATATGACATTACTCTGCGGGGGTATGTTATTTTATGAAATTGCTATAGTTCCAGACAACAGCCATAAACCGTCATAAATAATTCCTTATTCCAGTCCGGCTTCTTCGTTTGTGATGCCATCACTCTCTGCATTATTATCCTGTGTTGTCTCCGCCTCATCATCTTCCAGCGGTGCAGGTGCATCCGGATTGGAAACTGCATCTCCGGAGGAGTCTGTATCTGTACTTCCTGCAGCAGAAACCAGATTTGTGGACATCTTATAATTTCCATTATCATCTAAAATATGATCTCCGTTAGCATCTAACAGATATCCATTTTCATCAATTCGGTTTCCATCCCAGTCAATAAGATTTCCATCTGCGTCTTCCAGGTTTCCGTCACTGTTCAGTGCGCCGCCTGAAACACTCTTTAAGTGTCCTTTAAAGCCTTCCCATAACTCTGTCTCCGGTACTGTTCCATCTTCTGATTCATCCGGTGTTACATTCAGATAAGGCAGGAGTTCAGAAAGAATTCCCTGTGCAATATACTGTGGATAAGTACTGTTTGCCTGATCATCAACATTCGGCTCATCGACTACTACATAGATTACAACTGCCGGATCATCGACAGGTGCAAATCCAATAAAAGAAACCAGATATTTGCCATTTCCTCGAGGATATTTCTCGGCTGTACCTGTTTTACCACCTGAACTGTAACCCTGTACTTTAGAATGGCGGCTGGTACCCTGCTGTACACTTAATGCCATGTAACTTCTGATATCACTTGAGATTCTTGAAGAAATCGTCTGTTTCAGAAGTGTTGGCGTAATCGTTTTTACTGTACTGCCATTGCTGTCCAGAATTTTTGTTACCAGATGTGGCTGATAATAATATCCGCCATTGATAACAGAACTCATTGCATTTACTTCCTGGATCATTGTGCAGGTAAATCCCTGGCCGAAAGCTGAGCAGGCAAGCTCTGTCTCTCCCATGGAATCTTTCGTATGGATAATGCCGGCGCCTTCATTTGGAAGGTCGATCCCAGTTCTCGTTCCGAAGTTAAACAGACTCTGCGCCTTGATAAACTGGGTAGCTCCCATCTTGGCACCAATCTGCATCATCGCATCATTACAGGAGTTGGCGATTACTTCACCCAGTGTTTCCGTACCATGTGCACTTGGATAAACCGCACATTTAATCATGGTATCTCCGAAAATCTGAGAACCATCACACACGAATGTATCTGTCTCCTGAATTGCACCTTTTTCCAGTGCAGAAGCCATAACGATCGGTTTTACTACAGATCCCGGTTCATAGGCATCTGTCACACAGAAGTTGCTCCACATACCATTTAAAGCCTCAACCGTTTCCTCATCATTCATAGCTTTAATTTCATCTTCAGTATATACATTAGATAAATCTCGCGGATTATTCAGATCATAACGGTCACCGCCATCCATGGCAATAATCTCACCAGTGGAAGGATTCTCGACAATAACACCGATATTCTCGGCTCCCATTGCTTCTTTAAATCCATTGACATACTTCTCAACGATCTGCTGTGCCCCGATATCAATGCTTGTCTGAATACTCTTACCATTTACAGCAGGAATGATTGTCTGTTCTACGTCTGAATCATTATTGATATATCCATACTGTCTTCCATCCACACCTGTCAGCGTGCTGTTATAATATCCTTCCAATCCGATATCTGCAACATCTCTGTCCAGTGCAAACCCAACCGTATCACAGGCAGTTTCATTAAACGGATAACTTCTCAGGTAATCTTCCTCAAACCAGATACCTTTGATGTCAGCTCTCTCTTTTGCCTGTGCAGCTGTGAGTCCCGAATCCTCATCTTCAGCCTTATATGCCTCAAATTCTTTCTTCTTATCCATAGATAACTGTTTCATCAGAATCTGATACTGGCTCTTGCTCGTTCTTGAATCTGACAGAAGAGAGCGCACCGTTTCTTCGTCAATTCCCAACACTTCGTTTAACGCCCGAATCGTCGGCTCTACGTAATCCTCATCGGAATTTACTGTTTTACAATCCAGGATCACATTATAAACTTTATTGCTGGTGGCCAGGATATTTCCGTTTTTATCATAAATATCGCCTCTTTTTGCCGGCAGTACCTGACTTTCATATTTCTGCTGAGCCTGGCTTAATACCTGTTTCTTATATTTTCTTCCATCAGTAGCATTAATAAATGTAATTCTTAGTATTAATACTACTAAAGCCAGTAATACTAGTCCAAATAGTATTACCAGCTTCTCTTTCATCTTTTGATTTATTTTTCTCTGAGGTTTTCTGCGGCCTCTTTTTCGTGTATTACTCAATTAATCACCTACTTTGAATCTGGTATATCCTGATACTGTCTCACATAGCTGTTGCCGGATGTAGAATAGGTTACTGTCTGATCATCTGATGGATATTTCATTCCCAGTCTTCCCAGTGCAGTCTGCTTGATCTGATTCAGATCCACATTAGATGTGACCTGACTGTAATATGCATCATTATCTTCTTTTAAGCTTGCCAGCTCTTCCTCAAGGGATGCGACTGTACTCATTTTCGCTGTGATCTCCGATTTATACCGCAGATACTTCACAGAGCAAAACAATATAGCTACACACATAACAGCCAGAAATGCTACAAATCCCCAGTTCATTGCTGCTGCTTTCTGTCTGTTCTTCTGTGCTTCTTTACTTAACTGATGTTTCTGCTTTGGTACCGGTGCCGGCTGGGCCTGCACCCTGCGGTTTCGATTCGGCTGCTGTTTTCCCGGATATGGTCTCTGCGGCTGTCTGGTTCTCTCCGGAACTTCCGCAAGTCGTCTGACCGTATTTCCCTCAACATACATTCCTCTGTTTACTCTGGCATTGTTCCTGCTTCTTCTAGCTGTTTCAGTCCTGGTCGTTTTCGCCATTTCATGCCTCTCTAATTATAATACTCTCTCAAAAATTCTAAGCTTTGCACTCTTAGAACGCGGATTTTCTTCCATCTCTGTCTCCCCGGGAAGAATCGGCTTTCTTGTGATCACTTTTCCCTTTGATTTCTTTCCACATACACATACCGGGAAATCTGAAGGACATGTACATGGATTCTCATTTTTTCTGAAAATCGTCTTAACGATTCTGTCTTCTAGTGAGTGAAAAGTGATGATGCAAAGTCTTCCTCCGTCATCAAGGATATCAATCATTCCATCCAGTGAATCTCTCAGTACATCAAGTTCCCTGTTAAGTTCAATTCGGATTGCCTGAAAAGTTCTCTTAGCGGGATGTCCTGATTTCACCTGCATCTTCATTGGGATAGATTCCCTGATGATCTCTGTGAGTTCTCCGGTCGTAGTGATCGGCTTCACCTGCCTTGCGGCAACTATATGTTTTGCGATGTTCTTCGCAAATTTATCTTCACCGTAGTCACGAATGATACGGTATAACTCTTTCTCTTCATAGCCATTGACAATATCACTGGCTGTCTGCATCTGGCGCTGATCCATTCGCATATCAAGCGGCGCATCTACCCTGTAGGTAAAACCGCGCTCCTCATTATCAAGCTGATAGGAAGATACTCCAAGGTCAAGTAGAATCCCGTCGACTTTGTTGATGCCTCTTGCTGCCAGTTCCGGTACCATGTAACAATAATTGCTGCGAATGACAGTAGCCTGTTTAAAGGGTGCTAACCTCTCACTCGCAGCAATTATCGCATCTTGGTCCTGATCTATGCCAATAAATCTCCCCTTGGCAGAAAGCTTCTTACATACCTCACGGGCATGTCCCGCACCTCCTAAAGTGCCATCCACGTAGATTCCGTCTGGTTTGATATTCAAACCTTCAATGGTCTCTTCCAGTAATACAGATTTGTGTTTAAATTCCATATCCGTCTCCTGTCTGGATTTACTCTGCAAGATACTTTAAACGATTCCTGATTAAATAGTGATTCCCAGGTCCTGCATGCTCTCTGCAATGCTGTCCATGTCATCATAATTACAGTTCTCGCTCCACTTTTCTTTGCTCCAAACTTCGATCCTGTTCAGATTACCAGTCAGAACTACATCCTTCTCTAAACCTGCAAATTCACGCAGAGTCTGCGGTACAAGGATTCGCCCCTGTTTGTCCAGTTCGCATGTAGTTGCTCCGGCAACAAAAAATCGTGAAAAAGTTCTCGCATTTTTATTTGTAAGTGGTAATGCTCTGAGTTTCATTTCAAAGGATTCCCATTCATCCATCGGATAAATAGAAAGACAGCCATCAAGTCCTTTTGTCAAAACAAACTCTTCCCCTAAGAGTTCCCTGAATTTAGAAGGAATGATCAGGCGCCCCTTCGCGTCGATCGTGTGGTTATACTCTCCCATGAACATGTTACTCACCTACTCTCACGAAATCTGATTCTCCCCTTCAGATTTCTCAGGTGGTAATGGTCTTCTCTGCCATTATTCCCCCATTCACCACCACTATTCACCACTTTCTACCACTTATGTGTTTATTCTAAACTATTTAGGCTGAAAAAACAAGGGGGAGAAACAGATTTTTGAAATTTAGAACTCTGTTAACATTTATGAAATAACCTTATTTTTAAGAAAAAATATAAATTTTATACGTAAAAAGTGGGATGAAATACCACTTTCACCCCACTCAACTTTCAGATCTGTTGTTTTTTATACATCTTCTTTAGAATTTGTGGGAGAATTTCCCACATGTTGCCTCCACTCTTCTGGAATATGTGCATATTCTGAGTTTTCCCAGTTCACATTTTCATCCGAATCTTCTGATTTTTTTTCAGCTACTTTTGTCTGCGTTTCTTTTTTATCAGCATTTTTATTCTTCTCAAGCTGATCATTTATCTCTGATGGAATACTCTGCACATCTTGCTTCTGTTCTTCTGGTAGATTTTGTATTTCCTGATTTCTGTCTGCATCCGCCTGCATCTTTGTCTCTGATTCTGCATTCTTACTTATGTCTGTATTCTCATCTATATCTGCATTCAGATGTTCCTTATTTAACTTCAACAGGCTGACCTCTTTATCAGTACCTGACTGTGCTTTTATTTTCAGTTCGGTACTGACTTCAGAAGTATCTTTCTGCTCCTCATTCTCTTTTTTCCGGATTTCATCCAGCAGAAAACGTTTTCTCCTCCGCCTGCGTATGGCATCTCTTTTCTGTGTCATCACTCCACGCACGATCACTACCGGTGTGCAGATGATGAACAATGCCGCAGAAATTATCAGAGAAATTCCCAGTTTTGTTCCCGGAATATAAAGTTTATCTGTTCTGAGCCATTCGAAGAAGAATCTTCCGAGACCATATCCTGCCAGATAGATCATAAATAATTCCCCCTCAAATCTTTTCTTCCTTCTAAGAGCCAGTAATAACAGCAATAAAATCAGGCACCACAGACTTTCATAGAGAAAAACCGGTTGTACCTGAATATATGAAATCCCATCTACAGTCAGCAGATTATCACGCATATTTCCGGAAACTTCCCCCGAGCGCACAGCAGAAAGTGGAAGCTGCATTACCCATGGAAAATCTGCATATTCTCCAAAGGACTCTCTGTTAAAAAAATTTCCCCATCGTCCGATTATCTGCCCCAGAAGAATTCCCAGACTTGCAATATCCGCTGCCCGCCAGAATGACATCTTTGCAAGTTTGCAAAATACTGCCGCTGCACAGCAGCCGGCAAGCAGGCCTCCATAGAAAGCATATCCACCATTTCGAAAATCCAGGATTTCATTTAAATTTCCCTTATAAAGTTCCCATGAAAAAGCCACATAAAACAGCCTGGAACCGACCACAGAGAACAAAAGCGAAATAATCGTCATATCCAAATATTTATTCTGGTCTTCCCCACTTCGTTTCGCCTCAAGTGTCACAAGCCCCATCCCCAGAAGTGCACCGATTGCGATCAGCACACCATAAATGGTAAACTCCATTCCAAATATCTGAAATGAACGGGGCACATAACTCAAAACCAGGTCAAGTCCCGGAAAACGTATCGACATTTCCATATATCACCCGTTTATTATACATTGAAACGGAATAAAATTACATCTCCATCCTGTACAATGTATTCTTTACCTTCCATTCTTACAAGACCTTTCTCTCTGGCGCCTGCATAGGAACCGCAGTCCAGAAGATCCTGATAATTTACAACTTCAGCTTTGATAAATCCTCGCTCAAAATCTGTATGGATCTTACCTGCTGCCTGAGGAGCTTTTGTACCGATCTTAATGGTCCATGCTCTTGTCTCATCTTCACCGGCAGTAAGGAAACTCATCAGTCCAAGGAGATGATAACTTGCTTTTACAAGTTTCTCAAGACCAGATTCTGTTAATCCAAGATCTTCGAGGAACATTTTCTTTTCATCTTCATCCAGTTCGGAAATCTCTTCTTCGATCTCTGCACAGATTACAAAAATCTCACTGTTCTGTTCTGCCGCATATTTGCGTACTGCCTGTACATGCGCATTATTCGCACCGTCATCAGCCAGATCATCCTCTGCAACATTTGCCGCATAGATCACTGGTTTCCATGTGAGCAGATTGTAAGTAGCCATCCAGCCTTCTTCATCTTCGCTCTCAAGTTCCATAGTGATTGCCATCTTGCCATCTTCCAGATGAGCTTTTACTTTCTGAAGGAAATCAAGTTCCTTGGCAGCCTCTTTGTCCATACGTGCTGTCTTTGTAACTTTAGCGATTCTTCTCTCAAGAATCTCAAGGTCTGAGAAGATCAGCTCAAGGTTGATTGTTTCAATATCACGAAGAGGATCAATACTTCCATCTACATGGATGACATTTGAATCCTCGAAGCAACGTACCACATGAACGATTGCATCTACCTCACGGATGTTTGCAAGGAACTGGTTTCCAAGTCCTTCACCTTTGGATGCTCCTTTTACAAGCCCTGCGATATCTACGAATTCAATCACAGCAGGTGTCACTTTTTTAGAATGATAAAAATCACCCAGAAGTTTCAGTCTCTCATCCGGCACAGTAACGACACCTACGTTCGGGTCGATCGTACAGAATGGATAGTTTGCGGATTCTGCTCCTGCTTTTGTCAACGAGTTAAATAATGTACTTTTTCCAACGTTTGGTAATCCAACAATTCCCAGTTTCATCTCTTTAATATTTCTCCTTTTAATGTACTGATCTTATGATAATCGCATCAGATCAAATTGTATGATGGCAAAGGCAAAAGAGCCCTTTACTTTTGTCATCTTTTATATTTTTACACAAATACTTTCATTATTTTATCATAACCCCTTATGATGTGCAAGTTGCTGTTCACTGCACATGTGACAATATCGGCGATACAAGAGATATGAAAAATAAAATGAAGCAGGGGACTTACCTGATTCGGTTAATCTCGCGACATAATCATAAGAAGTGTCCCTGATTCGTAAGTTACTTTTGCATATTCCTCACTGATTTCATTGCTGACTGTCAGTCCGCTGTCAGCAGTTGTCAGGTGGTATTTATCCAGAGGATATTTAAATCCTTCCAGTGTCAGACCTGTCACATCTCCTCCCAACGGGAAAAATGACACGTACTTTCCAAACTGTTCTGCTTTTTTAAGAATTGTTCCGCTGGGGATGAGCTTCATGTAATTATAGCGATCTGCCAGTGCCACCTCTGTGTCCTGTTTCTGCGCCAGGATGAGCAGACCGAAATTCGCCATCAGATGATCTACTCTGTTTCCTGTCACGCCGAGGATCACAATTTCTTTCGCGCCATTTTGGATTGCATAGTTCATTGCAGACTGTGTATCGGAATCATCCTTCTCAGGACGCAGACGCACGACTTCGACTACTTTTCCTTCACCTTTTTGCAATTTCCACTCCAGCATCCCACCGTATGGAATATCTTCGTTTTGCATTTCCAGAAAATTTTTTCCATCCTCCGAAAGGCTGTCAAAGTCTCCAATCACTACATCCGGTAAGATCAGATAATCCAGAAAGAACTCCAGACCGCGGTCCGCCGCGATCAGACGTATATTTTCTCTTCCGGCTTTTTCTATATTCTTTTTTAAAAAATAGAGGGCAAAATCACTCTGGATATCGCCCCCGCTTACAATTATCGTATCTATCATGCTGTTCCTCAGTCAATTTTTCTTATGATCTCATCCATCTGTTCTTTTGCATGTTTTACATTTTTCTCCAGATTGCCCTTGAAAACATAAGAACCGGCTACCAGCAGATTTGCACCTGCTGTCAACACTGTTTCCATTGTCTCATCATTGATTCCGCCATCAACCTGAACATCTACATCCAGATTCTCAGCTTCGATCAGTTCACGTACTTCCTTAATTTTCTCTGTGCATTCATCCATATATTTCTGTCCGCCAAATCCCGGCTGTACAGTCATAATAAGAACCATGTCCACATCCTGAAGCATATGACTGATGTCATTTACAGGCGTAGCAGGTTTTATAGAAATTCCTACTTTCACACCGGCTTCACGGATCTGTTCAATTGTTCTCTCTAAATCTTCACATGCTTCTGCATGCACTGTAATAGAATCTGCACCACATTCAACAAAGTCTCTGATATATCTCTCAGGCTCAGTCACCATAAGATGTACATCAAAGAACATCTTTGATTCCTTTCGAATAGACTTGATCACCGGCATTCCAAAAGAGATGCTTGGTACAAAATCACCATCCATAACATCAATATGGAGCCATTCGATCCCTTCCTTCTCCAGAATTTTAATCTGTTCGCCCAAACGGTTAAAATCTGCCGATAAAATAGAAGGGCACAACTGATACATAATTAGAATCTCCTTTTCTCTTTTAATTCGTCATAAAGTCCCAGGTAATCTTCATATCGAAGCTGACTGATTTTGTGTTCAGCCAACGCTTTCTTTACGCCACAGTCCGGTTCATGGATATGCCTGCATCCCTGAAATCTGCACTGATCTTCATATTTACGAAACTCCGGAAAATAATCTTTAAGCTCCTGTTCTTCTATATCCGTAAGGTATAAAGAAGAAAATCCAGGCGTATCCATCAGATAGGTGTCATGTCCTACCGGAATTACCTGCGAATGGCGTGTCGTATGTTTTCCACGCTTTAACTTCTTACTTATTTCCCCTGTTTCCATCTGTACATTTTCCTGCAATGCATTAGTAATTGAGGATTTTCCCACACCTGAAGGACCGGCAACTACTGTTGTCTTTCCCTGGAGAATCTCCCGGATTTCATCCAGTCCGTCTCCGTTGAAAGTGCTGGAAAAAATCACATGATATCCACAACTCTTATATGTCTCATACAAAAGTTCCAGTTCTTCCTGTTTTGCGAGATCTTTCTTATTAAAACATATCACTGCCGGAACTTCTTCCTTCTCCATCATGATCAGGAAACGATCCAGCAACATAAAATTAGGTTTCGGATTCTCCATTGCAAAAATCACAAACGCCTGATCTACATTGGCAACCGCCGGACGGATCAGTGAATTTTTTCTGGGAAGGATGGCAGTTACACTGCCCTCCTTCTCCTGTTCATCCAAAACTTCAATTTCCACGTTATCCCCGACAAGAGGTTTCTGTTTATCTTTTCTGAATATTCCTTTGGCTTTGCATTCATAAATCTCATCATTCTCTGCATAGATGTAATAAAATCCTGCAATCCCTTTAATTATCTTTCCCTGCATGGATTACTCTGCCTTAGCGAACGTAATGGAATAATTTCCAAGTTCCTGATAAGTTCCGTTAATCTGCTCGGACAGATATAAAGTACCTTCACTGATACCAGGTGCTCCTGTGATATCCAGATCATATGGGAACTGTATTACCTGATCTTGCAAAACAACAGATGCTGTCGGTGTTCCATTTACATTCTGAATCAGTTCCAGACGGACCGGGCCACCTGTATATCCTGCCGGAGTATTCAGAGTCTGGGTACATTTCCACACTTCTCCTGCTGCCACAGCCGCGCTGTTATCTGTTGATGCAGTATCAGTTGTCTGTGCTGCACTGTCTGATGTACCTGCTGCATTTGCAGTATCCGTATTCTGCACAGATGCAGGATCCTGATCTCCCGTACTTACTGTGATCACAACATTAACTGTATCCGGATCTTCCCAGTTGCCAGCTTCCGGTTCCTGAGAGATTACCTCTCCGGCAGCTACATCTGTACTTCTTTCCTCTTTTACTTCTACATTGAGGAATTTACCAAAAGTAGTAACTGCATCATTCTTTGTCATTCCGACAACACTCGGAACTTCTACACTGTCACCATAGTCAACACCCCGGCTGACAACCAGTGTAACTGTATCACCTGCTGAAACAGATGCTCCGGCATCCGGAGTTGTAGAATATGCATATCCAGGATCAACAAGCGGAGTGCCATCATCATTTAATTCGCTGTATTCTTTCTGAACATTAACGGTCAATCCCATATCTTCAAGAGTCTGCTGTGCATCCACACCAGTCTGTCCATCTACATCAGGAACTGTGATCTGCTGCGCACCCTTACTGATATAATATTTAATGGTCGTATACTGTTCTACCTTACTTCCATGTGGAATATCCTGGGAAGAAATCGTTCCCTTCGCCTGAGTGGAAGCTTCCTCACCCATCGGCTGGATACCAAGTTTCATATCTTTTGTGATATTCTTTGCCTCATCCTCTGTCTTTCCTACGAGATCCGGTACAGTAACCATTCCGTCATCGTCAGTTTTCGATGTATCTGTTGTTTCTGTCTTTGTCTCTGTCTGACTCTTGCTTCCAAGTAATCCGGATGCTTTTCCTGCAACGAGGATGATTGCAATAAGAATCACAACTCCCAGAAGAAGCACTGCGATCGTCAATCCATGACCGCCGCCTTTTTTCTTCTTCTCAGTCTTTCCTGATTTCTTTCTGCGAGACTTCTCTTCCGGTTCATCATCATAATCAGTCTCATTGATTTCTTCTTCCAGAGCTTCCGGTTCTGATTTCGCGATCTGCTTTGGCATATGCTTGATCTCGCCGAGCTCTTTATCTGAAATTACAACAGTTTTTGCTTCATTATCTACTGATGTCAGAGTTACGAAATCCCCTTGTGGATCAATAAGAGAATGTTTCAGATCTGCGATCACATCCTCCATATTCTGATAACGGCGGTCAACACTCTTCTGTGTACATTTCAGAATGATCTGTTCCAGACTGTGTGGCAGTTCCTCTGTGTAGACACTCGGCGGGACCATCTCTTCCTGAAGATGCTTGATAGCGATTGCTACTGTTGTATCCCCGTCGAATGGAACCTTGCCGGTAACCATCTCATACATGGTGATACCAAGTGAATAAATATCGCTCTTCTCATCGCTGTATCCGCCACGTACCTGTTCCGGTGAACTATAATGAACAGATCCCATTACATTAGAGCTTATCGTATTAGAAGATGCCGCTCTCGCAATTCCAAAATCTGTAACTTTTACCTTACCATCCATAGAGATGATAATGTTCTGCGGTTTCACATCACGGTGTACGATTCCATGACTGTGTGCTGCCTCAAGTCCCATAGACACCTGAATCGCAATACTTGTCGCTTCTTTTACAGAGAGTTTCCCTTTCTTGGAAATATACTCCTTAAGAGTAATTCCCTCTATCAGTTCCATAACAATATAGTAAACGCCGTTGTCATCTCCGACATCAAACACGTTGACTATATTTGGATGTGTCAGAACTGCTGCCGCCTGGGCTTCACTTCTGAATTTGCGGATAAATGTTGTATCCTCACGAAATTCCGGCTTAAGAACTTTTACAGCAACAAACCGATTCAGCTTATGGTCTTTTGCTTTGTATACGTCCGCCATTCCGCCGGTACCAATTTTACCTAATATCTCATAGCGTTCGGCTATGATCGTTCCCGTTTTTAACATGCTTTCACCTCATCTGCGAATGGTTCTATCAAAACAATTGCAATATTATCCTTGCCGCCGTTACGGTTTGCTTCTCTGATAAGTATCCTGCCTTTTTCATCCAGATCTGTATCAGTGTCAGAAATGATTTCCAGCATCTGACTGTCCTCAACCATATTGCTCAGTCCATCCGAACACATCAAAACCACATCTCCTGGTTCCAGTTTCAGATCGAAGAAATCAATATCTACTGTCTTTTCCGCTCCAAGCGCTCTTGTGATGATATTTTTCTTAGGATGTTTTCTTGCCTGCTCTGCATCAAGTTCTCCCATCCTTACCATCTCCTGCACCAATGAGTGATCTTTTGTTATCTGTTGGATCTGTTCGCCGACTACATAAAGTCTGCTGTCACCTACATTTGCCACATAAGCATAATGTCCCACAATCGTAGCAGCTACCATTGTAGTTCCCATTCCTCTCAGTTTTTCATCCTGCTGTGCCTGAGTAAGAATTTCGGTATTCACACATTCAATGGCATGACGAATCACCTTGATTGGATTAAAATCCGCATCCTGGCGGATCTCCTCCACCATAGATGTAACTGCATGGGAGGATGCATAATCTCCTGCATTATGACCACCCATTCCGTCTGCAACGACAAACAGATTCGGAAGATTCCCAACCGGCTCAGCGGAGGCGAACACATAATCCTGGTTCATCTTCCGCTTTTGTCCGACATCAGTAGCTGAATATATCCTCATGTCACTTCTCGCTTTCTGTTTTTTCCATATAACTTTTTCTTAACTGTCCACAGGCACCGTCGATATCACTGCCCATTTCCCTTCTAATAGTAACATTTATTCCACATTTTTCAAGTTTTATTTTGAAATTCTCCACCGCCTGGCGGGTTGAACGCACATAGGAACGTTCCTTGATCGGGTTTACAGGAATGAGATTTACATGACAGTTGATATCTTTGATTCTGCCGGAAAGCTCTCTGGCATCCTCATCACTGTCATTTACTCCCGCTACCAGACTGTATTCAAATGTGATCCTGCGCCCTGTTTCTTCAAAATAATGACGACAGGCCTGCAAAACCTCATCCATACTGTATTTATTGGCAATCGGCATCAGTTCCCGGCGTTTTACATCATTTGGCGCATGAAGGGAAAGTGCAAGTGTCATCTGAAGTTTCTCTTTTGCAAGATCATAAATCTTCGGAACCAGTCCACAGGTGGAAACAGTCAGGTTTCTCTGACTGATATGAAGCCCGCCATCTTCTGTCAGGATATGTATAAACCTAAGAAGATTTTCATAATTATCAAGGGGTTCTCCTGTTCCCATCACTACAACATTTGATACTCGTTCTCCTGTCAGCGCCTGTATCCTGTAAATCTGATCCAACATCTCTGACGGCAGAAGGCATCTGGTCAGACCACCAATCGTAGATGCACAAAATCTGCATCCCATACGGCAGCCTACCTGCGAGGAGATACAGACAGAATTTCCATGTTTATATCTCATCAGAACACTCTCGATCACATTTCCATCACTGAGGCGAAACAGATATTTCTGTGTGCCATCAATCTTAGATGTCTGTACATCCACCACCTCAAGTGCTGTGATCGGGTACTCTTTCAGCTTCTCTCGCAGACTTTTGGAAAGATTCGTCATCTCATCATACGAAGTCACAAGATGTTCATGTAGCCAGCTGTATATCTGCTTAGCCCTAAACGGCTTGTCACCCAGAGCAGTCATCAGTTCCTTTAATTCATCTATTGTCATTGACTTAATATCTGTCATTATTTATTTTCTCCTGAATTTCGCAATAAAGAAGCCGTCCGTTTTGTGTACTCCCGGCAAAAGCTGAAGATATCCAAGCGCTGTCGTCTCTGAATGCAGTTCTTCCGGCAGATATGGATCAATACTCTCCAGTTTAAATGGATGATTATTCATAAACCACATCATATTCTCTTCATTCTCTTCCTTCGCAATCGTACAGGTACTAAAGATCAGCGCTCCACCCGGTTTCACGTACTCAGCGGCACGATCCAGGATCGTCCTCTGTAAGATTACAATCTCTTCCTGCTTCTGCGGAGTTACCCTGTATTTGATCTCCGGCTTCTTGCCAATCACTCCATATCCGGAACATGGAACATCTGCAAGAACAATATCCGCTTTCAGCTCTGAATCCACATCAAATACTGTGGCATCCATCACATGTGCCTGTACATTGATAGAATCTGTTCTGTGAATGTTTTCTTCAATCAGGTCTACCTTATACTGGCTTACATCTCTGGCATCTACGGTTCCATAATCTCCCATTTTATCTCCCACATGGAGACTTTTTCCTCCGGGAGCTGCACACATATCGATAATGTAGTCACCTTTCTGTGGATTGGCAACTTCTGCAACCAGCATAGAACTTACATCCTGCACCTGGATTTTTCCATGGATAAAGGCATCCAGCGCCAGAATATGGTTATAATTTGAAATTTCATATGCATATGGAAGATACGGTGCCGGTTTTACCTCCACTCCCTGATCTATAAGACTCTGATAAATCTCTTCCTGTGGGAATTTATGTGTTCTGCATCTCACAGTGATTAGCTTCTCTGTCAGGAAATCTGCAAGAATTTTCTCTGTCTTCTCTTCACCGTAATCCGCAAGCCAGCGGTTTACCAGTGTTTCCGGCATGGAATATCTGACAGATAAATATCTGACCAGATTCTCCTCCCTGGACGGAAGCTTCAGATTCTTCCATTCTCTTGCAATCGTCCGAAGCACTCCGTTGACAAACGGTTTCAGGCTGTAAAAACCTTTTCTTTGTGCCAGCTTCACAGCCTCATTACATACGGCACTGTCTGGTACGCTATCCATAAAACGGATCTGATACACAGCACTTCTTAAGATTTCCCTGATTACGGGTTTCATTTTATCTACAGTTACTTTTGAATAAGAATCAATTATATAATCTATTAAAATACGATATTCCAGAGTTCCCTCACATACTCTGGTGATAAAAGCTCTCTCCTGTCTTGGAAGGAACTGGTATTTGGAGAGGGCATTACGAATCGCAATGTGACTGTGTTTTCCCTCTTCCTCAATTTCCAGTAAAATCTGTAATATCAGTTCTCTGGTATTTATTCCATTAGTCACGGTCTCTTCCTCCGGCCAGTATGATCAATCTTAAAAGCTGCAGAATAGATGCAGCAAGCGCAGCAACATAAGTAAGTGCTGCTGCTGTAAGAACTTTCTTTGCTCCTTTTACTTCATCTGTTCCAAGCATTCCGGAACTTCCAAGCATTTTCAGCGCTCTGGAAGAAGCATTAAATTCTACCGGAAGCGTCACGAGCTGGAAAAGAACTGCAAAAGTGAACAGTATGATTCCAAGAGTTAAAAGTGGCCGAATAGAGAAAATCAAGCCTGCCAGAAATAATGGCCAGGAAAGTGTTGATCCAATATTCGCCACCGGTACGATCGCAGAACGCAGGTTCAGCGGTACATAGTTTGTTGCATCCTGGATCGCATGCCCGCATTCATGGGCCGCAACTCCAATAGCAGCAACGGATGTTCTGTCATATACATCCTGCGAAAGTGCCAGTCTCTTATTTCTCGGATCATAGTGGTCCGTCAGGCTGCCTGATATCGGCACAACCGTAACATCAGTGATTCCGGCCATATGAAGAATCCTTCTGGCAGCTTCCGCCCCTGTAAGTCCTGATGCACTGCGCACCCTGCTGTAAATAGCAAAGGTACTCTTTACCCTTGCTGATGCAGCCAGAGATAACAGCATTCCTATAACCAGTAAAAAATAAGTAGGATCAAAATAATATCCGTACATTTAATCACCCCTTATGATCTGTAAAACATGTTCCGTTTTCAATATGATATCCGCGAAGGAAAGCCTCTGTATCCATACGTTTCTTTCCTTCTAACTGTACTTCTGTAAGAATCAGCGCCCCCTGTCCACATGCAGCATGGATTCCATCCTTATCTGTCAGAAATACCGTTCCCGGTGCAGCATCTGTTTCTTCTGCACTGACCTTACATTTCCATACTTTCAGAGTTTTTCCATTAATAAAAGTATAAGCACTCGGCCATGGATTCAGCCCGCGTACAAGACGTTCCAGCTCTTCTGCCGGTCTGTTAAAATCCATATGTCCCATCTGCTTGGTGATCATGGATGCGTATGGTGTCGGACTCTCCTGTGGCTGTTTCTCGAATTCTGCTGTTCCCTGCTCAATGGATGGCAAAGTTTTGATAAGCAGCTCTGCTCCCGCCTGTGCAAGTTTTCCAAACAGACTTCCGCCTGTTTCTTCCGGTGATAACGGAATCACGATCTTTGAGATCATATCTCCGGTATCAAGGCCTTCTCCCATCTGCATGATCGTAACACCGGATTCTTTTTCTCCGTCAATTACTGCCTGCTGAATCGGGGCTGCACCTCTGTATTTCGGAAGAAGTGATGCATGAATATTAATGCATCCAAACTTCGGAAGTTCCAGAACTTCTTTTGGAATAATCTGTCCAAAAGCAGCAACAATGATGATATCCGGATTGATTTCTTTCAAAGTCTCCAGAAATTCCGGATTATTTCTTACCTTCCGCGGCTGATATACAGGAATCTCATGCATAAGAGCCTCTTCTTTTACAGGTGTCGGCAGTAATGTCTTGCCTCTTCCTTTTGGTTTATCAGGCTGGGTTACTACTGCTGCAACCTCATATCCGGCTTCCACCAGTGCACGTAACGGCGGCACTGCAAAATCCGGAGTTCCCATAAATACTGTTTTCATAATTATATGTCACCTTTTCTTTCTGCTGTGTATTCATACTGACGTATATTTGCATTATTATTGTGTGCCGACAAGTTGATTCTTGAAACAATCTTGCAGGATAAATTTTTTATTTCAAGGCGGAGGAGAGGGGCGTAGCGGTGGCTACGGCGACCGACGACAACGCAGAAATAAGAAATTTAAACGTAAGGTTGTTCAAGAAATCAACTTGTTGGTACACTAGAGATCCGATGCGAATTTATGCAATCAGAATATTATTCCTCATCTTCATCATAAGAAACATGGTGAAGTTCTCCCTCTACCAGCTCTGTATACATATGTCCATCCAGATGATCCAGTTCGTGACAGAATGCACGTGCAAGGAGGCCTTCTCCTTCGTATTCTACCTCATTCATATCCTCATCCTGTGCTTTTACCTTTACATAATTCGGACGTGTTACCTGTCCTGCCATTCCAGGAACGCTTAAGCATCCCTCGTCACCAGTCTGCTCTCCGGATTTCTCAATGATCTCAGGATTAATCAGCACGATCGGGCCTTCTCCTATATCAATTACAACGATACGCTTGAGAATTCCCACCTGCGGTGCAGCGAGGCCAACACCCATCGCATCATACATGGTGTCAAGCATATCTGTAATCAGATCATGGATTCTTGGTGTCATTTTATCCACCGGTCTGCTGACCTTTGTAAGTACTTCGTCGCCTTCTACTCTGATTGTTCTAAGTGCCATTTCTTCATTCTCCTTTTCTTCTGCTTCGTTAATTAACTAAAATCAAACTGTATATATATATTCCTGAAACCGGAATTTATCTCTATATATTTTTCAAGCTGGTCTTTGATTCTGACCAATACCTGATAATCTTCATGTTTTAAATAAATCACCTGTCTGTAAATATCCTTCACTTTTCCAACTGCCGCATACGCCGGTCCTATTACATGAAGGTCGTTTTCTTTGTAAATCCTTTGTATGTACAGTTTCAGATAATGCATTGCCTGAACCAGAATCTCATCTGACGGACTCGATCCAAGAACTGCCATCATATGTGCAGCCGGCGGATAATCCATAAGCGTGCGATAACTCATTTCTTCTTCATAGAAAGCCTCATAATTCTGCACCGCTGCTGCCTGGATACTGTAATGATCCGGATGATACGTCTGTATCACTGCTTCTCCCGGTTTCTCACCACGGCCGCCACGTCCTGCTGCCTGACACAAGAGCTGGAATGTCCGCTCTGCGCACCGATAATCCTCTGCATTCAATGACAAATCTGCCGCAACAACACCTACCAGTGTCACATCCGGAAAGTCATGACCTTTGACGATCATCTGCGTTCCAATCAGCACATCCGCCTCATGTCTGGCAAAAGATGCCAGAATCTTCTCATAACTGCCCTTCGTTCTTGTTGTATCAAAGTCCATTCTAAGCGTACGGACTCCCACAAAAGTCTCTCTTACCACTTTCTCGATCTGCTGCGTTCCGGCCTTGAAGCCACCGATATAAGGTGATCCGCATACCGGACATGCCTGAGGTTTTCTGATCTCATATCCACAATAATGGCATAAAAGTCTTTCATTATTATGTTCTGATAACGAGACATCGCAATGCGGACATTTCATCACATGTCCACAGGAACGACAGGAAACAAACCCCGCATATCCCCTGCGGTTCAGAAAGAGTATCACCTGCTCTTTCTTCTCAAACCGGAGTTTCATCTTTTCCCTCAATTCTCTGCTGAGTACAGATCTGTTGCCGGCTTTTAATTCCTCTCGCAGATCTACGATAGATACCTGCGGCATAGGTCTGCTTCCATATCTGGCATTTAATCTGACAAGACCATAAACACCTTTCATTGCCTGACTGTAAGCTTCCACAGATGGTGTTGCCGATCCCATTACGACTCTCGCATTCTCCAGACTGGCTCTCTTAATGGATGTTTCCCTTGCATGGTAACGTGGACTGCTTTCACTCTTATAACTAGGCTCATGTTCTTCATCAATAATGATCAGCCCCAGATTGCCAAACGGCGTAAACAATGCTGATCTTGGCCCGATCATCACCTGAACTTCTCCCCTTTTTGCACGTTTAAACTGATCATAACGTTCTCCCTGGGATTGTCTGGAATTGATTACCGACACCTTATCGCCAAACCTCGCGTAAAATCTGCGCACAGTCTGATAAGTAAGCGCGATCTCAGGAATCAGGACTATTGTCTGTTTTCCCTGGGCGATCGTGCTCTCGATCAATTTCATATATACCTGGGTTTTCCCACTTCCTGTCACGCCCTCAATCAACATTGGACGGGGAAATGGCTTTTCCCACTCTTCCAGAATCTGTTTTACCGCTGTTTCCTGTTCATCCGTAAGAGGCAGTGAATCCTCAGCCACGATATCGCCGGTATTTAATGAATTTCGCATTATTTCATCATATTCTATGCGTATAACGCCCTGCTCCTGCATTTTTTTTACAACAGCAGATGTAGCCCCCAATTCCTTTGAGGCAAAAGTAAAATCCAGTCTCTTCTTCTCAAGAAGTTCCCTCAGGAGTCTTGTCCTTGCCCGGAATCTTGTCTTCTCAAGATCCGCAAGCAGTTTATGCCCCTCCTCTTCCGGAATGTCCAGGCAGATATATTTCTTCTCTTTTGCCTTTATCTTCTCCTGAATGGGAAGTACCGTTTTTAAAGCCTGGATCATAGTAGAACCATAGTTTTCTCTCATCCAGGCTGCCAATGCGATCAGACGGGATTCTGTCGTCTCTTCGCCACTGCTGATCTCACAGATATCTTTTATTTTTTCAGCGTCGATCTTAGGCTCTCTTGATAATCCTGTCACATATCCCTTACGTGGCTGGCTGGCGTTTCCAAAGGGGATGGATACTACCATCCCCACCTTTATCTCCTGCTCTAGTCTTTCCGGTACACGATATTGAAAGCTCCGGTCCAGTTTATCACTGGAAATATCAATTATTATATCAGCGTATATCATGAACTCTTTCCTGTTATTATTTTCCTGCAAGAATATCTGCGATCAGAACACGTTCATCCATCGGATATTTCTTTCCTTTGATTTCCTGATAGTCCTCATGTCCCTTACCTGCCAGAACAATGATATCACCAGGTTCGCCATGATGGATGGCATAGGCGATTGCTTCTTTTCTGTCAGCGATCTCCACATATTTTCCATCTGTTTTTGCCATGCCGACTTTGATATCATCAATGATTGCCTGAGGTTCTTCATCACGTGGATTATCGGAAGTGATAATCGTAAGGTCTGCAAGCTTTCCTGAAACTTCTCCCATTTCATAGCGGCGAAGCTTTGACCTGTTGCCTCCGCATCCAAACAGACACACCAGTCTGTGCGGATGATATTCTTTCAGCGTTGTCAGAAGACTCTCAAGTGCCATTGCATTGTGAGCATAATCAATCATCAGTGTAAAGTCATCAGAAACTTTCACCATCTCGATACGGCCTTTTACTTTCGCTACCTTTAAAGCTTTCAGGATATTCTCCTCTGAAACTTTGAAATGGCGGCAGATTGCAATTGCTGTCAGTGAATTATAAATACTGAACTTACCTGGAATATCAATTTCTACGTGGAAATCCAGAAGTCCTTTTAAATGGTAGGAAATTCCCAGATAACCTTTTCCTCCGACCAGTTTTGCATCTTCTGCGCGAAGGTCTGCTTCCGGCGAAAATCCATAAGTCTCCAGACTGCATGTATGGCCTTCTATAATCTTCTCGAAATGTTCATCATCCCTGTTTACGATTCCAACTTTGCACTGTTTCAGTAATAAGGATTTGCATCTGAGATAATCATCAAAATCTTTGTGTTCATTCGGTCCGATATGATCTGGCTCAATATTTGTAAAGATACCGAAATCAAAGATAAATCCCTGCGTTCTGTGAAGCATCAGTCCCTGAGAAGAAACCTCCATAACAACACAGTCACATCCGGCCTCTACCATCTCATGGAAGTATTCCTGGATCATATAGGATTCAGGAGTTGTATTCTTCGCCGGAATCACTTTATCACCAATGATTGCCTCGATAGTTCCGATCAGACCTACTTTATATCCAGCATTTTCCAGAATGGATTTTACCATATAAGTAGTAGTCGTCTTTCCCTTAGTTCCTGTAATACCGATTGTTTTAAGTTTCTCCGCCGGATGGCCAAAATATGCAGCGGAAATAAATGCCATTGCATATCTTGTATCTTTCACAAGAATAACGGTTACATCTTCCGGTGCTTCTACAGCTTCCTCTACAACCAGTACCTTTGCTCCTTTTGCGATCACATCCGGAGCAAATTTATGACCGTCCACTACCGCACCTCTGATACAGATAAAAAGAGAACCTTCTTCGACTTTTCGGGAGTCGTAAATAACATTCTTTACTTCCTGGTCTGTACTGCCCTGAAGGCATGTATATTCCAGTCTTTCTAATAAGGATACTAATTTCATTTTAATCCTCCATATCATTTCCTGCCAACCCGAAATCTCAGAAGGATTCGGGCGAAGTTTTTTATGATACCAGGATTGCGGGAGCAGCACAGCTGCAGAGCAATCCGTGATATCAAGTTAGGGTCAAAAAACCTTTTGACCCTAACATTATTCTATATAAGAATAGCACACCTCCTCACCCGTTTCAATGTCGTTTTTGGCTTCTCAGATAATAAAACGCACTGATTCCTGACATCACTGCAAAAATCCCCAATACGATATACAATGCTATTTCCGTCTCATCTCCTGTCTTTGGTTTACTTGCAGCGGAATATGCACTGGCAGACTTTGACGCATAGCCATATCCATCGCTGTAAGTCTGCACTGTTACAGGTGTAGGCTCCGGTGTAACGGTCGCTGTATTTGTATTCGTTGTCAGAGTAACATTTGACTGGGATTTCATGATCTGGCTGCCTGTCTCATCAGAAATTACCGTCACCTCATTGACAAGTTCCTGGCTTGTAAAATACTGTGGAATCGTCACTGTCGCATAAAGTGCAAAAGCTTCTCCCGGTGCAATCTGTGGAATCAAGGCCTGTGTTCCATTATTGCTTAATGTTACCCCTTCCTTCTGCACAAATTTCGCCAGAATTCCGGCATTTTGAAATCTCTCTGTGCTAAGAACCGAATGCAGCGTCCGCTCTCCTGTATTTCTGATACAAATCTGATAAGTAATCGTATCTCCAGGATATGCCTGTGTTCTGTCCGCTGTCTTTTCCACTTCAAATGCAGCTTTTAATTCCTCTACTGCCACTTGCGCATCTGTCTGACAACTGATCTCCTCATCTTTGCCCGGATATCCGGTTTTCAAAGTCACCGTATGGATCAGTGCTCCTGACTGATTCTCTGTAAGTTGCAAGTTCATGCGAAGTTTCTTTGTCTCACCAGGCTGTAAAACAGTAATTACTCCCTGTGCGCTATCTGCCACAAATCCATCAATCTGTTCCCAGGAGGCCTTTATATTCTCCATAGAAAAAGAGCTGCGTACCTCAATATTTTCCAGAGAAAGTTCTCCTGTGTTACTTACTGTTAATACATAAGAAATCTTCTGTCCAGATCGTGTTTTATCCACTTCCGGCTGCAATTTTGCCTCAATCCCTGCCTTTGCCTCTGCCACCTGTAGAGAAGCTGCGTCACTCACTGCAAGCACCTGAGCATTATCCTCTGCCTTTTTCCAAAAATAAGCGCCTGATGTTTCCTGTGTCTGTTCTTTCAAAGACAGTTTATCCTGGCACACCGGATAGGATACCGAAACAGGAGAAATCCGATATTCCTCCCTCAGTGAAACCGGTATTTTAAGACTGAATGTATCTGCTTGTGCATCTTTAACTGGTACTTCGCAGGTAAGTTTCGTAATTTCTGTTTCCTGGCCTTTCTGATTCTGAATTTTCACAGATTCCGCCTGCATATCATACTTCAATCCTGTTTCATCCACCTGAAAATACTCGGATATGTATGCCGTAAGAAAGTATCTGACATCCGAAGCCTGCTGGCTGCTTTCAGGATTCTGACCGTCACTTGTTCCCTGACCTTCCTCTTCCGGCTGTTTATGTTCTTCTGCCTGTCCGTTTTCTCCGGCCTGATCATTTTCTTTCAGGTAAATATCTTCCTCACCGTAAACATCTTCCTCATGAGTATCTTCGTCATAAACATCTTCGTCACCTGACGGAACATTTTCCTCCAACTGCATTTCTTCTTCCGCCTGGACCTTTTCATTCATATATCCATCTTCATCAAGCTGTTCTGTTTCAACTGCCTGTTCGTTCTGTCCGGTCTGCGCATTTTGCTGTTCAGAAATGATATTTCCACTTTTAGTTATTTCTGCATACAGTTCTTTTAACCCACTTAATTCCAGACAAACTTCTGCCTGGAAATTCTTCTCATCTGTCCATTGAGCACTCTGTTTTAACAGAACTTTCTGCTCCTCCTGTGCACTAAATTCCGACGCCGAAGCCACACAATTTCCCACTATTCCTGCCAGAGCAGCGAGTACAGCTGCTTTTTTTAACTGATTCCATATTCTTTTTTTCATAGTCTCAATCTCCTGAAATTCTGTCTCATTTTTTATTCTTATCCAGCGGATATTCACACAAAAATTTCCGCCAATCCATTCCTTATAACATCATTTCATCTTTTGAGTGGTATTATAGTTTACTGTTCACGCGCTTTAATCCTGCAAAGCGCATTACATAAAACAGCGTAAACAGTAACATATTATGGGTACAGACATACACATTCCCCCTCTCCCAATTGCACAAATAAGAAATCATTTGAAATCATCGCACCGACCTGATGCCTGGAAATATTGCTGTTCCTTTAAACAGCCGTAAGAATGTCACTGTTTACACTGTAAATCAGCAACGTAAGAATATCGGTTCTGCGGAATGCAGAAACAGATCTCACACTACATTCAGTAATGTAACTCTACTTTAGCATGTATCTGACCGGAAAACAAGATACCACTTTTTCTTTTTCGTTTTTGTTTATAATTCTTTTAGAAATTTACCGTTTCTTTCAGAGATTCGACATACTTTGAACATATTTTACCCATATAATAGGTCTTGGATAGATGAAAAACCACTCTCTATCTCCCCCCTCAAAAAGAACAACAGCCCTCGCAGAAATGCGGGGGCTGTTTGTATGTTTGTATTCAATAGCACTTTTCTATTGCAATTCTTCTGCCAGTCTTTTATAATGTATTTTATCAATGTGATTGAATATTTAGACAACACGTTACTGTTTACTCCATTCTCAGTAACGCACAAAAATTTCACAATATTAAAGAATCGAGGTATTTCCCATGAGCGAGAAAATTACAGTAGTTGCACTGGGCCACAGAGCATTAGGAACCACCTTGCCAGAGCAGAAAATTGCTGCAAAGAAAGCAGCCAAAGCGATTGCAGACCTTGTAGAAGCAGGAAACCGAGTTGTGATCTCACACAGCAACGGTCCACAGGTCGGAATGATCCACACAGCTATGAATGAATTCGGAAAGGCACATCCGGATTATACATTTGCACCTATGTCCGTATGTTCAGCTATGAGTCAGGGTTATATCGGATATGACCTTCAGACTGCTATTCGCGCAGAGCTGATCTCACGTGGTATCTACAAACCTGTTGCAACTATTCTTACACAGGTTGTAATTGATCCATATGATGATGCTTTCGCAGAACCAGAGAAGATCATCGGACGTGTACTCTCCGAGGAAGAAGCAGAAGCAGAAGAGAATAAAGGAAATTTCGTCACCAAACTTGAAGACGGAACTTATAAGAGAATCGTAGCAGCTCCGAAGCCGCAGAAGATTATAGAACTTGAAACAATCCGTACTCTTGTAGATGCAGGACAGATAGTAATTGCTGCAGGCGGTGGCGGTATCCCGGTTATGGAACAGGGAATCGACCTTCATGGTGCAAGTGCGATCATCGAGAAAGACCTTTCCAGCGGACTTCTTGCAGAGGAATTAAACGCAGATACCCTGTTGATTCTCACAAGTGTAGAAAAAGTCAGCTTAAACCTTGGTCAGGACAATGAGGAATATCTTGACACCATCACCGTAGATGAAGCGAAGAAATACATGGATGAGAACCAGTTCGCACCAGGTTCCATGCTCCCTAAATTCGAAGCAGGGATTGCCTTCATTGAAAAGGGTGATGACAGAAGAACTATTATCACAGATATCTCTCATGCAAAAGACGGATATTATGAAAAGACCGGAACTATCATTAAATAATAAAATATAAAATCTACCATATAAAAAACCAGGGAGTTTTGCAGATAATTTCATTTGCAAGACTCCCTGGTTTTTACTTTCATATTTTTTATATTTACATAGATTTACGTTCCGCAATCTCTGCCATCTTAGCTTCATTCAGACGTGTATCACCATGCACACGGCTGTAAGAGAGATATCCATTCATACGGTCAATCTTAGTCAGGTTCTTGGAACCGCAAACCGGGCACACATCCATCTCAAGCTCCTCATGTCCACAGTCGTCACAGTAAGCAAGAGAAAGGTTAACTCCTTCATAATATCCCAGAGACATCGCTCTGCGGATCAGTGTACGGATTGCTTCACGATTATAACCGATTGGATAACGTACATACTGAATCTTACCGCCATTACACAGTTCCCAGAAACGTCCCTCCAGATCCTGTTTCTCGATCGGGGTTACATCTTCGGTTACATGACAGTGGAAGCTGTTGCTCACATACGGACGGTCAGAAACACCTTTGACAATACCGTACATCTTACGGAACTGCTCAACCTGCAGACCACACAAACTCTCTGCAGGTGTTCCATAAATTGCATAAAGATAACCATCTTCCTCTTTAAACTCATTTACCTTCTTATTGATATATTTCAGAACATCCAGTGCAAACTGTCCGTCCTCAGCGATAGATTTACCATTATAAAGCTCCTGAAGCTCATTCAACGCTGTGATGCCAAAGGAAGCTGTCATCGGCTTCAGAATCTTTCCAATCTTCTCATTCGGTTTCAGATGTCCGCCATAAAAACCACCCTCGCAATATGCCAGTGGGTTGGTAGAAGCTCGCATCTGTCCAAGATAATCATACGTACGGATATGAAGATTACGGATCATCTCAAGATAGAAATCCAGTACCTCATAGAAATCTCTGCTCTCTGCTCTCGCTTTCGCAAGAATCATCGGAAGATGAAGACTTACCGCACCAATGTTAAATCTGCCTACAAATACAGGCACATCCTTGTCATCTGCCGGGTACATTCCGCCACGTTCATACCATGGGCTTAAGAAAGCACGGCATCCCATCGGGCTGATAACCTTTCCATACTGCTTGTACATACTGGAAATATATCCTTTTCCGGACATAGAAAGCCAGTCCGGATACATTGTCTTGGCAGAGCAGTCAACGCCTGCCTCGAATACATCCTCACTGATCTTGCCTTTTCCATGAATGTTCTCGTCATACAGAAATACGATCTTCGGGAAAAGCACCGGTTTCTTACGTCCTGTTTTACCCTGTCCGCCTTTGTGCACTTCAAGAAGAGATACACTTGCCATCTTCTCAAACTGCTTAGTTCCCAGTCCAAGAGTTACTGTCACAAACGGATAATCTCCTCTGGAAGATCCCACTGTATTCAGCTTATACTCGATTCCCTGCCATCCCTGGTCAAAGTCTCTGCGGACTTTATCAAGTGCATACTCAATCGCACGCTCCTCACGTCCGGTCCAGCTCTCATCAGAGTACTTCATAAATTCCTGAATATATTTATCATAGCTCTTCTGTGCATACGGAGCAAGAATCTTATCCACTTCAGGTACTGTAAATCCGCCATACTGCTGTGCAGCGGTGCTCAGGATGATATCCCCCATAACGTCAAACGCTGTATCCAATGTCTTCGGCTCGTTGTACCATACATTTCCCATCTCGAATCCGCCGCTTAATACGGATGCCACATCAAACAGGCAGCAGTTCATGGTATCAAGACGTGCTGACTGGTCATGGATATAAATATAACCATCTTTACAAGCCTGAAGTTCATTACGGTTCATGAAGAATTTACGATAAAGCTCTTTATTCAGTTCATTAAAAATCAGGCTTCGCTTCGTAGCAACCAGTGCGCTGTCTGTATTTGCATTACTCTTATCACCGATATAACGGATTGCCTGACTCTTCGTATATACATCATCCATCATATGGATAAAGTCAAGTTTGTAATTTCTGTAGTCACGATAACTCTTGGCTACAGCCGGATTCACTCTCTCAAGTGCTCCTTCCACAATATTATGCATCTCCTGAATCTGTATCTCATTCTTGCCCAGTGCTTCTGCATGTTCTTCCGCAAAATGGCAGATAAATTCTTTCTCTTTGTCAGAAAATGTATATAAGATTCTGGCCGCCGACTTATTTACTGCCGCTACGATCTTCTGTGAATTAAACTCTTCTCTTGTGCCATCTTTCTTTATTACATATATCATACTTTTCGCCCCCATATACAAGATATAGTATTATTTTCTTTCGTTGTCCACAATTTATTCTATATGTGGTACGTTTATCAAGTATAGCACAGACTCTGGTAAAAGGGAAGAGCAAAAAAATTATTCGTCATATTGCTGAATTTTATATAATGCAAGATAATTCTCTTGACCGTCCAGAGATACCGCAGTAACCTCATCCCCTACATGTAATTCCATTCTCTCCTGCTGTCCTGCTTCGTCAAATTTTACAGTTTTCTTCTTTCCAGTAGTGTACTTAATCTCCAGTGCCACCTCTTCCCAGCCAGATTTAATCTTATATTCTCCCGGCTCAATTAAAAATTCATACTCTATATCCTCTAAACCATAGATGCCTTCTTGTGTCTTTATATAATTCTCTCCAACCACATAACTTTCTCCCGCGAAAATATAAGTATCCGGTTCGGTGCCCTGAATATTCTCGGTTGATTCCGCAACCTTACTGACTTTATTATCCCAGTCTTTTGTCTCTGTTTCCCCATCATCGCTGTCGCTGCCTGAAAAAACACTGCCGGGATTTATTCCAAACTCATCATTGATAAACGACTCAATTCTATATCCAATACTATCCCAGTACTCTTCGGTCTGTGCTGCAACACTCAGTAAAATTACAACAATGATCCAGAATACAGTTGCTCCCTTTTTGCTCTTTTTCTTCTCTTTCCGCTTCTGTACGGGATTTCTATTCGTGGTATATGTACGAGTGCCGACATTCTGTCCTGCCGACACTTTTTTTACTGAAGTCTGCACTTTTTCTGTTTTTGCCTTCGGCACTGTCTTTTTTACCGTACTGGTTTTCGAAGACTTATTTGCCGTTTTATTTCTATCCGGCAGTGGTATCTCGCTCTCGGCCATAGCCTTTCTTACTTTCGCCGATGCATGGCGGTAATGCTCTGACCGATCTTCATTCAGATGATACAGTTCCAAATCATTTCTATATGGCATTCCACAATATTTACATCTTCCATTTACGACCGGCCCGTCACAAACCTGGCATCTCTTTCCCATATATCTTCCCCCTGTATTCTATAATTATCCGTAGTCCGTTTCATAATCCGATTTTCTGTCATTTTTATTGTAACATTTTACACTAATCTTGCAAGGTGGAAATTGTCAAACAGATATTTTCCTGTTATAATAGCGAAGTGAAAGATTGTGTTACTGAGAACTGAATGAACCGTAACAGGATTGTTGCCATTCACTTAGTAATCTGTAACAAATGGTTAATGGATATTCATCAATAGCTGAACAATAAAATAATGTAGAATATCTATAATATTTTATTGTTTTGCTATGGAATATGCAAATACAGAATTGTAGGAGGATTCCAATAATGGATCAGATTAAAATTCCTGACGGGTATCAGTCAGCTTTAAATCTCCACGATACCCAGATTGCCATTAAGACCGTGAAAGATTTCTTCCAGCAGACGCTCTCCCAGAAGCTCAATCTGCTGCGAGTTTCCGCTCCGGTATTCGTAAATCCGTCATCCGGTCTGAACGACAACTTAAACGGTGTAGAACGCCCGGTAAGCTTTGATATCAAAGGACAGAAAGAGAATGCCGAGATCGTACACTCTCTTGCCAAATGGAAAAGATACGCATTACAGAAATATGGTTTCGCTCATGGTGAAGGTCTTTACACAGACATGATCGCCATCAGAAGAGACGAAGACCTGGATAACATCCACTCTGTATATGTAGACCAGTGGGACTGGGAAAAGATCATCAGCAAAGAAGAGCGCAACATGGACACACTTGTATCCACAGTACGCGCGATCTACAGCGTTCTTCGTAAAACAGAGAAATATATGGCTGTTCAGTACGATTATATCGAAGAAATCCTTCCAAGAGAGATCGCATTTGTCAGCACACAGGAACTGGTTGATATGTATCCGGATCTGACTCCTAAGGAACGTGAATATAAAGTCGTTAAAGAAAAAGGCGCTGTATTCCTTATGCAGGTTGGTAAGACATTAACTAACGGAGAACGCCACGACGGACGTGCGCCGGACTATGATGACTGGGAATTAAACGGCGATATCCTCGTTTATTATCCAGTTCTTGACATCGCACTGGAACTCTCTTCCATGGGTATCCGTGTTGATGAAAACGCCCTTGACAAACAGCTGACTATCGCAGGCTGCGACGACAGACGCGAGCTTCCTTTCCAGAAAGCAATCCTGAACAAAGAACTTCCATACACCATCGGTGGTGGTATCGGCCAGTCCCGTATCTGCATGTTCTTCCTCAGAAAAGCTCATATCGGTGAAGTACACGCTTCCCTGTGGCCGGAAGAAGTTATGAAAGAGGCTGAGGCCAAGGGTGTACAGCTTCTGTAAGAAATAGCTGTATCATCCGAAACATAAGCATGCTGACCGACAATTTTAGATATTGATTCGTCAGTATATCTATATCAGATAATCACATATGCCCAGATATATCTGCGCATATCGCAATGAATGTAGCGGGGTAAATACACAAGTGAATATTTTGTTTTTCTTAACACCAAAAAGCGACGTAGCATATATATTTGAAGATGAAACACTCCGCCAGACACTTGAGAAAATGGAGCACAGGAAGTTCTCTTGTATTCCACTTCTGAGTCTGGATGGAAAATATAAAGGAACCATTTCTGAAGGTGATCTGCTCTGGGGGATGAAAACTTTAAATGTCCCAAATCTGAAAGCAGCCGAGGGCATTTCAATCATGGCTATCCCACGCAGGGCAACCTACAAAGCAGTTCACGCAGACTCCGATATGGAGGATCTGCTTGATAAGGCCATTAACCAGAATTATGTTCCGGTTGTCGATGATCAGGGATACTTTATCGGTATCATTACCCGTAAAGAAATCATCAAATATTGCTACAAAGAACTTAAGAAATATGTAGCGGCTTCAAATGCAGAGAAGACTGAATCGCAGATTGATTCTCCTGAGAATTGAGAAGCAGATACCTGTCTCTTCTTTCGCAAAAAACATATTCCAATGCTGATAATATAAACAGGGACTGTAAGCTGATCGATATTTTATATCAATTTCTGCTTACAGTCCCTGTTTTACATAATATGAATGCAACTCACTCTATAGCAGTTCGCATCCCCTTCTGTGCCAGCAGCTTTCCAAACAATGCCGCCAGCACCTGCTGAAACAACGTCCCGATCATAACCGGAAACATCACCTCTCCCGGAAAATATGCAGCCGCTATCACTGCTCCTGCGCTGATATTTCTCATTCCTGTTCCATACATCATCGAAACCGCTGTACTTCGGTCACGTCTGAACACATGAGCCACCAGCCAGCCAAGCGCATATCCTGATGCAGCCAGCACCAGAATTGCCAATGCCACTTTCACCCTCTGCATATTCATATTCCTGATATACGGCGCCACTTTAGATGAATTAGAGGTCACCACAAACATCAATGCCAGCTTGGAAAAAGGTGCCAGTTTTCCCGGCCATGTCTTCATCACTTTTCCATCTGTAACCTGGTTCAAAGTCATCGCAGCGATAGCCGGAAGTGCCACCATAAATACCAGCTCCCGCATCATTTTCGTCGGATCCATCGTCACTGCGGAACCCAGCAGAATCCGCAAAGTAGCCGGAATCAGAAACGGTGCCAGCACCGTATCCAGAACCACAAGTGACAACGATAACGGGCTGTTTCCCTCATAAATTGTCACCCACATCAGGCTTACTACTGCCGTAGGAACTGCAAATTCCAGCACCATTCCTGTGATCAGATCCATATTATCGCCAAAGAAAATATGCCCTGTACCACAAGCCGCTGCCGGTATCACAACATGAAGCAAAAGCATAATGATAAGCAGCACCCCCGGATGGCGAAACACATTCGCCACGTCACGGAAACGCGATTTCAGCGCCCCCGCAAATGTTATAAATGCAAATACGGCCGGCACATAAGGCAGACCGCATTTGGCAATATCAGGAAAACACACGCCCACCAACAGGCATGTCGGTGTTACCAGTGCCATCCATTTCTCTATAAAACTGTTAAATTTTTTCAGCATTATAATTCCCTGTTATAAAACTTTTGAAAGGAAGTCTCTCAGTCTCTGATTCTTCGGATTCTCGAAGAATTCTTTCGGTGTGTTCTCCTCCTGAATCTTACCATCGTCGATGAAAATAACTCTTGTCGCTACTTCTCTGGCAAATCCCATCTCATGAGTAACAACAACCATGGTCATACCGGACTGTGCAAGCTCCTTCATCAGCTCCAGAACCTCACCAACCATCTCAGGGTCGAGTGCGGAAGTCGGCTCGTCAAAGAGCATTACGTCCGGGTTCATAGCCAGAGAACGGGCAATAGCAATACGCTGCTTCTGTCCACCGGAAAGCATATCCGGATATGCATTGGCTTTGTCCGGAAGTCCTACACGCGTCAGAAGCTCATCCGCTTTCTTAGACGCTTCTTCCTTTGTCATCAGTTTCAGTTCTACCGGCGCCAGCATAATGTTCTGTTTTACCGTTTTATGCGGAAAAAGATTAAACTGCTGGAACACCATTCCGATTTTCTGACGGTGTCTGTTGATATCGACCTTCGGATCTGTGATATCTGTTCCCTCAAAGAGAATCTGTCCGCCTGTCGGAACCTCCAGAAGATTTAAAGATCTCAGGAAAGTAGATTTACCGGAACCGGAAGGACCGATGATCGCTACTACTTCTCCCTGACAGATATCTGTTGTAATTCCGTCAAGAACCTGATTACTGCCAAAAGCTTTTTTCAGTTCTTTCACCTGGATCAGTACATTCTTATCGCTCACTGGTTCTCAATCTCCTTTCCAGTTTATTCATACCCCATGTAAGGATTCCAACGATCACAAGATAGATCGCTGCTGCCGCCATCAATGGCCAGAATGCATTATAGGTACGGCTCTGAATCAGCATAGCACCCTTTGTCAGGTCCATCATACCGATATAACCGATGATAGATGTCTCTTTGATCAACACGATAAATTCATTTACCAGTGCCGGAAGTACATTCTTAAATGCCTGTGGGATAATGATCAGGCGCATCGTCTGGCTGAAATTCAGTCCCAGGCTCCGTCCTGCCTCTGTCTGTCCCTGATCAATAGACATGATACCGGAACGGACAATTTCAGCTACATAAGCACCAGAGTTGATACCAAAGGCAAGTCCGCCTACGATAATCTTATTGATACTTACAGAGCCAAAAATTACAAAGTTCATAATCAGCAGCTGGATCATGGTTGGTGTTCCGCGGATCACAGTCAGATAAACTCTGCAGATTGCATTGAGAATCTTAAAAGAGCCTGACTTATCATGTGCGGAACGGATGATAGCTACCAGAAAGCCGATGATCAGACCCACGATTACCGCAAACACTGTGATAATAAGGGTTGTTTTCAGACCATCTACCAGCCAGAGATAACGATCATCTTTAATAAAGTTCAGATAAAAATCTTCTTTTATACTTGCTAATATCATAGGATTATTCATAAAAACCTCTGTCCCGAAAAGAGAGCTGTTGGCAGATCGTCAACAGCTCTGTTGCTTTGTTCCAATATTTATTTCTTTACAATGATAACCTGGCTTGCATCTGCATATGTATCTGTAAAATCAACGCTGGATTTACGGTCTTCTGTTACAGTCATACCTGCTACACCGAAGTCAGCCTTACCGGACTGTACTGCCGGAAGGATGGAGTCGAATTCCATATCTTCAATCTTCAGTTCATATCCAAGTTTATCGCAGACCGCCTGAGCAATGTCTGCATCAATACCAACAATGTCATCACCTTCGTGATATTCATATGGCTCGAACTCAGCGTTAGTAGCCATTACCAGTGTTCCATTAGAACGGTCAACATCTTCCGGTGATTCATATGGAGTCTTACCGGCATCCTCACCAATGTAATTATCCATGATGCTGTCGATAGTTCCATCATCTTTGAGTTCTTTCAGAGCTCCGTTGATCTTGTCAAGAAGTTCGTCATTACCCTTCTTTAAGCAGATTGCGTATTCTTCTTCTTCAAATGGCTCATCCAGGATCTTAAGGTCATCATTATTCTCTACGAATTTCTGAGCTGGCTGTGAATCAATGATCACACAGTCAATCTGACCTGCTTTTAATGCCTGAACAGCTTCGCTTCCTTTGCTGTAACGTTCTACTGTAGAACCGTCTTTCTCATAATCAGATGCATCAAGGTCACCTGTTGTACCAAGCTGAACACCGATTGTTGCTCCTGCAAGGTCATCTTTTGATTCAACTTTCTGAGCTGCGGATACGCTTCCTGCCATAGAAACTACCATAATCGCACTAAGTGCAAGAGTTGCAAATCTCTTCTGATCTTTCATCTTTCTTCCTCCTCGCATCCGAAAGTATAGATACTGCTGCTGCCTTCTCTCTTCATACAGCAACGTATAATTATGCGTTTCGGTTGTATATTTTTGTTTTTTATTTTAACATACTTTCTATAAAATGCAAGGTAAAACTTGAATGACAGAACCATTTTCCATATAATGTATAATATGATTTCGTTAGAAACATTGCGTTTTTCACTTTTTCATAACATTTTTCCTTTATAGTAACAGATATTGGAAAATAAGAGGTGTATAAATAATTATCATTTTATTTTAATAAGAGGAGGATTTGTCGATGAAATTTACTAAAATGCACGGAATTGGAAATGATTATGTATATGTAAACTGTTTTGAGGAAACTGTGGAGAATCCATCCGCGGTAGCCAGATATGTCAGTGACCGCCACTTTGGTATCGGTTCTGACGGACTGATTCTGATCAAACCGTCAGATGTAGCCGACTGTGAGATGGACATGTACAATCTGGATGGTTCTCAGGGCGCTATGTGTGGAAACGGTATCCGCTGCGTTGCCAAATATGCTTATGACTACGGCATCGTAAACAAAAAACATATCTCTGTCGCAACCAAGAGCGGCATCAAATATCTGGATCTCACTGTCAAAGATGGTAAAGTATCTCTGGTAAAAGTAAATATGGGTTCTCCGATCCTGACAGCAAAACAGATTCCTGTCGTATCCGAGAAGGAAGAAGTTATCAATGAGCCGCTTGTCGTAGACGGAGAAACTTATTACATAACAGCTGTTTCCATGGGAAATCCTCATGCGATCGTCTATATGGCGGATATCGACCATCTTGATATCGAAAAAATCGGTCCATCTTTCGAAAATCACGTAGCATTCCCGGATCGTGTAAATACAGAGTTTGTAGAAGTGATTGATGAACACACACTCAAGATGCGTGTATGGGAACGTGGTTCAGGTGAAACACTTGCCTGCGGTACAGGAGCATGTGCAGTTGCTGTTGCTTCTATTTTAAATGGTCACGTAGATGGAGACAAATCTGTTACTGTGAAACTGCTCGGCGGCGACCTGCAGATTTTCTGGAACAGACAGGAGAACCTGGTTTACATGACCGGTCCTGCAACTACTGTTTTTGATGGCGAGATTGATGTAAGCTTCCTGAAATAATATGGTTTTCTATTTATCCATACGTCCTACACAGACATGACACGTTCATATTACTGTTTAGGACTTTCACAAAAAAACGGATATGTGTCATATTCCATTCACATGACACATATCCGTTTTTTAACCGAATCAAATAAGTAACATCAACTTTGCTGATAGCTCATACTAAAGTTGATTCGGATTATCCACATCTACATCGAAAATTCCAGAACTCTTTCCACAATAAAGACCGCCGCGCATGCGAATAACGCAACCGTAAGGAGGCTTCTCTCTTTATATGCCGCAATCAGCGCCACAATAAATCCAGCTGCCGCAGAAATCACACTATCTGTTGCAAAAAGAATTGCCGGGAAAGTCATCGCTGCCAGACACGCATAAGGCACGTAATACAGAAATGACTTAATAAACGGACTGGTAATTTCTTTTCTCGAAAGTGCCAGAGGAAGCATACGGATCAGATATGTAACTGCCGCCATTACCAGAATATAAATATAAATGTTATGATTCATGAGCCTTTTCCTCCTCTTTCTCTCCCTCGATCGGACAGAAATATGCCGCCGCGCCTGCCACGATCAACGTTGTGATAATAATTACAAATCCCGAGGAAACCTTTGATAACAGCGGAATCACTTTAAACAGTGTGCTCATCACCATCGCAGCCACAACAACTGCCAGCACTGCTTTATTCTGCTTCGCAGGTGGAATAATGATTGCAAGGAACATTCCATAAATGGCCACACTGAGTGCACTCATCATAAAGTCTGGAAGAAGATTTCCTGAAATCGCACCTGCCAGCGTTCCAAGTACCCAGCCAGGAATTGCTACACACATTGCTCCATAATTGTAAAAGGCGCTTACTTTTCCCGGCTGACTTGCACTGATTCCAAAAATTTCATCTGTCACGCCAAATGCCACAATATAACGATGAACCGGTGATTCATCCCTTCTGAATTTCTGTGCAAGGGAAAACGACATCAGACAATATCTCAGGTTAATGATCAACTGTGTCAGCGCCATTTCCCAATAAGAGCCACTCATTACCATAATGTCAAGTCCCGCAAACTGCCCCGCGGATGTTACATTTGTCAATGAAATCAATACCGCCTGCCAGATACTCAGCCCGTCAGCAACCGCCATCATACCAAACGTAAATGATACGGCAAAATATCCCAGTCCTATGGGGAGACCGTCTTTTAAACCCTTTCTGAAGCTTTCACTTCTCATATTGCTCTCCTCCTGTCATAGTTTTACGCCAGACCTTTTATCATCTTTTTGCATATATCCTGAAATTTCATATACAAAACGCAGATAACCCGGAGGACACATCTTCGGCCTCCGGGCTTTATAATATCTTGAAAATGCTCATTTCACAAGTTTACATCATCTGATAAAAACAGTCAACCTTCAATCTTTATCCAAAATACTCACCGCTTATCACTCGTTACTGTTCACTCCGTTCTCAGTAACGTAGCCAAAATTCATTCCAGATTGCCTGCGGCAATGGAATTTTGGCTTGTATGTCTCGGGATTTTGGCATATTCATGCCAAAACACCTCGCGGGATAGAGGCGTGCGAACAGTAACTATCACTCTTCCCAATTGAAGCAGGTGACTTACCTGATTCGGTTAAAAACAAACTTTTAATATATTGAATAATAGCATACGCTTTACCTACTCGGCGTTTTCGTGATCGCCAGGTTTACATTCTTTACATATTCCGTACAGAATAGAATTCTTACACTGCAATGTAAATCCATGACTTTCTTCGATATGATGAGAAATCTCTTCCATAAAATGACATTCCAGATGAATAATCTTTCCACATTTCACACATTTCAGATGCAGATGCTGTTCGCATCCACGTCCCGGCTCTACATACTGATAGGCCGCCTGACATCCTTTCTCAGCCACGTATTTAATCACTGTGCCATCCTTCGCAAGTTTATCCAGGTAACGGTAAATCGTTGTGATATTTACCTCGCTGTCATGCTGTTTCAGATATTCGTCCACATCCGCTGCTGTCACCGTATGATCATTGCTGTTCTTCAGATATTCAAGTATTTTCCTGCGGCTTGCCGTCGCATAACTGCTTCCCGCCATAATTCCTCCTAAAACACGATTCCTGCAAATTCAATAATAATTCCCCAGAATACACCCAGTCCGTAAAGAGTTCCGATAATTTTCAGATTCTGAGCTCTGTCGTGATTTAAACGGAACAGGATCAGAAGTCCGACTCCTGCATTTACCAGAAGTCCCGCCATCATCGCTCCCGCTCCGATAATGTGATCCAGGTATAACTGAGTAATCACTACAGAAGAAGCACAGTTCGGAATCAGACCTACAAGAGCCGCCATCATCTCACCCACGATCGGTGTCCCTGTAAAAAATCCTGCCAGTGTTTCTTCTCCTGCCAGTCCAATGATAATATTTAAAGCCAGAGAAATCAAGAAAATATATACAAAAACTTTCAATGTGTGGGATGCCGCTGAGGAAAACAGTCCATGTTCACAATGACAGCGCTCCTCCTCGCAGATCTCATGAATATCCATATCCTTCTCCTGCTTCTTCAAAATATGCGTATAAACATATTCCACAACCAGACCGGAAAAGATTCCAATTGCCGCCTTGCAGACCAGTATTTTCACAATCGTAACAGCCGGCACAGCATTAGAAATCATGATTGGAAGCATCTCATCTGAAGTAGACAGATACACTGCGATCAGTGTTCCCACAGTAATCACACGACCTGAAAAAAGACTGGATGCCGCAGCCGAGAAGCCACACTGTGGAATTACACCCAGAAGCCCTCCCCATACCGGTCCAAGCTTCCCTGCTGTGCGGATTCTGTTGCGCGCCGCTGAACCTGTCTTATGTTCCAGCCATTCCATGAATAAATAAGTAAGAAACAGGAATGGAAGCAGCTTAATACTGTCTATTGCTGAATCTAATATAATCTCTGACATATACCCTCCTGATATCACACAAAATTATTTCTATAGAAATTTCGCAGATACATCCAAATTATCTGCCTCGTATCTTCTAGTGTGCCGACAAGTTGATTCTTGAAGCAATCTTGCAGGATAAATTTTCTTATTTCAAGGCGGAGGAGAGAGGCGTAGCGGTGGCTACGGCGACCGACGACAACGCGGAAATAAGAAATTTAGACGTAAGATTGTTCAAGAAATCAACTTGTCGGCACACTAGCTTCTCCTATCTGATTAATGTTGTGATATTTGCAACTTGTTCGTATTTGCAATCTGTTTGTATTTGCAACTTATTTGCATTTTTGTATTATATCGTATTTTCATCATTTGTCAAGTCCCCACCCACTGTTTATTGCTCTTCGCAACCTCCGCAGGGGACTTGCTTGATTCGGTTAAAAAATAGAATCACATAAAAAAGATCATCTTCCGGATATAGGGGGATAAAATCCGGAAAATGGTCTTCTTATCACGTTATTCTATTCTTGCAATAATTAAGGAGGCATATGCAATGATAATCGAAAATACTACTTATTTACTTTTAAAAACCATAGTAACTGTTCAGTACCTTGCGGGATAGCAGACTGCTAAACAGCTACAAACTATTCATTATTCAGCAACAGCTTTGAATGCTTCGTCAAGGTCCTGAATAATATCGTCAACGTTCTCTGTACCGATAGAAAGACGGATTGTGTTTGGTTTGATACCCTGATCAAGAAGCTCTTCTTCTGTGCACTGGCTGTGTGTTGTTGTAGCCGGATGGATAACAAGAGATTTAACATCAGCTACATTGGCAAGCAGTGAGAACAATTCAAGGTTATCAATGAAGTCTTTTGCTTTCTGTGCATCACCTTTAATCTCAAATGTAAAGATAGAACCGCCGCCGTTCGGGAAGTATTTCTTGTAAAGTTCCTGCTGGCTTGGATCTGTGGATACAGATGGATGATGAACTTTCTCTACCTGTGGGTGATTGTTCAGATACTGAACAACTTTCAGTGCGTTCTCTACATGACGCTCTACACGAAGAGACAGTGTCTCAAGTCCCTGAAGGAAGATAAAAGAGCTTACCGGAGAGATTGTAGCACCTGTGTCACGAAGAAGGATTGCACGGATCTTTGTAACAAACGCTGCAGGTCCGCATGCTTTTGTAAAGCTTACACCATGGTAGCTTGGGTTTGGCTCTGTAAGAGATGCGAATTTACCTGATGCTTCCCAGTCAAATTTACCCCCTTCTATGATGACACCACCGATTGTTGTTCCATGTCCACCAATGAATTTAGTTGCGGAATGAACAACGATATCTGCACCATATTCGATTGGTCTTACAAGGTAAGGTGTTGCAAATGTGTTATCTACAACAAGCGGAATCTTATGTGCATGAGCAATCTTTGCGATAGCTTCAATATCAACTACATCAGAGTTCGGGTTTCCAAGAGTCTCGATATAAACAGCTTTTGTGTTATCCTGGATTGCATTCTCTACTTCTTCAAGGTTGAATACATCAACAAATGTTGTCTTGATTCCGTAAGCCGGAAGTGTATGTTCCAGAAGGTTTGTTGTTCCACCGTAGATATTCTTAGCTGCTACGATGTGGTCACCCTGCTGTGCAAGGTTCTCGATTGTATATGTGATAGCTGCTGCACCGGATGCTACAGCAAGTGCTGCGGAACCACCTTCAAGTGCTGCGATTCTCTTCTCAAATACATCTTCTGTCGGGTTTGTAAGACGTCCGTAGATGTTACCTGCATCTGCAAGTCCGAAACGAGCTGCTGCGTGATCGCAGTTTCTGAATACATAAGAGGATGTCTGATAGATCGGTACTGCTCTTGCATCTGTAACCGGATCCGGGTTTTCCTGTCCTACGTGAAGCTGTAATGTTTCAAATTTGAAATGTCTGTCTTTTCTTGCGATTTTCTTGCTCATGTGTTTGTCCTCATCTTTCTCTATAATTATAATTCGTTATGGTCTTTATTATCAGATTCATTCTGATCATATAACTCTATGATATGTATCCCGGGTTACTGTTCACACGCCACTATCCCGCGAGGTGTTTTGGCATGAGAATGCCAAAATCCCGAGACATACCGCGCGAATTTATGCGAATAGCATAAATTCTGTGCATCGCGAAGCGTGTTACTGGGCACGAAGTGAACAGTAACTATCCCGGAACTTCAACTTCTTATATCCGGAAAATTCTCAGGATTTCTATTTTAATATGTTCTGTTTTCTCTTAGATCAACAACACAGACACATTCGTTTCTCTTCTATACAAATTCGATTCTGGCTTTTTAATACTCTCATTTTCTAAGCCTCTTCTCTTTCTACATATTTCATATCTGTTTGATATGATTTAGCATAGTTGTATATTATCACCCTATTCCTAGTATGTCAATAGGAAAACGAAAGTTTTTCCCGATAACCTTATCTTAGAATTTTATAGCTTTTAATAGTTAATAACTATATGTCTATCATTCAGATTACAAAAACATTTCAAAGCAAAGCAATTCGCAAATATAAGACAAAAAAGTGTACCGACAAGTTGATTTTTGAAACAATCTTGCCGGTACACTTGCACTCCTGATTTTCAACTTCCTGTTTATTTAATGCAGCTCTCGATCACGCCGCCGCCGACAACGATATCTCCGTCATAAAGAACTACTGCCTGTCCTTTTGTGATAGCTCTCTGTGGTTTGTCGAAACGCACATGAAGAACTCCATCCTCTGTCTGCCATGCCACTGCATCCTGCTCCGGATGACGGTAGCGGATCTTCGCTTTCAGCCTCATCGGCTCTTTCAGGGATTCGCAGGAAATCAGATTTACTTTTGCAGCTGTCAGTTCCGAATGAAAAAGATCCTCGTTACTTCCAAGAACTACCTGATTCAGCTTAGGTGAAATCTCACATACATACAGTCTGGAAGCAGCCGGAATACCAAGTCCTCTTCTCTGTCCAAGTGTATAATGAATGATTCCTTTGTGCTTACCGAGAACATTTCCCTCTGTATCCACGAATTCTCCCGGCTTCGATTTACGTCCGGTGTACTGTTCGATAAACTTCGCATAATCTCCGTCCGGCACGAAACAGATATCCTGGCTGTCATGCTTTCTCGCATTGACAAATCCATTCTTCTCTGCGATTTCACGAACTTCTGTCTTGCGCAGTCCGCCAAGCGGCAGGGAAATGTGCGCCAGCTGCTCCTGTGTCAGCATGTACAGCACGTAACTCTGGTCTTTCGTATCATCTACCGCTTTCTTTAATAAATAACGGCCTTTCTCCTCATCATACTCTATGCGGGCATAATGACCTGTTACGATATAATCGTACTCCAGTTCACGCATTCTCTGTAACATCTTGTCAAATTTCAGATAGCGGTTGCAGTCGATACATGGATTCGGCGTGCAGCCATGTTCATACGCATACACAAAACGATCCATGACATCTTCTTTAAATCTCTCTGAAAAGTTAAAGACATAATATTTAATTCCCATTCTGTAGCAGACACTTCTCGCATCCTCCACGTCATCCAGAGAACAGCAGGTATTTTCTCTCTTAACTCCTATGTCTTCATTGTGATACAATTTCATAGTAGCACCGATACACTCGTCGCCCGATTCCTTTGTCAGCAGAGCTGCCACAGAGCTATCCACTCCGCCGCTCATTGCGATAATTGCTTTTCTCATTTTTATTCCATCCTGTTCTATGATCCGATTACCCGGAATATTATTGTTTATAATAATTTTATTTATAGATGTCAGGGGCAAAAGGTATTTTGCCCCTGATATTTATTCTAACACATTTATGTAAAATAAAAAAAGCCCTAAAAAGGGCTTTTTACATTTTACACAAATAATGGAGTAGAATAGTAACGGTCACCGGAATCCGGAAGAAGTGCTACGATTGTCTTTCCTTTGTTCTCCGGTCTCTTAGCCAGTTCGATTGCTGCATAGAGAGCTGCACCAGAGGAAATACCAACCAGGATTCCTTCATGTTTAGCGATCAGTTTGCCTGTTGCAAACGCATCTTCGTTCTCTACCGGAATAATTTCATTATATACATCTGTGTTTAATGCTTTCGGAACAAATCCTGCACCGATACCCTGAATCTTATGCGGGCCGCTCTTTCCCTGGGAAAGTACCGGAGAAGTTGCAGGCTCTACTGCTACTACTTTTACATCTGGGTTCTGGGATTTGAGATATTCACCAACACCAGTGATAGTTCCGCCTGTACCAACACCTGCTACAAAGATATCAACCTGTCCATCTGTATCTCTCCAGATCTCCGGTCCTGTAGTTTTTCTGTGGATTGCCGGGTTTGCCGGGTTCTCGAACTGTCCCGGGATGAAACTATTCTCATATTCAGCTGCCAGTTCATTTGCTTTCGCGATTGCACCGTTCATACCTTTTGTTCCGTCTGTTAAAACAATCTCTGCACCGTATGCTTTCAGAATGTTTCTTCTCTCAACACTCATTGTCTCCGGCATGGTAAGGATTACTCTGTATCCTTTGATTGCTGCAAGAGAGGCAAGACCAATTCCTGTGTTTCCTGATGTAGGCTCAATGATTACTGCGCCAGGTTTCAGAATACCTTTCTCTTCTGCATCTTCGATCATGCTCAGTGCGATACGGTCCTTAGCACTTCCTGCCGGGTTAAAGTACTCAAGTTTAACAAGAACCTTAGCTTCCAGACCAAGATCTTTCTCAATATTTCCAACCTCAAGGAGAGGTGTATTTCCAACCAGTTCTGCTGCGTTCTTATAAATTTTACCCATGAGTTCGTCCTCCCTGTTTTATATTTCATAGTAAATATATATGAATTATATGTTATATACATAATATGCTATAAAGCCGCTATTGTCAAGGGGTAAATTCAAAAAATTCCCGGTGCATATCCTTAGAGTGTGTTTGAAAAAGGCTTTCTACAAGATGTGCGTCACAATTTGTGGGAGATTTTGTCTGATTGAGGGCGGCGTAGCGGGCTACGCCAACCGAAAGAAGGCAAAATATACCGCAAAGTGGGGCGCACAGATTGCAGGAATGATTTTTCAAACACACTCCAGAACATGTTTGATGTCAAAACAGCCCCGCGATTGCACTTTCAAATCGCAGGGCTGTTGATAATCTGCTTTATACATCTATCGGTGTAATAACTCAGATCCGTTATTTATTTTTTCTCTTTCTTACTACTACCGTCGTGATAACCAATGCAGATGCTGCAAGAAGCAGAAATCAGATCACGTAGTCATTTCCCATCTGTTCATACCAGTCTTTGAGATCCTGGAGTGTTACTTTATCCAGTACACTCTCCATTGCCTCATCCAGCATCTTCCATAAGCGGAGTGTTACACACTCTCCGGCTTTGCTGCATTGGTTTGGTTCATCTTCCAGACAGGCTACCGGTTTCATGCTGCCCTCTGTCAGGCGCAGGATAGTGCCTACAGTGTAAGTCTTAGGCTCTCTGGCGAGCATATAACCGCCCTGGGCTCCTCTTAAGCTCTTAACGTATCCTGCTTTCTTTAATGATGAAATAATCTGCTCCAGATATTTCTCGGAAATACCCTGTCTCGCAGCAATGTCTTTAATCTTGACCAGCTCACCTGTGTTATGCACAGCAAGGTCCAGCATCAGTCTTAACGCATATCTTCCTTTAGTAGATATCTGCATATTCCAAAACCCTCCTGATTTTATATTTCCCGGGTATCTGAAATCTTACTCTAACCCGGCATTATATTTATAGAAACTTTTATCTATTATTATCTTCTTCCAATTATATAGTATTCCTAGTTATTTAGTCAAGATATATTTTTATTTCCTATATGAATATAGTGAAATATAGGCTGCTGTTCACATGCTGCTATTTTATGATACTTTTTGTCATAATAATATGCCAAAATCCCATGACATTGTTATTATTCTTTACAGTCAAAAAATCACAGGACTCAACAACAAGCCCTGTGATTCTCATCCTTCTCTGTAATTATAGTAAATCCATAAATAATGCAGTATTTTATTGACTTGCCATAATATCTGCTGTCTCTTACTTCTCCAGTTCGTCTGCTGCTGAGAATACCTTAAATCCATTATTCTTAAGTACGCTCTCTGTCACTGTGATATCCTCAGAATGAAGGATCACTACAGGTCTGAGGTCTTTTCTGTGGAAAGAAGTGTAGATGTAGTCAAGACTTACATTGCTGTCTGCCATAATTTTCAGAAGTTCATCCAGACCGCCTACCTGATCCTTCATATCTACTACGATTGCCTGTGTGATACGGTTCATATATCCGCTCTGATTTAAAATAATCTCTGCCTTATCCGGATCGTCACAGATCATACGGAAGATTGCAAATTCCGGTGCATCGAAGCATGCAAAACCATAAATGTTAATGTTATTATTGGCAAGCATACCCGTCACTCTCTTAAGACTTCCTGCTTTATTTTCTACAAATACAATGTTCTGTTTTATCATATTGATTTCTTCCTCTCATTCTTACTCTACTTACCCTGCATAAGGCATCAATAAATTTTCTTATTTCAAGGCGGGGCGTGCAGATTGCCGGAATGATTTTTTCAAACACACTCTGGTGTTTACATCTCTTCATCCACATATCTCTGAATATTAGACGCATTTACATACTTCGTCATATGCTCACCATCCGTGATAACCAGCGTCGGTGCCTGCATGATTCCGAATTCCTTTGCCATCTCCGGATTCTTCTCCGCGTCGATGATCTCCAGTTCTTCGCCCTCGAGCATCTTCTTTGCCATCTTACAGTTCGGGCAGGTGCTTGTTGTAAACAAATATTTATGTGATGTCACCGGCTCAATCTTCACATCATCTTTTGTCATGGTAACCATGCTTGTGTGTACCGGCTGCATTTTCTTGATATCGGAATGCATCACATCATAGAGTGTACGGTTCTTATATTCCTGAGCCTTACCGTCATTCCAGTTCTGTACCGGTCTGTAATATCCGGTGATACGGCTGTAAACTTCTGCCTTCTTGCCACATTTCGGACAGGTGAAATGCTCACCACTGATATATCCATGTTCCTTACATACCGAATATGTCGGGGAAATGGTGTAATACGGCAGTTTATAATTCTCTGCAATCTTACGCACCAGTGCGGCTGCTGCCTTCCAGTCAGGAAGCTTCTCACCGATAAATGCATGGAATACAGTTCCTGATGTATACAATGTCTGCAGTTCATCCTGAATATCCAGTGCATCAAAGATATCTGTCGTATACTCAACCGGAAGATGAGAACTGTTTGTATAGTAAGGAGTATCTCCTTTCTTTCCGGCAGTCTTGATGTCCGGCCAGCGCTTTCTGTCGTGTTTTGCCAGACGATATGCGGTAGATTCCGCAGGTGTTGCCTCCAGGTTGAAAAGCTCGCCCTCGTATTTCTCCTGATAATCGGAGAGACGTTCTCTCATATGAAGCAGAACTTCTTTTGTAAATTTCCGGGTGTTCTCGTCGGACATATCTCCGCCTAACCAACGTGCATTCAATCCAACTTCATTCATTCCTACCAGACCAATCGTTGAGAAATGATTGGAAAAGCTTCCCAGGTATCTCTTTGTGTATGGATATAATCCCTCATCCAGCAGTTTACCAATGACTTCTCTCTTGATATGAAGAGAACGTGCGGAAATATCCATCAGACGATCCAGACGGTTATAAAATTCCTCAGGTGTCCTGGAAAGGTATGCGATACGCGGCATATTGATTGTTACAACGCCGACAGATCCGGTACTCTCTCCTGATCCAAAGAATCCACCGCTCTTCTTACGCAGTTCTCTTAAGTCCAGACGCAGACGGCAGCACATGCTTCGGATATCGCTTGGTTTCATATCACTGTTGATATAGTTTGAGAAATATGGTGTTCCATATTTGGATGTCATCTCAAAGAGCAGACGGTTATTCTCTGTATCAGACCAGTCAAACTCTTTCGTAATGGAATAAGTCGGAATCGGATACTGGAATCCGCGTCCGTTGGCATCACCCTCGATCATTGTCTCGATAAATGCCTTATTGATCATGTCCATCTCTTTCTTACAGTCTTTGTACTTGAAGTCCATATTCTTACCGCCCACGATAGCAGGAAGCTCTGCAAGGTCATCCGGTACGGTCCAGTCCAGTGTGATATTGGAGAACGGTGCCTGTGTTCCCCATCTGCTTGGAGTATTTACTCCATAAATAAAGGATTCAATGCACTTCTTCACTTCCGGATAGCTTAAATTGTCTGCTTTAACAAACGGTGCAAGATACGTATCAAAAGAAGAGAATGCCTGTGCACCGGCCCACTCATTCTGCATGATTCCAAGGAAGTTGACCATCTGGTTACAAAGAACGCTTAAATGCTTCGCCGGTGAAGATGTGATCTTACCTTCGATTCCGCCAAGTCCCTCCTGAATCAGCTGCTTCAGTGACCATCCTGCACAATATCCGGTCAGCATGGACAAATCGTGGATATGAATATCTGCATTTCTGTGCGCCTCTGCAATCTCATTGTCATAAATCTCAGACAGCCAGTAGTTAGCAGTAACTGCACCGGAGTTGCTTAAGATCAGACCACCGACAGAATAAGTAACGGTAGAGTTCTCTTTTACACGCCAGTCCTCAACTTTAACATAGCTGTTTACGATTTCTTTGTAGTCAAGAATCGTTGACTTCATATTGCGGACTTTCTCTCTCTGCTTACGATAAAGAATATATGCCTTGGCCACATCTGAATAACCTGCCTGGATCAGTACGTTCTCTACGCTATCCTGAATCTCCTCTACTGTAATCTTATTATCTGTGATTTTGTCCTGAAAATCAGAAGTAACACGCAGCCCTAAGAGATCGATCATCTCTTCGCTATAATTTTTCTCTTTCGCATCAAAGGCTTTATGGATTGCGGCTGTAATCTTGCCAATTTTAAATTCGTCCATCTCGCCGTCACGTTTTACTACCTGAAACATAACTATTGCCCCCATTTTCTCTTGTTCATATGTCCTGTTACGGACACTTTCCGTTTACCGTTCACTCCGTTCCGGCAAACGCTGTAGGTCTATTGTATCAGAGTATCTATCTTTCGTCAACACGCAAAAACACCACATAATGTTCTCCATCTCTCGAAAAAGTACAATATATGGTGTTTTTCAGGCTTTTAAATTTTTTATTCTATTGTTTCAACTCACAGTCGGTAATTTCACAGAGTCTGACATGTCAGCAACATGCTGACTGTGATTTGCCTCATATCAGTGGGGGATACCGATTTCTCTCCGCCCGCCACTGCCGTTCATTTTCTTGTTTGCAATTCATCTCACCACCTATAGAAGGCCACTGAAAAAGTCCTTTTTGCGTATAAATTAGCACAAAATAAAGTACATCAATCAACTTTGAGACACTGTATATAGTATGAAAAAACAGTTTTTCAGCGGCGTCCCTATAGAGGTGGGAGAATCCTTGTTATATCTTGTTGAAGCGCATACGTCGGTTTATTGCTTTTATGCCAAATTCAAAAGTTTCATCCCGAAAAGCTCATTCCAGAATATATTTACACAACTTTAGGATAAATTTCCTTCGGCACTCTGGCCTTCACAGCGATTCCCTCATCTGTGTATTCTTCCGAGATCAGCTGGCCATACTCACGTATAAGCTGAATCTTTCCTGCTTCGCTGTATGGGAAAAGGCGCTCTACATAAATCTGTTCTTCTGTCAGAAGCTTCTCCAGCAGGTCATTGAGATCATCCAGTCCCTCTCCTGTCTTTGCAGAAATCTTCAGCGTATAATCAGACTTAAAATCTCTCAGCACAGAAGCGCCAGGCGCATCCTGCTTGTTAAAAAGTGTGATGATCTTCTTTCCCATAACGCCAAGCTCGCGCAGTGTCTCATATACAACATGCATCTGCATCTCAGCCTGCGGATTCGAGGAATCCACAACGTGGATAATGTAATCCGCATATTTCGCCTCTTCCAGTGTACTCTTGAATGCCTCTACCAGATGATGCGGCAGTTTATGAATAAATCCTACCGTATCCGTCAGCAGAATCTGCTGCCCATCTTTCAGATTGAGCAGTCTGGTCGTCGGGTCCAGTGTTGCAAACAATTTATCTTCAGACAGGACATCAGAACCTGTCAGTTTATTTAACAGTGTAGACTTTCCTGCATTCGTATATCCCACGATTGCAGCAGTCTTCATATTGCCTCTCGCACGACTGGAACGAATCAGCTCTCTGTGCTTCTCTACCTGAGACAGTTCCTGTTTCAGTGCAGAAATTCTGGTACGGATCAGGCGTCGGTCCGTCTCCAGTTTCTTCTCACCAGGACCTCTCGTTCCGATTCCTCCGCCCAGACGGGAAAGAGATTCTCTCAAACCAACCAAACGTGCTGCTCTGTAGCGGAGCTGTGCAAGCTCTACCTGAATCTTACCTTCACTGGTGATAGCGCGTGCCGCAAAGATATCCAGAATCAGCAATGTTCTGTCCATTACCTTGCAGTCGAGCTCACGCTCCAGGTTATTTAACTGTGCAGGAGAAAGTTCATCATCACAGATAATACCGGTCGCATCCATGGCATACACCAACGCACGCACTTCCTCGATCTTACCTTTACCGATATAGGTTCCCGGATGCACTGCTTCTCGATTTTGTATGATCTTACCTACTGTGACAGCTCCTGCAGTTGAGGCAAGCTCTTCCAGCTCATCCAGTGATTCCTCTACGTTGTCGTTATCACCTGTCTGAACCCCTACAAGAACTACCCGTTCCTCCAGCTTTCCAAATTCTTCCATAACATCTCCTTAATCAGACAATTGTGAATCAGCACTGCTATCTTCCCCACTTACACGGGTCTTCAGAAAAGCCAGCTCCTTTTTCACTGTCTTATCATCCGGATACAGTCCCAGATATTCGTTCGCTTTCTGCAGTGCAGTCTGGAAGTCCAGCTTCTTCTCATATACAGCAATCTCATTAAACAGCAGACTCTGCATATCTTCTGCATCTGCCACATGGATTCCACTTGATATATTAGAAAGAGCACTGTCGTAATCTCCGTCCTCTATATCGCATAATGCAAGCCCGTTGAATCCTTTTGCCCCATTCTCAGCCTGTGATACATACTGCTGGAACATTGTCCTCGCATTCGCGCTGTCTCCCTGATCCATGTATACCATTCCAAGAAGTGCCAGAGCTTCTGTATTATCACCGTCTATGGCCTGTTTCAGCTCAGCTGTCGCGTTTTCATAATCATCCATGTAATAATAAACACGGCCTCTGTCACAGTGATCCTGCGCATTCTTCGCATTTCCGGATAATGCCGCTTCCAGATAACGGGTTCCGTCTGCCTCCATATCCTTGTCCAGATATGCTCCATAAATCTGGAGTGCTCTGTCATAGGTCGCATCCTCGCCATATGCCTGCTCGAAATTAGAGGAAGCTTCTTCATAAGAATCCATAGCCAATGCAGTCTCACCTGTCAGAAAATACAGATCAGCATCCATATTGTAAGATTCCGCCAGCGCCTGACAGTCTGCCATTGCCTCTTCATATTCTTTCAGTTTCAGATAAGCCGCCGCCCTGTAAGAAAGGATATCTTTCTTTAATGCCTTGCCAACTTTGTCACAGTCAAGGGCATTGCTAAAATATGTTACCGCCTCATCATAATTTCCCAGTTTCAGCTGAGCCACTCCTGCTCCCCTGTATGACTGGGCAGGCTTCACACCTGCGGATATCGCAACCTCATATTCTTCCAGTGCAACCTCATAATTTCCATTTTCCAGATCCTGGGCTGCCTGCTTATAATTCTTCGTACTTTCTGCACTGCAGCCTGTCAAGAGTGTAAGACTCAGACAGGCTGCAGCCAGAAACAATCCTGTTTTTCTGTTATTCATGCAATTCCTTTGCCTGCAGATCAGTCAACGATCAGACCTTCTGCTTCCATTACTTTCACTACTCGCTCAACATTCTCGCGGCAGATCTCATCAGTTCCGGCTTCCACCATAACACGGATCAGTGGCTCTGTACCACTCTCACGTACAAGGATACGTCCATCGCTGCCAAGACTCTTGGCAACTTCATTTACAACTTTAACCACATTTTGATTCTCTCTTGCCGTCTTTTTATCTGCTACGCGCACATTTCTCAGAAGCTGTGGATAAACTTTCATCTCTTTTGCGAGATCACACAGAGTTGCTTTCTTCTCTACACATGCCTCCATCACCATCAGAGAAGTAAGGATTCCATCACCCGTTGCGGCATAACGGCTGAAAATGATATGTCCGGACTGCTCACCGCCAAGACTGTAATCATTCTCCATCATATTCTCGGCAACATATTTATCACCTACGGCAGTCTGCTCATACTTCATGCCTTCTCTTTCCAGAGATTTATACAGACCAAGGTTTGACATAACAGTTGTTACTACCGTGTTGCCATTTAGTCTTCCCTGCTCTTTGAGATATTTTCCACATACATACATGATCTTATCACCATCAATCACATTTCCTTTGTGATCGACTGCGATACAGCGGTCAGCATCACCATCATAGGCAAAACCGATATCCAGGCCATTATCCACCACATATTTCTGAAGTACTTCAATATGAGTAGAACCGCAGTTCGTATTGATATTTGTACCATCCGGCTGATTATTGATCACATAAGTCTTTGCCTGAAGTGCATCAAATACACTCTTTGCGATAGCGGAAGAACTTCCGTTTGCACAGTCAAGACCTACCTTGATTCCCTTAAAATCACGGCTTGGGATAGAAATCAGATGTCCGATATAACGGTTTCTTCCGGAAGCAAAGTCTACGGTACGTCCGATATCCTCTTTCGTTGCCAGAGGGAGATCCTCGATCAGACCATCAAGATATGCCTCGATTCTTGCCTCTACCTCTGCTTCAATCTTCTGTCCATTACCGTTAAGGAGCTTGATTCCATTATCATAAAATGGATTGTGGCTTGCAGAGATCATGATTCCACAGTCAAAATCCTCTGTACGTACTGCATAGGAAACACTCGGAGTAGTCGTTACATGAAGAAGATATGCATCTGCACCGGATGCAGTCAGACCTGCAACAAGTGCATACTCGAACATATAGCTGCTTCTTCTTGTATCTTTACCGATTACGATCTTGGCCTTATGGTCTCTTCCGTAATACCAGCCTACATAACGTCCTACTTTAAACGCATGGTCTACTGTCAGTTTGACATTAGCTTCTCCTCGAAATCCATCTGTTCCAAAATATTTTCCCATAATATAACTCTCCTTTCACTTACACAGTTGTATACATTTATCTTTTTTACAACTATTCAGCCCTCTGCCATTGCAGTTACTTTTTTATTTATAAAGTCCCTGCGGATATACACCTGCATCTGTGAGATTTTTAAATGCTTCCATCACTGCTTCTTTATCTTCCTGATAAGTTACGCCAAACCAGGTATCCTTTGTCTCCAGGACATCCACGCTGGCGCTGCCGTTCTTGATCAGCTGATCTACCAGAATTGGAAGCAGATATTCTTTCTTAATATCATCCGGATCCAGGCTGCTTAAGAATTCCACGAAACCTTTCTCAAGGATTTCCATAAAGTCCGGGGTCAGACCCCACATGTTCATGGAAACCAGATCCTTTACATCAAGTTTTCGTACGCTTCCATCTGCATTTCTTGCCTCAGCGCCATCAGCAGTCTTAAATATATCATGTGTTTCATCCACACCTGTAAGCTGTCCATTCTCAATGTTGCAGATTCCTCTTGTAACACTTCCGTTATCACTTAATGTGTTGCCAAGTCTGAAACCTGCCATGCAGATATGAATCCTGCCGTCTTTTGGCTGTTCCTGAATAAGGTAATCATGAACTTTTATATAGGCTTCCTTTCCATAGTAGTCATCTGCATTGATTACGATAAATGGCTCATCCAGTACTTTCTTTGCAGCAAGTACGGCCTGGCCGGTTCCCCATGGTTTCGTACGGTCAGCTGGTTTGGTGAAGCCTTCCGGCAAATCATCAAGTTCCTGGAATACATATTCTACTTCTGTGATCTTCTCGATACGCTCACCGATCACTTTGCGGAATTCCTCTTCCAGATCCTTGCGGATGATAAATACTACTTTGTTAAATCCAGCTTCCAGTGCATCATGGATAGAATAGTCCATGATGATCTCTCCGCACGGTCCTACCGGCGCAAGCTGTTTGATTCCCTTTCCAAAACGACTTCCGATTCCTGCTGCCATAATTACAAGTGCTGTTTTCTGCATAAATATTTTCCTCCTGTTTACCTTCTCCTTATATCATGCTTTTTCAGCTGTTTCTATAATGTTGTACTTTCTCTCCGCCGGACCTCCCCAGCCGTCCATTTTTCTAACGGCTCAGGTGTACCTCTGATATACTGTTAAAATTATTCTTCATCCTGCAGATTACTTAATTTAGCTGCCTGGTCTGCCGCGATCAGACTGTCAATAATCTCATCCAGGTCACCATTTAAAATATTCTCAAGTCTGTGCAGTGTCAGTTTGATTCTATGATCGGTCACACGTCCCTGTGGGAAGTTATAAGTTCTGATCTTCTCGGAACGGTCACCTGTCCCGATCTGGCTTCTTCTTGCCTCAGCCTCAGCGTCATGCTGTTTCGAAAGTTCCATCTCATACAGACGAGAACGCAGGACTTTCAGCGCCTTATCCTTGTTCTTAAGCTGTGACTTCTCATCCTGACAGGAGATAACGATTCCTGTCGGAATATGAGTCAGACGTACCGCAGAGTCTGTAGTATTGACACACTGTCCACCATTTCCTGATGCACGGAATACGTCAAATTTACAGTCATTCATATCCAGATGGAAGTCGATTTCCTCCGCTTCCGGCATGATCGCAACTGTACAGGTAGAGGTATGGATACGTCCGCCGGATTCTGTCTCCGGAACTCGCTGTACACGATGCACACCGCTCTCATATTTCAGTCTGGAATATGCACCCGCACCTGTGATCATGAATGTTACTTCCTTGAAACCACCGATTCCGTTCTCATTAAGACTCATCATCTCTGTTTTCCAGCGGCGGGATTCTGCGTATTTTACATACATACGGTAAATCTCCGCTGCAAAAAGAGCTGCCTCGTCTCCACCGGCACCTGCACGAATCTCAACGATAACGTTCTTGTTATCATTCGGGTCCTTCGGCAGAAGCAGGATCTTAAGTTCATGTTCCAGTTCCTCTACATTCTTCTTCGCATCAGATAACTCTTCCTTGAGCATCTCACGCATATCTTCATCCTTCTCCTCCTCAAGCATGGAAAGACTATCCTGAATCGTCTCTTTATTCTTCTTATACTCGCGGTAAGCATCTACGATTGGCTGCAGGTCACTCTGTTCCTTCATCAGCTTCTGAAAATGCTCCTGATTATCTGTAACACCAGGCTCTCCAAGCTCATTAAGCACTTCTTCAAAGCGAATGAGCAGATCGTCTAATTTATCAAACATATTTCTCCTCCTGTAGTTTCTTTCGTCCAAGAACCACGCGGTCCAGCCCGCAAAGGTCCTGCCTTATCTCAATATCTTCATAGCCTTCTTTTCGTAAAAGGTCAGCCACATCTTCTCCCTGGCTGCATCCGATCTCATATAAGAGCCAGCTACCCGGGGCAAGATAATTCTTTGCCTGTCTGGTGATGGTCCTGTAGAAATAAAGACCATCCTCCAGGCCATCCAGAGCCATTCGCGGATCATGAAGCCTCACTTCTTCCATCAGCCCTTCAATCTCTGCGGTAGGAATATATGGCGGATTTGATATAATCATATCATAAGCTATGCTATGATTTCCATTGCTATTTTTATGTTCAGCATATTTTATTATATCTTTTTCCGAAACGCCCGCTTCATGTACTATGTTTTGCATTTCAGAATTCACTGCCTGCACTTTATCTGTATCTGAACCATTTTGTATACATTCCTGCCTCTCCTTAAAAAAAGCAGAAGAAAACAGATCACCCTGTATAAACTCAGCTCTGTCAGCCACCTCCAGTGTCCGGGCATTTCGCTCTGCCACTTCCAGTGCCAGTTCTGACAGATCCACGCCTGTTCCACAGGCCTTTGGCATTTCTTTCAGAATGCTTATCAGGATACAGCCTGATCCTGTACACATGTCCAGTATATGCAGCTCTTTGTCGGCTTCTGCTGTCTTCGCACATTCAAGTGCTGCTTCCACCAGAGTTTCCGTGTCCTGTCTCGGCACCAGCACGTTTTCATTTACATAAAATTCATATCCCATAAAAAAAGCCTGATGCGTCAGATGCTGCAGCGGTATGTGCTCAGCACGTCTGCCAATCAGTTTCAGATATTGATCAGCAGTCTCTTCTGAGACATTCTCTTCTCCGTGTGCAAAATAATACGCCCGGCTTTTTCCTGTTGTATATTCCAGAAGGAGCCAGGCATCCAGCCCGGCTTCCCCAATCCCTGCCTTCGCAAGGATATTCTGTCCTTTTTTTAATAACCCTGTCAGAGTTTCACTGCTCATGGAGTCATACCTTTCTCTTTATTGTTCAAATATTTCAATCATTATTGGCACTGTTCCTTATAATATACAGAATTTATGTTACTGTTCACACTCCACTATCCCGCGAGGTGTTTTGGCATGGATATGCCAAAATCCCGAGACATACAAGCCAAAATTCCATTGCCGCAGGCAATCTGGAATGAATTTTGGCTGCGTTACTGAGAACGGAGTGAACAGTAACGAATTTATATTATTTCTCACTCTGCTTTTTTCTGAGCAGCACTTTCTGAAACTGTATTCCCAGATACATTTTCAGGTTCAACCTCAACGCCAAACTCTTCTTTCAGGTATGCTCTCCAGTCAAAGACTGCCTCAACAGCTTTGATTGCAACTTCTGCCATATCTGCTGTCGGTTCCTTGGTTGTCAGTTTCTGCATTGCCAGACCTGGTTTGCTGAAGAAATCAGCGATCTTGCTGTCTGATCTGCCTGCCCACTGGATGATCTCAAATGAAATTCCGGCAACGACCGGCACCATGAGGAGTCTTCCGAAGAGTCTCACCCAGTAAACCGGAACCAGTACAAAAATAAAATGAAGGAAAATGCTGACAAGCATAACCAGAAACAGAAAGCTTGTTCCGCAGCGTTTATGCTGTCTGGAACTTGCCATGACATTCTCTACGGTAAGCGGCAGTCCATGTTCCACGCAGTTAATACATTTGTGTTCTGCGCCGTGATACATGAAAGTTCTCTGAATATCCTTCATTCTGGAAATCAGAAGCATGTATCCCATAAATAATGCCAGTTTCACAAATGCCTCCACTACGGTAACTACGAACTCTGAAGCACCGACTTTCCTGCAAAGACTTGCAAGCGCATATGGCAGTAACATAAATGCCGCAATCGATACTACAATTGAAATCGCAACTGTCACATATAACAGCCATTTAAACTGCTTATCTTCCTTTTCTTTCTTCGCCTCGCGCTCTTCCTCGGAAAGTGCTGCGTTTGCTTTTGCCTCTTCTTCATCCTCTTCATCTCCCGCAATCTCGGCAGAGTACATCAGGCACTTCGTGCCGACTACAAGGGAATCAATGAAGCTGACCACACCACGGATCAATGGGTACTTAAGAAATTTCGCATTTCCCAGTACAGATCTGTAGTCTTCTACTTTTAATTCAATCTCATTGTCTGGTCTGCGGACAGCAATGGAATATTTGTCTTTATGACGCATCATAATACCTTCCATTACAGCCTGACCACCGATATTTGATGATCTCATTCTTCTCTCCCGAAAGAAATTTAAGAAGGCTTTTCTTATTTCAGAGAAACTTTCGCGCTACCAGACTTCTAAATGAAGCGTAACTCTTTTACAACTTCTCCAGAAAACAAGAAAGGTTGAGATTTCCCAACCTCAACCTTCTCAATTTCTACTATATTCTGATTATTTGTTCAGGCCGTATTTCTTATTGAACTTATCGATACGTCCACGAGCCTGAGCTGCTTTCTGCTGACCTGTATAGAATGGATGACATTTAGAGCAGATTTCTACGTGGATGTCCTGTTTTGTAGATCCTGTTACGAATGTGTTTCCACAGTTGCAGGTTACAGTTGCCTGATAATAATTAGGATGGATTCCTTCTCTCATGATTTTCACCTCTCTGTAAAGATTCTATTTTCTATTCGTATTCATTTGACGAATTTACTATTAAACAGCTTTATGAGTATAACATATTGTCCTGTAGAATGCAAGATATTTTAAAATTTATTTAATATATTTTTTAGAAATTTTGTAGTTACTGTTCACTGATAATATCCCGCGAAGTGTTTTTGCACGAAACTGGTCAATCGGATAAAATCATCCGCTTTCTAAATAAATTTCTGCTTCTTGACTGTCTGTACAAACTCTTCATTATTTTTGGTGCGTGCAAACATATTCAGAATCTGCTCGACTGCATCTTCAGACTTCATACCGTTGAGAGCTTTTCTCATAATGTATACGGCTTCCTGCTCTTCTCTGGACAGAAGCAAGTCTTCCCTTCTCGTACCGGATTTCTGAATGTCAATAGCCGGGAATACTCGTTTTTCCTGTAATTTACGGTCGAGAACGAGTTCCATATTACCGGTTCCCTTGAATTCTTCATAGATTACATCATCCATCTTACTTCCTGTATCTACCAGAGCTGTCGCAAGAATCGTAAGACTTCCGCCCTCTCTCATATTTCTCGCAGCGCCAAAAAATCTCTTAGGCATATGAAGTGCCGCCGGGTCAAGACCACCTGAAAGGGTTCTTCCGCTTGGCGGGATGATCAGGTTGTATGCTCTTGCAAGTCTTGTGATAGAGTCAAGCAGGATCGTAACATCCTTTTTGTGCTCTACCAGACGGCGCGCACGCTCTACAACCATCTCAGATACACGTTTGTGATGTTCTGGCAGTTCATCAAATGTAGAATAAATAACTTCTACATTATCACCACGAATCGCCTCTTTGATATCCGTAACCTCTTCAGGACGTTCATCGATCAGAAGAATGATCAGGTGCATGTCCGGATTATTTCGCAGAATCGATTTGGCAACGTCTTTTAAAAGAGTTGTCTTACCTGCTTTCGGAGGAGATACGATCATACCTCTCTGGCCTTTACCGATAGGGCTGATCAGATCCACGATTCTCATCGCAACTGTTCCACCCGGTCTTTCCATTTTAAGTCTCTCGTTTGGAAAAATCGGCGTCATGTCCTCGAAATTATATCGTTTCTGACCTTCACTTGGATGGAATCCATTGATGGAAGTGACATATAAAAGGGCGCTGAACTTCTCACCCTGTGTCTTAATACGGATATTTCCTTTGATAATGTCTCCTGTTTTCAGGTTAAATCTGCGGATCTGGGAAGGTGATACATAAATATCATTTTCTCCCGGCATATAATTCTCACAGCGGATAAACCCATATCCGTCCGGAAGTACCTCCAGGATTCCATCTGCGCGTTCTCCGCTGTCAAGCTGCGCTGTCTCTGATGGAGCATGATACTGCGGTCTTTCCTGCATGCGCTCCTGATTTCTGTCCTGTACACGCTCAAACTGGCGTTCCTGACGCTCCTGATTTCTGTCCTGTGCACGTTCCGGCTGACGATCCTGGCGTTCCTGATTTCTATCCTGCATGCGCTCCGGCTGGCGCTCTTGCTGTCTGATATACGGCTGTGGTCTGATGTACTGCTGCGGTCTGGCATACTGCTGTGGTTCTTCATTTACGCCCGCACTGTCGGAAATATTTTCTTGCTGCGGCTTTTCCTGCATTGTTTCCTGTGATTTTGAAGCATTCTCCAGTTCATCTTCGTGAAGCATTCTCTCGATCAACTCTGGTTTTCTTAATGCAGAAACCCCTTTTAACCCTCTGGCCTTTGCCAATTCTTTTAAAGTTGCCAGTGATAATGATTCATACTTTTCTCTCATAAAATAATCCTCTGCCTTTTTATCCAAAAATTAATAGTCACAATTATTTTGATTGGTTTTTTCAAATTCTTATGTATCTTAATGATCTTTCTTAACAATGTTACTTATTAATGTTTCTTCGAAATTTTTCTTAATAGTGTTTCTTATGGATGTTGTTCTACATTCTTTTTCTATAACAGTTAATGGGATAATCTGTCCGAAACGACATGAATATCAGATTATGTTACTGTTCACTCTGTGCACAGTAACCAGATTATGGCAGCGTCCAAAGCCACAATATTCACATTTATCTTAGCACATCTTCTACGATTCTGACAATACTATATTATTCCAAAACGTATTTCCTGGCAAGACAATTTTAACGTCAAAAAAGTTCCTGTTTCGATTTTCCGCCAGAAGCGGCACTTACCAGGTATGCTGTTATCAGCAGATTGACGGTTCCCAGTACGCCGCTCTCTTCGCAGATACACTGGAAGTTTACAACTATGTAGTCCGGAATCTTACCTACGATTATGATCTGGCCGACAATGTCGAGGCCGGTTACCTGCCCGATGTGGATGCAACCCTGAAATCCAGAAAAGGAATCTGTTTTGACTATGCTTCCCTGACCACAGCCATGCTCAGAGCACGTGACATTCCCTGCAAACTACAGATTGGATATGCCGGCACCGTTAAGCATGCCTGGATCAATGTCTATATCCGCTCCAAAGGATGGGTTGATAAAGCTGTTGAATTCAGCGGTGACTCCTGGTCGCGCATGGATCCGACTTTCGATTCCAACAGTCAGGATGAAGAAAGTATTCAGCAATACATAGGGGACGATGATAATTACAGCGTTCAGTTTACACGTTAACAGGAGGCATCACTCTCGTGAAGGACATATCATTACGTTGGAAGATCCGCTTGAGTACCTGCACCGGCATGACAAATGCATCGTCAGTCAGCGAGAAATCTGCACCGATACGCAGAGTTATCTGGTTTCCCTGCGTGCTACCCTGCGCCAGAGCCCGGATGTGATTCTCCTTGGTGAAATGCGTGATTACGAGACGATTCAGACTGCCATGACTGCTGCCGAGACAGGACATCTCGTTCTCTCCAGTCTTCACACCACCGGAGCAGCAAACACGATCGGTCGTATCGTAGATGTATTCGAACCAGCCCAGCAGAGACAGATTTCCATCCAGCTGTCCATGGTACTGCAGGCTGTTATTTCCCAGCAGCTTGTCCCGGATGTGAATGGACATACGATTCCTGTCTTCGAGGTTATGCGCCTCAATCCGGCGATCAGAAATATGATCCGCGATAACAAAGTACATCAGATTGATGGGGTTATCGCCTCCTCAGCGCATGAGCATATGCGCTCCATGGACCAGAGCCTTCTGGAACTTTACAAACAGAAAAAAATAACAAAAGAAACCGCATTGAAATTTGCTTCCAATGCGGATATGCTGAAACGTAAATTACTGTAAAAAAACAAAAAGTAGTTCTTCTGTTAAACTAAACAGTTGAACTACTTTTTTAATCAGGCAGATAAAATCATTCGCTACGTGACTCTATATCGAATAACTGCTTTGTAGTTTATCAGAAAGGGCTTGTACGCCTCCTGATATAATCAATTCCACACCCACTGTTTATTTCGCTTCGCACTTGAAGCGACGGACTTGCCTGATTCGGTTAATGTACCAGATTTCCCACCAAGCCGTAAGAAACGATATACATAATCACCGTTGCCATAATGATTCCACAAAGAATCGCCAGAGATGATTTCTTAATATCAATCTCCAGAAGTGACGCGATCAGTGATCCGGTCCATGCTCCTGTTCCCGGAAGAGGGATTCCCACAAACAGCATCAGGCCCCAGAATTCGTATTTCTTCACCTGATCACTTTTTCTCATCGCACGGTCTTCCAATTTTATGATCAATCCTCTGAAAATCTTTGTCTTTTTCAGCACTTTGAAAATCTGCTTGATAAATAACAAGATAAACGGAATCGGAATGATATTTCCCACAATACATAATGGAATCGCCTTTGCCGCAGAAATCTTCAGAAGAGACGCTGCCAAAAGCCCTCCTCTGAGTTCCAGAAGCGGAATCATGGAAATAAGAAAAACCGCTCCCTCCGGCGAAATATATTGTGACAGATTCTGCGAAAACCAATGTACCAGTGCTTCCATTAAAACCTCCTAAATTTTATTTCAGATAATCCTTCAGAAAATCAATAAACTTCTGCATTTCTTCCTTTGTTCCAATCGTGATACGAAGGAAGTTATCAATTCTTTCCTTCGGGAAATAGCGGACATAAATATGCTGCTCTCTCAGTGCTTCGAAAAGCTCCGCTGCCGGACAGGTTGCATGAGTGGCAAAGATAAAGTTAGACTTAGAATCCTGGAAGGAGAATCCCAGCGCCTTTAATTCTTTCTTTGTCCATTCTCTCGTCTCTATGATTTTATTACATGTTTCCTCAAAGTATTCCTTGTCCTCCACTGCTGCCACACCCGCTGCAAGTGCTGTACGGTCCATCGTGTAGGAATTAAAAGAATACTTCACATCGTTCAGGAATTTGATCAGTTTCTCATTTCCGCATGCAAAGCCGATTCTCATGCCTGCCATGGAACGTGATTTGGAGAATGTCTGCACAACCAGAAGGTTGTCGTACTTCTCAATCAATGGAAGTGCTGACTGACCGCCGAAATCCACATATGCTTCATCCACAATGACAATGACATCCGGATTATGACGGATGATATCTTCCACATCCTCTAATGGCATTTCCACACCCGTCGGTGCATTTGGGTTCGGGAAAACGATTCCGCCGTTTTCTTTGAAATAGTCTTCCTTCTTTATATGAAAGTTCTCATCCAGAGCCGGTCTTTCATATGGAATACGGAACAGATCTGCCCATACGTCATAGAAAGAATAGGTAATATCAGGAAAAAGAACCGGCTTCTCTGAGTTAAAGAATGTCAGAAAACTCATGGCAAGAACATCATCAGATCCTACTCCCACGAAAACCTGCTCATCTTTCAGATGGTAATTCTGTGCGATCGCATGTACCAGATCTCCCGCTGTCGGATCCGGATAAAGTCTCATGGTATCGGTATCCATACCTTTAAGTGCTTTCTCCACTCCAGGTGCCGGAGGATATGGGTTCTCATTTGTATTTAATTTGATCATATCCGGTTGGTTTGGCTGCTCACCTGGTGTATATGGTATTACTTTACGGACATTTGCTTCCCAATTGCTCATTTGTCTAATTCCTTTCCTGCTTGATTCGCTCTGCTCTGTCAAATTCGATTTTGTTTATGCACTACTGCAATCCGGCAGAGACCGCTTATCTGCTATTGTAAGCATCCTCAAACTATTTGTCAATTATATTTGATGTAAAGACGTACCGAATATCTTGTCTTTTAAGCATATTCACGCTCAATAACGTCACGTTTACGCTGGCATTTTACACCATCTAATGAGTATGCCCCGATACTTGAAATTAACAATAACAAGAAAAAGCAGGGGCTGTTTTTAGTCCCTGCTTTCCTCTTCGTAACAATACAATGCTTGTAGTTACAAATTATTTATTCTCTTCCTGAACTTCAATCTTACGGATAGTCTTATTCTTGATTTCTTCTTTGATTGCTGCAAGGAAGTCGTCAAGTTCTTTCGTTCCTTCATCGCCAAGGTAACGGCTTCTTACAGAAACTTTGCCTTCTTCTTCCTCTTTAGCACCAACGATGAGCATATATGGAACTCTTGCAAGACGTGCTTCACGGATCTTGTAGCCCATCTTTTCGGAACGCTGGTCAACAAAGCAGCGGATTCCGTTTTCTTTTAACTGTGCTTCAACTTTGGCAGCATAGTCGTGGAATTTCTCGGAAATCGGAACGACACGAACCTGTTCCGGGCAAAGCCATGTTGGGAACATACCTGCATATTTCTCAATCAGCCATGCCAGTGTTCTCTCATAACATCCCATGGATGTACGATGGATGATGTATGGACGCTGTTTTTCGCCGTTTTCGTCGATATAGTACATATCGAACTGTTCAGCAAGAAGAGCATCCCACTGGATTGTGATCATTGTGTCTTCTTTTCCGTATACGTTCTTGGCGTTGATATCAACCTTAGGTCCGTAGAATGCAGCTTCTCCGACATCCTCTGTAAATGGAATATTCAGCTCTTCAAGCATCTGGCGGATATGGCCTTCTGTCTCTTCCCATACTTCCGGTTCACCAATATATTTTTCTCTGTTATTCGGATCCCATTTGGAAAGATGGTAAGTTACATCTTCTTCTACGCCGAGAACCTGCAGACAGTACTGAGCAAGTGCAATACAGTCTTTGAACTCTTTCACCATCTGGTCTGGTCTTACAATCAGATGTCCTTCAGAAATCGTAAACTGACGTACACGTGTCAGACCATGCATTTCGCCGGAATCCTCGTTACGGAACAGAGTAGATGTTTCACCGTAACGAAGTGGCAGGTCACGGTAGCTGTGCTGTTCAGCTTTGTATACATAGTACTGGAATGGGCATGTCATTGGACGAAGTGCAAATACTTCTTTATCTGTTTCTTCATCTCCGAGGACGAACATACCGTCTTTGTAATGATCCCAGTGACCGGAAATCTTGTAAAGATCACTCTTAGCCATTAATGGAGTTTTGGTTCTTACATAGCCACGTTTTGTCTCTTCGTCTTCAATCCAACGCTGAAGTTCCTGCATGATGATGACACCGTTTGGCATGATAAGCGGAAGTCCCTGTCCGATTACATCTACAGTTGTAAAGATTTTCATCTCACGGCCAAGTTTGTTGTGGTCACGTCTCTTTGCTTCTTCCATCTGCTCAAGATGCTCTTTCAGTTCATCTTTGGAAGCATAAGCTGTTCCGTAGATACGTGTCAGCATTGCGTTCTTTTCGCTGCCTCTCCAGTAAGCGCTGGAAGAGGAGAGAAGCTTGAATGCTTTCACGCCTTTTACGCTCATAAGGTGAGGTCCTGCACAGAGATCTGTCCAGTCTCCCTGAGAATAGAAGGAGATTTCTGCTCCATCTGGAAGGTCTTCCACGAGTTCTACTTTATATGGCTCGTTTTTCTCTTTGAAGTATGCAATGGCGTCTTCTCTTGATTTTGTGAAACGCTCGATTTTTGCACCTTTTTTGATGATCTTCTTCATTTCTTTTTCGATTGCATCCAGGTCATCACGGGAAAATGGAGGACAGTCGAAATCATAGTAGAATCCTGTATCGATAGAAGGTCCGATAGCAACCTTTGCATCCGGATATAAGGTCTGTACTGCCTGAGCAAGTACGTGGGATGCTGTATGACGAAGAACTGCAAGTCCCTTCTCATCTTTGGCTGTGAGGATGTTTAATTCGCAGTCACTGTCAAGAACTGTTCTTAAGTCAACAACTTCTCCGTTTACTTCTCCTGCACAGGCTGCACGTGCAAGTCCCTCGCTGATGTCGTAAGCGATGTCGATTACTGATTTAGCTTCGGCGTATTCTTTTTTTGAGCCGTCTTTTAATGTTACGATCATGGTCATTATCTCCTTTTTATAATTTGTTTTTATATTTTTCAGATGCACACTGACTTATAGTACAGCATGCCAATCCAAAATATATAGCAGAATTTTTTAAAAAATTTCTGCCGGTGCTTTTGTACTGCAAAGGGGCAAAAGAAAGAAATAAAAAAAGTCCCCTACAGTACGGTTAAATACTGTAGGGGACGAGATATCATATACTCGCGGTTCCACCCCGATTGTTCTGTCTTATCAGAACCACTTCATTTGATGGTAACGGAATCACCGGACTGTATTAAAGTCACTCAGAGGTGGTCTTCGGCTGGTTCGCGATAAAATGCTTGCACCAAAATGCATTTCTCTCTGTAACGTTTCTCAGCGTACTCTTCTCTTCAGCGTGTTGGTCTTTCTTATCTTTTCTGCCGCCTATTATAAACTTGAAGAATAAATTTGTCAATCATCAAAATGCTAAAAATGTTACTGTTCACTCCGTTCACAGCAACACGCTTCGCGATGCACAGAATTTATGCTAATCGCATAAATTCGCGCGGTATGTCTCGGGATTTTGGCATATTCATGCCAAAACACCTCGCGGAATAGTGGAGTGTGAACAGTAACCTAAAAATTACTGTTCTCACGATTCCGTGATATACAATACTCCTTAGGTTTTGCACAAAGAGATTCATATTTTTACATTACAAAGTGTCTTGCTGCAAACAAAGTGAACAATAAAGATATAATACAAAAAGCTGCCCGTCCACATACATTTTCATATGTGAACAGGGCAGCTCCTCATGTACTTTTTATGATATATCTCAGTTCAATTACCTTATAATCTCAATGTCTGGCGGATATTTGTAATCCGCTTTCGCTATCTGGTCCTATACCAGATAACAGATTCGGCTAATTTCCTCGTAAAAATCAGATCTCAGCCAGTTTCAGCAGATCCGGGATCTTGGATTCCCAGCCAAGTGCCATGATATGTACACCCTGACAATATGGCTTGCACTCTTTGATGATACGTGCGGCGATCTCAACACCTGTGATACCTGCTTTTGTCTTTTCTTTGTCGGCTTTGAGTTCCTCGATCATCTCATCCGGAACGTGGATACCGGCAACGTTGTTGTTCATGAATTTAGCCATTCCAGCGGATTTCGGAATGATGATACCAACCTGTACCGGTTTTCCGAACTGTTTTGCTTTCTCCATGAATTTGATGAATTTCTCCGGTTCAAATACAGCCTGTGTCTGGAAGTAATCTGCACCTGCTGCAACTTTTCTTTCCATCTTTGCAAGCTGTGCATCAACGGAGTCGCTGCATGGAGATACAACAGCACCTTTGGAGAATTTAGGTGGCTCACCAACCAGTTCATTTCCGCCAAGGTCTACACCGGATTCCAGAAGCTTCACTGTGTGAAGAAGGGATACGGAATCAAGGTCAAATACCGGTTTTGCCTGTGGGTGGTCGCCCATCTTTGTATGGTCGCCTGTCAGACAAAGAATATTCTCAATACCAAGCATTGCTGCACTTAAAAGGTCAGATTCCAGAGCGATACGGTTTCTGTCACGGCATGCAAGCTGGAAAATCGGATCCATACCGGCATCCTTAAGAACCTTACACATAGCAAGAGATCCAAGACGCATAACAGAAGACTGGTTATCTGTTACGTTAACTGCATGAACATCTTTGAGATAAGTTTTGGCTTCTTCTACCAGCTCATCCACATGGATTCCTTTTGGCGGTCCCACCTCTGCAGAAACTACAAATTCACCACGATCGAATAATTCTTTCATTTTCATTGTACATTACTCCAATCAATATAATTAATCTTGAATACTGTCCACTCCATTTATATACATTCCACAAAACATAACTACAAAGCATATCTGCAATACTCATACAATGCTCAAATATTCCGGTCTTATGCCCTGTATATAAATCCGCGCTGCAATTCTAAGTGGACAGTATCGTAACTTATGCTTCTATATTATTTCACATCATCATCTGTTGCGAAATTATGAATCTGTGTCGGGCATTTCAGCAGATCAAGGCGTCCGATCTCTTTCAGACGTCTGTAGATGCGCTCCCATCCACATTCCATATCGCTGTCCACTTCGCATTTGCCATTCTTGGAACCGCCGCACTGGCCGTTTACAAGACTCTTGGAACATGCTGTGATCGGGCAGATTCCGCCGGTAAGGTTCAGATAACACTCACCACACTGATCACATTTATACTCTAACGGTGTCACGCCCTGGAAACCAGGTACCGGATATGTATCGCAGGCTGCGCATACTTTCTTTTCATCCAGATATTCTGAAATGGTCTGTACACCAACACCGCAGGAGAATACTAAAACAAGATCAGACTCTTTGATCTTATCCATATGTTTCTTAAGACGTAACTGCATATTTTCCGGATTACAGATATAATCCGTTGTCATAATTCCTGTCACATTTCCTTCAGCGGAGAGCTCCTTCTGAAGTTCGACAGCTTCTTTTTCCGGAAAACGAACTTCTTTACATCCATGGCAGTTAATGATGAAAACTTTCTTTCCAGCTGTCAGTGATGTGATAGTTTCTTTTGCTTTTAACTGGGTTATTAACATATTACTTCATCCCCCTTACTGCATTTTTTCCGGCTTTGATACTGTTAATGATCGGAATCTTGGAAGAACAGATATACTGACAGCATCTGCACTCAACACAATCCATAACGCTCATGTCTTTCATAGCCTGCCAGTTCTCTTCCTTCGCATATTTCACGAAATACAGTGGAGAAAGTTCCATCGGACATACATCCACACAACGTCCACACTTGATACATGGCTGCTCTTTCGTCTCGTCTGTATCGATCGCGATAATACCGTTGGAGCCCTTCATCATAGGAACTTCCAGAGTACTCAGAGGGAATCCCATCATAGGTCCACCCATCTTAACAAGTACATCATCATCTGTAAATCCACCACAGTAATCGATCAGCTCTTTTACGCTGGTACCGATCTTGATGATAAAGTTGCCCGGGTTCTTAATCTTCTCACCTGTTACAGTTGCAACACGCTCAACCAGAGGCATACCTTTCTGGATCGCATCGGAGATTGCTTTTACGGTACTGATATTATCTACTACAACACCAACATCTGCCGGGAGACCGCCGCTTGGAACCTTTCTGCCCATAACACGCTTGATGAGAGTTTTCTCAGCGCCCTGCGGGTATTTGGTTCTTGCAACAAATACTTCCATATTTCCGATATTGGCAACTTTTTCCTGCATTAATTCGATGGCATCCGGCTTGTTATCCTCGATAACGATGATACCCTTCTCGGCACCTGTTGTCTTAAGGATTGCTTTCAGACCAAAGATGATGTCATCTGCAAACTCAAGGAGAACTCTGTGGTCAGCTGTAAGAAGCGGCTCACACTCACATCCGTTGAGGAGAATGGTATCAACCGGTTTCGCCGGTTTCAGTTTGACACATGTCGGGAAACCTGCGCCACCCATACCAACGATTCCTGCTTCACGGATGATGTCGATAATCTCATCCGGAGTCAGGCTGTCGAGATCACCATGTGGCTGTACGGATTCGTGCAGAGTATCTTTTCCATCCGATTCAATAACAACAGCCATCACTTCACTGCCTCTTGTGCCATGCATACGAGGCTCAACAGCAACTACGGTTCCGCTTACGCTGGAATGCACCGGAGCGCTGATAAATCCGGCAGCTTCACCAATCTTCTGTCCGACTTTGACAGTGTCACCTACCTGAACGATCGGGTTCGCCGGTGCGCCCAGATGCTGTGACATGGAGATTACGAGTGTCTTCGGCTCAGGGAATCTCTTAAGTGCGATATGCTCGCTTAATTCCTTGCGCTCTGACGGATGAACACCACCATAATATCCATTCAGTCTGTCGTCTCTGATTGATTTCACATAATCGTTGATCACTTTGAAATTAACTTTAGAGAAATCACGAACCTGTACCGGCTGATTAAGGAATTCCTCGAGACGGCCCTGTTTTGCCAGTCTCTGATAAATCTTCTCCCATGCACAGTCTTTATTCGGATCTACTTCACATTTGCCATTCTTAGCTCCGCCGCACTGTCCGTTGACAAGACTCTTAGAACAGTCGACGATAGGACAGACACCTCCGGTAATATTCAGATAGCACTGTGCACATGCGTCACAGCTCTTCTTTGTAAGTGCCATGCCATGATGTCCTCTGTAATTCAGAGTATTGCTTGCTGCAACAACCGGCTTACCAGCCAGATCTGCAACTGTCTGAATACCAAGACCACAGGAGATCACTACTACATTCTCTGTACCTTCCGGTATCAGATCCTGTAATTTTCTCTCTGTGTGCATCTTGTTACATAAGAAATCAACTTTCGCACTACCTGTGACAGTTTTTCCCTCTGCTGCGGCAAATTTCAGGAACTCATCGCAATCCGGTTCGTCAACTGTCTCAAATTCCTTGAAACACTTATTACAGGCAATTACGAACAAATTGTCCTTACCGCTCAGCACTGATGAAAGTTCATCACTGCTTTTCAGCTTGTACTTAGTATAGTTTTCCAATTGCTCACCTTCCTTATGATTAAGATTATATCCTTATGGTTATCCGCTCTTATCCGTTCCCTCCTTCTCTGCACTCAAAAAAAGAACCAATAAAACCAGATAAATAAGTTCGTAAGTATTACTTATTAAATGTACCACAAAATGGGTAGATTATCCAGTTTTATTGGCTGTTTTTATAAAATTATTTTATAATTTTTCAATAATTCATCTATCAATCAATAATTTACCCTTTTGGAGAACATATTTTTTATGATAATCCAATTTCACCTTTCTTTTATGGCGTTTTTTCATTCATGGGGACTCTTGCATTTTTATATTCTGTTTGTGCACACACCTCTGGAATCAAAAGTATACTTCTTTCCGGTAGATGTAACTACTGTGCGGTCCTTGTACATATATGCATATTTTTTGTGGAAATAGTACCATTTACCACTTATTTTCAGCCAGCCCTGTCTGGCCGTTCCATTTTTCTGGAAATAGTATTCACGCTTTCCTACCGTCTGCCAGCCATACTGTCTCCGGCCCGTCTCATTCACATAATAAATGCCATCTTCCAATTGCAGAAGCTTATTTTTCTGGAGTTTGTAATCTATGTAGTAATAATAATAGCCATTCTTCTGTTTCCATCCTGTAAACAGATCCGGAGTGACAGGTTTTTCAGAAGAAGGCTGCTTCGCCGGAAGCTGACGGCAATATCTGATAATTGCTTTGGCATCTGCCTCACCAATCTTCTTCAATTTAGCATTTGTGCTGAGAAAGTTAACCGCATCATAAGGACTGCTGACAAAAGCATGCTCCACGATCACGCCCGGAATATTCTGCTCCACACTCTGTGCTACGATTCCGTAATAATCACGGGCTTTTCCATTCGGATATTTACTTCCGTTCTCACTCATACGATATACCAGGCCTCTTCTGCTGAGTCCTAATTTATTCAGTTCTTCTAGAACATAATTGGCAAAAATCTTCTCTTTCGCAGCAAGCGCAGGTCTGTAAGTTCCTCTTGACAAAAGTACAGAAGCACCTCTTGCCGCACTGCTGTCAGCGTCATCAATGTGCTGACTTACCAGAAGATCTGCGCCATAATTCTTCGCTATTTTTACTCTTTCTGTCAGCCCTAACGTCTGATTTTTCTTCTTGGTAAGATGAACTTCTATGTTCGGAGAAGCACTGAGTGCCTGCATCGTATAATTCGCAATCTTCCAGTTGATCTCTTCTTCTCTGTAAGTCTTTCCATTGTGAATCGCGATTGCTCCACCTTCTGCACCTCCATGTCCCGGATCCAAAACAACTACATATTTCTCTGATTCACCATTTCTTTCCGCTGCCTGAGCTGTCACACCTGACAAAATCCCAGACACCCCTACTGCCAAAGCAAGCAGCAGGCAGCCTAACTTTTTCATTCTCATTTACTCCTCGCTTTCATTTATATATATACCATTATAGTGTTCAGAAAATTTCCTGTCAATAAATCCGCATTGACAAGAAAAATATTCCTGTGACCTTCGCTTACAAAAAACACCTGCTGCCCTCACTGGCAGATTCATATGGTCACACTCCAAGATATGGTATTGCTACAAAAAAATAAACAGGCCGCAAAAGCGGCCTGCCTGTTCTCATTTAAAAATCACATAAACCAATTCTGTTTCTCCGGTATTTTTATTTTCCATCAGCGCCAAAACTCTGTATCTGTTTCCTCCACGAATGGAAAATTTGGCTCCATTCTTTGATTTTGCACTTTTCATGAATGTTTTCTCTGCATAATCTACTTGTTTCACTTTCCAGCCTTTTGCTGCTTTGAAGGTAATGTTTATCTTTTTGCCTGCATATTTCACATAATTAAGATCTACTTCATTGCTCTTATTATATTTGCTGCCCGACACAGTGATATTTCCCACTTTTACCGAAGCTAACGGATTTGCATAATTTCTTACCGTAACTTCGATTTTCTTCGACACTTTTCCAGCTTTGATCGTCACTGTTGTCGTTCCTGATTTTTTTGCTTTAAAATAAACAACACAGCCCCGGGATTCTTTATATAAGATACCAGTTCCTATCTTAGGGTTCGCAACTGTAACTTTTACCTTATTTGTAGAAGACACATATGCCAGATATTCATCACTCTCCTGTTTATTCGGATAATGTACAATAGATACCTGATCACCTGCAGTTATACTTACCGGTTGTGCTGCAAAAGTCGGAACAACCATTAATAATGAAACAAATACTGTTACTAATGCTATCATTTTTTTGATTTTTTTATTCATACCATTCAGCCCCTCCATTCTTGGTTCATTTACTCCCAGAAGCCTTTTTAATCATTAGTACATTAATACCTCTTCCATTTAAGTTTTGAAAAAGATTTACCTGTTTTATTTTTGATTAATTTCTTTATGTATGCAGAATATTCTGCCTTCGTAGCTTTCTGACCATGTACATAATAAGTTATTTTAACTGGATTCTCATCATAAGAACGCTTTTCATAATCTTTTAACTCTCCCTTCATTTATATATACCATTGATCCCGTTTATTTATATTGCGCACTCCATTCCGTAAGTGCCTTTTGATTATCTCCATTCAAATCACATCTGCATTTCCTTGTTTGCCAGTCATAAGTAGCTTCTGTGTAATAAATGTAATTCCCTCTTACCTTGACACTGATTGCTCTCTGGGTAATATATTTACGTCCACTTCCGTCCTTCTCTACAAGATATACCGGTCCACCATGTGGAACTCCTACAGTAGTAACCAAAACTTTATCCTTCACTGCCTGTACCGTTGAACAACTTGTACCTACCTGATTCATCTGTTTTGATTTCAGATCATAAACCGTAAATCCGTTGAATCCATCACCATACTGCGTTTGTTCTCCCATGTAAAGGTATCTGCCATCACAGCCTATAATACTATGAGCTTTACCTACACTCTGATAATTAACAATTCCCTTTACACTTTTATTTCTAATAGTCAGGCAAACTATTTTACGATTTTCATAACTCGCTCCAAAAGCTCCGCCTCTTGTAAATGTGCCTTTTTCATAATACAGATATTTTCCATTAGTCACAACAGTACCACTGATGCAATTTGAAACAAGGACACGATTCCTTCCGTTTTTCTGAGCACATATGCTGTATCTTTTGGTCTTATCGTTATATTTCATAAGATATGTAGTGCTTCCTACTTTATTTGCCTTATAAAACGTAACTTTTTTGTAAGAACTAAGTCCCTCTGCCGCCTGCACATTCTGTATGAATCCTGCTGTTGTAAATAACATGCTGAATACAAGCATCAATGACATACATAGAGCAAACAGTTTGCTTCTATTGCATTTTTTGTTCATACTATTCATTTTTTCTCCTCCATTCTTACTTCATAGGTCGAGTAGACGCACCCCTTACAGTCGTGCGCTCCTCACAGAATCCGGACTTGCGGCTTTCCCGCATCCGGCTCTTCATATGGCTGATCTTTTGCCAAATCTCTGTGTATTCAACACTTTTCTCCTCAAAAATTGTTTTCTTGCTTTTCCAATCTCTGAGTATTGCGCAAGTTACTTTCCTGATTATTGCCATATGTGGCTCTCTTCCCTCCTGTAGCATTACCCACATTCATCAGTACTATGAAGCCAACCGACTGCCTATACTTCCTTTGCTTCTCTTCTTTTGGTTGAGTAAGCATACTCCATTTCTTTTCTCTAAAATAGAGAAAGTATAGGCTCTCTCCAATTGACGTACAATCCTTGTACCGTTTCCTTTCCGACACCGCAGAGCTGTGTGAAATCTCACCGTATCGATAAACCCACATATTGCCTTCCCCTCAGACCACAGAGTCGGCACTCTGGAAATACTTGGGATTTCGGTGCTCAATAGCTATCCCTACTACCTTGCTGTCTACGCTTAGTACGTTACATTACTGCAACGCACCCAAGACTCGCTTCAAATGCTGTGGTTAACAGCTTATTTGATGGGGTTTCCACCCACCGGACTATATACCCTTTGCTGCACGCATGGTCAGACCTCTACATTTTCTCAGCAGAAAAAGAATCCTGTATTTTTCAGTAAGAATATTGATCTGAATCAAAAAACAGATTACTGAAATGAAAATACTAACCATTAGTTAATAGAAATTTCCTCTTTCCTATTATATGGTAACTATAGAATAAACTTGGGCAAAGCATTACGTGTACCAAAAGTCATAACATTTGCCTGAAACTATTATTATCATATGAGGAGGAGATTTTATGAGTATGAAGGACCGCTTTATAAAAAAACGCAGAAGCTATCTGATATTTTTCTTTCTGACAGCATTTGCCGTACTTTCATTTTTTCCAAGGCTGACACTGGCTGCTTCCAAGCCAACTGCCAAACAGCTTAAAGTAAGCTGCAGAGGATTCCAATATGACAACGATACCGCAAAGTTATATCTGAAGCTGAATCTGAAAAATACTTCCAGTTACACAATTACAAAAGTAAGGATGGAATATGAACTCCCAATCATGGAGGATGGAACCATAACCCAGACCTTCAGTGTAACAATCAATCCCGGAAAAACAGTAAACAAGACTGTTTATATTGGAAAAATGACTCAGCAGCCATATAAATCACCTAAGGTAAAATGCTTATCGTTCTGGTACCGGTCAGCTACCCCTAAGCTAAGCCAGCTCAAGGTCAGCTACAAGGGATATGATTATAATCCCAACACCGGAGAGCTGTATATAACTGCCCGTATGCAAAACACTTCAAGTTATACCATTACAAAGGTAACAATGTATTTTGAGATACCACTGGATGAAACTGCAACGCCCACCAAAACCTACAATGTAAACATTCCAGCCGGAAAGACCAAAAATTACAGATTCAAAATCGGAAGGATGGCGGATGCCCCAGATGGAAAAACGAAAGTGCAATGTAAGAAATTCTGGTATAAGAAGTAGCATCCCACTGCTGCAGTAAGATACGGTCACTTTATTTATGCACAAAATAAGTATTCCGCTCACTTGCTTCTCGCCAAAGTCATCTATATGATAAGCCCACATGCACATTCTCCTGACAGATCCGCACCATTTTAAATGGGCTGAAAAACAAATCAAGCATCAGCATATCCGGAGATCTTTCTCCTGGATATATCTGATGCTTTTTTTCTTTTCGGAATTTCGGGCTTACTTCCATTTCTATGTACTTCATAGGGTCAGACCTCGACATTCTCAACCTGTAGTTAACTCACAGCAAATCTTTGTCGATAATCTGATAATTTGCCCTATGGATGTACAATGCTTTTCCATCGACCATCAGCTTGGTCATTTTCGGTAAGTCATCTGGAATCTCCCAATACACATTGTCGCCGGAAAACGCCGCAATCGGCTGTCCCATCTGGGACTTAATCACAACAATCCGCGATTTCCCAAAATCATTCTTGTACTTATTCAGCACCCTTGCAATGGCTACGTTTCCGGTAACTCTGCTTCCGCTGCTATTAATTTCATCCAAAGAAAAATCTACTTCCGGTTCCAGGCCTTTCTGTACAAAAACGCAGGTATCTCCGCAACTTTCGATTTCTTTTCCATCAATTGTGATTGTAATGACGGAGGACAAGTCATACCCCGTTACTGTCCTTCCGTCGCTGTCATAGCTGGTAGTCTCTATTTTATTCCCGGTAATACTGATTTTCTTTCCGGACGTCTTCAACGTCTGGTTTCCATAGTTGTCATAGGTATACACCGTATAGTTGTTTCCGATCAGTGATCCATGAATATCATTCACAATGGATCCCAGCTTCCCGCATCCTGTCAGTAATACCAGTAAAAATACTGGCAGCAGGACCAGCATCCTTCTCTTCTGTTTTCTCAAACTTTTTCCTCCGTTTCCGTTTTGGCGTAATTATATTCTACCATGGCCATCAACAGAGGTACAACCATCAAGAAGGAAAGAGCCGCACTTTTTAACAAAATGACTGAAAACAGCAGTCCCACAATAGCCATAACCAGTTTCAGCATCGCATCGGTTCGCAGTTTTTCTTTCCTGATCAATATACAGGATATGACGATATGTACCAGGAGAACAACGCAGGCAAACACAATTGCGAACATCAGCAGGAAAAAGATGACACCGCCAAAACTGCTTCCAAGCAGCGTAAAAAATGCTCCCGGCACCATGGCATAACCGCTGATATAATCATCCAAATTTTTTGCCCTTGCTGACAGATCTATTCCAAGCATGCCGATTTTAGAAAAATCATGGCATAGGAGAGCGGTTTTTACACCTATCACAACTAGAAAAAGCAGGTATATTCCTATAACCGCTGTAGATATTTTAGCCAGTTTTTTGCTCTTCTTCATAAATTTTCTCCTCGCGGTAATTTCTGATTGTATTGTATCATAATTCTGAATAATATGGAAAAAGAACACCGGGAAGATGTTCTTTTTCATTTTGAGGTTTTAGGCCCCTACAAATATACACGGTTCTCAAACCGGCTTCAAGTGTCAATCCAGTACTTCGCAGAGTCAGACCCTGGCATTTCAGGGCATTCTCAATCCGTATGATTCACTTGAGTTGCACTTTATTATGGAAGTTCACAAAAGTAAAAAATCAGTATATTCTTACAGCGATTTTTTATTTATATACCCTTATTTCTTTTCCTCCACAAAGAAGGAGACATTCCATATTTTCTTATAAATACATTACAAAAATATCCTGCATCTCTGTATCCAGTCATCCGTGCAATATCTGAAATAGACAGGCGTGCATCTGCCAGAAATTTTTCTGCCTGACGCATCCGAACATCAGTTATATATTCCACAAAGTTCATATTCATTTCTCTTCGAAATAAACTCGAGAGATAATTAGGGCTTAAATAAACATATTCAGCTACTTCTTCCAACGTCAGTTTTTCGGAAAAATGTTCATCTATATATTTTTTTGCGGATTGAATAATTCCGGAAACTTCCTTTTCCTCGTTCTTTTTATTATCATTTATTTTTTCTATCTCTTTGTTTTCTATTTTTTCCTCTTCATATGCAATACGGTACAATGCTTTATTTAGTTCATCCTCATCAATGGGTTTTTCCAGAAAATCTTTTACCCCCAGGCGCATGGCTTCTCTGGCATATGAAAAATTTGCATATGCACTGATAATTAAAAACCGAATGTTCAATCCTGTTGCCTGTATCTTTGTAATAGTCTTCAGTCCATCCATTCCCGGCATCATAATATCTGTAATAACAAGATCTGGTTTTTTCTTCAGAATTAACTGATATAATTCTACCCCGTCCAGAGCGCATCCACAGTATCTTAATCCCAATCCTTCCCAGTCGATTAGCTTTCGAAGCATTTTCAAAGCTATCAATTCATCATCAGCAAGCACTACCTTCATTCTGATTCCACTTCCTTCTTACACATTTTATCAAACTGGTCTTTTAAAGGTATGATAAATGTAACAATTGTATATTCCATCGGTACACTTTCTATAGCAAAATCTGCCTTTCCATTACAAAACATCTGTAATCTTTCAAATGTATTTTTTATTCCAATCCCTTCTTCTCCACATTTTTTGTGTTGTCTCATTTTCTGATTTATGTTATTTATCGTTTCCTCTGAAATTCCTTCACCGTCATCTGAAACACTTAAAAATAAATATTCATTTTCTACTCTGGCAGATACTAATATATGAACCCTTTTCAAAATCGCTGACATTCCATGCACAATTGAATTTTCACATAAAGGTTGCAAAATCATAGCCGGAACTTCCAGTTTTCCACATTCATCCTGCATAGATATTTCCCATTCAACTTTTTCTCCAAACCGTTCTTTTTGAATTTCCAGGTATAACTGAACATTTTTTATCTCATTTTCTAATTTTACAATCTTATCCAGACTATCCAGCGAATATCGAAAATAACTGGCTGTTTTAATTGTAAACTTTCTTGTTCTGTATGCTTCTTCCTCCACTGCAAGTCCGGCAATAATGTTCAAAATATTAAACATAAAATGTGGATTTACTCTCGATTGCAAAAGGCTTAACCTTGTACGTTCCAGTTTTATTTCCATCTCTCCCTGCTCTTTTAGCTGACGCATCTGCTTTTGATTTTTATCTACCATTTCACAAAATGCATTATTAAGAATTCCCAGTTCATCCGCAGGATAATTGATATATTGCATTTTTATCTGTTTATTTCCTGCAATGATTTCTTTTACCTGAGATGTCAGTGTAATTACCGGATGCATCACATAATTGGCTAAATTTTTTCCCTGAAGTATAAACAAACCTGCAAGAATTAAATCCACCAGAAAGATTCCCAGGCTTGCATTTAAACGAACTGTAAATTGTTTTTCTTTATGTTTTTTAATATATTTTTCCATTTCATCGGAAAATCCATTATAGAGTTCCATTAAAATATTTATTTTATCTTGTGCCTTATAAATGCATTCAGCCGTCAGTTCTTTGTTTGTATTCTCTTTTCCTTTCCGTATTTCTTCACATAAATTCCATGTTAAAACATATAAATCTCTACTTCTTGGTTTTTTAATTTCCCTGTCAATACTCTCCGCCTGTAAAACCAAATGTTCAGAAATTGTCTCTCCATTTTTCCAGAATTCCTCCGTAGGAGTCTGCTCCAATACATACAAAACCCCATCCAGTTCATTCAACTGTTTCCAATAAGTAGAAAAATCTTCCTGTGTATTCAGTGTTTTATCCGCATAAAATGCAAAAAACTGAAGTAATCCCTGCCCTACTATAAAAGTTAAAATTAATCCCAATGCAAAACTCGCATAAGAATTCCAAAATCGTTTACGAATCGAATAATACTTTTGTCTCTTTTTTTTCATATTACCCTCAATCCACTGTAATAATATTACATTCAAACATATCCTGTCTATCTTTTACACTATCTGGATTCTGATATAATTCTCTTAAAATTTTTATACAGCCTTTCGCACACTCATCTACATTTTGAACCAACACTGCGTCGATTCCACCTTCTTCTATTTCTTTTTCTACCTGTGTAGTCATGTCAAAACAGATAATATAAATTTCTTCTTTTTTTCCCATATCTTTAACAGCTCTTGCAGCTGCAATCCCTGACGCAGAATCCAAGCAAAAGAGCACATTTATTTCAGGATGTGTTTGTATCATATCTTTGATAGACTCAACTGCTTTTTCACTATTTAGAGAACACTGAAGCTCTGTATCTATTTTCATGTTTTCTCCGAAATCACTATATAACATTTCTATCCTTTTCCCAAAACCTTCTCTTCTTTCTTCTCTGCTTTTATTAAGATTCTCCTGGTTAACTGATGAAGACAAGATTCCTATTGCACAGTCTTCAAAGCGTTTTTCCAGCAAATCTGCTCCCTGCTGACCTGCTTTTTGATTATCTGTCCCTACATAGGCACAACGTCCACTTTCTTTCATATCCCCATCCACCAGAATCAATTTAATTTGATTTTCTTCCAATTTTTGAAAATCAGTTTCTCTTTCTATCGCTGACCCGCTTAAAATCAATACATCTGCATCTAATTCTATCGCAATGTCTGCTTTTGTTTCAAAGGAGCTATATGATTCTTCTCCAAGTTCATAAACACTAAGCCATATATCATCGTCTCCATCCAACTCTGTCTCCATTTTCTGGGCAGCCTGAGCAATCATACTATTTACCCCTTTTACATTTGAATAAAAAATAAGGCATCGTAGAGGTTTAGAATTCTTTGCAGAAACAGGAATTAAAATTAACATTCCCATTATAATTATAATGATTGCCAAAAACACTTTCCATATAGTTTTTACCCTTTTCATTATCTGCCTCCATTTTTTTGTATATAAAAAAGTTGCGTTCCCCAAAATTACTTTTTGAGAAAACGCAGACTTTTTACTTATTTTTTATTTACTCTGATCAAACAACCATTCCAAAATTGCCGTATTATTATATGCATGAAGATAATTCAAATGACAATCTGGTTCTATTGTATTTACCTGATAATGAGTATACAGAAGATTTGTTCCCATTTGCTCTGCAAGTTCAATCTGTTCCTCTGCAAGCTGCTCTGCTTCATATCCTGTCAGGTATCCATTCCATGCCTCATCTCCCACATTTGCCGCAGCCTCTCTTCCAATAGAAGACGCCGTATCAACAAAAGCTTCACTTGCGTCAAGTCTTCTTGGAATCTCATCTGCCGCTGTAATAAGCCAGGTAGGAATATCTTTTATTGCTTCATGTTCTTCTTGTGTATATTCAAACATTGCGGCAGAGGCAAGCAATGTTCCTGCAATCTGATCTGGCATAGCAATATCTGTTGCTACCGCACTTTTCGTTCCGGCTGATGTTCCCATTGTATATATCCGTTTCTGATCTACATTATATTCTCCCATCACCTGCTGAATCAGTTGCACTGCTGCTGTCATAAAAGGTTCCTCGCCGCCATGTTTAATTGGATTTTGCGGTACCAGAACAAAACATGGATGTTCCGACTGCCATTCATCTGTGGCAAAGTTCTGTGCAGAACGGCTGTCTAAAATTGGCATAATATTATTATCTCCGCCTTCTCCACCACCATGATAATAAATAACCATAGGAAGGGAAGCCAAATCTGCTCCACCGTTCTCATAACCGTCCGGAACAAACAGGCGATACATAATAGAATAATCTTCTCCATCTACCTGCATTGTATATTGGTCAGCCTGAAACTCATCAGCTATCAGATTATACTGTTCTGAAGATTCCATTCCAAAACCAGCAATAGTTACATTACCTTCTTCATCCAGTTTTCCCTCTTCATTTACCTTAATGTCAGATAACTGACTGATATATAAAGTCGGTGGTGTATAATAATCCATTCCACCGTAATTCGTATGTGTTTTATACATGGCAGTTTCTGTATTAATTGGTTCTTCTATAAGAACAAAAACATATTTTCCTGATGTTCCGCAGTCTCCCCATTCTCCTGTATTATTTACATAGGTTCCAACTACATTATATCCTTTTACAAGATATGAAGTATAATCCACTGCCGAAGCATCTACTTCACCGGAATATTCAATTCGAACTGCTTTAATGTAGTTTCCCTGATTTGTTCTGGTTTCTGAAAAATTCAATGCACCGACTGCTTCAATTGTAATATTTTCTGTTTCCTGCGTCTCTGTCTGCGTTCCATTATCCGCTGCCATAATTCCCACTGCCGGACTACATGCAGCCATTGCAAGCACCGATACCCCAAGAAGTACTTTATACAATTTGTTTTTCATTTCTCTTCTCCTTTTCATCATACTTTTTCAATTGAAATCTGCCGGCATTTTTCATTTCAGATTGTTTTACGCTGTCATTTTCTTGACTGATTAAAAGTATACTTGATGAAAAGTTTTTTAACAAGGCTTTCAAACAAGGAGAGGAAGATATTATAAAAAATAAGAAAATATTACAGATCTGCGAAAACTTTTCAGCTCTCTTTCTGCGTTTCCTGGTTATCCTTATCTGTGACATGCTCCCACCACTTAAATCTTACGATTTTGAAGTGGGGGCTTCCTGCTC
>OGFC01000020.1_pt1 | contig 169240 bp, 189 predicted proteins | sample 1570841 | NCBI WGS metagenome assembly OGFC01 (sample SAMEA2582137, study PRJEB24529) | metagenome | biome: Human gut stool | place: China | collected 2011 | reverse complement strand
GCCTTTGCCGTTTTGGCCTGCATCTTCATTCAAATGATCCGTTCTGTTAAATAATCGCTTTCTCCAGACGTTTACACACTCTCTCAAAAGGGCCGTCATGATTCATCTCCCAATGACGGCTCTTTTATTTATGAATTGTCCGGTTGATTTATACGGACAAAAATATTAAAATGTAATCGTTATCTAAGATCAATCCATAACAAATTATTCAGTCAGGAGGAGCCTGCCTTATGGATCAAGAACAAATTAAATCAAAGATCGAAAATGCCCAAACGGCACTAGGAATTGAATTAGGATCGACTCGTATCAAAGCGGTCTTGGTTACGAATGATTTCCAGACGATTGCCAGTGGCGATTACGTATGGGAAAACGAATTGGATCATCATATCTGGACCTATCCAATAGAAAAGGTCTGGGAAGGTATTCAGACCAGCTATGCCAAGATGGCTGCTGAAATCAGCGAAAAATATGATCTAAAGCTGACCAGAATCGGCGCGATCGGCATCAGTGCCATGATGCACGGTTATATGCCATTTAATAAGGAAAATCAACTGTTGGTCCCGTTTAGAACCTGGCGCAACAACATCACCGGTCAAGCAGCCGCCAAGCTGACTGAACTGTTTGATTTCAATATTCCAGAACGCTGGAGCATCGCACATCTTTATCAAGCCATTTTAAATCATGAAGAACATGTTAAAGACATTGATTTTATCACGACTTTGGATGGCTATGTAACCTGGCAGCTGACGGGAGAAAAAACGACGGGAATTGGCGACGCCTCGGGAATGTTCCCAATTGACGAAGCCACGCATGACTACGATGCCGTGATGCTGGAAAAGTTTGCCAACCTGCCGGAAGTTAAGCAATATGACTGGGACATCAAGGACATCCTGCCTAAGGTCTTGGTAGCAGGCAAAACGGCTGGTCAGCTAACGGCAGCTGGGGCTAAAAAACTGGACCCAAGCGGCTTGCTGCAGCCAGGCTCGCTTTTGGCGCCAAGCGAAGGTGATGCTGGGACTGGCATGGTTGCCACGAATGCCGTTCGCAAGCGTACTGGTAATATTTCGGCTGGGACTTCCGCCTTTTCGATGGTTGTCCTGGATCAAAAACTCAGCCAGGTTCACCGTGATATCGATCTGGTCACCACGCCGGATGGGGCTCCGGTTGCCATGGTTCATACCAATAACTGCTCGTCTGATATCAACGCCTGGGCGGCAGTCTTCAATCAATTCGCGCGGCTGCTTGGCGTTACGCTGTCACCAAACGAATTGTATGAAAAACTGTTTGATGCCTCGCTGCGCGGTGAACAGGATGGTGGTGGCCTGGTCAACTTCAGCTATCTGTCTGGTGAAAATATTACGCGGGTCGATGAAGGTCGGCCGATGCTGGTTCGCAAGCCAGACAGTCGGTTTAACCTGGCCAACTTGTTTAAGGTACAACTCTATTCTGCTTTTGCGCCATTAAAAATCGGCATGGACATTCTGCTGCGTGAAGAACATATTCGTACCGATGTTTTGATTGCACAAGGTGGTTTGTTCAAGACACCAGTCGTAGCTCAGCAAGTCTTAGCTGATGCTTTGAACACGCCGATCAGCGTCATGAGCAATGCTGGTGAAGGCGGACCATGGGGCATGGCAGTGTTGGCCTTATATGCTGCTGACAATCATGGTAAAGACCTGGCTGATTTTCTTGATGACGAGGTCTTTTATAACCAGGAAATCGCTACGCTGTCGCCAGAACCGGAAAGCGTTAAGGGCTACGAAAAGTTTATCGATAACTATAAGCAGGCAATGCCGGCTGAAAAGGCAGCTGGCGAGTCAATGAAGCTGGATTAATCAGGAGGAATACAACATGCTTGAAGAATTAAAACAAGAAGTCTATGAAGCCAACATGCAGCTGCCTAAGCTGGGACTGGTTTCGTTTACGTGGGGCAACGTTTCAGGGATCGATCGTGAAAAGGGCCTGTACGTCATCAAGCCATCCGGAGTGCCATATGATGAGCTGAAGCCAGAAGACATGGTCGTTGTCAACTTGAAAGGCGAAGTCGTAGAAGGGGACATGAACCCATCTTCTGACACGCCGACGCACACTTATCTGTACAATCATTTTCCAAAGATTGGTGGAATCGTCCACACCCATTCACCATGGGCTGTTTCGTTTGCGGCAGCTAATATGGATGTTCCAGCCTTAAACACGACGCATGCCGATACTTTCTATACCGATGTGCCAGCCGCCGATGCTCTGACCAAAGAAGAAATCGAAGAAGACTACGAAGGCAACACGGGCAAGACGATCGTGCGGACGTTTAAAGAACGCGGCTTGGACTATGAAGCAACGCCGGCCGCATTGGTTTCCCAGCACGGGCCATTTACCTGGGGACCAACGCCAGACAAGGCCGTCTACAATGCCAAGGTGCTGGAAGTCGTAGCTGAAGAAGACTATCATGCCATGCAATTGACGCGTCAAAATCTGGAACTGCCGCAGTATTTATTGGACAAGCATTATTACCGCAAGCACGGCGCCAATGCCTACTACGGTCAAAACAACGCGCATTCTAAGGACCATGCCAAGCGTGAAAACTAATAGCGCATATTGAATGAATTCTCGCCAAGATTACGCCGTGAACGTGAATTGGCGGGATTTTTATTGTTTAAAAATAATATAAAATTACTAAAACTATCGTAAAATAAGAATTAATCATCATTACAATGAAAGACATAAGAGGCTGGTTCAATGGCAGAGATTAAATATGAAATTATCAGAAAAGCAATTCAAAAAGAGATCGAGTCCGGCAAGTATCAAGTCGGCGACAAACTGCCCACGGAATCAAACCTGATGGAAACGTTTGGCGTCAGCCGCTATACGGTCAGACGGGCAATCAGCGAGCTGCAGAACGCGCATTACGTCTACCGAATCCAAGGTGGCGGCATGTATGTTGATGATTGGCAGGACAGCCAACAGCCGCCTAAAGCCAACAATAAAATGATCGGGTTGGTGACGACGCATATGGTTGACTATATCTTTCCCAACATCATCAGCGGGATTGACCGAATCATTTCCGCGCATGGGTATTCTTTGATTGTCGGCAATACGCACAACCAAAGAGAAAATGAACGGCGCAGTCTGGAGCGACTTTTGGATACGCAGATTGCTGGACTGATCGTGGAACCGACGCAAAGTGCACTGGCCAATACCAATATGGATCTTTATCAAAAAATCGCCCAGAGTCATTTGCCAATGGTCTTTATCAATGCCCACTACCCGCAGCTGCAGGCGCCTTATTTGGAAATCAAGGATAAAAAAGCTGAATACGAGATGACTAAGTATTTGATCAAACAAGGCCACAAGCGAATTTTGGGTATTTTTCAGGTTGATGATCTGCAGGGAACGCGGCGGATGGAAGGTTTTATCAATGCCTATATGGAATATCCTGACATCTCGTATTTGAGTGAGACCGTCATGTATCAGTCGGGTCAGGATATGAATCGGATTTTTCAGCGCGTGACGCAAATTATGGAACGGCCTGATCATCCAACGGCAATCGTCTGCTATAACGATGCCTTGGCAATTCAAGTAATGGACGTGGTGCGCTCAGCTAGCCTAAAGATTCCTGAAGACGTCAGCATTGTTGGTTTTGACGATTATGTTTTGGGACGCTACTTCTCACCGCGCTTGACGACAATCGAGCACCCTAAAGAAAAAATGGGACTGGATGCCGGCCGGATGATCATGAGTCTGATCGATGGTGAAGAGGTTAAGCCGATTGAATATGATGCCAAACTGATTTTTAATGATTCAGTACGTAAATTAAACTAATAATGGCTGAATTGATTGCGGCTGTCTGCAAAATACTGCAGACAGCTTTTTGTTCGGCATTTATTATTTATCTATAAAAATATTGCGTATAAAAAATGATATCTGTATTGACTTATACGGACAAAAACATATAATAGTAATCGTAAGCGTTTTCCGGGAAACGGTTTCAAAAAGCTGATAGTCGTAATGGGACAACAACCATTATTGGGAGATGGATTTATTATGAAGAAAGTATCAAACGGCTTCATCTATACGTTTGGGGCGTTGGGTGGACTGTTGTTTGGGTATGACATTGCCTCGGTTTCTGGGGCGATCCTATTCATTCAAAAGCAGCTGCATCTTAACTCTTGGCAGCAGGGCTGGGTCGTCAGTTCAGTTTTGATCGGTGCGACGCTGGGGGCTTTAGGTACGTCTAAGTTTTTGGACAAGTATGGCCGGCGCAAACTGCTGATCTGGGCTTCGATTATCTTTGCGATTGGGGCTTTAGGATCTGGTTTTGCACCAGAGTATTGGACTTTACTGGTGACGCGGATCATCTTAGGGATCGGGGTTGGGGTCACCTCAGCCTTGATTCCAGCTTATCTGCACGAATTGGCGCCTAAAAAGATTCATGGTGCCGTAGCGACGATGTTCCAGCTGATGGTCATGATTGGGATTCTGTTGGCCTACATTTTGAACTACACGTTTGAAGGCATGTACACTGGCTGGCGCTGGATGCTTGGCTTTGCTGCCTTACCTGCATTTATTCTGTTTGTTGGTTCATTCTTCCTGCCAGAATCACCTCGTTTCTTAGTTAAGATCGGCAAAGAAGATGAAGCGCGGGCCGTCTTGATGAACACCAACAAAGGCGACCAGGCTGCCGTTGACAACTCATTAAAAGAAATTCATGAACAGGCCAAGCAAAAAGCTGGTGGCTGGAAGGAACTGTTCAGTCCGCTGGTTCGTCCCGCTCTGATTACTGGTCTGGGCGCGGCAATCTTTCAACAGATTATTGGTTCCAACTCAGTCGTCTTTTATGCACCAACTATCTTTACCAAAGTTGGCTGGGGTGTTGCGGCTGCTCTGCTTGCCCACATTGGTATCGGGACGATCAACGTTATCGTAACGGTTGTCGCTATGCTGATGATGGACCACGTTGACCGTAAGAAGATGCTGTGTGTCGGTGCTACCGGCATGGGACTGTCACTGTTTATCATGGCAGGAATCCTGCACTTCAATGCTGGCGGCAAGGCGGCTGCTTATGTCAGTGCCATCTGCTTGACCGTTTATGTTGCCTTTTACGCATGTACTTGGGCTCCAATCACCTGGGTTCTGATCGGTGAAGTCTTCCCATTGAACATTCGTGGGTTGGGGACTTCCTTGGCATCAGCTACCAACTGGATTGCCGACATGCTGGTCTCGCTGACCTTCCCATCCATGCTTAGTGCCATGGGCTTGTCAAATACCTTTATTACTTATGGGATCATCTGTTTCATCTGTGTCTGGTTCACGCACAAGTACTTTATTGAAACGCGTGGCAAGTCGCTGGAAGAAATCGAAGCAGGCTTGCGGGAACATCTGGCTAAATCTGAAGCTAAGAAGGCCCACTAGCGGTACTCGATAATTCATCAGATGAATTTTGTTAAAAGTAATTGAATTATACGGACAAATAAGTTATTCTTATCACACAAGCTGCTTAAACCGTTTTCAGCAGCTTAGCAGACTAAAACTTCTTGTAAAAGGAGATTCAAACTTATGTTAAAGATTGCAGATTATGAATTTTGGTTCGTTGCCGGCTCACAATTCCTGTACGGTGAAGAACAATTAAAATCCGTTGCTAAGGATGCCCAAGACATTGTCGATAAATTGAATGCTTCGGGCAACCTGCCTTACCCAATCGTCTTTAAGGGCGTCATGACCACGGCAGAAGGCATTACGCAATTTATGAAGGATGCCAACTACAATGACAAGGTTGCCGGGGTAGTTACCTGGATGCACACTTTCTCGCCAGCCAAAAACTGGATTCGCGGTACGCGCCTGCTGCAAAAGCCGCTGCTGCACCTGGCTACGCAATATCTGAACAATATTCCATATGATACGATCGACTTTGACTACATGAACCTGAATCAATCGGCTCATGGTGATCGTGAATATGCCTACATCAACGCGCGCCTTAACAAGGGCAACAAGATCGTTTACGGCTACTGGGGCGATGAAGACGTTCAACAAGAGATCGCTGATTGGCAAATGGTTGCCGTTGCCTACAATGAAAGCTTTAAGCTTAAGATCGTTCGTTTTGGCGATACGATGCGTAATGTTGCCGTTACGGAAGGCGACAAGGTTGAAGCCGAGATTCGTCTGGGCTGGACCGTTGACTACTGGCCGGTTGGCGACTTGGTTGAATACGTTGATGCCGTTGATGAAAAAGACATTGATGCTGAATACCAGAAACTTGAAGAACAATATGAAATGGTAGAAGGCGACAACGATCATGAAAAGTACGTTGAATCGGTTCGCTACCAGCTGCGTGAATATCTTGCCATCAAGAAGTTCATGGATGACAAGGGCTACACGGCCTTTACCACCAACTTTGAAGATCTGCACGGCTTAAAGCAATTGCCAGGTCTGGCTTCGCAAATGCTGATGCGGGATGGCTATGGCTTCGGGGCAGAAGGTGACTGGAAGACGGCCGGAATGGATCGGTTGCTGAAGATTCTGTCCAACAATGAAAAGACGGCCTTTATGGAAGACTACACGCTGGATCTGCGTCATGGCCACGAAGCTATCCTTGGCTCGCACATGTTGGAAGTTGATCCAACCATTGCCTCTGATAAACCGCGCGTTGAGGTGCACCCACTGGACATTGGCGGCAAGGATGATCCGGCGCGGCTGGTATTTACCGGTTCAGAAGGCAAGGCCATTGACGTTACGCTCTCCGACTTCCGTGATGGCTACAAGATCATCGGTTACAGCGTTGACTGCCACAAACCAGAAAAGGAAACGCCACATCTGCCAGTTGCCAAGCAATTATGGACGCCAACGACTGGTCTGCGTGATGGGGCTGAATTCTGGATGCATGCCGGTGGTGGTCACCACACGATCTTGAGCTTTACCATTAAGCCACAGCAGATCAAGGACCTGTTCAAGATGCTTGAATGCAATGTTGAATATGCCGAATAATTCTTATAACTCTTTGCTTATCCTCTGCTTTGAATAATCCTAGCCACTCAAAATCAAAATCTTAATTACTGTGTATCTAAAACTAAAGAGCCGCTCAGCTTATCTGCTGGGCGGCTTTTTAGACGTTGTTTGATCAGTCGGCTGAATAGACCTTCACCTCAATGTCTTGATTATAGTTTCCAAAACCCTTGCCAAAAATCGTACAGCCGCCTTTATGCGTTGCAAAGTTTTGGATTTCAAAGCGCAGAGTGAAACGATCATTTTGATAAGGGAGATCACTTAGCGAAACCTTGGACCATGGCTCACCGTCAAGATAGGAGCCATGATCGGTAATACGAAAGACTTTTTGCAAGCCATACTGATTGACATTGCTTGGAACCCAGGCTGGCGTGTATTTGCCATGGACGTCTGAAAAGTCGCCTGGGCTGGTCCAGTAGCCTAATGGAACGCTATTAAGCGAAACAGTGATGTCAGAAGGCCAGTTATTGTTGGAAAACGGAAATTCTGAGCCCAGTTCGGCTGTAATGTCAATCATTCGCAGCTGATCATGACTGTTCAGATGGTTAGGAAACTGGTATTCAACAAAACCATTGTTCCACCAGATCATGCCGGCAAAGATGCGCTGCGGATCCATGAAATATGATGGATGATCAACGCGGCCAATATAGCCGTCTCTTCCTGCCAAACCGCATGAGGGAGCAACTGAGAAATTGGTATAGTGACCAACGGGAATCTTAACCGTATAGGCATTATAAGAAGGGTAGATGATATTGGGAAACTTAATATTGATCTGGTCAACCTGCAGCTTGGCGATCTTAAAGTGTCCTTGATGCGAGAATGAGACGATTCCGGTTGCAGCTAGCTGATTAAGGTGTTTAGCAGTAATCGTTTCACTGACGCCCAGCCGAGCAGCCAGCGCGGAAATGCTTTGGGCCTTTCTCGCCAGCAGTTGAATAATCTGAAGTCTAATAGGGTTTGCCAATGCTTTATAGACTGGTAGCCAGTCGTTTGAAATGGATGTTTCCATACAAAAAACTCCTTAGATGATTAATCCTTAAAAACAATCAATGAAAAGGTTGTGCAAACGCTGCATATTGCCTGCGATATTGATTATAGCCAATTAAAATATTGTTTATCAATAATTTATGCGGATAAATATTAAAAATATTATATGAAGTTTTATGGAAATCGGTTACATTATAGAAGGTTAACCGGACAAATGTTTTAGGAGGAATTATCAATGAGTAAATTGGCCTATACGGCACCACTAATCATTCAGCGTGCGGATCCATATATCTATAAGCACACTGATGGTTACTACTACTTTACGGCTTCTGTACCGTCATATGATCGGATTGAGATTCGGCGGGCAAGAACTTTGGAAGGACTTGCGCATGCTGCACCAAGGACGGTTTGGCGCAAGCATCCAGATGGCAGCGGTCCAATGAGTCAGCTGATCTGGGCGCCAGAGATTCATTTTATTGATGGCAAATGGTACATCTACTTCGCGGCTTCACATACCAAAGAATTTGATAATAATGGCATGTTCCAGCATCGTATGTTTTGCATCGAATGCGATCAGGAAAATCCGGTCTGTGCCGAAGAAAAATGGATTGAAAAAGGGCAGATCAAGACGGATAAGGACACCTTCTCTTTAGATGCTACCGAATTTGATTGGCAAGGTAACCACTACTATGTCTGGGCACAAAAAGATCCAGCCATTCGCGGCAATTCTAATCTCTACATCGCCAAAATGAAAAATCCCTGGACGCTGGCTACTAAACCGGTCATGATTTCAAAACCAGAATATGATTGGGAGATCCGCGGCTTTTGGGTTAACGAGGGACCAGCCGTTATTCACCGCAACGGCCGCTTCTTTATGACCTATTCTGCCAGTGCGACTGATGAAAACTATGCAATGGGGATGCTGACTTGCTCTGATGAGGCTGATCTTTTAAATGCAGACAACTGGAGCAAGTCTAAAGAACCAGTCTTTCAAAGTGACCTGACGACACACCAGTATGGACCGGGACACAATTCATTTACGGTTGCCGAAGACGGTAAAACTGATCTGATGGTATATCACTGCCGCGACTATACCGAAATCAAGGGCGACCCTCTGTATGATCCAAATCGCCATACGTTGGTCAAGCCTTTTGATTGGAATGACGATGGTACGCCAAACTTTGGCAAACCAGTTCCATATAACTACGATTAGATTGAGGTGGAATTATCATGAATAATGAACAAACAACGCCTAAAAAGCATGCAACCAAGGATTTTTGGGGCTTTCCAATTACGCACTTTACCTACTTCTTTACTTGGGCAATCGTTTTTGGCTATTTGACGCTTTGGCTTGAACAAGAAGCCCATTTCAATGGTGTTCAAGCTGGGTTCGTCTTTTCGATGATGTCAGGGGTTTCTTTAATCTTCCAACCAATCTTTGGGGTTATCTCCGACCGTTTGGTAATGAAAAAGAACCTGGTAATCACGATTGCAATCGGGATGATTTTAGTCGGTCCATATTTCCAATGGGTCTTTCATCCATTATTAAAGGTGAATACGGCACTGGTTGGTTTTGTAACCGGGATCTATCTTAGCTTTATCTTAAATGGTGGGGTTTCGGTAATTGAGCAATACGTTCAGCGGGCCAGTCTGACTAATAAATTTGAATATGGTCACTCCAGAATGGGTGGCTCGCTGGCCGGTGCAATTGCTTCTCTGATTGGTGGTCGGCTGTTTTTGTGGAGCCCCAACTCAATCTTTTGGGCCTGCACGGTTTCAGCAGTGATCCTGACATGTTGCTTGGTCTTTAGTGATAAGATTCACCTTGATAATCTGGCTGCCGTTGGTGTTGACAAGACTTCCTCACAATTAAATATGAAGCAGCTGGGTTCGATTTTTAAGTTAAAGAATTTCTGGTACCTTTCGCTGTTTTATATTGGAACTTCAGCAATCTATGATGTTTTTGATCAGCAATTTATTATCTTTTTCAAGAGCTTTTTCCATACTGCGGCTCAAGGGACACTGGCATACAGCTACATGACCAGTACGCAGACGGCACTTGAATTTCTGTTGATGATTCCAATGCCTTACATTATCAATAAGATTGGTTCAAAAAACGGCCTGATTATCTATGGCTTGATCCTAGGTGTGCGGATTATTGGTTCTGCAATGTCGCCATCGGTTGTCTGGGTCATTGTTTTACGGCTGTTGGCTGGTTTTGAAATGCCACTGGTTTTGGTTTCAATCATGAAGTACATCTCCGGTTCATTTGATTTGCGACTGTATGCGACGGTTTATGCGCTAGCGTCTAATTTTGCCAAGCAAATTTCGGTCTTTGTCTTTTCGACTTTAGCAGGTAAGTGGTACGATGCATTTGGCTTCCAGCACACCTACTATATTTTGGGGGCAATCGTTTTAGTCGTTACGATCATCTGTGCATTTGGCTTAAAGAAAGAAGATAAAGTTCAAGCCGGTGAAATCAGTGCTCCAGCTAATGCAGGCACGTCAGAATAATCAATCCGCTTAACTGAATCAACACTCTGATTGCTTAAAGCGTCGCCATTTGAAGGGTGGCGCTTTTTGAGATTAGTTTTTTTATATTTGTTTGTGCAACCGTGTGTTTTACAAGCATAATGCTTATTAACAATTTCATTAATAGTGACAAGTCCCAGATCAGCATTGAAACCGGCTCCACAATCGGCTATTATTTTATTGTGAAATCATATGTTGGATAGATTTAAGGAAAGAAGTGTTTTTTTAATGACGCAAATTTCATTTGACGCCAGTGCACTGAAGAAGTTCGTGCACGAAAACGAACTGGGCGAAATGCAGGCGATGGTCAACGCGGCCGACAGCGAGCTGCGCAACGGGACGGGGGCCGGTGCCGACTTCCGCGACTGGCTGCATCTGCCAACGGAATATGATCATGAAGAATTTGACCGCATCAAAAAGGCGGCCAAAAAGATTCAATCAGATTCAGAAGTCCTGGTCGTAATCGGGATCGGCGGCTCATACCTGGGTACGCGGATGGCGATTGATTTTCTGCACGACTCGTTCTACTACTCACAAAAGCCAGCTGATCGCAAGTTCCCACTGGTTCTGTTTGCCGGCAACTCGCTGAGCTCGTCATACCTGCATGATCTGGTTCAGCTGATCGGCGACCGCGACTTCTCCGTCAACGTGGTTTCCAAGTCTGGTACGACCACGGAACCAGCCATTGCCTTCCGGATCTTCCGTGAGCTGCTGGTCAAAAAGTATGGCGAAAAAGGAGCCAACCAGCGGATCTACGCTACGACTGATGCCAAGCGCGGCGCTTTAAAGACTGAAACTGACGATGCTGGCTGGGAAACGTTTGTGATTCCAGATGGCGTGGGCGGTCGCTACTCGGTTCTGAGCGCCGTTGGTCTGCTGCCGATCGCCGTTTCTGGGGCTGACATCGATCAACTGATGGCAGGGGCTGCTGATGCTGAAAAGTCGTACACCAACCCAGATCTGACGCAAAACGAGGCCTACCAGTACGCGGCCTACCGTAACATTTTATATCGTAAGGGCTTTACGACGGAGCTGCTGGAAAACTACGAGCCGAACATGACAATGTTTGCCGAATGGTGGAAGCAGCTGGCCGGTGAATCCGAAGGCAAGGATCAAAAGGGCATCTACCCATCCAGCGCCAACTTTACGACCGACCTGCACTCGCTTGGTCAATACATCCAAGAAGGTATGCGCAATCTGATGGAAACGGTCGTTAAGCTGGACACGCCAAACCATGACGTTACGATTCCAGCAGCTGAAAACGATCTGGACGGCTTGGCCTACCTGCAGGGCAAGAACATGGACTGGGTCAACACCAAGGCCTACCAAGCCGTCGTGGCAGCGCACAATGCCGGTGGCGTGCCAGTCATGACAGTGCACATTCCTCGCGAGGATGAATACACGCTGGGCAGTTTGATCTACTTCTTTGAGGTTGCCATGGGCATTTCTGGCTACTTAAACGGGATCAACCCATTCAACCAGCCGGGCGTTGAGGCCTACAAGACGAACATGTTTGGTCTGTTGGGCAAGCCTGGTTTTGAGGCAGTTGGCGATCAATTGCGGGCACAAATGAAGGAAAACGAAAAATAATTTTTCGCGTCATTCGCTGGGACTGGCGAATGGCGTTTTTTAATTTAATGGATGTAGTTTTGAAAACTAAATATTAAATTATTAAAACCATTTAATTAAGGAGAATTTTAAATGCTGGGAGAATTTTTGGGTACGCTGACACTGATCGTTTTGGGATGCGGTGTTGGTGCAGGCTTGAATCTAAATAAGACGATGGCGCATGGTCAAAGCGACTGGTTCTATGTAACGTTTGCCTGGGGGATTGCCGTAACTATGGGAGTCTACGTAGCGGCTTCGTTTGGTGCGCAGGGACATCTAAATCCCGCGGTCACTATTGCTTTTGCCGTAGCTGGAACCTTTCCCTGGTCGCAGGTGGCGCCTTATCTGGTTGGGCAGTTCTTAGGAGCATTTTTGGGTGCTGTTTTAGTCATGATCCAATTCTGGCCGCATTTTAAGGCGACCAAGGATCCTAAGCACAACAATATCAGCATTTTTTCAACCGTTCCTGGGATTCGCAGCAATCTGTTCAATTTCTTGAGCGAGTTGATTGCGACGTTTGTCTTTATGCTGGTGCTTTATAATCTAGGGGATTTTACGACTGGGTTAAAACCGGTCGTTGTTGGGCTGGTGATCTTTGTAATTGGGGCCGGCTTGGGGACGACGACTGGCTTTGCGCTGAATCCGGCTCGTGACTGGGGACCGCGCTTGGCCTATACGATCATTCCAGTACCGAATAAGTCAAGGGCAATGTGGGACTATGCCTGGGTACCGATGCTGGGACCGTTAGCCGGGGCTTTATTGGCAACGCTTTTGCAAATGACGGTGAAATAAATCATGAAAAAAGAAAAGCTGCAGGCTGAACTGGAACGGGTGCAAAACAGGCTGGCGATCTGGTGCGTATTGACAATCTGCTTTTATGTCATCGCGGCTTTGCGAGTCTTGCCGTTCATTCATTGGCTGGCCTGGCTTAGTGCCGGCTACTGTGTTTTTTTGCTTGGCACCTGGCTTTGGCTGTTTCACATCTATCGACATCTTAAATAAGAAACGCGCTCGTTTGCTACTGGCAGCAGGCGCGTTTTGCATTCTTAATTGCTTGCACTTATCCAGGTTTCTTGCAATAATTAGCTAGACATTTAATCATTGGGGGATATTCATGGAAATTTTAGCAATGGTGCTAACGATGCTGGTTGGAATTGAGCATCTGGGGATTATGGGATTGGAAATGTTTGCCAGTCCCGCTAAACAGGCCAAGGCATTTGGACTGTCAGAAGAATACGTTGGTCAAAAAGAAGCACGGGTGTCATTTGCCAATCAAGGCATCTATAACGGTATGCTGGGTCTGTCTTTAATCATCAGCTATTGGCTTTTTAGCGGCACCGTTTTGATTAAAGTTTGGCTGTTGCTGTTGAGCTTTGTTATTGTCGTTGCTTTTTATGGCGGTCTGACGGTTGGCAAAAAGGTTTGGGCAATGCAGATGCTGCCGGCAGTTCTGGCTGCAGTCTGTTGTGTGCTGGCATAAAATAAAATCGCTAAGATTGGTTGATCAATCTTAGCGATTTTTTAATTAGCAGCGATGTTTTGAGTTGAAGTTTTGATGCTGGAGCTGGCTGAGCTGCTGGTGTTGGCCTGGCTGCTGTAAAGCTCGTTGACGGCATCAATGTCACGCTGCTGGATGGTATAGAGCGATCCGGCTGGCTGCATGACTGAGATGTCATTGGTATGCTGCAGCCCAATAGCATGTCCCAATTCGTGCTCAGCCGTGTTGACGATTCGTTCCATGGTATAGCCATAGGAAGGATCAAGCAGGTAGGCGGTATTTAGGTAGACCGTGCCATGAACGAAATAGCCGGTTAATGAATCAACGCTCATCTGAGTCATTCCAGCGGCATCGTTGCCTTTGCTCATGGTTGTCATTACGATATCGGCATTTTTTCTGCTGCTGGTCTGCGTGAACTTAAAGCTTCCGGTAGCGTTCCATTTGGCGATTGCATCCAAGGCGGCCTGCTGCAGCGTCTGGTTTTCATAGCTGACATAGACGGTGGCCGTTGTTTTCTTCCAGCGACCACTGACCGAATCTGAATCGCTGCTGGTCTGCTGCGTCTTGGCTGAAGCGGTAGTGGTTGCTTTTTGACCAGTCACGCGACTCTTTAGCTGCTGAAAGTTGGCCTGCGCGACATAGGCGATTCGATTTACTGCAGCCCGTGCATTGTCGTTATTATGATAGACCCAGCTAAAGCCAATCAGGATAACGGCATAAAGCATGATGGTGCTAAAAAAGCGTCGCATGGCGATTCCCTCCTTTACGGCAGTTGTAAGGTTATTTTACCTTTTTGCCTCAGTGACGTCTAATTTGAAGACAGCCTAACACGAAATTTAAGAGATCTTAAAACAGCATGGTGCAGAAAAACTCTGCACCATGCTGTCTAATGACGATTAAAGATTAATATGGATATTGGTAGCCAAATTCGTAGACCATTTCTGGTTCCTTACTGATGCGGTGATTGGTGTTCAAAGCGTCAATCTGCTGCATTTCGGCTGGTGATAGCTTAAAGTCAAAAATATCGGCATTGGCTTTGATGCGGTCTTGATGAACGGATTTTGGAATGATGGCAATGCCGTTTTGCAGATGCCAGCGCAGGATAATCTGAGCAGGCGTTTTTCCGTGTGCCGCAGCTAATTTAAGCAGCACTGGATCGTCCAGACGCTTGCCGCGGCCAAGTGGGCTCCAGGCCTGCGTAATGATGTTGTGTTCGGCATTGAACTTAAGCATTGGTTTTTCCGTTAGCCAGGGATGAACTTCCAATTGATCTAAAACCGGCATTTCGCGCGCTTTGGTTGCCAGATATTCCAAATGCACCATGCCGTAGTTGGAAACGCCAATCGAACGTACCAATCCTTCTGCCTTCAAGTCTTCAAAGGCTCGCCAGGTTTCAAAGAAGTGTTGGTGAACCGGCCAGTGGATCAAAAGTAGGTCAACGTAATCTAGGCCAAGCTTTTTTAATGAGCTGACAACCGACTGTTTGGTTTGGTCGTAGCCTTGGTTGGCTTCTGAAACCTTGGTCGTAACAAAATAGCTTTCACGTGGTGCGGACAGCTGCCGCAGACCCTCACCGACGAATTCTTCATTTTCATACATCTGCGCCGTATCAAATAAACGGTAACCGGTTTCGTATGCCCACTTAATGGCGTTGACGGCTTCCTTTTCATCCGTGATTTTGTATAATCCAAAACCTTCTTGTGGCATCCGGTTGCCATCTGCCAGGGTTAAAAATTGATTGCTGATTTGAGTGGCCATTTTTAAAATCCTTTCTTTGCTGTAAAAATAAGCTAACTAAATTATACGCTAAGTTGTCAGGTAATTTATGAGTAAATCCAATCTCGAATGTCTAAATTATCATCTGGATTAAAATACGAATGATATTAGATCAAATGTTGAAAAATAAAGCTTTAAGTCGTACAATATCAAGCGTTGGGGTAGGAAAATATGAGTTATTGTCCGGTGGAGCGGAATGTGGAAACCGGAAGGAAGCTACGGCTGCTTGTATTTTCCGCATTCACCACCGGAGACCATGGTCAATGTTGATCCCTAACAAAAAATTTAGGGAGATGTTGATTATGAAAATATTGTCACTGCACGGTCCCAAGTTTGATACTAAGAGAATGGCGCTGGCAGCAATGCTGATCGCGCTGCAGATTATTTTAGAGAAGCTGTCGATTGGTGATCCGGCAGTCTTAAAGATTGGTTTAGGCTTTATTGCCACGGCACTGATTGGCTTTTTACTGGGACCATGGATCGGCGCGCTGTCAATGATTATCAACGACCTGATCAGTAATACGCTGTTGAGCTCTGGGGCCATGTTTTTTCCTGGTTTCACTCTATCAGCCGCGATTTCAGGAATAATTGCCGGGATGTTCTTATATCAGCAGCAGATCAACTGGCGGCGAATCCTGATTTATGAATTTTGCCAGATTCTGATTACCAATGTCTTTTTTACGACACTTTGGCTCTATTTGATGGGAATAGGGCAGGGCAGCAGTGCGATGCCTTTTATGGCACTATTGATGGTACGACTACCCAAAGAGGTTATCTCCTGGCCAATTGAGGCATTGATCGTCTTAACGCTTTTAAAGGCGGTTGAACGGGCTGGTCTCAAGACGACTTTTGATTAAAATAGCAGTAGGAGCATGATTTTGATGATGGTCAGAATCATGCTTTTTGATTGCCTTTGATTGTATTGGAGAATTTGGTTATGAAAAAAATTAAAATCAGTGAAACGGCTGTCTTTATTATTGGCAGTCTCGGAATAGCGATGCTGGGAGCAGATTTTCCACCGCCGCTTGGTTTTTGGAAAATAATAGCTGTTATTAGCTTGATTGCCTTGATTCAATGGTATTATCTTGACTGGCTGCTAGAGAGGATCAACTCTAAAAAAAGCCTTTTGATGACGGTGGGAACATACGCATTGCTTGGTGGTATGAGCGCAGCGGCAATGATTGCTACTTCAGGTCAGCTGAAAAAAGAGACTGTGATCTGGCTGGGACTGATCATACTGGGGACTGCAGCTTATGGCCTATTTTTATGGCTGGTTAATTGGCTGATTCGACATTTCGTTAAATAATTATGACAGACGGTTGGAGGAATGACTTAACTTTTTTTAGCCCTTTCTGCTAAAATGAAATGCAGTGGTGAAATTAAGAGAAGAGAGAATAAGGAAGCGATAAGATGGCCAGTAATTCTGATACTTTGTACTACGTTTTGTCCAAGATCAATCATCATCCCGAGTTGATCAAAACGCGGATGCCACTCTATTCAAATGCGATTTCGATTACGATTCCCGATAATTTGAAGATCGCTGATTCTGATTTTTATTTTCCAGACAGTAAATTAATGGTTAATCGGTTGGCGCCGGAATTCGTTGCCAAAAATGGCGAGCTGTTAGATTATTTCTACCAGCAGACGCGTGGTGATATTCCGGGATATCATGATGTCTGGGTTACGACGTCGCATATTCCACGCGAATCGGTATATTTAATTGAACTTTCTTATGAATAATTCAAAATATTGATTGACAAAATCCATCATAGTAACGTAAACTAATACATGTACGTTACTATTGCCCACTGGTCAAATTGGTTAAGACGTCGCCCTCTCAAGGCGGAGTTACGGGTTCGATCCCCGTGTGGGTGATACAAAATTAAAACTTAATAATTTTAAAAGGTCAATGTGCGATTTTCGTACGTTGACCTTTTTTTACTTACTAAACTAGGCATGATTGATGCAACTAAAAAACGACGGTAAATGAGCGGCGGATGGTCGTTCCTGAACAGTTCAAGTTGATGGCGATTTCGATAAATATCCGCTATTACGCGATTGCTCGGTGCTGATCGGCAAAATTGACAGCGGCGTGGATAAATGATGCCGTCATAAACTTTGAATGGTTTCGATGGGATGATAGATATCTTAAAGCAGCTGCGACAGCGAGCAGTAATGGTAATGACAAGCAGCGGTCTTTTATGGCAGTGTGATTAATTGGGCTTTGGCTGCGTTTGATTCAGCAGGGATTATAAAGTGATTATCGTTTTGATGGCAAAGGTTATTCAAAAATTATTGCATAATAACATATGACGGAAATATCATTACCTACTTTTCGAAAAAAGCGATGTATAAGTAGGTAAAAATTATTGTATATTGAATTAGGATCCCCTAACATTACCTACTATTTGGGAAAAATTCCCCAATAGTAGGTAGTTCACAAAGTCGGTCTAGCTCAAACAAACCCAAAATATACATTTTTACCTACTATCTAAAGAAAAAAGGCCTAAAGTAGGTAAAGCTAGGTGAGTTGAGTATACAGTTACCTACAATCGGTTAAAAATTAAGATATAGTAGGTAATTTAAGGATCTTGATTGTTTAGGACTTGATTTTATTCACAAAGTCGGCTATTTTCCTGTTGAAATGAAAAATATTAATCAAAGGTCCTTTTATAATTTTGAACTGGATCTTGTCTGCTTAGATTAGACTGGGTATTATGGTGAAGGTGACTGGTACTAGCAATTATATGATTTTGCGGATAGCAGCACTGATTTTAGCATTTTGCCGCTTGCGTGGATTGTCTGGAGGGATCATACATTCGAAACCTAATCTCAACCATAATTCGTGAGTCAAATTCAAGTAACAAACTGGACGATAAATAGTTTTAAAAATAATTTTGGAAAAAGTGTTGACTCAATATAGGTTATTATGTATACTAATAATCGTTGTTAAAAGCAATCAACTCAACTTATTGGGTATTAGCCAAATGGTAAGGCAGTGGACTCTGAATCCATAATTTACAGGTTCGATCCCTGTATACCCAATCCTAACAACATTGTGCATCTGTCAACGTCTTCAATCGTTGATATGATGCACTTTTTTATTTCATTTCACAAACAGATACTCTCAAAAACAGAGAAATTGGGTTGATATTTGGGTTGACTTAATGAGGCGAACAATAGCAAGTGAATTACTGATATAACAATATTTAAGCGGTCTTTTGATTAGGCCGCTTTTTCTTATTTTGGGTTAACATTTCGCTTTTTAGCCCTCGTCAACTGATCAGCAGTAGGCAAAACGATTCTTCGGTGGCGCTCAAACGCAAAATTTTTGGAATTTACCGTTTGAAAAGGTCGATGCGCGTTCAAGAACATAAAAAAATCTAACCCCCGTCAAAATAAGGCGGGGGCTTTTTGGGGATGATGCAGGGCGTGGAAAACTCTGCAAAAGATTTAATTGAAAAAGATATTATAGCGACTCGGATTGCTGATCACGATCATTGTCATTGTTGACCAGCAGCTCGCCATGGCAAATTAATTTTAATGGCAAGGCCAATTGGTGCTGATGCGCTGGCTTGATAAAAGCGGTCTGCTCGGTGGTGCCTAAAATCATGCCGTTGATGCCATGGCAGCGGCCGCCAAACCGCAGCTGCAGATGTACGGGCTGGTCTTGATCGATGCTGAGTTTCAATAATGATCGAATCGCAAATTGGCTCTGATGATTTTGGGGAACTTCAATTGGCAGGGTGGCAAATTCGTTTTCAATCTCATTAAGCTCAGCAATCCGAAAGCCATGCCACTTACCCATGCCGTAGTCAATGTATTCATTTTTAAAAAAGGCACTGGCAATCTTGAACGCTTCTTCGTCATGATACTTAGGCAGGCGAACCGGGGCTGACATGGTGGGCGAAACTGCTGAATTCTTGATAATCGGTTCCTGTTTAAATGTCGGTGCTTGATAAGGGTGGGAGACAATGCGGCGCTGACTTTCTGGCCAGCGTTGATTACCAAAACCACGAAAATCAATGTTGATCTGCAGACCCTCTTGTTCGCGCAGCAGACGCAGCAGTGTTTCTAACTGATTCAGCTGCTGGTTGGACATTGAATAAAGAGGATAGGAATGCGTTCTAAAATGTGGCCGGTAGATCTCAAAAAAGAAGTTAAACTGATCGTCATAATGATCATTGACTACCAGAATATGATAGATGGTTTTAGGCAGTCTTTTAAATAATGGCCAGACCTGTTCAGCAATTTGATGAGCAGCGCTGGCAAGTGAATCATCCATGGTTTACCTCATTAAATTTTTAATCGCCCCGCAGTTGGCAGCGAGGTCATGCTGAATATCAACAATCAATCAGAACAGCGAGATCTGCTGTGTATTGGCATCGCTGAGCCGGCTCAATGCAACGGAAATATTGCGGACGGCAGCCCCCGACCAAGCCTGATGAAAAATGCCAAGCAGATGATCGGTCAACAGTTTTCGTTCAGCAGTTGGCTCAATGGTAATCTCATGACTATAGCTGGTGCGGCCATTCTTATCGGTAACGCCATTGGCATAGCCAAGTCCCAGGCGAATGCGACCGGCTTTTTGATGATGCCTGCTGAGTCGATCGATTACGTCGTTGGCAACCTTGATGATACCCTGCTCAATGTCTTTTTGACGGCTGAGATCTTTAGGCATGACCTGTGAACTGCTCCAGCTGGGATTTTTAGGGGTCAGCCGTATGGAAAGATCAGTGCGGTCAATACCCCAAGCCAACGCGTAAAGATGAGTACCGGCAACGCCAAATTCATGCTTGAGCCAATGAGGATCGGTATGAGCTAGATCGCCAACGGAATTAATGCCTAAAAGATTTAGTTTCGCAGCTGTTTTTTTACCAATGCTCCAAATATTGGTCAAATCATGTCGCGGCCAGATGCGAGCGGCAAAATCATGATATGAAAGCCGTCCCTGAAAATTAGGCGCGTGCTTGGCGAACAGATCTAAGGCCAGTTTTGCCTGCAATGGATTTTCACCAATCCCAACCGTAGTCCGTAAGCCAAGTTCTTCAAAAACAGCCCGCTGAATTGCCGCCGCTGCTTTTTCAGGAGTTGCGCCAAAAAATGGCCAGGTGTCGCTTAAATCAAGGATGCTTTCATCGATTGAGTATGGCCACCAGTGATTAGCATCAGCATAGCGACGGAAAATCTGATTGATCTGCCGGTTTTTTTGCCGATAAAGCGCTAGTCGTGGCGGAACGGTTAAAAGTCTGGCATCACTGGGAACTTTGTAGCCGCGGTCAACGTTGCGAATGCCAAAGTGCTTTTTGGCCAGTGGCGAGGTGGCGACGACCAGACCGCTGCCATTATTTTCATGTTCAGCCATGACCAGCAGAACGGAATCCAATGGGTCAATTCCGCGCTGAACGCTTTCAATGCTGGCGAAAAAAGACTTATTGTCAATCATCAAATAAACGCCATGTGGTTCATTATGGTAGTCAAGCATCTCAAAATGGCATCCTTTCAGGTAACTTTTAATCAATTATACGAACGTGTGTTTCGAAATGCAAATTAAACCATTAAGCAGCTGGTCTGATCCGAAACACGAAAGCAGCAGGTTGGCTGATGGCTTGCCAAATCAGCAGCGGATATCATAAATACCGGTTCGAAAAAATGTTACATTATTGTTGCAAATGAGTTACAATAGTAATGAAAAATTGAATCTGGAAAGGGGCGGTTGACATGATTAAGCAGTCGAAACATTGGCTAACGGGATTGTTGATGGCAGCAATGGTGCTGAGCTTAACTGGCTGTGCATCAGTCAGCGCTCCAACCGGCAACAATCAGTCAGCCGATTCCAACAGCTCAGCGAAAGCAGTTTCGCATCAGCGGGCCCAAAAGAAGCACGCGGCTGCCAAAACCAGTAAGGCCAGCCAATCCAGCAGCCAAACGTCGCAAAGAATCAGTTCATCAGCTGCAGCCGCAACTTCCAGCAGTCTTGATAGTGCGGCTGTTCAATCATCAGACGCAGCGGTTCAGAAAGCCGAGCCAGCGACATCAGCAGCTCAAACGGCAGTCAGTCAGGCAGCTGCTTCAAGTGAGTCAGCGCAGGCGACTGCAACGGTTAATGATCAGGTGGTTGATGGACTTAACCAAGCCGCTGGTCTGCAGCCGGAAAATGGCGACCAGTACATGACCTCACCAACCAGTGATGGCAGCTGGCAGGTTGACGTACGGACCAGCAGCGGTGCAGGGCAGGATCCGAATGTCTCGCATTTAAAAGGAATCTACAAATACAATCCAGCAACCGGTCAATACCAACAGATGGATCCAATGACTGGTGAGTTCAACTAAATATCAACATTGCCAATGGTCATGAACGCTGGACGGTTGGCAATGGTTTTTTGCTCAGTGAAAGCATCCGTTAAAACGGGTGCTTTTTCTATTCTCAAAAAAAGCTTGACGATTATGGGAAAGAGAGTAAACTAAAAAATCGTTAGGTACATAACTGTTATGCACCTAACGATTTTAATTGGAGGAAATAAAATGTCGATTAGCGATGAAATGCTGTTTGGTCATCTGTTTTTGTTGGGCATGGACATTCGAATGGTATCCAAGCCTAAACAGCGTGGCTTTCATGGTCAGGGACGCGTCTTGTTCCTATTGTCGAAACATGAGAATATCTCGCAGCGTGAATTGGCCAGTCTGGCACAGATCAAGCCGGGTTCAATGACCGAGATTCTGACCAGAATGGAAAGAGACGGTCTGATCACAAGGCAGCGCGATGTCAGCGACAAGCGCGTCATTCATGTGCGGCTGACCAAAGCGGGTACTGAACTGGCAAAAGAAAATCATCGGCGTCATCAATGGTTCTGCAAAACTCTATTCGGAACGCTGAGTGATGAGGAAAAAGCAGAACTTAATCGGTTGATTTTAAAAATTGATCAAAACATCAAAAATGAATGTTTAAAAAATAAAGAAGGTGAGAATAGTCATGCTTAAGATTGCCAAACGTAATCTGCAATGGTGGGCCGTTGTCTTGGCGGTTTTATTTATGGTTGGTCAGGTCATTTGTGACTTGACGATTCCAACGCTGACCTCAGAAATTATCAATCGTGGGGTAGTTAAACAAGATCTGTCATTTATTACTCATGAAGGATGGATCATGATGGGTGTTGCGCTGATTGGGCTGTTAATGGCAATTGGCAATATTTATTTTGCAGCCACACAGGCGATGAAGGTCGGCAAAAATCTGCGGGCTCAGATCTATCAGCGTGTTTTTCGGTTTTCGGAACGCGAGATGTCAGAGTTGGGAACCTCATCTCTGATTACGCGCTCAACCAATGACGTGGTGCAGATTCAAAACGTGATCGTCCAGATGCTGCGGATGATGATTCAATCCCCAATCATGTTGGTGGCGGCCTGTTTTTTGGCTTATCAGCGTGAACCAAGACTGACCAAGATTTTTCTGATCAGTCTGCCGATCTTGGCAGTAGTCATTATTATTATCATGTCGATGGCCACGCCTTTGTTTAAGAGCATCCAGAAAAAGACCGACCGCATCAATCTGATTTTTAGAGAAGGCTTGACTGGCGTGCGGGTAATTCGGGCCTTTAATCAAGACGACTATGAGCAGGAACGCTTTAAAAAGGCCAATCGCGACTATACGGATACTGGAATCAAGGCCTTTACGCTGGTCTCGTTGATGTTTCCGGTAATGACCTTGATTTTGAGTCTAACCAACGTCAGCATCATCTGGATGGGCAGTCATCTGATTGCGAACATGACGATGGAAGTTGGTGATCTGATCGCGTTTTTAAGTTATGCCGTAATGATCTTGATCAGCTTCATGATGCTTTCGATGATCTTTGTCTTTGTTCCGCGGGCGCAGGCATCGGCAGTTCGAGTCAATGAGGTCTTGGAAAAGCCGATCAGTATTCACGATGTGCCAAAGGATCAGCAGCTAAAGCTCGATTTGAGCAAACCAGCCTCATTAAGCTTTGATCATGTCGATTTTCGCTATCATGGCGCTGAACGACTGGCGCTAGCCGATCTGAATTTTAAGGTTAAGGCTGGTCAGACGCTGGCAATCATTGGTGGAACGGGATCAGGCAAGTCAACTTTGGTGAATCTGATTCCACGGCTTTTAGAGATTGAAAAAGGCGAGATCCGGGTCAACGATCAGCCAATCAATCGCTTGAGCCAGCATGATCTGCACAGCTTGATCTCGATAACGCAGCAAAAAGCCGTGCTGTTTACGGGGACGGTTCGCAGCAATCTGCAGTTTGGCAATGATCAGGCTGATGATGAACAGATGTGGCATGCTTTAGAAGTAGCCCGGGCAGCTGATTTCGTCAAGGAAGCTGGCGGCCTGGATGCGGTCGTTGAGCAAAACGGGAGCAACTTCTCGGGTGGTCAGCGGCAGCGGTTGGCAATTGCGCGGACGATCATTAAAAAAGCATCCGTTTATGTTTTTGACGATTCATTTTCAGCGCTAGACTTTAAAACCGATGCCCAGCTGCGAATGGCCTTAAAAGCCGACCCGCAGATCAAGCAGGCCGTGACGGTGATCGTGGCGCAGCGGATCTCAACGGTTGCCGATGCCGATTTGATTTTGGTACTGGATGAAGGACGCGTGGTTGGACAAGGAACGCATGCTCAGTTGAAGGCTGACAATCCAACCTATCAGCAGATTCTGCATTCACAGATTCAGGAAGGAGATGAAGCACATGCGTAGAGGATCACATGGCGGACCACGCGGCAAGGGAGCCAAGGCACAGGATTTCTGGGGTACGACTGGTCGCTTGTTTTCCTATCTGCGGCCATGGGCTTGGGGAATGATTTTTTCGATCGTGCTGGCCATCATTTCCGTAATTCTATCGATCGTCTCGCCTAAGATCTTAGGACAGGCCACGACGACAATTTATCAAGGAATAATGAAGGGCTATGCTCAGATGAAGACTGGGCAGCATCTGACCGCATTGCCGATTGATTTTGACAAGATCAAGCACATCGCCATCATCGTCGTTTTGCTTTATTTGTTCTCAGGCCTTTTCAGTCTGGCACAGCAGGTTATTATGACCAATATTTCGCAAAAGGTGGTCTATAACCTGCGACGTGACGTTAAAGCCAAGATGAAGGTCGTTCCGGTTAAGTTCTATGATACGCACAGCAACGGGGATCTGATGAGTCGAATGGTCAACGATATGGATAACATTGCCACCACGCTGCAGCAGAGCCTGATTCAAATGATTACCAGTGTGATTACGTTTGTCGGAGTGCTGGCGTTGATGCTGTCCATCAGCTGGAAACTGACGCTGGTTGCGCTGATCATCGTGCCTTTGAGTCTTGGTGTCGTTGGCATGATTGCTCCCCGCGCGCAGAAACTGTTCAGTACGCAGCAAGAGGAGCTCGGCAAGATAAACGCACAAGTCGAGGAAACCTTTGCTGGGCAGACGATCGTGCGGACGTTTAATCATGAAGAAGATGAAGAAGCCAAGTTCGCGCAGAAAAACGAGAAGTACTATCATTCTGCCTGGCTGGCGCAGTTCTTTTCGATTCTGATCTTCCCGTTTATGAACTGCATCAAAAACGTTGGCTATCTGCTGGTTGCCGTGATTGGGGCGGTGCAGATCATTCATGGTCAGATTACGCTGGGGAACGTCCAGGCGTTCTTGCAGTATACCAATCAATTCTCGCAGCCTTTGACTCAGGTTGCCAATCTGAGCAGTACGATTCAGCAGACGATTGCCTCAGCTGAGCGAATCTTTGAAGTGCTGGACGCGCCGGAAATGGATGAGCGAATTTTAAAAGACCAGCCATTGCCCGGTCATGATCAGCCTAAGATTGAATTTAAAGACGTTCAGTTCAGCTATAATGACGAGCCGCTGATTCAAGACTTTAATCTCAAAGCGCCAACCAATCATATGGTCGCAATCGTTGGGCCGACTGGGGCCGGCAAGTCAACGATCATCAATCTTTTGGAGCGTTTCTACGACGTCAAGGGCGGTCATATCTATCTTGATGGTCACGATACGCGGACGATGACCCGCAGCCAATTAAGAACGCATATTGCAATGGTGCTGCAGGATACCTGGCTGTTTAAAGGCACGATCTTTGACAACATCAAGTATGGTCGTGAGGATGCAACTGAAGAAGAGGTCTATCAAGCAGCCAGATTAGCCTATGCCGACAGTTTTATTCGCGAGCTGCCAGCTGGCTATCAGACGGTGCTGGATGAATCCGCGTCCAATATTTCCCAGGGTCAGCGGCAACTGCTGACGATTGCCCGAGCATTTTTGGCTAATCCAGAAATTCTGATTCTAGACGAGGCGACCAGCTCAGTCGATACCCGAACCGAGTCTTTGATTCAAAATGCCATGAACGATATTCAGCAGAATCGGACCAGTTTTGTCGTGGCCCATCGTTTGTCGACAATTCGCAATGCTGAGCAGATCATTGTCATGAATCATGGGCGCATTATTGAAACGGGCAATCACCAAACCTTGATGGCTAAGCAGGGCTTTTATGCTGATCTTTACAACAGTCAGTTCTTGGGTAATCAGATTTAGCTGATCATTCAGTGCTTGACATTTTAAAAAAAGATGTTAGATTAATAATCAATTAAAAATAAAGCATAAAAATGAGAACAGTGATGAGAAGAGTAGATCACAACGGGTCGTTAAAGAGAGTCCGATCAGGTGAAAGCGGACCGACCAATAATGATTGAAGATGAGCTCGGAGTTCGTTCAGGGGTCAATAGGCTACCTGAGCCGGCAAGCGACCGATATCTCGCCCAGTATGTCCGTACTGAATGAGGCTGTCATTGTGAGATGGCAGTGAAAATGGGTGGTACCACGAAACGCCTTCGTCCCATGATTTCCTAAACTGATCGGGAAATCAGGATGAAGACGTTTTTTGTTTTTATGGAGGAATCATCATGGCAGTCAATGCACGCAACGGTTTATTGAAGTTAACGTCACGCTGGAACAACGAGGCAGTTCTCAATCCAAAAGAGATTTTAATTTTAAATCTGATGCCAACCAAGGAAGCGACGGAATGGCAGTTTCTGCAGCGTCTGCACGAGACTGGCATCGACTGCACGGTGACGTTCCTGTATCCGGCTACCCATCGTTTTCGTCATGCCGGTGGTGAAAGAATCAAGCAGCACTATGTCTGTCTGGACCAGATTCGTCAGCGATGTTTTGACGGCTTGATCATTACGGGAGCGCCAGTCGAATGTCTGCCGTTTGAAGCCGTTGACTACTGGGATGAGTTTAAGCAGATCGTCGAATGGGCTCACGATCACGTTAAATCGATCATTTATGAATGCTGGGCAGCTCAAGCAGGACTTTGGAATGATTTCGGCTTGCCCAAGCAGAAAATGAGCCATAAGCTATTTGGCGTTTATCAAGGAACCGCAAGCTGTGATTCGGCGCTGTTAAAAGATCTCAATACGATTAAGATTCCGCAGTCTCGGCATACCAAAGTTGAGCTGCCTAAGCAACTGCCAGCAGGGCTAAAGATACTGGCCGCCAACCAGACGATTGATCCTTTAATCTATCAGGCTGATGGAGGACATTCGATTTATATTACCGGACATCCTGAATACAGCGCCGATACGCTCGACAATGAATATCAGCGTGATCAGCAAAAGGGTCTGGCTATTCAGCCGCCGAAAAACTATTATGTTGATCAAAATCATCTGGATATCGATTATTCATGGCGGCAACCTGGAATTCAGCTTTATCGCAACTGGCTCAATAGCTTGGCTGGTTAGCGATCAGCCATCGATCTGGCAGCGGATATGTTAGAATAAAGACCGAGTCTAAATAAAGAGGTCAAAACATGCGCGAATATCAAAATACGATCCAATCCTTGAATGCCATGGTCGATGATGGCATCGTTCCTGGGATCAGCTGGGCAATCTTTGAAGGCAAGACAACCTTAAAAAACGTGGCCGGTCTGGCTCAGCTGCAGCCAAACAAAGAACCACTGATCGATGGCATGCTCTATGATGTGGCATCACTAACCAAGGTCGTGGGCACCATTCCCGTGATCATGCAGCTAAAGGACGCGGGACTTTTGGACTGGGATGATCCGGTCGTCAACTGGCTGTCAGAGCTGAATGATGATCGAGCTACGATTCGCAATCTGCTTACGCACACTTCCAGCATCGAAGGCTATATTCCGCATCGCGATGAGCTGCCAGCCGCTGAGCTGACTAAAGAAATGCTCAATACTCTGCGCGTTGGCCCTAATTTAAATAAGCAGATCCGCTATGCTGACGTTGGTCTGATCTATGTTGGCTGGATTGCTGAAAAAATCCTGGGTGAGCCGATTCAAAAAGCAATTACGGAACGGATCTTAAAACCGCTGCAGATGAATGATACGACGTTTTTCCCGGATCCAGCCAAGTGCGTGCCAACCGAGATTAAAAAAGAACGGGGATTGATTCGCGGTCAGACGCATGATCCCAAAGGCTATGTCTTAGGTGAGCACTGTGGTAGCGCGGGGATGTTTGCCACGCTGGATGATCTGTTAAAATTCAGTCATGCCTTGCTTGAAACGAATCTGGACGGACTGGTCGAACCGACAACGATCAATAGTCTGTTTTATGATCAGACGCCGATGAATGGTGAACATCTGCGCAGCTTTGGCTGGAAACTGTTCCATTCGCGCAGCTGTGATCATCATTTTGTTATTTCGCATACTGGCTATACGGGAACGTGGATGGTTTTGGACAAACAGACTGATCAAGGGATGATCGTCTTGTCCAATCGCGTTCATCCAAGTGCCGACAATCAAGCCTTCCTGGATGCCAGGGATCACTTGTTTGCGACGTATCTAAATGAAAAGGACCAGTAAAAAAACGTCACGCAGCGCTGCGTGACGTTTTTATTATTGGTTTTGCATTGAGCTTTTAAGATTGTCCATTCGTTTGATGACCAGTGTTTCAAATAAAACCAGCAGGCATCCAAAAGGCAGTACCCAGTTGTCGGGAGCAATCAGCAAGAGAATGATCAAAAGCCAAGAGCCCCAGTTCCATTTGCTTTCAACGCGCATGGTGCTGGCCAGCCGCTGCTTTAGCTGAGGGTCACGGGCCAGATCCTGGTTGCCGCGCAGCCAGGCATATAAGCGAAATTCCCAAAAGCTTTCAACAATAAAGATAATCGTGATCAAAGTAGCATAGAGATCAGTATTAATCATTCATTCACCATTCCTTTGACTAGAAGGTCGGCTTGATTTCCAGGGCCTCTGCCTGACTGAGATCGGCAGCGGGATATTTGTGGTGCAGGGCAGCCAACAGGATCTTTTTGGCGATCTCACCGTTGCGCGTCAAAATTGGTCCGTGGAAGTAAGAACAGTAGACGTTTTTGTAGATTGCGCCTTCACTACCATCCTCGCCATTATTGCCATGACCGGAAACGACCTTGCCCAATGGACGCTCACCCTTGCCTAGATAAGTCTTGCCATTGTGATTTTCAAAGCCATGGTATTCCTGCCCGGTTTCTTCATTTTTAATGGTAATGTCACCAATGAAACGGTTATGGTCCTGACTCAGCGTGTAGTGATCCAAAACGCCCAGACCAGGAATCTTTTCACCGTTTGCGCCAACATAGTAGTGCCCCAGGAGCTGGTAGCCGCCGCAGATCGCCAATAGCGGCTTGCCATCGTTGATAAATTTTTCGATTCCGGCTTTTTTGTTGGGCAGGTCTTTTGAGACAACCAGCTGCTCATAGTCCTGGCCACCGCCAAACAGTGCCATGTCAAACTCGTCAGGATTAAATTCCTCATCAATGCTGATAACCTTAACGGCAATGTCGGCGTCCATCTGTTTGGCATAATAGCGCAAGGCGATGATGTTGCCAACGTCGCTGTAGGTATTTAGCAGATCACCATAAAGATGGGCCAGATTCAGATGGTACTTGGTCATTAGTCCATCCCTCCTTTAATGTATCCTTTTTCGGCCAGCAGCTTGCGGAGCTGTAAAACGGCCGTATAGCTGGCTAAGACATAAACGTGATCAGTTGGCAGATCCTTGATTTTGGTCAGTACGCTGGCAAGTTCCGGTTCTTTCCATATATTGTCGACTCCGGCCATCGTCAGTCGCGTGGTGATATCCTTGTAGCGCTCGCCGCCAGTCATATACTGCTTGATATCATGCTGAGTCAGCTTTTCAAAGTCGCCGTCCCAGATCCAGCTGGTGTCGATCCCATCGGCGTAGTTGGCGTTTAACAAAAAGACAAAGCTGAATGGTTCGGGATCAGTCTCGATCATATCAAGAACCTGATTGAGGCCAACGGGGTTCTTGACCAAAATCAGCGTTGTTTTTTTACCATCGATATTGATCTCTTCTTGGCGCCCAAAGACTCGTTCGTCGGATTCAAAGGCATGCTTGATCTGCGATTGACTGACGCCTAGGAAGCGACCCAGCGCATAGGCCGCCAGTGCATTGTAGATGTTGTAGAGACCACCGATTTCAATCCGATATTCCTGGCCGTCAAGTTCAAACGTTGAGTTGGTTGGCGTCAGTTTTCCCAGTTTGGTAACGGCGTAGTCAAGCTTAGGACGCTTAAAGCCGCAATGTGGGCAGAAGTAGTCGCCTAAGCCGGCATAGGTGATCAGGTGGTAGTGCAGAATGTGCTGACACTTAGGACAAAGCAGACCGTCAGTATTGGCTGGAGCTCTCAAGTCATCGTGATGCTCGTGGTTAAAGCCGTAATAGATAACGGGGTTTGGCAGGTTCTGCGTGTTGAAGAGCTGCTCGTCACCGTTGGCAATGATCGTGGCTTTTGGTGCCATCCGCACGCCTTTGAGAATCTTTTCATAGGTTGTGTAGATTTCGCCATAGCGGTCCATTTGATCACGGAAAATATTGGTAAAGACAAAGGCAACTGGCGTGATATAGGAGGTGACGATGGCTACGTTGGCCTCGTCAACTTCCAAAACGGCCAGCCCTTTTTGCTTTGGCTTGGGTGCGGTGATAAACGTCGTAACGATTCCTTGCTTCATGTTTGAGCCGGTGGGATTGGTCAAGACATCGTGGTATTTTTCGCGCAGGACGCGGACGCTTAGTGCAGTCGTCAAGGTCTTGCCATTAGTCCCAGTGACAATAACCAGGTCATATTTTTTAGCAAACGACTGGAGAATGTCGGGATCTAGCTTTAAAGTGATCTTGCCTGGCAATGAGCTGCCGCCGTGCATGAAGGTATGCAAAAACCAATAGCTGGAGCGACCAGCAAATTCGGCAAATGAGCTTTTCAGTGACATAAAAAAATCCTTCCGCAAAATAATTTTTAACTTATTATAGTACCGATCAATTTTAAACTTTGCATCCAAAAAAAGAAAGTCATCATGCTCAAATCGTCTAAAAGGTCCACAGCAGCGATAATTTGTGATAAAATTTTATACTTGTGTCGACTGAATTGCAGCCTTGGGTCAGACGGTTTAAAATAGGTCTGATTTTCGGTATAATTTAGTTACTATTGCAAAGAAAAGGTGAAAGAGCGTGGCACAGTTATTCTTCAAGTATGGCGCGATGAATTCCGGCAAGTCGATCGATGTCTTAAAAGTAGCTCATAACTACGAAGAACAAGGCAAACCGGTTGTTTTACTGACCAGTGGCGTGGATACGCGGTCAGGGCGGGGGACGATTGCCAGTCGAATTGGTCTGGAAAGAAAAGTTCATCCAATCATGAAAGACACCAATGTCTATGAATACGTCAAAAACATTGACCAGCGCATCTACTGCGTCTTGATCGATGAGGCTCAGTTTCTGTCCAAAGAGCATGTCTTACAGCTGACACAGATCGTTGATGAACTGAACATTCCCGTCATGACGTTTGGCTTGAAGAATGACTTTCGCAATGAGCTGTTTGAGGGCTCCAAATATCTTTTGATCTATGCGGACAAGATCGAAGAAATGAAGACTATCTGCTGGTTCTGCCCTCATAAGGCAACCATGAATCTGCGCATGCTTGACGGTCATCCCATTTATGAAGGAGAACAGGTTCAAATCGGCGGCAACGAGTCGTACTACCCGGTTTGCCGCAAGCACTACTTTCACCCGCTGCTGAATAAGAAACAGGAGAAATAATCATGGAAATGGAAGAAATCTTTGACAAGCTTCAAGCGGTTGCCGATCGCTATGATGAGCTCAATGAACTGATCAGTGATCCAGAAGTAATTGCTGATACTGCTCGGTTTATGAAATTGTCCAAGGAAGAAGGAAGCCTGCGCGAAACCGTTGAAAAGTACAACGAATATAAACAGGTAACGCAAACCATTAAAGATGACGAAGAAATGCTTCGCGAAATTGATGATCCTGATCTAACGGCAATGACCAAAGATGAGATTGCCTCGTCTAAAGAACGTCAGGCTACGCTGGAAAAGGAATTGGAAGTACTTTTGATTCCTAAAGACCCGAATGATGACAAAAACATCATCATGGAAATTCGTGGGGCTGCTGGTGGGGATGAAGCCAGCTTGTTTGCAGCCGATCTGTACGACATGTATCTGCGCTATGCCGAAAAACAAGGCTGGAAAGTTGAAGTCGTTGATAAAAACGAAACCGAAGTCGGCGGCTTTAAGGAAATCTCTTTGCTGATCACTGGTGACAAGGTCTACTCCAAGCTGAAGTTTGAAAACGGCGCGCACCGAGTTCAGCGGGTACCGGTAACGGAATCGGCTGGTCGTGTGCACACGTCAACGGCGACGGTCGGTGTAATGCCTGAAGCTGAGGACGTGGAAATTGACATCGATCCTAAAGATATTCGTACCGATGTTTATCGCTCATCTGGTGCCGGTGGTCAGCACATTAACAAGACTTCCTCTGCCGTTCGGATGACGCACCTGCCAACTGGTATCGTAGTAGCGATGCAAGACGAGCGTTCCCAACAGCAGAACCGGGCTAAAGCCATGCGGATCTTAAAAGCGCGGGTTTACGATTACTACCAGCAAAAAGAACAGAATGCCTATGATCAAAAGCGTAAGGATGCGATTGGGACCGGGGATCGTTCCGAACGAATTCGGACCTACAACTATCCGCAAAACCGAGTTACCGACCACCGGATTGGCTTGACGCTTAACAAGCTGGATAAGATCATGGCTGGTGACTTGGATGAGATTATCGAGGCCTTGATTATTGCCGATCAAACCAAGAAATTGGAGCAGCTGCGCAATGAATAGATCAACCAGTGAGTCTTGGAACTATTTTCAAGCTCAGCGCTGGGCAGCCGAATATTTGAAAGAACGCGGATTGGATCCACAGACACCTGAATTTATTTTGAAAATGATTCATGATTGGAACACGACAACGCTTTTAATGCATAATCGCGATCGCATGCCATCCGAAGAAGCAGTGCGGTTTCGGCGGGCAATCGAGCGGGTGGCCGATCATGAACCGCCGCAGTATGTCGTTGGCAAGGCGCCATTTTACGGGCGGATGTTTATCGTCAGTCGCGATGTCTTGATCCCAGAAAGCGAGACTGAGGAACTGGTTGAGTGGGTACTGGACACGATGCCAAAAGATAAGCCGCTGCGTGTGCTGGATTTGGGAACTGGCAGTGGCGTGATTGGGATTACGCTAAAGCTTGAAAGACCGCTTTGGCAGGTGACGCTTAGTGATATCTCAGCTGGCGCCTTGCGAGTAGCGACTGCCAATCAGCGTCTGCATGGAACCAATCTGCCAGAAATCGAAAGCGATATGTTTGCCAGACTGGCGGATCAAAAGTTTGATTTGATCGTTACTAATCCACCATATATTGCAACGTCAGAAATCTCTTTAATGGATAAGGCCGTTTTAGACTATGAGCCGCCGGTTGCTCTGTTTGCCGATGAGCATGGGCTTGGCTTTTATCATCGGCTGTTTGAAAGCATTGGCGATCACTTAGCGCCACATGGTCAGCTGTTTGGTGAAACCGGATTTGACCAGGAGCAAAGCATTCAAGACCTTTGTCATCAAGTCGCGCCATATGCTCAGATCGAAACTCGTCATGATATGGCCGATCGCATGCGGATGATTCATGCATGGAACTTTTAAGTTTGGGAAGGAAGCACGATTTTGGAAACAAGAATTTTTAAGCTGAATGAAATTGATCAAGCAGCTCAAGCCATTAAAGATGGACAGTTAGTGGCTTTCCCAACTGAGACGGTCTACGGTTTGGGTGCCGATGCTACTAATGAAGCTGCGGTCAAAAACGTCTATCTTGCCAAAGGACGGCCCAGCGACAACCCCTTGATCGTCCATGTCGCATCGATTGAAATGGTTGAACGGTACGCGGCTGAGATTCCGAACAGCGCGCGTCAGCTGATGAAGGTATTTTGGCCCGGTTCATTGACGATTATTTTAAAGATCAAGCCAGGCTCGCTTTCAAAAACGGTTACGGGGGGACTGGCAACAGTGGCCTTTCGCTACCCTGACTGTCAGCCAACGCTGGACCTGATCTTAAAAGCCGGCGTTCCAATTGTTGGTCCATCCGCTAATACGTCAGGAAAGCCTAGTCCGACAACGGCTCAGCACGTCTTTCATGATTTGAATGGCAAGATTTTCGGGATTCTTGATAATGGTCCGACCCGGGTAGGAGTTGAGTCAACGGTACTGGATCTGTCGACGCCGCAACCGGCAATTCTGCGTCCAGGTGCCGTTACCAAAGCTCAGATTGAATCTGTGATCGGTTCAATTGACTTGGATCAGCACCATGTTGGGACCAATGAAACGCCTAAAGCTCCGGGGATGAAGTATCGCCATTATGCACCGGGCGTTCCAGTAGCCATCGTTGATCCGCAGACGAATTGGCAAAGCGTTAACGCCTGGATTGAAGAGCAGCCGTCTAAGGTTGGGGTAATGGCTGAAAAACAGATCCTGGATGCATTCAGCTGGCCGGATAATGCTGTCATCTACTCGCTTGGCGAAGACGTCAGCGATGCCAGCTCACATTTGTTTGCCGGCCTGCGATTCTTTGACGATCAAAAAGACGTTGCCTCCATTCTGGTACAGGGGTTGGATGCAACCGGTCTGGGCGCAGCCTACATGAACCGTCTGAATAAATCGGCTGGCGGCAGGCATTTTGAGGCACCGGTCAAATAATTGATAAAATTTGCTTTTTGTCTAAGCAACCAGGTCCGTTTTTGGTACAATAGTTGAGAAACATTTAAGGAGAGTTATATATTCATGGGCAAGTTTGAAGTTATTGAACATCCACTGGTTCAACACAAATTAACGATGATTCGCGACAAAAACGTTGGGACTAAGTTTTTCCGCGAAACGGTCAAGGAAATTTCAACGCTGATTGCTTACGAGGTTTCCAAGAACATGCCGCTCAAAGAAGTTGAAATCGAAACGCCAATCTGCAAGACGACGCAAAAGGAACTGGCCGGCAAGAAGGTTGCCATTGTGCCAATCTTGCGGGCTGGTCTGGGAATGGTTGAAGGATTCACCGATTTGATTCCGGCAGCCAAGATCGGCTTTATCGGCATGTACCGTGATGAAGAAACGCTTAAGCCACATGAATATTTCGTCAAGCTGCCAAGCGATGTTTCGGAACGTCAATTATTCGTTGTCGACCCAATGCTGGCAACGGGTGGTTCGGCAGTTGATGCAATTGGCGCCTTAAAGAAGCGGGGCTGTGAAGAAAAGAACATCAAGTTTGCCTGCCTGGTTGCTGCTCCAGAAGGCGTTAAGGCAATCCAAGCCGCTTATCCAGATGTTGACATCTACACGGCAGCCTTGGATGAACGCTTAAACGAACAAGGCTACATCGTCCCAGGACTAGGCGATGCCGGCGATCGTCTTTTTGGCACCAAGTAGTCTGATCTAACATTAAAGGTTCAGTCTGTGACCTGTTCACGAGCTGGGCTTTTTTATTTTGCCAGATAAAAGTCTTAACATTTTTTAACAACTGTCGGTAAACGAAGCCAAACTCGCCAAAAATAGTAAAATGGTAGCTGATTGTTAAAATTAAATCCAATAAAGGATCTGAGAAAATGCAGAAATTAAAGGGTTCGGCCGGTTTTGCAAGGCAGTTTTTGATCTTGCTGGTTATTGGGCTGGGTGCGCTGCTGTTTACCTTTCATAATGAGGCTTTTTATCAGCGACCATTGGCAAAAGTTGAACAGGTACATAACGAAAAAGCCGTTAAGCAGACTGATGAGTTTAAAAACGTTGATTGGCAGACTAAGCAGCACCTTAGAATTAAAATGCTGAATGGCAAATATCGCGGTCAAGTGCTTACGGTTACCAATACCTATTCTTATTCCGGGGCAATGGATCAGAGGTATCGAGTCGGCAACGAGATTTTTTTGACGCGCGTTCATGAAAAAAATGGCGAGCTGCATGCTACCATTGCCGGCTATAAGCGCGATACCGTCATTGTGTTTTTAGTCTGGCTGGTAATTTTGATGCTGCTGTTGATGATGAGAAGACAAGGCAGCTTAGCTCTGCTTAGTGTGATCGTCAATACGATTCTGTTTATGCTGGCTATTGAGCTGGATCTGAGAATGCAGGCCGCGCACGTGCTGCTGATTTTTGGCGTGCTGGCATTGATTTTTACGGTCGTCAGTCTGGTCATGATTCTAGGTTTTACCAGGCGGATGCTGGCTACCTTGGGAGCAACGGTTTTTGGCACGCTTGCCGCAATGCTGATCAGTCTGCTGGTTTTTAATCTGACACAGGAACGCGGAATTTATTATGAATCGATGCAGTATGTCACTCAGGTTCCGCGACCGCTCTTTTTGGCCGAGACGCTGCTGGGGTCGCTAGGTGCCGTAATGGATGAGTCAAGTGACATCGTGGCAACGATCTTTGAGCTTAAACAGCTTGATCCAGCTGCAACCAAGCGTCAGCTGTTCTTAGCCGGACGCAGCGTCGGTCAATCTATTATGGGGCCGTTGGTTAACGTCTTGTTTCTGATTTTTATGGCCGATACCTTTACCTCATCTTTGCTGTATTTGAAAAATGGCAATTCCTGGGGCTACACGTTTTCAATGAATATGTGTCTGGGCACCGTTCAAAGCTTGATCAGTGGAATCGGCATCGTTTTGGCGATTCCGATTGCCAGTGCATTAGCAGCGCTTTTATTAGGAAAGAAGGCAAAAGCATGAGTACGATTACGGCATTGGGACTGGTCTTGATGATTCTGATGATTTTAGTTGGCGGTAAGCAGGGATGGACATCATTTTTAAGCCTACTGCTAAACTTTGGCTTTTTATATTTTGCGATCGTACTGATTGCCTTCCACGTTCCGCCGTTGTTTGTAACGCTGACGACTGGAACCATTATTTTGGCAGTAACGATTTTTATGGGTGAGGATGATCTAAAAACGACCGTGACGGCTTTTTACGCATCGCTGATCGTAATGGGAATTCTGCTACTGCTGATTATTGGCGTTGAGCACTGGGCAATGGTACAGGGCTTTGGTCCCGAAGACAGTGAAGATCTGGAGGGCATGTCGATTTTAATTGGTATCAGCTATCTGAAAGTGGCCGTTACAACGACGATTCTAAGTACGCTGGGAGCGATTGCTGAAGCAGCGATGGCGGTAGCTGCGGGACTGACTGAGGTTTTAAATGCGCATCCTGATATCTCGACTGCTCAGATTATGAAAAGCGGCATGGCAATTGGCGGACAGATTATTGGAACGACTTTTAATACGTTGTTCTTTGGCTTTTTTGGCGGCTTTTTAACGCTTTTTATCTGGTTTGCTGGATTACATTACTCATTTGGAACGATTATGAATAATAAGATTTTTGTTGCCGAGATGATAATGGTATTGACTTCTTTTATTGGAGTTCTGTTAACGGTTCCGATTACGGCTTGGATAATGGGACTGCGCAAAAAGACGATAGTTGACAGTTTTTCTGAAAACAAGTAAGCTATAGTCTAGTAACTTGAATATCGGTCCTTTAATGAAATCCAGAGAGGTTTCCAAGGACGCGTTAAAATAATCATCCATCTTGCGGGTTGTTTTAAGGTAGTCTTTGGGCCGGAGCTCAAGGGCTATTATTTTTATCTGCATAGGGGTGTTTTTGAATGGCACATCGTGATGGCGTCGTTTTAGACGTTGATGAAAGGCCAGAGTTTGGTCAGTGGGTTGGATTGTCATTGCAGCATATGTTCTCAATGTTTGGTTCAACCGTGCTGGTGCCGATTCTGGTTGGATTGAATCCAGGAATCGCTTTGTTCAGTTCAGGGGTTGGAACCTTGATGTATCTGCTGATCACGCGTCACAAGATTCCGGCTTATATGGGTTCAAGCTTTAGTTTTATCGTCCCAATGATGGCATTGATGAAATCAACGGGTTACCCAGGGATTGCTCAAGGTACGATCGCGGTTGGCTGTGTGTACTTATTGGTATCGCTGATCGTTACGATGATTGGCTCGGACTGGATTGATCGCGTGCTGCCGCCAATCGTGGTCGGCCCAATCGTGATGGTGATCGGACTTTCTTTGGCCAGCACGGCGGCTAAAGATGCCACGCTGAACGGTACGCATTATGACCTGCGCTATTTTGCCGTTGCCATGCTGACATTGTTGGTTACGATTGCTTTTAACATGTTTTGTAAAGGCTTTTTGGGTTTGATTCCGATTCTGCTGGGGATTGTTTGCGGCTATGTGATTGCCTGTCTATTTGGCATTGTTGACCTGGCGCCAGTAGCTGCGGCACATTGGTTCAGTCTGCCTGATTTTCAGGTTCCGTTCGTGACCTATCAGCCGCATTTTTATTGGGGCGCGATTTTAAGCATGGCACCAATTGCGTTTGTTACCATGACTGAGCACATGGGGCATATCATGGTTCTTAACGAGCTGACCGAACGCAACTACTTTAAGGATCCTGGGTTGAATCACACTTTGGCTGGTGATGGGACGGCTTCGATTATTGCCGGCTTCGTTGGTGGACCGCCAGTGACGTCTTATGGAGAAAACATTGGTGTTTTGGCAATTACCCGCGTTCATAGTGTCTATGTTCTGGCAGGGGCTGCCTTGTTTGCCGTCTTCTTCAGTTTTGTCGGTAAGCTGAGCGCGTTGATTGAATCAATCCCAGGCCCCGTTATTGGTGGGATTTCCTTCCTATTATTTGGTGTGATTGCCTCTAGCGGTCTGCGGGTTATGATCGAAGACCAAATCGACTTTAACAAGAAGCGTAATTTGATGATCAGCTCGGTAATTCTGGTGATCGGGATCGGTAATGCCTACTTAAAGTTAGGCCAATATCAGTTTTCGGGATTGGCGGTGGCAGCGGTCTTGGGGATTGTTTTAAATCTGATCCTGCCTGATGAGGCTGCCAGCGAACGTAAGAAAAACAACTAGACCAATTAAAAAAGAAACAAATGATGACGTTTTATCTCAAATGTCATCATTTTTTTATTTATGTCAATGAATAGATATAAATTATAAACAATTTATTAGGTTGGTTTATATATTATATTAACTTGAAGTGCCTGCTGTGTAACGGATTAAGCTGATGTTGGCGCTTTCTTTGGCTCTGATATTTTTTTGAAATTTTAATGAAATAATGCTATATTAATGATCGTAACTTGGGACAGTTCGTGGTTGTTTCAACGAGATGGAATCCAATTTACAAACCAAATTATTGTTATAAAGAAAAGAGGTGGAATATAAATGGGCGGTGAAGCTTATACTTTTAAGCTATTCGGCCTTACGTTCAATGCGACTAACGTGATTTCAGGCACCATTATTTTTGTCTTGGTCTTCTTTGTTTTATTTGGTCTTTCACGGCATTTGCAAATGAAGCCTAAAGGCGGTCAAAACGTAATTGAGTGGTTGATTGAATTTACAAACGGTATCGTGCGGGAACAAATGCCTGCATCAGAAGTTGGCAACTACAGCTTCTTGGCCTTCGTACTGTTTGCCTTTATCTTCTTCTCAAACCAGCTGGGTCTGATTTTCCAAATCGGATGGAACGGAAACGAGATTGTGAGAAGTCCCACTGCCGATCCAGTCGTAACGCTGACTTTCTCGTTGAGCATGATCATGCTGGCACACTTTGCCGGGATCAGCAAAAACGGTTTGAAGCACTACTTTGGCTCTTACCTCAAGCCATATGCTGTTATGCTGCCAATTAACTTGGTTGAGGAATTTGCCAACTTCTTGACGCTTGGTCTGCGGCTCTTTGGTAACATTTTTGCCGGGGAACTGCTGCTGAAGTTGCTTGGACAGATGGCCTTTTCACACGGTGTTCCAACGATCCTGGTCAGTCTGCCACTTGAAATTGTTTGGCAAGGCTTCTCAGTCTTCATTGGGGCTATTCAGGCTTATGTCTTTGTAACATTAACTACGGTTTATATTTCTCAGAAGGTTTCTGCTGAGGAATAAGCATATCTTAAGGAGGATATAAAAATGGGTGCAATTGCTGCAGGTATCGCTGCTTTTGGTGCGGCACTGGGTGCCGGTATTGGTAACGGTTTTGTTATTAGCCACACGATCGATGGGATGGCTCGTCAACCAGAAATGTCTGGTGCACTGCGTGGTACGATGTTCATTGGTGTTGGTTTGATCGAAGCCATGCCTATCCTGGCCATCGTTATTGGCTTCCTTGTAATGAACAAGTAGTTCAAAATAACTAAAGCTATCAATTTACAAGGAGGTGTCAATAGATGTTGCAAGGTGTTCTGGCTCAATCCAATAGCTTATACGTCGGAGACATGCTGTTTTACATTGTTTCATTTATTATCCTGATGCTGTTGGTTAAGCATTATGCTTGGAAACCAGTTACGGATATGATGAACAAGCGGGCAACCAAGATTTCCGATGACATCGACAATGCAGAAAAATCGCGTGCCGAAGCAGAAAAGCTGGCTGCACAGCGTCAAACTGAATTGCAGAACTCTCACCAAGAAGCCGCCAAGATTATCAGCACGGCCAAAAAGACTGGTGAAGCTCAACGGGACCAGATCGTTACGGATGCGCAAAAAGATGCACAGGTCGTAAAAGAGCAAGCCCAAAAGGATGCTGAGCAGGCACGTCGTGATGCTCTGAAAGGGGCGCAAAACGATGTTGCCAACTTATCTATTGAGATTGCTTCCAAGCTCATCCACAAGGAATTAAACGCGGACGATCAAAAAGCACTGATCGATTCGTACATCGAAGGGTTGGTAAAACATGAGTCTTGATAAGAAGACGGTTGCTAACCGCTATGCGAAAGCAATTTTTGAGCTGGCTGAAGAAAACGGTCAACTCGATCAGACTTATCAAGAATTATCTGCTTTGCGTCAAGTCTTCGAAGAAAATGACAGTTTGGCAGCGCTGTTGAGCGGTGTCGATCTGTCACTCGCTGAGAAAAAATCTTTGATTGATGCATTGAAAAAGGATGCTTCGCCATTCGTTTCCAATCTGATTCAAATGGTTTTTGATTACGGCCGCATGGATGATTTGGTCGCAATTATTGATGAGTTTGAACGGCGTTACGATGCATTTAACAAACGCATCCACGCCGAAGTAATCACAGCGGTGCAACTCGATACGAAGCAACGCGATCAACTGAAGGCTGGTCTGGCTAAGCGCCTGTCAGCCAACGAAATCGTATTGCACGAAACGGTTGATCCGTCAATTTTAGGCGGAGTCATCATCCGAGCAAACAATGAAACTCTGGATGGTAGTCTCAGTTCAAAGATTGAACAAATTCGTCGTTTACTTGTTAAATAATCAATTGTCAAAGAGGTGAGACCTTTATGAGCATTAAAACTGAGGAAATCAGTTCACTCATCAAGAAGCAGCTCGCCAACTATCAGGACCAAATTTCCGTTGAAGAAACTGGGACGGTTACCTATGTTGGTGACGGGGTTGCTCGTGCCGATGGCTTGGAAAATGCCATGGCTGGTGAGTTGCTCGAATTTAGCAACGGTGTCTACGGGATGGCCCAAAACCTCGAAAGTAACGATGTTGGTATCGTTATTTTAGGGGACTACACGGGAATCCGTGAAGGCGATACTGTTAAGCGGACGGGCCGGATTATGGAAGTTCCCGTCGGTAAAGAACTGTTAGGTCGGGTCGTTGACCCACTGGGACGTCCAATTGACGGTCTTGGCGAAATCAAGACCAACAAGACGCGTCCCGTGGAAAAGAAGGCCCCTGGCGTTATGCAGCGGAAGAGCGTTAGCGTGCCACTGCAGACTGGGATCAAGGTTATTGATGCCTTGGTACCAATTGGTCGTGGCCAACGTGAATTGATCATTGGTGACCGTAAGACTGGTAAGACTTCACTTGCCATTGACACGATCATCAACCAAAAAGACCAAGACATGATTTGTATCTATGTTGCAATTGGTCAAAAGGAATCAACGGTACGGGCTCAAGTTGAAACGCTGCGTCAATATGGCGCCTTGGACTACACGATCGTCGTTTCAGCCAGTGCCTCCAACCCTGCACCAATGCTTTACCTGGCACCATATGCCGGAGCTGCAATGGGTGAAGAGTTTATGTACAATGGCCAAGATGTCTTGATCGTTTACGATGACTTGACGAAACAAGCCGATGCCTACCGTGAACTGTCACTGATTCTGCGGCGGCCACCAGGTCGTGAAGCCTACCCAGGTGACATTTTCTACACGCACTCACGTCTGCTTGAACGTGCTGCACGGCTTTCAGACGACATGGGCGGCGGTTCAATGACTGCTCTGCCAGTTATTCAGACCCAAGCCGGTGACGTTTCAGCCTACATTCCAACCAACGTTATCTCCATTACTGACGGTCAGATCTTCTTGGATTCTGATTCCTTCTATGCTGGTCAACGTCCAGCCATCAACGCCGGGACTTCGGTTTCTCGTGTCGGTGGTGACGCTCAGATCAAAGCCATGAAGAAGGTTGCTGGTACGTTGCGTCTGGATATTTCTGCCTACAACGAACTGGCTGCCTTTGCGCAATTCGGTTCTGATCTGGATGAAAACACGCAGCGTCGTCTGGGCCGTGGTGAACGGACGATGGAAATCTTAAAGCAGGGCCTGCACGAGCCACAACCAGTCGCTCAACAGGTTGTAACGCTTTTTGCTCTGTCACATGGCTATGTTGACAACATTCCTGTTCAAGACGTTCGTCGCTTTGAACAGGAACTGGCTGCCTACATGCGTGCAAACCATCAAGACGTTTATGACCAGATTGCAGAAACTGGCAAGCTGCCAGAAGGCGATGTTATCGACCAGGCAATCAAGGACTTTAAGGAAACGTCATTTCAAACCAGCGACAGCGACAAAGCTGCCAAAAACTAAGCATGACTAGTCGAAAGGACGGTGAGATTTAGTGCCAGCTTCACTTGCTACTGTTAAACGCAAGATTCAGTCAACCAAGAGCACGCGTCAGATTACCTCTGCCATGCAAATGGTTTCTACGGCTAAGCTTAACCAGATTCAGCACCATACTAAGGCTTATGAGGCCTATGCTGCTACGGTTCGTGAAGTCCTGTCCAGCATGGTCAAATCTCACAGTACGACGGATGCTGATAGTAAAGATCAGTTCACGTCGCTGTTTGACAAACGACCAGTACAGCAGACTGGCATCTTAGTTATTACATCTGACCGGGGATTGGTAGGAAGCTACAACAGCAACGTTATCAAAGAAACCCTGGAAACGATGAAAAAACACCATTTGAATAAAGACAACACGGTTTTCCTGACGATTGGACGAACCGGGACCGAGTTCTTTAAGAAACGCGGTATGAACGTTGTTTATGAGTACACTGGTGTTAGTGACGTGCCAACGTACAAAGAAGTCCGCGGGATCGTTAAGACCACGGTACAAATGTACAATGACGGAGTATTTGACGAACTTTTCCTGTCATATAATCACTACGTCAACCGGATTACGTCACACGTTCGGGTTCAAAAGATGATGCCAGTGTCAGAAGATTCAATGACCGACGATCAGCCGGCCGTAAGTGAAGAATCTGCTGACAAGACGCGGATTTCGCCTGAATTCGAATTCGAACCTTCCGCTAACGATATCGTTTCGGTAATCGTTTCGCAATACGCGGAAAGTTTGGTTTATGGAGCGATTTTGGATGCCAAGACGTCTGAACACTCCTCAAGTGCCAATGCAATGAGCTCTGCTTCCGACAATGCTGATGAGATCATTTCGGATTTGGAGCTTCAATACAACCGGGCACGGCAAGCTGCCATTACCACGGAAATTACTGAAATTACCGGTGGTATGACGGCCCAAGAATAATCATTCTAGTAAGTAGGAGGAAACAGCATGAGTGCTACTGGTAAAGTTGTACAGGTTATCGGTCCAGTTGTCGATGTTGAATTCCCCTTGGACGACAAGCTGCCAGAAATCAATGACGCGCTGAAGATCGATAAAGGTGATGGCACGACGCTGACTACTGAAGTTTCCCTTGAACTGGGTGACGGTGTGGTACGGACGGTTGCCATGGACGGTACCGATGGTCTGCAACGTGGCATGAAGGTCGAAAACACGGGCGCTTCAATCAGCGTTCCAGTTGGTGACGACACTCTGGGTCGAGTTTTCAATGTCCTTGGTGAACCAATCGACAATGGTCCAGAATTCGGCCCAGATGCCAAGCGGATGCCAATTCACCGTGAAGCACCTAAGTACGAAGATTTGAACAACACTACGGAAATTTTGGAAACGGGGATCAAGGTTATCGATCTGCTTGCTCCATACGTTCGTGGTGGTAAGATTGGTCTTTTCGGTGGTGCCGGTGTCGGCAAGACCGTCTTGATTCAAGAACTGATCCACAACATTGCTCAAGGCCACAATGGGATTTCCGTATTTACCGGTGTTGGTGAACGGACCCGTGAAGGTAATGACATGTACTTCGAAATGAAGGCTTCTGGGGTTCTGAGCAAGACGGCCATGGTCTATGGTCAAATGAACGAACCACCTGGTGCCCGGATGCGGGTTGCCTTGACTGGTTTGACGATCGCGGAATACTTCCGTGACGTAAAGGGCCAAGACGTGCTGCTGTTTATTGACAACATCTTCCGGTTTACTCAAGCCGGTTCAGAAGTTTCAGCCCTGCTGGGACGGATTCCATCTGCCGTTGGTTATCAGCCAACGCTGGCTACTGAAATGGGTCAGCTGCAGGAACGGATTACTTCGACTAAGAAGGGTTCCATTACGTCGATTCAAGCCGTTTATGTTCCTGCCGATGACTACACCGACCCTGCTCCAGCAACGACTTTTGCCCATTTGGATGCCACGACCAACCTGGAACGTCGGCTGACGCAAATGGGTATCTACCCAGCCGTTGATCCATTGGCTTCAACGTCAACTGCATTGACGCCTGAAGTTGTTGGTAAGGAACACTATGAAGTAGCTACGCGGGTACAGCATGTCCTGCAGCGTTACCGTGAATTACAAGACATCATCGCCATCTTGGGGATGGATGAACTTTCGGATGAAGAAAAGACGATTGTTGCTCGGGCACGGCGGATTCAATTCTTCCTGTCACAAAGCTTCAACGTTGCTTCACAATTTACGGGGATGCCAGGTCGTTATGTTCCATTGAAAGACACGATCAAAGGCTTCAAGGAAATCCTTGATGGTAAGTACGATGATCTGCCGGAAGATGCTTTCCGTCTGGTCGGTCCAATCGAGGATGTTGTTGAAAAAGCTAAGCAGATGAAAGCTGATGCCGAAAAAGCTGAAAACTAGGAGGGATGATCATGGCTGATAGTACTTTTAAGGTCACCATTATCACTCCTGATGGCACCGTCTATGAGAACAAAGACGCTACGATGCTGGTTATGGATACGCGTGGCGGTCAAATGGGGATCATGGCGAACCACGTGCCCCTGGTTGCAGCGCTGCAGATCAGTGCCTTGCGCGTCAAGCACAACTCCGCTAAAGACGATGTGATCGCCGTTAACGGTGGTTTCATGGAATTCAATGAAAATGCTGCGACAGTGGTTGCTGACAGTGCTGAACTGCCAACGACGATTGACGTAGCCCGGGCTGAAAAAGCCAAAGAACGCTCTGAAAAGTGGGTTGAAGAAGCTAAGCAAAAGCACAGTAAAAATGAGCTTGCGCGTGCTGAAGTTCACCTGCGCCGAGCAATCAACCGACTCAACGTTTCACAGATGCGTTGATTTGGTTGGCCAAAACGTCATGCCGATTACAGGCATGGCGTTTTTTAATTTCTTGTAAACATTGACCAGCAGTTAGAAGGCTTAGCATAGAATATGTTAATATGATTAATGATTGCTTATTGGGGGGAGTTTAATGGAACTGACAGGTCTGCAGGCTTTGATTACGATCGTAATACAATTGGGCTTTATTTGGATTGCCTTTTATGCACTACAGGGACTTCATATGGAACGTTGGTTTCGGCGTCCGCCTAAAACGCTGCCATTGCTGATGGTGCTTTTGGCAACCGCGCTTGGCTACTTGAATGCCAGCTTTTTATTGACGGTTCTAAAAGCAATTCGTAATCTGATTTATTTGGCACAATAAATCAATGTTGGAGGAAAACCAAATGAAAAAAATCCTGATTCAAGGAGGGCAGCGTCTACGTGGGAGCGTTGCTGTTGCGGGGTCAACTGCCCTGGCACTGACGGCACAGATTGCGGCGCTTTTGGCATCAACTGGTGAGCTTAAGCTGGCTAACGTTGCTGATACGATGACTGTCGATACGATGAATGAACGCTTACGAAAGCTGGACTTGGCTGTCACTGTCAATAAGCCGACTCATCAGCTCATTATCCAATCTCAAGCAAAACTTACGGCTGACGACCTAACGGCAATTACTTCCGCAAAGGTTGCCTCATTGATGATTGGTCCGCTGCTGGCCCGCACTGGCAGTGTCAGATTAAACAAAGATCAGGTGCCAGATGAGATTATTGCCGATCTAAGATGCTTAGGAGCTGATGTCTCGTTAAATGATGAAGCTTTAGCAATCAAAGCAGGCCGCTTAAAGGGAAGTCATTTAAAGCTGGCAGATAGCAACTGTCTGAGTACTCAGAGTCTGATCATGGCTGCGGTCCTTGCTGATGGAATTACGGTAATTGAAAATGCAGCCTGTGATTTTGAGGTCATTGCCCTGGCCAATCTTTTAAACAAGATGGGGGCGCGGGTGCATGGCGCAGGAACGAAAATCGTAAGGGTACAAGGCGTGACGTTTCTGCATGGCTGTGACTATGAGATTGCCGGCGACTATCTGGAAGCAACGGCACTGATGCTGGCTGCTGCAATAACTAATGGCGATGTGATTGTAGAAAACGTTCATCTGCAAAGCGTTCAAGGCGTGATTAATCAGCTTGAACGGATGGGATGTACCGTAGTCGTCCAGCAAAATGGCGTTCGAGTTTTAGGAACGGCAGTTTTGCTGCCAGCTGATCCACAAAGTCTTTTTCCCAGCACCATGTACCCTGAGCTTGCAATTCTACAGCTGTTGGCTAATGGTAAAAGCAGCAATGCAGTCATGGATCAAAGACTGCTTGATCAATTGCAGAAAATGCAGGCTGGTGTTCAAGAAACTGCCGGTGAATTGATTTTAAATGGTCCGGCCAAGCTCAGCGGCATCAAGGTTAAGGCTTTTGATGCCAGCAGTGCACTGACGCTGACCCTGGCTGGCTTGGCGGCTAAAGGACTAACGATCGTAGAAAACGGCGCTTATCTTGGTGATGAGTTTGAAGCCTTGCCTGCCAAGCTGCAAAGCCTGGGGGCCAGTCTGCAGTTAAAGGACTTTAAATCGGCTTAAAAACCCATCAACAAAATTTAAGTAAGGCAGATTATTATCAATTCAGCGGTTGAAGACTGGTTGTGGTATAATATCGTTCGAATTGAGTAAAAATCGGAAGGAGAAAAACATGGCTAAGGATATCGGAATTGACCTTGGAACAGCCAATGTTCTGATTTACGTACAAGGAAAGGGTATCGTATTAAACGAACCATCCGTAGTGGCAATTGATACACGCACTAATAAGGTTCTGGCAGTCGGTTCGGAAGCCTATCGTATGGTGGGACGGACGCCAAGCAACATTCGCGCGATTCGTCCACTGAAAAACGGGGTAATTTCCGACTTTGATATGACCCAGGAAATGCTTTCTTACTTTATCAGCAAGCTTAGCGTCAAGGGCTTTATGTCAAAACCTGATATTATGATCTGTGCGCCAACCAATATTACGGAAATTGAGCGTAAGGCCATCATTCAAGCTGCTGAACAGTCGGGTGGCGGCAAGGTTTACCTGGAGTATGAGCCAAAGGTAGCTGCAATCGGTGCTGGACTTGATATCTTCAAGCCCCGTGGCAATATGGTAATCGATATGGGTGGCGGTACCAGTGATATTGCCGTGCTTTCTTTGGGTGATATCGTAGCCAGCGAGTCGGTTCGCTTGGCTGGTGACCAGTTAAACAGTGACATTGCTGAATACATCAAAGAGCATCATGGCTTAATTATTGGTGAGCATACTGCCGAACGCATCAAGATTGAATTGGGAACGGCACAAAAGGTCGACGATCCACAGACAATGGAAGTACGTGGTCGTGATGTTGCCAGCGGGATGCCAAAGCAGATTGAAACCAATGAAAATGAAATCGCGGATGCATTGCATGACACTTTAGAGCAGATCGTTCGAGCATCAGTTGCCGTACTTGAAACCGTACCACCAGAGCTTGCCAGCGATATTATCGATCGCGGCATCATGCTGACAGGTGGGACGGCAATGCTTCACGGTATCGATAAGCTGTTTAGTGATCGCTTAAAGGTACCAGTAGTCGTTTCACAAGACCCACTGGACAACGTTGCCAAGGGTGCTGGTGAGCTGCTGGAACGCATGCAGTCTGATAGCGGTAAAAATCGTAAATAGATTAAGCAATGTTTAGGAAAATAGTGATCATGCTGATTAAAGGTTATCAGCGCGGCATTTCTTCACGTCGTCCCTATCGTGTGTGTCGCTATGAGCCAACCTGCTCGCAGTATATGCTGGAGGCCGTTCAGCGGTTTGGACTTAAAGGAGTTTTAATGGGCAGTGCCAGGATTTTACGCTGCCATCCTTGGGCCCACGGTGGTTTCGATCCAGTGCCGGATCACTTTACAATCCGACGAACACATCATAGACAAGGGTGAAAACGTGTCAAAAAAAGAAAAGACGGTTGCCGTTAGCGTCAAAGATATTGAACGCAATGGCCAGCCGGTAGAACAGATTTTTGTTGGAAAGCGACTGATCGGTGAGGTCGTGGCTGATAAGGAACGCTTCAAGGCAATTCTCCTCAAAGGCGAACAGGCATTTTACGTTCGCTCACAAGAAGAAGGGCTGGAAACGATTCTTCAGCAGTATCATCTTCACCAAGGTTGATTGGTGGATAAAAGGGGTTGGGGAAAAGCCCGAGCCCTTTTTAGTTTTAATAAGGAGAAATTTTAATGCAACGATCGCAAAATGATAATGAATCGCGGATTGACTGGGGCATTATCTTCTGTGTGCTTTTGTTGGCGTTGATTGGACTGGCTTCAATCTATGTTGCGGCCAGCAATGATAAGACCCCGACCAGCATCACGCGTCAAGTAGTATCGCAATTGATTTGGTATATCATTGGGACGATCATGATTATCGTTATCATGCAGTTTGACGCCGAACAGCTCTGGAAAATCGCGCCAATCGTCTATTGGCTCGGAATCTTCTTGATGTTTGCCATCCTGGTCTTTTATAGTCGATCGTACTACGCCAGTACAGGTGCCAAGAGCTGGTTTGCCATTGGTCCGTTCACTTTTCAGCCTTCAGAAGTCATGAAACCGGCCTATATATTAATGATGGGCCGCGTGATCACGACTCATAACAGTCAATACAGTACCCATACCGTTGAATCGGACTGGCGCTTGATTGGCAAGATGCTGCTGTGGCTGATGCCGATTATGATCTCGCTGCACTTTCAAAACGACTTTGGGACTTCGCTGGTCTTCTTTGCTATTTTCTGTGGTATGGTCTTGGTAGGTGGCGTAACTTGGCGGATTATTGCCCCAGTTGCTACGGTTTTGATCGTTGTTGGCGGTTCGGCGCTGGCAATGGTTACCAGTACGACTGGTCGACGGATTTTAGAGCATATCGGCTTTCAAGCATACCAGTTTGAACGGGTTGATACCTGGCTGAATCCTCAAGCTGATACGACCAACCAAGGCTACCAGCTCTGGCAAAGCATTAAGGCGGTCGGCAGCGGTGGAATTACCGGGACGGGCTTTAATCACACGCATGTCTATGTCCCAGTGCGTGAATCTGATATGATTTTTTCGGTTATCGGTGAAAACTTTGGCTTTATTGGCGGCGTCCTGCTGATTTTACTTTATCTGCTGCTGATCTATCTGATGATTCGGGTAACGTTTGATACCAAAAATGAGTTCTATGCCTATATTTCAACCGGGGTTATTATGATGATCCTTTTCCACGTTTTTGAAAACATTGGAATGAATATCGGCCTTTTGCCATTGACTGGGATTCCTTTGCCATTTATCAGTGCTGGTGGCTCGTCTTTGATCGGAAATCTGATTGGGATTGGAATGGTCATGTCGATGAGGTATCATCATCATTCCTACATGTTCAGCAACAATCAAGAATTTCATTAGGGGTGATGTAAGATGGAACAGCCATGGTGGATTGATCATCAAGCCCGTGATCTGGTCGCAGTTGGCTTAAAAAAATCAGCGCTGCAGGAATTAGGCCAACTGAATTTTATTGATGTAGCATTGGTGGGAACCCAGCTTAAAACCAATGACAGTCTGGCTACGATCGAAGGACAGAAAATGATCGTCGATTTAAAAAGTCCGCTTGACGGTGTGATTGTCGCCGTTAATCCAGCGTTGGAAGGCTGGGTGGCTGCTGACAGTGACGATGGTCAGTGGCTGATTAAGGTTCAGCCATTTAGCTGAGTAAATTTCTCTGATTGCTGAGACCGGCATTGAAAACCGGTCTCAGCTTTTTTTATGAAATTTATGAAAAAAGTGTTGACGTAAATTAAAATTGAATTATAATAACTACATAATCAATTAATCGAACGAACAAATTCAAACATATCGAAAAGCAGAGTAGATTGTGGCGCGTGCTCAGAGAGTTTCCGGTTGGTGCGAGGAAATTCGTTAAGCAGTCGAAGATGGGCTTGGAATGGTACTGGCGATATTTAGCCGGTAACGGGGTTGCAGCCGTTATCAATGCAAGGTGATTTTTTAAGTCACCTACTGAGGCTTAATTTGCGAGAATTAGGCAAAAAAAGGTGGTACCGCGAAACACTCGTCCTTTTTATAAGGATGAGTGTTTTTTTGTTTGTTTTGATTAATGATCAAACAATTGGCTGCCGGCAGGCTGTTGTTTTAAAAAGCTATTATTAAAAGGGATTATTTAATTGAGGATTGAGAGGAGACATCATTATGAACAAGCGTAAGAAAAAGACATTAATCTGGGTCGTTGTTGCATTGGTAGTCGTTATTGCTGGGATCTTCAGCTTTGGCAATTTTGGCAAGCAAAAGGAACAAACCGTAACGGTCGGGGTCGTTTCACCATCTAAGCAGGATGAGGCAGTTTGGAATCAGGTTAAAAAGACGGCCAAGAGCAAATACAATGTTGATATTAAGCTTAAGACGTTTACTGACTACAACCAGCCAAACAAGGCTCTGCAAAGCGGCAGCATCGATCTGAACGCTTTCCAGCACAAAGCTTTCCTGGATGCATGGAACAAGGCTAACAAAGGCTCCTTGGTTTCAATTGGCAAGACCTTCATCACGCCAATTCACCTTTACTCCAACAACTACAAGAGCGTTAAGAGTCTGCCAGACGGTGCTACGATTGCCGTTCCAAACGATGCATCAAACGAAAGCCGGGCACTGTACGTTTTGCAGAGTGCAGGACTGATTACCTTAAAGAAGAACACGAACTCTTTGGCAACGATCAATTCAATTGCCAAGAACCCAAAGAACCTGAAGATTAAAGAAGTTGCTGCTGATCAGGCACCACGGACGCTGGACAGTGTCGATGCCGCAGTCGTTAACACCAACTACGCTGTGGCTGCTAAGCTTTCAATTAAGAAGTCCATCTTTACTGAACCAGTCAACAAAGATTCTGCACAATGGATCAATCTGATTGCTGCTCGTAAGAAGGACCGTAACAAGGAAGCCTACAAGGATGTTGTAAAGGCATACCAAACGGAAAAGGTTAAGAAGGTCATCAACGAACAATACAATGGTCTGGAAAAGCCAGCTTGGGACATTAAGCTGAAGTAATTTCCAACAGATAGAAGGAGAAGAGATATATGGGGACAAACATTATTGATTTGGAACACATCGACGTTACGTTCCAGACTGGCAAAAACGAAACTGTTCAAGCCGTTAAGGATGTCACCCTGCAAGTTGAAAAAGGCGACATCTATGGGGTAGTTGGCTACTCGGGTGCCGGCAAGTCAACGCTGGTTCGCACGATCAATCTGCTGCAAAAGCCAACTGCAGGCAAGATCACGGTTGAAGGCGAAGTGCTGTTTGCTGATCACAAGCAGCAGATCAGCAACGCAAAACTGCAGGAAAAGCGACGCAACATCGGAATGATCTTTCAGCATTTCAATCTGCTGAACGAAACGACGGTGCTCGACAATGTCATGTTTGCCCTCAAGCACAGCAAGCTCAGTGATGACGAGGTCGAACAAAAGTCATTGAAACTCTTGGATCTGGTCGGCTTAAAGGATAAGGCCGATGCCTATCCAGTTCAGCTTTCCGGTGGCGAGCAGCAGCGGGTTGCCATTGCCCGGGCATTGGCCAATGATCCGGAAATTTTGATTTCTGACGAGGCAACCTCGGCGCTGGACCCTCGCAATACCAACCAGATTTTAGACCTGCTCAAGGATCTGAATGAAAAGCTTGGTCTTACGATCATCTTGATTACTCACGAAATGGATGCCGTTAAGCGTGTTGCCAACAAGATTGCGGTAATGCAGCATGGGGTGATCATTGAAAAAGGCGAGCTGCGGCAAGTCTTCTTGCGGCCACAGCAGGAACTGACGCGTCAATTTGTCGGTGGTTCACTGGCGGCCATGGATACGCTGCGCTCAATGAACCTAGGGACGCTTAATGATGATGAAGAGTTATATCAGCTGGTCTACAGCGGCGATTCAGTTGCTGAGCCACTGATTATCGGACTTTACCGGGCAACCGGCGTCGAAGCCAGCATGATCTATGGCAACGTTGAGGTATTAGGCAACGTGCCAATCGGGATGCTGTTTGTGATCGTAAAGGGAACGCCTGATCAAAGAGAGGCAGCCGTAAAGTTCTTTAAGGATCAAGACGTTGAAGTAACCAAGATTGATGATCGGGGGATTTGGCATGACTGAGTTTTTTGCAAAATATTTTCCTAATGTTGTCCAACTTGGCTGGAGCGGCGACAGTGGCTGGGGTACCTCAATTGGTCAAACGCTGTATATGACGTTTTGGCCAGCTGTCTTTGGTGGAATCCTCGGTGTGTTGTTCGGCGTGATTCTGGTAGTTGCAAAACCCGGCGGCATTATGGAGAATAAGACGCTGTTTAGTATTTCTGACAAGATCGTTTCATTGTTCCGGGCCATTCCATTTATCATTTTGTTGGCCTTCATTGCTCCGTTTACGCAATTGATCGTTGGTACGCAGATTGGGACGACGGCAGCTTTGGTACCATTGTCCTTGGGATTCTTCCCATTTTATGCGCGTCAAGTGCAGGTTGCGTTAGAAAGCGTGAACTATGGTAAGATCGAGGCTGCGCAGGCGATTGGCGCTACTAATACTGATATCATCTTCGAAGTCTACTTGCGTGAAGCACGTTCTGAATTGGTGCGGGTGACTACGGTTTCACTGATCAGTCTGGTTGGTCTCACGGCCATGGCTGGTGCGGTTGGTGCCGGTGGTCTTGGTAATACGGCCATTGCCTATGGATATGATCGTTTCTGCAACGACATTACAATCGTGGCGACCTTGCTGGTATTGCTGCTGGTGATTATCATTCAACTGGTTGGTGACGTTTTGGCAAAGGCCGTTAACCACCAAAATCGTTAATTTGATTAGATTATGGAAACGGCTTTTTGGGGCCGTTTCTTTTTTCGAGGTGTTGAACAATGGATAAGGAAAAGCAAGCAAAAATTTTAAAAGATCTGATTCATATCAATTCGGTAAACGGCAATGAGCTTGACGTTGCCGACTACTTAGCACGACTGTTTGCTCAGTATGGCATGGATGCTAAGGTGGATGCGTTTGGCGAGCGGCGGGCCAATCTGATCGTTGAGTTTGGGCCGGGCAATACTGACCAAGTCTTGGGAATTACTGGTCATATGGATACGGTCGCCGTGGGTAATCGTGCTAACTGGCATCATGATCCATTTGGTGCTGAAACCCAGGGAGATCGACTCTTTGGCCGTGGCGCCGCGGACATGAAAAGCGGATTGGCTGCGCAGGCAATTGCTTTGATTGAGCTTAAGGAAAGCGGCTGGCAGCCTGATGGCAAGATCCGTTTGATTGCAACGGCTGGCGAGGAATATGGAACACCAGGCGCCAATCGTTTAGAGGAGAAAGGCATTGCTAAAGATCTGAGTGCCTTGATCGTAGGTGAGCCAACGGGTGGCAATATCGTTTATGCCACGTCGGGAAGCTATAACTATCAAGTAATCTGCAAGGGCCGCTCAGCACACAGCTCCATGCCTGAACGCGGGATCAATGCCGTCAGCGGTCTGGCTCGTTTTATCGAACTGGAGGCCAGCTTGTTTGACAATGTGCCGTTGGATCAGTACCTAGGCAGCGTTAAGCATTCAATTACGATTTTAAAAGCAGGCGATCAGGTCAATACGATTCCTGATCGTGCCGAACTGCGTGGCAATCTTCGACCAACGCGTGCGTTTGATAATGAAAGGGTTACGCAGCGGCTTGGGCAGGCGATTGACTATCTAAATCAGACTACGGATTATGAATTGACGCTCAATATCTTAAATGATTGGTGGCCGATTGCAACTGATCCACAAAGCGATTTGGTAAAACTGGCCTTAAAGGCAGCTAACGACAGCTATGCCAATCAACCAGAGCTGACGATCATCAATGGAGCCACCGATGCCAGCGTGTTTGTCAAGCATCGTGCTGATCTGCCGGTTGTCGTGTTGGGTGCTGATGAATGGTCGCGGGCGCATCAGGTTGATGAGTATACGACCTGGTCGAGCTATTTTGCCACGATTAATGCCTACCGCACCATCATGCATGATTTCTTTGGCTAGCTAAAAGACTGGAAGACCTTCATGTTGGATCATGAAGGCCTTTTTATTGTGATAAAATTAAATGATTACCAAAAAGGGGGATGCCTATGACTGAATCAATTGCCAGTCTAAAAGAACAACTGATTGAGCTGCATCAGCGCGTTGATAATGCCGAGATCTTTCAATCACTGTATCAGCGCATTGGCGAGCTGGTCGAAAAGGTTCCCAGCCAAAAGCGAACCAGCTATGAACCGCCTGCTGACGATCAACGCTATCTAAAAAACGAAATGTCTGCAATTGAGCTGCAGATGCTTGAAAAAGAGCCGCTTGACCAGGCACAAAAAAACAGTTTATTTTATCATCTGGCTTCGGTTGATCGATCGGCCAGAGAAGGCTCAAGGCAGGCAATCAATGATTTATTGGGACATGAGATGGTCAGTGCTGAAGAGGTCGCGCGTTGGACAGACTATGTGTTGCGAGACGATATCTTATATGCGCATGTCTTGGAGCCTAAAAATCAGGCTGTTTTTATGCGGGCTTCAGCCGTCAACATGCTGCATTCTTTTTTAATGGCTGATCGGTTCGGCTATTTTTTTCTGACTGAAGAAAAGCTGCAGGAGGTAATTGATAAGATTGCACTCTTAGTCTTGTTGGAAAAAGATACCAGAGGCTTTATCGGCAGACGCGGCTGGGCACATATGTTTTTTGAACTGACCAATATTTTTAAGGAAATGACAGAGCGCACGGATCTTTTAAGAGGTGATCATATTTTTATGATGACCGTTTTAGTGGAACGCTATCGTCGGTTGCGCACGCCGCTGGAAATGGGCGAGCAAAATGAGATTGCGGAGTATTTAGTCTGTCTGATCAAGCGTCATCGTCTGTACCAGGATTATTTTTTGATGGAATTAAAAGATTGGCGCGCTTGGCTGAAGCAGCAGTCAGACGTTGATAACGAAGGAGATTGGCATCTGTTTTTCAACTATCAGCGCTTGATGACGGCTCTGCTGGTTGACAAAGATCTGCCGCCTAAGGTTATGGCTGAGATCATTGAACAGGAGATTTAGTTGTCAACGTTTACAGATAGTGTTATACTGTAGTTTCTAATAAAAACGGTTTAAGTACATTTAAAATTAGATAGGTGGTATTTTACATGACGAACAAAAAGCTGCACGTAGCATTGCTGTTCGGGGGCAATTCTTCGGAACACGATGTCTCTAAACGGAGCGCTCACAATGTATTTGACGCGATGGACAAGAACAAATATGACGTCAGCCTGTTTATGTTCACCAAAGATGGAATTCTGCTGAACAATGAATACTCACAGCGGATCTTTGACGGCGAACCAGAAGATGCCGTAGTCAAGGAAGCCTATGCCAATATGGATCTTGATGCGCCGCTCGCACCAATTCAAGCATTGAGCACGGTTAAGCAGATCGATTTCTTCATTCCGGTTATTCACGGTAACTTAGGTGAGGATGGTACGGTCCAGGGGCTGTTCCGTCTGTTGAAGAAGCCATATATTGGTTCAGGAATTGCTGCCAGTGCCATGTCGTTTGACAAGGATCTTACCAAGAAGATCATTACGCAAGCGGGAATCCGTAATACGCCATACATTCTGCTGACGCCAGAAAATCGCGATCAGTACGACTGGCATGCCATCCAAGAAGAACTTGGTGATCTGGTATTCGTTAAGCCAGCCAAGCAAGGTTCTTCAGTCGGAATTCATAAAGTCGAAAACGAGGCTGAATTAAAGGCTGCTCTTGATGATGCCTTTAAGTATGACTTTAAGGTCTTGGTTGAACAGGGGATTGATCACCCTCGTGAAATTGAAATCTCAATTCTTGGTAATGAGCATCCAATCGCTTCTAAGCTTGGCGGTATCCGCGTACCAAGCGATGACCCATTCTACGACTATGAAAATAAATTTGTCGATGCCAGTGGCGTGGTCTTTGATCTGCCGGTAATCCTGCCAGACGACCTAACGCAGGAAATTACCGATATGGCACTGAAAGCTTACAAGGCACTTGGCATGAAGGGACTTTGCCGGATTGACTTCCTGGTTGACCAAAACAACGTTCCATACTTGAGTGAGCCGAATACGCTGCCAGGTTTCACCAACATCAGTCTTTATCCGCAGATGTGGGAAGTTTCTGGTATTAAGTACTCAGATTTGATCGATCGCCTGATTAAGCTGGGCCTGGAAGAATTTGAACGGCAAGAACAGATCAAGTACGATTTCCAGTCGCTTGGTGAAGAAAAAGTCGGTAAAAAAGAATACCACTAAAATAAGCAATTAAGATGATTAATAACAACCTCCAGAGCTGCCAGCCAGTTTTGGAGGTTTTATATTTGGCAAACTGTTTATAATTGTCTAATTATTGATAAATTTATGATAAAATAATCATACACATATTTATATTGGTTAATTGGTTTTACTATACATATATTAAGAAGGAATATTAGATGAAGCTTCGTGGGGATATCTTTAAGCAGATTCGGCGCAAACGGGGACTATCACAGACAGCATTAGCGGAAGGAATCTGTACGCAGGCAACGATTAGCCTGATGGAAAAACAAAATCGAATTCCTAAAATGAATATTTTGACCGCACTTTGTTCGCGGTTGGATATTTCGGCAAATGAGATTATTGAAAATGATGACGTTTCAATGACGGCAACTTTTGATCAGATTGGCCGTCTGTTGGCAGAAAGGCAGTTTGAAGATGCCCAGACTGCCTTGCAGATGATCAAGGTTAAAAATCTGCAAAATGAATTTGATAAGCAGCGCTACTATTATTTGCTAGGGATGCTGCAGGTACAAAATCATCAATTTGATGAAGCAATCTTTAACTTTGAATTGGTTCTGACGCAATTTTCGACCGCTAGTGCCAATATTTATCTGGCGATGACCACGATTGGCATGGCGATGGCCTATGAAAAGATCGGCAGTCAAAGTCGAGCGCTGAGGTTGGTTGAAAGGGCAATGCGCTTGATTGATGAAAAAAAACTGACTGGTGGCCAGCTGCAGTGGATCGTAGTCTATGAATACATATCTGGCTTGTATCTGGCACTGGGGCAGCCGCAGTTGTCACTCAATGCGGCGCAGCGCGGTATTGAAATCTGTCGGCAGATGCGCTCGATGTTTCTGCTTGATCGCTATTATCTGCATGCCGGCAAGGCGCAGCTGGCACTGGCCAATCAGGCGGTGGGCAAACAGGATTTAGAGATTGCTCACAGTTTGGCGCTGGTTGGTCAGCATCCTGAACTGGTTAAGGAATCAATGAAGGCCTTAGCAATGGCTTAAAAATATACATACAAAAAAGCGTTGACTGAAATTTCAGTCAACGCTTTTAATTATGCTTTAGCGCTTTTTTGGAACTGGAATTGGTTGGTTGTCTAAATCGGTACGAACGACTAAGACATCACAGATTGCAGTCCGAGTAACAAATTCAGTAACCGAGCCAATCAAGATCCGTTCAACGGCATTTAAACCAGTGGCACCGATCATGATCAGGTCAGCGTGCATTTCCTTTGGCACTTCGCGGGCAATGATCGTCTTAGGTGCGCCGTATTCAATCGTGTAGCTGACATTGGCAACGCCTTGTTTTTTAGCGTAGTCAACGTATTGATCCAGCGTCTTCTTGGCAGTCGTGGTTACTTGTTCAACCATTGAGCTGTCGAAACTGGAGATGTTTTGGAAAGCACGAGTATCAACAACGTGCAACAGGCGCAATTCCGTATCAGCACCATTCCGTTTAGCAACAGCAACAGCTTTCTTAAAAGCCAGTTCAGCTTCCTTTGATCCATCTACAGGAACCAAAATGTGTTGGTATTGTTGAGTCATATCAAGTACCCCCTTAATGCTTAAGCTTCTTTGTTTATTTATATTTTACAACATTGTAAAGGCTTTCGCAAAAAAATGTTTATGAAATTAGTGTTTTCTGAACACTAACGAGCTGGTTGCCAGTGCCATTGCCATGTCAGCCAGGCAGCCAATTACCAATACGGTTGCTACCAAACCAATATGATCAGAGAAGAATGCGGCAATCAAACTTACGATACCCCAGATCAGCAGCAGCCAGCCCCAGATGCTGCAGTGGCGAAAACTGCGCTCAGTAGCGGCCTGGCCAAAGATACCGGTCTTGCGGTGACTTAATAGATACCAGCTTTCAATCAGCATGATCGCGGCAAAAACAATCATCAAAACAGTAATCAAAAAAATCAAAACTCCTTTCTCTGCCAAGGTACCATAAAAGCGGGACTGAAACCAGTAATGCTTTCAATCCCGCTTTATTATGATATGTATCGGCTCCGTTCATGCCGTTAATTGTCTTTCAGTGTTGACCTGTGGATAAGACAGGTGGGCCATGGCCGACAAAGCTTCGACTACCAAGTGAGAAGGCATGTCGTTACAGTGTCGTGGCACTAGTCCCAAAGTAACGAAACTGTAAGGCAAGACTGCGAATTAGACAACACGCACACTACAGAACCTCTATTAGTATGTTAGCATTTTTTTTAAATAGGTGCAATCGTTTTCAACTTCTTGGATGGCGTTGGGCCTTCAATAGCCGCCGATACTGAATTCCCAGGGCTTTTTCAAATTCACCGTTTGGCTTTGGATGATAATACTCATCATTTTTGATTTTATCTGGCAGATACTGCTGGCGAACCCAATCTTGTGGAAAATCATGCGGATATTGGTAGTCGACGCCATGGCCAAGTTTTTTTGCACCTTGGTAGTGGGCGTCTTTTAGCCAATTAGGGATCTCGCCGAAGCTGCCTTGATCAATACGCTCTAAAGCAGCATCAATGGCTTGAATACCAGAATTTGACTTGGGCGACAGCGCCAGTTCAATTACGGTATCAGCCAAGGGAATGCGAGCTTCAGGCAGACCAATTTTTTCAGCTGCCTGAATTGCCGTGATGGCTCGCTGAACGGCTGGCGGGTTTGCCAGACCAATGTCCTCATAGGCAATTACGGTCAAGCGACGGGCAATGCTTGGCAGATCACCAGCGGCAATCAGCCGTGCCAAATAATGAAGTGCGGCATCAACGTCACTGCCGCGAATCGATTTTTGAAAAGCAGAGATAACGTCATAGTGAGCATCGCCATCCTTATCGGCAGCCAGTGCTTTTTTCTGGACGCATTCCTCAATAATCGGCAGGGTTAGATGAATCTTACCGTCTTGAGCTGGATCGGTTGACTTGGCGGCCAGCTCCAATCCGTTTAGCGCACTGCGCAGATCGCCGTTGACTGCGCGAATCAGCTGCTGACGAGCATTGGCGGCAAGCTCCAGCGGTATTTTCCCCAGGCCCCGCTCCTGGTCGGCAAGGGTGCGGTCAATAGCCAGGCTGATGTCTTTTTCGGTTAAGGGGTAGACTGGAAAAATCTGAGTACGACTGCGAATAGCTGGATTAATCGACAGATATGGATTCTCAGTCGTGGCACCGATTAAGATAATGTGACCGTTTTCTAAATGAGGCAGCAAAAAATCCTGCTTGGTTTTATCAAGGCGGTGAATTTCATCAAGCAGCAGAATCACGGTTCCGCTCATTTTGGCTTCTTCGGCGACAATCTGCAGATCTTTTTTAGAATCGGTGGCGGCATTCAACATGCGAAAGGCATACTTGGTTGATCCGGCGATAGCACTGGCGATACTCGTTTTGCCAGTGCCAGGTGGACCGTACAGAATCATTGAGCTGAGCATTTTGGCCTTAACCATGCGATTGATGATCTTGCCAGGACCAACCAGATGCTGCTGACCAACGACTTCGTTTAGATTACGTGGTCGCATGCGATAGGCTAATGGCTGCAAAAAACAGGGCCTCCTTTGTTTTATTTAGAATGAAACAGTAGCTGCCAAAAGCTTTGTTTAGCTGGCGGCTTGACTTGAGAAACTGGATTTGACAGATTTGGATAGCGTTTCGCAACGTCAACTGGCGACTGATAGACTGCAGTTTTAGCCGCTACTACGACCGCCAGCTTTTCAGGAGCCGTTGAAAATTCCGGATCCGTTTTTAAAGTGAAGCTGGCATGTTCTTGAACGGCTGCTCGCATATACGGACGCAGCTGCTCATCATCTAGATTGCCATTTAAAAAGACCAGCTTGCCGATCCCTTTTTTTAACTCCAATCGCAGGGCATCAGACCAGTCACGCTCGCCAAGCTGAGCCACGCTGATTGTCAGGCAGACTCGCTCACGAAAAGTTCCCAGATAGCGTCTTTGCTCATCGGGATTGATTTTAGGCGTGCCATAGACTGCATTTTGCAGCCGCTGATCAACTGCACTTTTTTCTTCGTTAGCCATGCATAACCCTCCGTAAGTAATTTCTCCTATTGTATCATTGATTAATCTTGAATAATAAAAAAACGCCACTGCATTAAGCAATGGCGAAGATTATCCTAGTCTTTGACGATTTGGCAGAATTCAATAGTCTCAGCATTTGGTCCTTCAATATTGAAGAACTTGATACCATGCTGCCAAAAGTCGAGGTGCTGAACTTCATCTTCTTTCATCTTAAAGCCGGCTGCCTTGGCTGCTTTAAAGGCGGCATCGGCATCAGAAGTATTTAAAGAGATATGGTTGATCGCACCGGTTTGGCGAACGGCACCATCACCAGTCCAGATTTCCAGAGTCAGGTGAGCGTATTGCATAAAGACAACCTCATTGCCTTGGTCGTCAGTATCAAAATTGCCCAGCATCTTAAACCCGAGCTTTTCCCAAAAGGCAACCGTTTTTTGCAGATCGTCGGTTGGAATGCCAATGTGCTGCAGATCATCGAAGTAGCCAGCTAAACTTTTGTTGAATGCCATAATTTTTCTCCTTTAACTAAGACTGCTGTTAATAAAAGTGAAGAGTCTAAACATCTAAGGCTTGATGCTTGAGCTTAGGGAAGATAATTCGATCGGCAAGTCCAGTAATGCCGCCTTGGAAGAGCAACGCAAAAATCGTTCCAAGACCAAAGTTTGCCAGCCCCATCCTAGGTAGAGCCAGCAGAGCCATAATCGTTGGCGGAATATAGGATGCCCACATTGATAAGGTTGCATTGCCTTTGAAATAACGAAAACGCAGAATCTGGAATAAATCATCGGCCGGGTGCAGGACCAGATTTACTCGCTGATAGATTGAAATGGCCACTCCAATTAAAGTAACGCCCAAGAAATTGATCAGAACATACAGAACTACCATTGGCAAAGAATGGGCATCGGGCATAATCCGATTGAAAATATCGGAAAACCATTGAATAAAGATTGAAAACGGCAGCATAAACATGAAATTGCCAAAAATTCGTTTCCATTCCCATTTATGCATCAGAATTGCGTTTAAGGCTGCGGTTAGCATTCCCAGAACCATGAATGCCCAAAACAGTGTCATTGAATTATTCCCCAGGACGGCAATGCCAAGGTTGTTTTCAGCCGCCGTCCAATAAGCGGATCCTAAAAACTGTGGATGAATATGTGAACTGGTAACCAGCGTCAAAACGTTTCCCATCGAGTTGATAACGATCGATAGGGCGAAGTAGGCGATGCTGACTGGCATTGAAATAGTGCGCTTTGGTACCGCGGTGACATTTTTTGAGCTTGCTTGTTCCAAATTAATTCCCTTCTTCCTGACAAGATCACGTCTTAAAAATTGGTGATAGACTTCACTTGCCACGATAAAGATACCCCCAGTAACTATCGATGTCAACCGGTTGACAGAATTTAGAATGATAAAAACTGTCTCAAAATCAGTTTACGAAAGCGATTTCTTTGCTGCTGTAATCAGATAGTGGGAATTAATCGGTTTGGCAGCTGTTTTTTTAATTTTTTTCGTGAATTTGTTGTTTGATTCACAGACTTTTGACAGTCCTGACTTGCTCACTTTAAAATTGGTATATGCTTATCTCAGGGCTATAAATGAAAATAAAATCATATATAACTAAAAAAGATAAAGTTTTGCGCAATCGATTGCTTAACAATATAAAGTTACTGTCGTCTAGTGGTCCAGATGTGAATTATCGTTGATATGACGGCAATTAATTCAAAAATTGACTGATAATCAGTGCACAAGCTTGAATTGGTATTGCTAATCGATTAGCAAAAATAATTTCAAAATCCAATTGACGGCGTTGGTAAATTCGGTCATGATACGAGTCATGAATTAATTGTTAACTAAAAATTGGTATATTTAACAAAGGAGCAAGAGAAATGCAATCAACTGAGCAAAAAACGATTGCCATCTATGCTGACGGTGCTGTCATTGATGACATGCGTCAAATGGCTAAGCTGCCTGAAGTAACGGGCTTTACGACCAATCCCTCACTGATGAAGCGAGCAGGGGTTACTAATTACTTGACGTTTGCCAAGCAAGTAGTCGGTGAGTTTCCGGAAGCTTCCCTGTCTTTTGAGGTTTTTTCACAAGATCCTCAGAAAATGCAGCAGGAAGCAGAAATCTTAAGTTCATTAGGCAAACATGTCTATGTTAAGATTCCGATTTTAAACTTGAATGGACAGCCTAATACGGAGCTGATTCATCAACTGGCACATGCCGGCATCAAGCTGAACATTACTGCAGTAACGACCAGCGAACAGGTGCGCTTGGCATTGGAAGCTTTGGACGAACAGACGCCAGCGATTATTTCACTATTTGTGGGACGAGTTGCTGATACGGGTGCGGATCCAACTTCCTTTGTCAATGCCAGCGTAGCGATGTCGCATCTGCATCCAAACGTTGACTTGCTGTGGGCCTCGACGCGTGAAGTCGACAACATTCGTCAGGCTCAGCAGGCTGGTATCGATATTATTACGGTACCACCGGCAATTCTGCAAAAATGGCTGGCACGGCGCGAATTTACGCCAGAAGATGTTGCTCTGGATACGGTTCGCGGTTTTGACCAAGATATTAGTACGCTGGGATTCAGCATTTTAGATGAAGTTGCAGAGGAGGCGGCAGTCAATGAGTAATCAGCAAGCAACTCTAGATCAAAAATCAGTTACGGCTGCTCGAATGCTGGGCGTAGAAATGATTGAAGCCTCGCACAGCGGCCATCCCGGGATCGTTTTGGATGCCGCGCCAATGGCTTACACGTTGTTTGAATATCATATGCGTTTTAACCCTAAGCAGCCTAAGTGGATCAACCGCGATCGCTTTGTCTTGTCAGCAGGCCATGGCTCAGCGCTGCTCTACAGTCTGCTGCATCTAAACGGTTTTGATCTCACTGTTGATGACTTGAAGGCGTTTCGCCAAATGGGTTCCAAAACACCAGGCCATCCTGAATATGGATGGACGCCTGGCGTTGATGCCTCGACTGGTCCCTTGGGTCAAGGACTTGGTATGGCAGTTGGTATGGCGATTGCAGAAAAGCATCTAGCTGCACAGTGCAACCGACCGGGGATGCCAGTAATTGATCATTACACTTACGCCTTGGCGGGTGATGGTGATTTGATGGAGGGCATCAGTCAAGAAGCCTTGGATATTGCAGGCAATCTGCAGCTTAATAAACTGATCGTGCTTTATGACTCGAATGATGTTTCACTGGATGGGCCATTGTCAATGAGTACGCATGACAATGTTGAACAGCGAGTCAAGGCGGCTTCATGGAATTATGAACGCGTTGAGGATGGCAATGATCTGGCTCAGATCGATGCAGCTTTGTGGCGGGCTAAACGTTCCGATAAGCCAACCTTGATTGAGGTTAAGACGGTAATTGGCTACGGTGCGCCTAAGCAGGGAACCAACAAAGTTCATGGTACGCCGGTTGGTCAAGATGGCCTGGCTGTCCTCAAAGAAAAATTTGACTGGCATGAGCCATCGTTCACCGTACCGCAGGCTGTTTATGATCACTTCCAAGAGCTGGTGGCTGCCAAAGAAAAGCAATACCAGCGCTGGTTGGAAATGTGGGCTTCCTATCAGCAGCAGTATCCGCAACTGGCTGCTCAATTGATGAATGATGAGTTTAAGTTGAGTGATGATGCCTTAAACTATCAACCAGGTGAAAAAATTGCCACGCGGCTGGTATGTGATGACGCACTGCAGGAAATCGCCCGGCAGAATCCGATGTTTTGGGGCGGGGCTGCGGACCTGGCCAGCTCTAACAAAACGCTGCTGAAAAAAGATGACAATTTTGCTGCGGATAATCCATTAGGCCGCAATCTGCGGTTTGGCGTACGTGAATTTGGCATGGCAGCAGCCTTGAATGGAATTACGCTGCATGGTGGTACCCGAGCCTTTGGCAGCACGTTCTTGGTCTTTAGCGACTATCTTAAGGGTGCCGTTCGTCTGGCTGCTTTAATGAAGATCCCGACTGCCTTTGTCTTTTCTCATGATTCTTTGGCTGTTGGTGAAGATGGTCCAACGCATGAACCAGTTGAGCAATTGGCAGCGCTGCGCTCAATGCCGGGTGTCGATGTCTATCGTCCAGCTGATGCTAATGAAACGATTGCTTCCTGGCAAGTCATTGGCAAAACTACTGATCGTCCGAGCGTAATCGTTACTTCGCGTCAGGGACTGCCGGTTTTGGCAGCAGCTAAACATGCACCAGTAGAACGAGGAGCTTATATCCTAGCACCGGCTCAAACCAATCATCCGGCTGGAATCTTGATTGCCAGCGGCTCTGAGGTCTCTTTGGCATTGCAGGCTAGAGAACGATTGGCCAAAGAAGGCATTGACGTGCAGGTTGTTTCGATGCCATGTCAAGAACGTTTCTTGCGGCAGTCAAAGCAGTATCAAGAAATGGTGCTGCCGCCACGCCTGGATAAGCGCTTGGCAATCGAAATGGGCAGTTCAATGTGCTGGCACCGTTTTGTCGGCTTGAATGGCATGGTAATGGGCGTTGATGAATTCGGTATCAGCGCTCCAGGTGAACAGGTTATTGAAAAGTTTGGCTTCACGCCAGAACGCGTTGCTGCAGCCTTTAAGCAGGCAGCCGGGCTTGAAAATGAAAAATCAGCTCAAATGGCCGCTAATGGCTAGCTGCTGTTTTCTAAAAACTACGTATCACACATAAATCTTAATCTCTAAATCTCAAAATACTCCAAAAATCCCCAAAGGCCATGAGCGATCCACTATCCCAGTCGCTCATGGCCTTTTTGATTTGAATTGGTATATAAAAAAGCTCCGTGATTTTAAATCACAGAGCTTTTTAAGAAATAAACCGTAATTAGATATTACAGCTTGTTGTAGAATTCGACAATCAGCGCTTCGTCGATGTCGGCGTTCATGTCTTCACGTTCTGGCAGACGAACCAGCTTACCTTCGAGCTTGTCAGCATCGAATTCAACGTATGAAGGACGTGCAACAACGGCTTCAACAGCGTTCTTGATAACGTCCAGGTTCTTGGACTTGTCACGAACGGAGATGACTTGACCAACCTTAACTTCGAAGGAAGGAATGTCAACGCGCTTGCCATCTACGGTGATGTGACCGTGGTTAACCAGTTGACGAGCTTGACGACGAGTAGTAGCCAGACCCAGACGGTAAACCATGTTGTCCAGACGACGTTCCAACAGGATCATGAAGTTGGTACCGTGAGTACCTTCCTTGATCTTACCGGCACGCTTGAACAGGTTACGGAATTGACGTTCAGTCATACCGTACATGTAACGCAGCTTTTGCTTTTCGCGCAGTTGCATACCGTATTCAGACAGGCGGCCACGACGGTCATTACCGTGATCACCAGGTGCGTAGTTGCGACGAGCCAGTTCCTTACCGGTACCGGACAGAGACATGCCGAGACGGCGAGATACACGCCAGCTAGGGCCAGTGTAACGAGACATATTAGAATTCCTCCAATAAAATTATTTGGAGTAAAATAATCCGATTGTGAGCTTGACATTCGTGCAGGCCAATTGGATCGTTCACCCTTGCAGCTGGGTTACTGGAAACACCATGCGGCATTGGTCTGTTGACGAGCTTGCCCCTCACTGCTGCATTATTTTACACAAAGAGTACTTTAACGCGAAAAACATGCCTAGTCAAGATGTTTGATCAGTTCATCGACAAAAGATTGAATGCCGGCCTGCAGTTTTGCATCAAATCTTTTTTCAACTGGGGCATCCAAATCCAAGACACCAAGCAATTGCTGATCTTTAATCAAGGGAATTACAAGCTCAGAACGGGCGGCAGCATCACATGAGATATAACCAGGAAACTTAGTGACGTCATCAACTGCCAATGCCTGCCGCTGAGCAGCTGACTGACCACAGACGCCTTTGTTCATTGCAATGTGCATACAGGCTGGATGCCCTTGAAATGGTCCCAGCACCAGTTCGTTTTCTTTAGGGTCATAAAGATAAAAGCCGGTCCAGTTCAATTGATCAATGCTGTCGTTTAACAGTGCTGAGGCATTAGCCAGATTAGCAATTAAGTTGGTTTCATTTTCCAATAAGGCAGCCAGTTGGGTGTTGATAAGCTTAAAGTTTGGCAAAATAAAAATCCCTCCGATAAATAATAAGTTGTCAAGAGCAGATATGATATAATTTTAATTAGTGGAATTTTAAGATTAAACGGTGAAAAACGCAAAGCATAAACCGTGCAAAATATAGGTGGGATATAGATGTTTCAAGTGTTGATCGGAATTTTAGTTATTGCTGCATTGGTAATTATTGGCGTATACGTCTATCAAAAGCGCACCCTCAATGCGGTAGACGCCCTGCTGAATCAAAAAGCTGCCGCACTGACAACTCATTTGGACGAACGGTTTGCCAAAAACGCAAATCCAGAGCTGAGTGGCGACTCGCTAAAGGATTTTAATCAGCTCAAGGATGAATATCAAGATGAATTCCTAACGGCTGCCAGTCGGGTCGATGACTTGGCCGATCAAATAGCGCAAGATCTGCATGGATTTAATCTATTGAAAGTCAAGCCGGATCTGCGTAAGCTGCAGGATGCGACTGCTAAGCTGCTGAGTGAACAGACAAATCTTGAAGAAGGTTTGAAAAAAATTGACGATGCCAAGGCAGAACATCAAAAAGCAATTGGCGAGCTAAAAAAGCAATACCAGCAGTTTCATAATGAACTGGAAGAAAACAGCTATCGCTATGGCAAAAGCAGTACGGCTCTGCGCCAGCGCCTGACGGATCTGGAAGCTCGTTTTGCCAAGTTCACCACGCTTACGGCCAAAGGCGACTATGAAGCGGCTCAAGACGTCCTTAACGAGCTGCAGCAGGATACCGAGGAACTGGCCCGACTGATGCAAAAGATTCCAGATATCTATAAGCCGCTGCTGACTGAATTTCCCACCCAACTGCAGGAACTAAAAAATGGCTATGAGCAGCTGAAACGACACCACTATAACTTTGCTGATGGCCAGATCGATCAAGAAATTAAGCGGCTTGGTCAGCTTTGCGAACAAGCAGATGCTGATTTGAATGCCTTGCGACTGGATGAGGCGGCAACGGCAAATGATCAGCTGACGCAGCATATTGAGCAGCTTTACGATGTTATGCAGCGCGAACTTGATGCTCGGCCAAAAGTTGCACCATTGATGCGCGATGTAGGTCGGCATTTGAGTCATGCCAAACAGCAGAATCGTGAGCTGATTGATGAACTGGAACGTTTAAGTCTTAACTACACGCTTAACAATGACGAACTGGCCAACGCACGCGGCCTTGACGAACAGCTGCGGCAGCTGCAGGCATCATATGACCAAGATCAAGAAGCACTGGCAGTCGAAGAAGCTATTGACAGCCAGGTTGTTGCTCGTCAGACCGATAATGAAAAGTCATTGACGGCAATCGAAGAACAGCAAAAACAGATCAATGATAGTGTTGCTGATCTTCAGTCTGATGAGGCGCGAGCAAAAAAAACGCTGCAGCGATTCTCAGTTGAGATTCGTACAATCAAACGGCGTGTGGAGTCACTGAATCTGCCAGGAATTCCCCAAGACTACATGGATTATTTCTTCCTGGTCAGCGATGAAATTGGTAAACTAGCCGATGCAATCAGCCAGGTTAAGATTGATATGGAAGACATCACCAAGCAGCTTTTAATCGTGCAAGACGATCTGGAAACGCTGCAGGAAAAAACTGATGACTTAAGAGACAGTGCCGAACTGACCGAACGGCTGATTCAATATGCCAACCGGCTCAGTATTGACCATGAAGAGATTAATGATGCGATTGCCAAAGCACAAAATGAATTCAATCGCTATAATTATCCAGGTAGTCTGGAAATCTTGGAAAAGGCCGTTGAAAAAGTCGAGCCGGGTTCCTATAAGCGAATGGAGCAGCGTTACTATACCGAGCTTAAGCGCAATTCTTAAAACCAAAAACGTGTCGCCAATGACGCGTTTTTTTATTTTCAAGTGTCAATCATGGTTAAAAGAAACGGGATCTGTTATAATGTAGCGTTGTTTTAGGAGCCGAACCTTCGTCGCGGATGTGATCCATCGGCGGCAATATCTTGCGAGGAAAATCTGTTTTCCCGCGTGCATTAAAGGAGTAAGCACAGTATGATTTATTTTGACAATAGTGCCACGACGCAGATCTGGCCGGAAGTTTTGGATACGTATAATCAAGTCTGCCAAAAGATTTGGGGGAATCCCTCCAGTCTGCATAAGGTTGGTGAGACGGCTTGGAATCTTCAAGAGCAGGCACGTAAACAGATTGCGGACCTGTTTGACGTTTTGCCAAGTGAGATTGTTTTTACCAGTGGTGGTTCAGAGGGCGACAACTGGGTCATCAAAGGAACGGCAATTGAAAAGCGTCAATATGGCAAACATATTATTACGACCAGCGTTGAGCATGCTGCGGTGCGTAATTCGATGGAGCGCTTAGCTGACCTTGGTTTTGAGATTACCTATCTGCCGGTCAATGATCAGGGACGCATTGATCCAGAAGACGTTAGAAAAGCACTGCGCCCAGATACGATTCTGGTTGAATCAATGGTTGTCAACAATGAGATTGGTACGATTCAGCCAATCAAGGAAATTGGTGAAATCTTAAAGGACTATCCTAAAGTTCACTTTATGGTTGATGCGGTGCAGGCAATCGGTAAGGGAATCGATGACCTTGTCTTTTCAGATCGGGTCGATTTTGCGGTCTTTTCTGGTCATAAGTTCCATGCACCGCGCGGAACCGGCTTTGTATATGCCAAAGCCGGCCGCAAGCTGGCTCCACTGATTGATGGTGGCGGTCAGGAGCGTGGCCGCCGCAATGGGACCGAAAATACGGCTGGTTTTGTTGCGATGGCCAAGGCATTACGGTTGGTAAAACAAAACGAAAAGCAGGCCGTTGAACGCGAAAAAGCAATCAAGACGCGAATTTACGATCATATCAAGAATTTTGAACACGTTGAGGTTATCTCGCAAAATGATGATTCGTTTGCTCCTCATATTCTGACGTTTGCAATTGTTGGCGTCCGTGGTGAAACGATCGTGCACGCTTTTGAAGATCACGATATCTATATTTCAACGACCAGTGCCTGCTCTTCAAAGAAGCACGTTGAGGCAGGAACGCTGGCCGCCATGAAGGTTCCCGATGAAATTGCAACCAGTGCCGTACGGATCAGCCTGGGCGATCAAAACACCTTGGCTGAGGCTGATGAGTTCAATCGCGTCTTTGATGAGCTGTATGCCGGCTTTAAGAAGATTATCGATTAGTTTTTGAAAGGAAAATCTAGTTCCAAAATGCAATATGATGAAATTATGGTGCGCTATGGCGAGCTTTCGACTAAAGGGCGCAACCAAAAGAACTTTATTGACCGTTTGGGAGCCAATGTTACCAAAGCGTTGCATGGCTTTGATCAGGTTAAGATTCATCCGCAAAGAGACCGGATGCATATTGACTTAAACGGTGCCGACAGTAGTCAGGTCATGGATCGCTTAAAGCAGGTGTTTGGCATCCAGACCTTCTCTCCTTCTTTACGAGTTGAAAGCGACTTTGAAGCAGTTAAGCAGGCAGCGGCTAAGATGATCAGAGAACAGGTAAAAGAACCGGCCACCTTTAAGATCAGTACTCGGCATGCCGACCATGGCTTTCCAATGGGGACGTTTGAGATGAATCGTGAGCTGGGAGCCTATCTGCTAAAGGAATTTCCTGATCTTTTAACAGTTGACGTTCACCATCCAGATATTGATCTGATGGTTGAGATTCGGAAAAGCGGAATTTATCTGACCAGTGAAAAGATCAAGGGCGCAGGTGGTCTACCAGTTGGAACGGCTGGTAAAGGCATGATGATGCTTTCAGGCGGAATCGATTCACCGGTTGCTGCCTACCTGGCCATGAAGCGTGGGGTTTCTTTGGAGATGGTGCACTTCTACAGTCCGCCATATACCAGTGAACAGGCATTAGCTAAATCAAAGGAACTGACCAGCAAACTGGCAAAATATTGTGGTAGCATCAAGTTCATTCAAGTACCGTTTACCGAAATTCAAGAAACGGTTAAGGAAAAGATTCCCGAGGGCTATCTGATGACCGTCCAGCGCCGCTTAATGCTTAGACTGGCCGCGGCTTTGGCCATGAAACGCCATGGCCTGGCCATCTTTAACGGTGAAAGCCTTGGACAGGTAGCCTCACAGACGATGGAAAGCATGGTCGCTATTAATGATGTGACTACCTGGCCGGTGCTGCGTCCGGTTCTGTCGTTTGATAAGACTGAAATCATCAAGATCGCTGAAGAAATCGATACCTATGAATTGTCGATTCTGCCATATGAAGACTGCTGTACGGTCTTTACGCCGCCATCGCCAAAAACCAAGCCAAACCTGAAACGGGCACGGGCCTATGAAGCACGGCTGGATGTTGAAGGATTGATGCAGCGGGCTTTGGAAAACATTAAGATTACTGAGATTCATGCTGGTGACGAATTCTTGAATCAGAATCAAGACGTATTCGCCGAATTGCTGTAAAATTTAAGCTGATGCAAGACTTTTTAATGCATCAGCTTTTTTATTTCAAACACCGGATTTGGCTATTCGAATGGTGCTAAATTTGGTATACTGTTCCCACACAAAATTAAAAAACGCTGTGAAACTGAAAGGAGCGTTCATCGTGGAAGTTACTGTCAATGGTGAGAAGATGCAGCTGGTCGGCAATCCGCCAGAAGTAGGTACGGAAATTCCTCACTTTAAGCTGTTTGATGCTCAGAATCAACGGGTTAAGACCCGTGAGCTGCTGGGCAAGCCAACTTTATTCTCAGTCGTACCAGACATCAATACGTCGGTCTGCTCGCTGCAGTCACGCAAATTCAACAAGGCAATGGCTGAATATCCTGACGTCCGCTTGATTACGGTCTCCACCAATCCAATTAACGAACAGAAGGGCTGGTGCGCGGCCAATGATATCCCAAATGCTGAGCTTTTATCTGATTATGAACAGTCATTTGGCTATGCAATGAAGCTTTTGATCCCTGATGAAGGCGTCTTGGCACGGTCAATCTTCCTCATTGATGCTGATGGCCAGATCGTCTATCGACAGATCGTTCCTGAAATGACGCATGAGCCTGACTATCTGGCTGCCTTGAATGCAGTAGAAAAGTTGGGCACGGCTGCTGAATAATTAAGAAATTATTTGAATCGACTTGACGTTGTCAAAAATTTCTTTTATTATTACGCTATTCAAGCATTGAACGAGAGAGTAGATCTGGTAAAGCCGTTTAGAGAGACCTTGTTGCTGAAAAAAGGTTCGGTTTGCCAGATTGAAGGTAGCTCGCGAGCAGAATTGCTGAAAGCAAGTAGGCAGTTCCGGTTCATGGCCGATATCCCATGTTTGAGTGGAAGCCTGTCTTTGGATGGGTTTCAATTTAGGTGGTACCGCGAGCAGACTCGTCCTAATTTATTAGGGCGAGTCTTTTTTTGTTTGATGCCAATTAAATTAACCAATAACTGTAAATCTGAAAGGGGAACTTGCCATGTCAGAAAAGAACATGTCCACCAAGTTCAACCCGGCTTCGATTGAAGAAGGGCGCTACCAGTGGTGGATCGATGAAGGGTTCTTTAAGCCAAGTGGTGATAAGAAAGCCAAGCCATATTCAATCGTTATTCCACCTCCTAACGTTACTGGCAAGCTGCACTTGGGTCATGCCTGGGATACCACGCTGCAGGATATGATTATTCGGCAAAAGCGGATGCAGGGCTATGACGTTTTGTGGCTGCCAGGGATGGACCACGCCGGCATTGCAACGCAGGCTAAGGTTGAAGCACGGCTGCGCGAACAAGGCATTTCACGCTATGACCTGGGTCGCGAAAAGTTTATTCAACAAGTATGGGACTGGAAAGACGAATATGCCGACATCATCCACAAACAGTGGGCTAAGATGGGAATCTCAGTTGACTACGATCGTGAACGCTTTACCCTTGACGAGGGCCTAAACAAAGCGGTTCGCAAGGTTTTCGTTGATTTGTACAATAAGGGACTGATCTACCGGGCAACCTACATTATCAACTGGGACCCACAGGCACGGACGGCGCTTTCCGACATGGAGGTTATCCACAAAGATGACAAGGGTGCCTTCTACCACGTTAAATATCCATTTACCGACGGCACGACGTTTAATGGCAAAGACTACATTGAAGTTGCTACGACGCGTCCTGAAACCATGTTTGGCGATGAGGCCGTTGCCGTAAACCCAAATGATGAACGCTACAAGGAACTGGTCGGCAAGCATGTTATGGTGCCGCTGGTCAACCGTGAGATCGAAATCATTGCTGATGACTACGTAACGCCTGAATTTGGTACTGGGATGGTTAAGATTACGCCGGCTCATGATCCAAACGACTTCTTGGTTGGCAAGCGTCACAACCTGCCTGAACTCAACACGATGAACGAGGACGCCTCGCTGAATGAAAATGCCGGCAAGTACTGCGGGATGGATCGTTTCGAGGCGCGCAAGGCAATCGTCAAGGATCTGGAAGATGGCGGCTATATGCTGAAGATTGATCCAATCGTACACTCTGTTGGTCACTCTGAACGGACTGGCGTACAGGTTGAATCTCGGCTTTCAACGCAGTGGTTCGTTAAGATGAAGCCATTGGCAGAAAAAGCATTGGCCAACCAAAAGACAGCTGATCGGGTCAACTTTGTCCCAGAACGTTTTGAGCACACCTTTAATCAGTGGATGGAAAACGTGCATGACTGGGTTATCTCACGTCAATTATGGTGGGGTCACCGAATTCCGGCTTGGTACAACAAACAAACCGGTGAAATGTACGTTGGCATGGAGGCACCAAAAGACGCCGAAAACTGGGAGCAGGACAAAGATGTGCTTGATACCTGGTTTAGCTCGGCATTGTGGCCATTTTCAACGATGGGCTGGCCAGACACTGATTCTGCTGACTTTAAGCGTTATTTCCCAACCAACACGCTGGTCAGCGGTTACGACATCATCTTCTTCTGGGTTGCCCGGATGATCTTCCAATCACTGGAATTTACCGGCAAGGCACCATTCCGCAATGTCTTGCTGCACGGCTTGATTCGTGATGAGCAGGGCCGTAAGATGAGTAAGTCTTTGGGTAACGGGATTGATCCAATGGACGTCATCGAAAAGTATGGTACGGATGCTTTGCGCTGGTTCCTGGTTACGGGTTCTACGCCAGGTCAAGACATTCGTTTCTCCTACAAGAAGATGGATGCAGCCTGGAACTTTATCAACAAGATCTGGAATGCCAGCCGTTATGTAATCATGAATCTTGGTGACATGCAGAATGCGCCAAAGCTGCCGGCTAAAGACAAGTGGGATCTGGCTGACCGTTGGATTTTGAGTCGTTTGAACGCAACGATCAAGCAGGTTACCGATCAATTTGAGTCATTTGACTTTGGTGAAGCTTGTCGCTGTCTGTACAACTTTATCTGGAACGATTTCTGTGACTGGTACATTGAAATGACCAAAGAAAAGCTCAACAATGGTACAGAAGCAGAAAAAGCCGACACCAAGAACATTTTAGGCTACGTGCTCGATCAAACGCTTAAACTGATGCATCCAATCATGCCATTCGTTACTGAAGCGCTGTGGCAGGATATGCCGCATGAAGGCAAGTCAATCATGATCGCTGACTACCCAGTGGTTCATGATGAATTTGCTGATGAAAAATCAGAAGAACAGATGAAGCGTCTGATCGAACTGATTACGGCCGTGCGCAACATTCGCAATGAAGCCAATGCGCCAATGTCCAAGCCAGTCGACCTGCTGATCAAGACTGATGATCAGGCTGCTGCTGACATGCTTTTGGCCAATGCAGACTACATCAAGCGCTTCTGCCATCCTGCTGATCTGCAGATTGCTACCGATACGCAGGCGCCAAAACTGGCCATGAGTGGTATCGTTACCGGTGCTGAAGTCTACATTCCAATGGCTGAACTGGTTGATCTAAAAGAGGAACAGGCGCGGATGGAAAAAGAGATTGCTAAGCTGGAAAAGGAAGTTCAACGTTCCGAAAAGAAGCTTGGCAACGAAAAATTTGTCAACAATGCTCCTGAAGCTGTTGTAGCCGAAGAACGGGCTAAGGCAGTCGAATGGAAGCAGAAGCTGGAAGCAGCCCAAGCACGTCTTGCTTCGCTGCAGAATGCTTAATTAGGTAAGCAGGACATCCCCAGAGTTCAATGGAGCTTTGGGGATGTTTTTTTGCAAATTAAGTCGATTTTTGCGAACAATCGTTCTATAATTGGGCTTAAAAATGAAAGGATTTATCATGACGAATATTCAGAACTACGATGATGCTCTGGCATTTATTCATGGCCGGACCAAGTTTAAAAAGATTCCAACTCTGAAACGGATGCGGCGATTTTTAAAAGAACTTGGCAATCCACAAGAAAAGCTCAGCTATCTGCACGTTACCGGCACCAATGGCAAGGGATCAACCGTAGCAATGCTGCGATCGCTCTTAATGGCAAGTGGCTTGACGGTAGGGACTTTTACCTCGCCGTTTATTGTCCGCTTTAATGAGCGAATCTCACTGAATGGCCAGCCGATTTCGGATGATGAGCTGGTAAAGGCTGCCCAAAAGGTGGCCCCCGTTGTTGATTATCTAGATCAAGTATTGCCTGAGGGTGGTCCTACCGAATTTGAGATTGATACTGCAATTATGTTTACCTGGTTTGCACAAAAAAAGCCAGATGTTGTAATTCTCGAGGTGGGAATTGGCGGCCTTTATGACTCAACTAATGTGATTGTGCCAGCTGTCAGTGGGATTGTTACGGTTGGCTACGATCATATGCATGTTTTGGGTGATACGCTGGCTGAGATTGCATATCAAAAAGCGGGTATCATCAAGCCAAATGTACCGGTAGTGATTGGCCGGTTGCCTCAGGCTGCGCGGCAGACAATCATAGCAGATGCACAAGAAAAACAGGCACCATTATATGAAAACGGGCGACAGTTTACGGCTAAAAAAATAAATCGTCATCAGCTGAAAAACGAGATTGTATATGATGGGCTAATGCTTCATCGTCAACGATTCCAACTGGGACTGGCCGGTGAATATCAGGTTGATAATGCTGCCGTTGCTCTCACCATGGCGCAGCTTTATTTGAAACGACTGGGTGTGCCGATAGACGTCCAGGCTTTTCAAAACGGCTTGGTCAATACACGCTGGCCGGGGCGGTTAGAAATCGTCAATGACTCACCGTTGGTTGTTTTAGACGGTGCTCATAATCTGCCCGGAATGCAAGCTTTGACGACAACGCTGCAAAATGACTTTAAAGAAATGGAAATCTATGTTTTGGTAGCAATTTTGGCTGATAAACAATATCAGTTAATGTTGGGAGAGATTGCCAGTCTGCCCAATGTTCATTTGATGCTGACCAATTTTGCCGGTCCGGGTCCCAAGCGGCCGAGCGCTGATTTAAAAAAAGCAGCTAAAGACATCAAAACACATTGGCCAATTGAGACGGCACCCAGCTGGCAAGAGGGATTGCTGAGATTATCAAGGGAAGTTTCAGCCGATGATGCAATCTTGATTACCGGCTCGTTATACTTTATCTCAGAGGTTCGGCGTTTTTTTGCTGATTAAAAATAAAATCTGCCCTGTCTTGCATATAGTAATGGCAGAGGAGGTAATCAAATGACTGAAAAAACTTGCCAGCAGCGCTATGTGGCATTAGTTAACATGGTTTTTGATCAAGAAGGAGACCTTGCCAATCATTTTTTAGAACTTTTTCCCACGCCAGCTGTTTTTCGCAATATGACGATGGAAGAACAGGATGCTTTTTTGGGATATGATCGCAAACGTCTTAAACCGGTTTTGGCAGCAATTGAGCTGGGAAATCTGATTTTAACCTGTCCGCATGATATCCTAGGTCACGCCTATTCCAGTAATGAGGTTGGCCAGTTTTTAATGGATGAGATGGCTGGACAGACGCAAGAGTCAGTCGAAGTGCTTTGTACGGATGTGCATAACGAGATCATAGCACGACGCTGTCTGTTTAAAGGCGGTCAAGCGGAATGTATGCTTTATCCGGATCAAATTTTTCGCTACGTGCTGCACTGGAATTCATTTGGCCTGATCATGGTTCACAATCATCCTTCAGGCGATCCCGAGCCATCCAGACAGGATCTGAGCTTTATGCGACGGCTGGAACGGGGCTGTCAGCTGCTGGGACTGCATCTGTTGGACTGTCTTGTGATTGGCAGCCAGGACTATTACAGCTGGCGTGAAAGTCAAGAGGCTCATGCGGCATTTAATGATCAAATTGCGAATTGAATTTTAAAATTCGGTTAAGGAAACCTGAATGCTGAATAGCAATGCTGTTTTTCTCTGGCGTTTGGTGTATAGTAATGTCTGTTAATTTAACGTTCGGCTATGGTATAATATCAACGCTATTGTATTATGAAAATGAACGACTACTTTTGTATACGAAGGGAAGAAACAGATTGCTAGGAATTGGAGCAAAAAATATTGGCATTGATCTTGGTACTGCCAATACTATTGTTTACATTGAAGGCAAAGGCATCGTTTTGCGTGAACCATCCGTAGTTGCCCGCAACAAAAAGAGCGGCGAGGTCATCGCGGTTGGTGAAGAAGCACGTGATATGATTGGACGCACGCCTGCAAGCATTGTGGCGATTCGCCCAATGAAAGACGGCGTGATTGCCGATTATGATACGACGGTTGCTATGATGAAGCACTATATGGAAAAGGCACTCGGCAAAAATGGCGGCAAACCATACGTAATGGTCTGCGTACCTAGTGGCGTTACGGAAGTTGAAAAACGTGCCGTAATTGATGCAACGCGGGTGGCTGGCGCACGTGATGCCTATGTGATCGAAGAACCTTTTGCAGCTGCAATTGGTGCTGGTCTGCCGGTTATGGATCCAACTGGAAGTATGGTTGTTGACATTGGTGGCGGTACGACGGATGTTGCTACGATTTCACTTGGTGGCATCGTTTCAAGTCGTTCGATTCGCATGGCCGGTGACAAGATGAATGATGCGATCGCACAGTTCGTTCGTCAAAACAAGAATCTGCTGATTGGTGAACGTACGGCTGAAAAGCTCAAGTGGGATATCGGCTCAGCTTCTGTTGAGGCAGCTAAGGAAATGGGAACTACCGAAGTCCGTGGTCGTGATTTGGTAACTGGTCTGCCACAGACTAAAGAAGTTTCGGCAGTTGATGTTTCCAACGCGTTGCAAGATGTTGTCGAAGCGATTATCGAAGCCATCAAGGGAACGTTGGAAGAAACCTCACCGGAAATTGCGGCTGACGTAATTGACCATGGGATCGTGCTGACTGGTGGCGGTGCCTTGCTTAAGCACTTGCCAGAAGTTATTGCCGATGCTACCAAGGTGCCTGTATTTATCGCCAATGATCCATTGGACTGTGTTGCTATCGGGACTGGTGAGTCACTGAAGAGCATTGATGTGATGAAAAAAAGCAAGTAGTCACGCAATCGAGTAAAGAGAATAACTGATACACAGTTAACAGGGCGGGGCTGGTCGCAAAACGATTTGTTTTGCCCAGTCCCGTTAAATGTATCTGGGTGCATTGGAGGATAAAAATGCAGAAGTTTTTTTCGAATCGCCGCTTGGTAATTACAGTGGTAATTCTAGTAGTCTGCTTTGGCTTAATGGGCGGCTCGATTGCGATGCGCAACCGTCGTTCGACCCCACCGCTGATTCAGCAGTTTGGCAATGACATCGCCGGCTTTGCCGATGGCATTGTGGCATATCCGGTCAATGCCGTACAGGGCGTCGCTGATTCAGTTTCCGGATTGTTGAATGCCTACACGGAAAATCGCGAGCTGAAGCAGAAAGTATCTGAGCTGGCCCAGGTTAAGGTTCGTGACCAAACGCTGGCTAAGGAAAACAAGCAGCTAAAAGCAGAATTGAAGCTCAAGAACTCGCTGACCGACTATTCAACCGTTAGTGCAGCTGTAATGTCCAGGACGCCTTCTTCATGGCAGCAGCAATTAGTGATCAACAAGGGGCAGACCAGCGGTATTAAAAAGAACATGCCGGTACTTTCTGGCGGCGGCTTGATTGGCCGAGTGGCGGAAGTTAACAAGACCAACAGTAAAGTTGAACTGCTCAGTGATACCAGCGAGTCATCCAATCGTTTTTCAATTGTGATTAATGGCACTGATGGTAAGAGCGTCAACGGGATCATTACGGGCTATAATGTCAGAACCAATGAGCTGATTATGGGGCAGGTAACCTCAACGGCTAAGATTAAAAAAGGCGCTAAGGTCGTAACCAACGGAATGGGCGGTATTACGCCAAAAGGACTCTATGTCGGCAAAGTCTCACGTATCGGCAAGGATGATTATGGACTGGCTAAGAAAGTCTACATCAAACCGGCTACGAACTTTAACGAGATCAATATCGTTACGGTAGCGGAATTAAACGATTAGAGGCGGTGTGACATGTATAGATTATCCCGGTTGAGATATGTGTTTCCTTTGGGTCTGTTCGCTGCCCTCTTTTTAGATGGTTCTTTAAGCAAGATATTTGCAGGCTTTTTCTTTCATTATCCCTATGCAATGGTCAGTCAATTGGTCATTGTCTGGCTGGTCTGCTCGTATTTTTTTGAAGGCGACATTCAGATTCCGTTGATTGGATTTTCGGTTGTCGCGGGGATTTTTTGTGATCTCTATTATTCAGGGATCCTGGGACTGTTCATGTTCCTTTATCCAATGGTTGTTGGTCTGACGAAATTGCTGGCTAAATATATCACGTCATCGTTTCCGATGATTGTCCTGGTCTTTTTGATCGATCTGACGGTATTTGAGCTTTTTAACTATTGGGCCTATGCTGCAGTGGGAATTGCCAAGGTTGGCCTGGGCGGTTTTTTGTTGGATACGCTGTTGCCAACGTTGCTTTTGAATCTGGTATATCTGCTGTTTTTGTATTTTCCATTGCAAAAGCTGATTACTTGGGCTGCTGATATCGAACGCCGCTAAATTTACGGTGAGGTCTTGACAAGGCTGTTGGATGATAGTAAGATACTGACAATTATTAAAAAACGATAACAAAAACAAAGAACAGACTAGTAGCTGTTTAGCCGTCTGCTTAGCGAGTCGCGGTTGATGGGAAGCGACCAGAAGGCAACAGTGAATCACATCTGCGAGTTGGGTGATCGAATTTAGTAAGTCGCTCCGGGGAAGCCCGTTACAGCACAGAGTTTAAATTTGAACTCGCTGAGGCAGTTTAGCGTGAGCTGACTGCAATGATGAGGTGGAACCGCGGCAACGCCCTCTGAGCCATGTGCTCGGGGGCGTTTTTGCTTTTCTGGAAAATTTGAACTTAATGAGGCAATGGCTGTGAAGCCGTTGCAAATCCGAGGTGGGATCACGCTGCGGCGTCCTCGACAGTTGTTATGACTGTTGAGGACGTTTTTTGTTATCGAAGCATTTGAGGGAGGTTTTATCATGTCAATGCACTATGTTATGGAAATTCTGCCATCGCTGTTTCAAGGCGCTGGCATGACATTAAAGCTGTTTTTCTGGACGCTGCTTGGTTCACTGCCTTTGGGGATCTTAGTTAGTTTAGGATTGACTTCCAAGTTTCGGCCACTGCAATGGCTGCTTGAGCTTTATGTCTGGCTGATGCGGGGTACGCCGCTGCTGCTGCAATTAATTTTTGTTTTTTATGGCTTGCCAATTATTGGGATTGTTTTTCAGCGTTACGATGCCGCGCTGTTTGCATTTATTCTCAACTATGGTGCCTATTTTGCCGAAATCTTTCGGGGCGGCTTTCAGTCAATTGATCAAGGCCAATATGAGGCAGCGCGGGTTCTGCGCTTAAGCTATGGTCAGACGCTGCGCAAGATCGTGATTCCACAGGTCGTTAAGATCGTAATTCCTTCGATCGGCAACGAGGTCATCAATCTGGTCAAGGACTCATCTTTGGTATACGTAATTGGTCTGGGCGATCTGTTGCGGGCCGGCAATGTTGCTACGGCACGGGACGTAACTTTGGTACCATTGCTTTTGGTTGGCTTGATCTACCTAATCTTAATCGGGATCTGCACGTTTATCCTGAACAAGGTTGAAAAGCGCTATTCGTACTTTAAGTAAAAGGAGGCCATGAAGATGCTGGAAGTGCAAGAACTTAAAAAGAGCTTTGGTGGGCGTCAGATTTTAGACGGCGTTGACTTAACGGTTAAAGATGGTGAGATTTTGTGCATCGTTGGTCCATCCGGTGCAGGTAAAACAACGCTTTTGCGCTGCATTACTGGTTTAGAGGCAGCCGACAGCGGTAAGTTTTTGATTGATGGTCGTCCTTTTGATCCACAGGGAACGGATCGCTCTGACAGTGTGATCGGAGTTGTTTTCCAAGACTTTAACCTTTTCCCTAATCTGACGGTTCTTGAAAACGTTACGCTGGCACCAACGCTGGTCTTGAAAAAAGCAAAAGCCGCCGCCCAGCAGGATGCCGAAAATCTCTTAAAGGAACTGGGTTTGGATGGTAAAGGCGATTTGTATCCATATCAGCTTTCTGGTGGTCAAAAACAGCGTGTGGCAATTGCGCGGGCACTGGCGATGAAGCCTAAGATCCTTTGCTACGATGAGCCAACCTCTGCTCTTGATCCTAATCTGCGTGATGAGGTTGCCAAGCTGATTTTGGGCTTAAAAAAAGACGGTATGACGCAGCTGGTAGTTACGCATGATATGGAGTTTGCTCAAAAAGTCGCTGACGATATTCTGCAGGTTAAAGCTTTGGATCAGCAATAGTAATGGGGGCCGGAAAATTGAAGAAGTTCAAATATTGGCTGCTGCTGTTGATTTTGCCGGTTATGCTGTTGAGTGGCTGTCAAAACGTTACCCAGCGTGCTGATACGCAAGACACCTGGAAACAGATTCAGCGGCGGGGCAAGGTTGTGATTGGTCTGGATGACAGTTTCGTGCCAATGGGCTTTCGGGAAAAAAATGGCAAGCTGGTTGGCTATGATATTGATCTGGCTAAAGCAGTCTTTAAACAATATGGCATTAAGGTTGATTTTCAAACGATCGATTGGTCAATGAAAGAAACCGAATTAAAAAATGGTACTATTGATTTGTTATGGAACGGATATTCAGTAACTTCGCAACGAGCTAAAAAAGTTGCTTTCAGTCGTGTTTACCTGCTTAACAAACAAGTGCTGGTTACCAAGAAAAAAGATCACATCAATAATTTCAACGATATGGCGGGGAAGAGTCTAGGCGTCCAAAATGGCTCAACGGGAGCAATGGCTTTAGACGAGTATCCTAAACTGTTAAAAGATAAGATCAAGAATCACAAGGCCGTGCTTTATGATACCTTCCCCGATGCATTTATCGATTTAAATGCGGGGCGGATTCAAGGCATTTTAATGGATGAGGTCTATGCGGACTACTACATTAAGCACCAAAAAGACAGCTCGGCCTATCGAGTCTACTCAGATCCGCAGATGCCGCAAGACTATTTTGCCGTTGGGATGCGCAAGGGTGACAAGACCTTGCAAAAGAAGGTTAACGAAGGTTTGGCTAGACTCCAGAAAAACGGCGAGCTGCGGCAAATCAATAAGAAGTGGTTTGGCGTCAGCAGCAATTATCTGGGACCAGTAAAAAAATAAAATTAACCAACGAGGGCGCGACTTAACGGGCCCTCGTTTGTAATTTATGGGCGAATCAAGTAATATGGAATATTGTATCTATCAGTAAGAATGAATTATGACAGTCAAAAACATTAATCAATTTTGGAAATGAGGGTAATATGGTGGATTTTAATCTGCAGCCGGGCGTTAGACTGCATGTTGAGCCAACGTCGCGGTTTCACGTTAATCGAATTCTGATCAACTTTGCAACGCCACAGACGGCAGATAATTCGGCAGCGCGCAATCTGTTGGCCAATCTTTTGGAAACCAGTACGGCAGCATATCCAACGCAGACAGCATTTGCCAAGGCCTTGAATCATCTATACGGCGCCGATGCCAGTGCCAGCGTCAGTCGCATTGGCTATGCACATACGCTGCGGGTACGAGCTGAGGCAGTTGACGATCGCTTTGCTCAGCCAGGTATTTTTGCCAGTCTGGTGGATATCTTGTATCAGATGATCTTTCGTCCTTTAATAACGGATGGCGCTTTTGATGCAGCAACCTTTAAGACCCAGCGGCAAAACGTTGCCAATGAGCTGGCTTCCATTAAAGAAAACAAACAGTACTACGCTGCCTGGCAATTGGACCGTCTTTATTATGACCAAAGCTCTTTGATGCGGATTCCCAGCTATGGTCGGCTAGAGGATCTGGACAAGCTAACGCCGGCATCTTTGGTTGAGACCTATTATGATATGCTGGCTCATGACCAGATTGACATTTTTGTCTATGGCAATGTGGATCCGCAGGCGGTACTTGATCTTTTCAGACAGTGGCCGTTGTCGCCGCGTCAGTCGCCACTGCCTAACGACATCTATTATCGTCAGCCGTTTCATCATCGCGTTCGTGAGCTGAGTGAGCGCCAAGACGTTAATCAGGCCAAACTGAACCTGGCTTATCACTTTCCGGTTTTCTATCGTGATGAAAACTACTATGCTGCTTTGGTCATGAATGGAATCTTAGGCGGCACGCCATATTCCAAGTTATTTGCCAACGTGCGGGAAAAAGCCAGCCTAGCTTACTATGCATCCAGTCAGCTGCGTTTGTTCAGCAGTCATCTGGCAATTCAGACGGGGATCGATGCCAAAAACTATCACCAGGCGCGACAATTAATAGAGGCTCAGGTCAAGGCAGTTCAGCAGGGTGATTTTAGCGAAACGGTCATGCAGGAAGTCAAGGATGCCTTGATCAACCAGTATCAGACTGGTCTGGATGCTCCTGGCGGCATTGTTGAGCATTGGCTGGTTGACTGTATGAGTAATCGGCTGCCAGCAGAAAACGTTATTGAATCACTGCAGCAGGTGACTAAAGAGCAGGTTGCCAATTTGGCTAAAAAGCTTCAGCTGCAGGCAGTCTATTTTTTGGATGGTGAGGAATAATGCAGCAATTCAAATATTCGGAATTCAATCAAAACGTGTACCAAAAGCAGCTGGATAATGGTCTTTTGGTAACGATGCTGCCAATGGAAGGCTTTCATAAGACCTATGCTGTTTTGTCAACTGAATTTGGCTCAATTGATAATACATTCGTGCCTGATCAAAAAAATGAGCTGTTGACGGTTCCGGATGGCGTGGCGCACTTTTTAGAGCATAAAATGTTTGAAAAGGCCGATCATGACGCGTTTGACCTATTTGGCAAGCTGGGAGCCGATGCCAATGCTTTTACCAGCTTTACGCAGACGCGCTATCTGTTTTCAACGACTTCTCACCTCCACGAAAACCTAGATGTACTGCTGGATTTTGTTCAGGATCCATACTTTACTGAACAAACCGTCGCTAAGGAAAAGGGAATCATTGGTCAAGAAATCACCATGTATAATGATGATCCCAGTTGGCGTTTATATCTTGGGATGCTGGGCAACCTGTATCCTAATGACCCGATGCATATTGACATTGCCGGCACCCAGGAATCGATTCAAAAGATTACGGCACCAATTCTTTACGATGCCTATCGTACCTTTTATCAACCAGCCAATATGAATCTGTTTGTTGCTGGACGACTTGATGTTGAGCAGGTTCTAGCGTGGGTTGAGCAAAATCAGGCAGTCAAGCATTTTGATGCGCCTAAGCTGCCTAAGCGAACCGCGGTAATCAGCGATCCGACCGCCAACGACGTCATTCCGTTTCGTACATTGACGATGGCAGTTGAGCGGCCTAAGGTAATGGTCGGACTGCGCGGCATTCAAAGTTTTGAAAACGGTAAGGAACGGCTGCTTTATAAATGGCGGATCAATCTTTTGCTGGCAATGCTGTTTGATGAGACGTCAGCCAACTTTTTACGTTTGTATGATACTGGTGTTATAGACGATTCTTTTAATTATAATTTTGAGATTCAGCGCGGCTTTCATTTGGCAACCTTCAGCACGGATACTGATCAAATGGAGCAGTTTGCCGATGCCATGATTCAGATTCTAAAAGAGGCGCCTGAACAGCTGGCAACAGTGAAAAATCAGTTTGAAGACGTAAAGCACGCGATGCTGGGCCGCTTGATCAATCAGCTGGACTCACCGGAAAACATTGCAATGCTGTACGGTGGCAGCTATTTTGATCATGCAACGCTGCTGGATGAAATTGAGATTTTGCGCAGTATTGATTATGATGAGCTGGCAATTGCCATTGATCAATTCGTCAAACCAGAGCGGCTCTCAGTCTATCAAATCGTACCGCCAACGAAATAAGCGTTTCTTAAAATTTGCCGTCGCGATAGTATGCTATACTATTTTAGGTTATGGACTAATTTAAAATTTAAAAGAACGAGGATTAGGTATGAGTGAAAACGAAGAAAAACGACCAGAAGTTGGTAAAAAGCTTCATGATGCTCGGGTAGCCAAGGGATATACCTTAGATGACCTGCAGCAGGCGACCAAGATTCAAAAACGCTATTTGATTGCCATCGAAGACGAAAAGTTTGATGAGCTGCCTGGCGATTTTTATGTTCGGGCATTTGTCAAACAGTATGCTGATACGGTTGGGCTGGACGGCGAGGATCTGTTAAAGGAATACGATGACGATCTGCCTAAAGCCAAGACTGATGAATATTCGGAACATATTGCTCAAGCCGTTGAGACACGGGCAACTTCCAAACGCAAGCTTACCAAGGTTAACGATGCCAGAAAGTATCTGCCAACGGTGATTGCGATTGTCATCGTCGTTATTGTTCTGGCGGCAATTTGGCTGACGGCAATCGTTAGAGGTCATCGTGATTCTTCGACCAAGATTGACAACAGCTCAGTCAAGGTTTCAGGTGAATCAAGCAAGAAGTCTTCCAGCTCAAGCAAAAAGAAGTCATCGTCCAGTTCAAAGAAGACGTCTGACAGCATCAAGCTGACGGCTTCAACGCGGACCAGCAGTGCGGTTACGTTTACCGGTGATGCCTTAACCAAAGACACGACCTTGACGATCAAGACTTCTGGACAAGCCTGGAATGCAGTAACGGTTGATAACTCACAGCGTTTAAGCAAGACGATGAGCGCCAACCAAACGGAAAAAATCAATATTGCCAAGAACGCCCAAACGATCGTCTTGACGCTTGGCAATGCCAGCGCTACTACAGTCAAGCTTGGCAACACCACGGTTGATCTGACGCAGAACAACACTTATCCAAACACGCGGACGGTTACGATTAAGCTTGGCAATACTACGCAATCGTCTTCAGCTTCTTCAACTTCTTCATCTGCCGTGACGACCAGTACTTCGCAAAGCACGTCTTCAACTGCTGGGTCAGGTACGACGTCTGGGGTTGCGTCAACCTCATCAACGCAGACGAGCGTATCCAGTACGCGTTAATTTAGTGAAATAGGGGGAAGTTTCGTTGAATTTACCAAATAAATTAACCATCGTTAGGCTGATCATTATTCCATTTTTCCTGATCTTAATGGTAGTGCCATTTGATTGGGGCAGCGTTACGTTTTGGGGTGCTACGATTCCAGTTGCCGAACTGATTGCGGCGATCCTGTTTATTGCGGCCACGATTACTGATAATCTGGATGGTCGAATTGCGCGTCGTGACCATTTAGTAACCAATTTCGGTAAGTTTGCCGATCCATTGGCTGATAAGCTGTTGGTAATGACGGCTTTTATCGTCTTGACGGGTCAAGGGGTCGTACCTTCCTGGGTGACTGCTATTATTATTTGGCGTGAGCTTTCGGTAACGGGCCTGCGTCTATTGCTGGTAGAACAAAATGGAACGGTGCTGGCTGCCAAGATGCCGGGCAAGATTAAGACGACGACTCAATTTATCGCCATTATTTTCTTGCTTTTGCACAATGTGATTTTTGCAATCTGGAATATTCCATTTGGTCAGATTATGCTGTACATTTGCCTGTTCTTTACGGTCTACTCAGGAATCGACTACTTTGTTAAGGGTCGTGGCGTTTTTGCGGATGGATTTAAATAAAATTGGCTAAATTAAAGTAAGTTCTTAGAGCCACTGCGCTTTAGAACTTGCTTTTTTTGCTTTTTTTAATGCATAAGCCGATAATCGGCATATATTAAGTTGAGGGGGATGCTTATGGAAGCAGAAATTATCTCAATTGGAACTGAAATCGTTTTAGGACAGATTGTCAATACCAATGCCCGTTTCTTAGCTGATCAGCTGCGGCGGCTGGATATTGATGCTCACTGGCAGACAACGACTGATGATGATCCAACGCGGATTCAGGCAGCCATCAGTCAGGCACAGACACGTGCTCAGCTGATCTTTGTCTGTGGCGGCTTGGGACCAACGCTGGATGATCAGACCATGGCAAGCACGGCTGCGGCAATTGGCGTTGAATTGGCTTTGGATGATGAGCAGTGGCAAAAGATTCAAGCCGATTTTGTGATCAGAAAAACCAAAATGACGCCAGAAAACATTAAAATGGCCTATTATCTAAAAGGCGGTCAGATCTTGGCTAATCCTACCGGAATGGCTGATGGTGCCTACTTGAACCATCAAGGGCACACCTATGTCGTTTTGCCCGGGCCACCGCGTGAATTCAAGCCGATGGTAACCCAGAGCCTCTTGCCGCTTTTAAAACAGCAGTTTGGCAATGATAAAGCCATTTTCAGTCATAATCTGCATTTTTTAGGACTCCCAGAATCGCAGCTGATGGATGAGATTGAGCAGGTATTAGATGAAGCCAAACTTGATGACGTCTTGGCAACCTCATACGTTCAGCCTGGTGAGATTCAAGTTCGTCTAACCATTCATGACGCAATGCAGGCTCAAGCAGAAAAAAAGCTGGCTGCTGCTGAACAAGCCATTTTCAAGCGTGTTGGCCGATATTGTTTTGGAATTGGCGAACACGTCACCTTGGCTGAACAAGTCGTTAAGCTGCTGCGAGAGCATCAATGGACGATTACTGGTGCGGAAAGTCTGACGGGCGGTATGTTTCAAAGTACGATCTGCAGCGTTCCAGGCGCATCGAAAGTCTTTAATGGTGGGTTTGTAACGTATGCCGCGCAGACAAAAGAACAGCTGTTGGGCGTTCCTAAAGCCGTAATCGACCAATATGGCGTCGTCAGTGCTCAAACTGCCAAAGCAATGGCCGAGGGATGTCAAAAGAAACTGAATGCCGATGTTGGCGTCTCATTTACTGGGGTCGCCGGCCCAGATGATTTAGAAGGTCAGCCTGCTGGAACGGTTTGGATCGGGATTGCAATCAAGGGGCAGCCAACTCAGACCAGCCAGCTGCATCTCTCGCAAAAAATGGCAACGCGCCAATGGATTCGCCAACGCAGCGTTCAGATGGGACTGTTGTTTACCTATTGGGCTTTGCAAAATAAAACGAACTAACGTTCACTTTTTGCTTGTCTTTTACCCATGATTACTGATAAGATAGTTACAGACAACTTCGGAAATAAGGAGGAAAACATTTTGGCTGATCAACGACAGGCAGCGCTGGAAAATGCACTGCGTAAAATCGAAAAAAACTTCGGCAAAGGCTCCATCATGCGAATGGGTGACGCAGCTGATACCAAGATTGCGACGGTTTCCAGTGGCTCGCTGGCAATTGATGAAGCACTGGGGGTAGGCGGTTATCCGCGTGGCCGAATTATTGAAATGTATGGACCAGAAAGTTCCGGTAAAACAACGGTGGCCCTGCATGCTGTTGCTGAAGTTCAGAAGCGTGGCGGGACGGCAGCCTATATTGATGCTGAAAATGCATTAGACCCACAATACGCACAAGCATTAGGGGTTAATGTCAAGGACCTGTTGCTCTCTCAGCCAGATACCGGTGAAGAAGGCTTGGAAATTGCTGATGCCTTGATTGCCAGCGGCGCGGTTGATATCGTGATCGTTGACTCAGTAGCGGCATTGGTTCCGCGTGCTGAAATTGAGGGCGAGATGGGTGATACTCACGTTGGTTTGCAGGCACGTCTGATGTCGCAGGCACTGCGCAAGCTTTCTGGTGAAATCAATAAAACTAAGACGATTGCCATTTTTATCAACCAGATTCGGGAAAAGGTCGGGGTTATGTTTGGTAATCCGGAAACGACGCCAGGTGGCCGAGCACTGAAATTCTATTCCACGATTCGAATGGAAATCCGTCGTGGTGAACAGTTGAAAGACGGGACTGAGGTTATTGGTAACCGTGCCAAAATCAAAGTCGTTAAGAACAAGGTTGCACCGCCATTCAGAAAAGCAGAAGTCGATATCATGTATGGTCAAGGGATTTCTAAGACTGGTGAAGTCCTGGATATGGCTGTTGAAAAAGACTTGGTTAAAAAGAGTGGTGCCTGGTATTCATATGGCAACGAACGAATTGGTCAGGGACGTGAAAATGCCAAGAAGTGGCTGGATGAACATCCTGAAGCAATGGCCGAGCTGACTAACAAAGTTCGAGTTGCCTATGGTATGGAGCCGGATGCTTCATTGACAACAGCAGCTGATGGCGTCCCGGATGCTTCATTGACAACAGCAGCTGATGGCGTCAATGAGACTGCCAAAAACAAAAAACCACAGCAGGAAAGTCTTGACGTGGCAACGGAAACTGACGATAAGTAAGCAATAAAACTCAAATTCGGCCGCAGCTGGATTTGAGTTTTTATTTAGTTATCTTAATGTCACAGAAGCTACATTAAGATTTGTTTAACTTGAATTATTGACACTATTCATAAGCACGATTAAAATTACTTTGTGTGCAGATTTTCATTTGTTCACTATTAATTAATTGTTAATTCAACCAACAACATAAAATAGTTGATGCGGAGGTGAAACGATGAGTGCTTTTGGCTTGTTTATCGCCGCGCTCGCTATGGTTGTCGGTATTATTGTCGGCTATGTAATTCGAAAAGTCTCTTATGAGAAACAAATTGCACAGGCGCACAATAGCGCCGAGGGAATTATCGCTGCTGCGAAAAAAGATGCTGCGACGGCCAAAAAAGAGGCTATTTTAGAGGCCAAAGAAGAAAGTCACAGATATCGGGAAAGTGTGGAGCAAGAGCTTAAAAAGCGTCGCGATGAGGTTCAGCGTCAAGAAGACCGGATGCTGCAGCGCGAAACCACCCTTGATCGCAAGGATAATGCCCTTGAAAAAAGAGAAAATGCAGTCAGTTCCCGCGAACATAAACTGGATCAAAGGAACGAGCAGATTCAAAAAAGTCAACAACAAGTAACGCAATTGATTGAACAGCGTCAGGCTGAACTGGAAAAAGTAGCTCAGATGTCGCATGAAGATGCCAAAGAACTGTTGTTAAAACAGCTCCAGAATGAGTTGAAGACGGAACGCGAGGTTATGATCCGCGAAAGTGAGCAGACTGCTGAACTGGCAGCTGACAGAAAGGCTAAGCAGCTGATTGTTGAAGCAATTCAACGCAGTGCTGCTGACACGGTTTCAGAAGCGACCGTTTCCGTTGTCGCCCTGCCTAATGACGATATGAAAGGTCGAATTATTGGGCGTGAAGGACGTAACATTCGAACTTTGGAAACTTTAACCGGGATTGATCTGATTATCGACGACACGCCACAAGCGGTCGTTTTGAGTGGTTTTGATCCGGTGCGGCGTGAAATTGCTAAAATGGCTTTGGAACGCTTAATCCAAGATGGTCGAATTCATCCTGCCAAGATCGAAGAAGCAGTTGAAAAAGCTCGCCGAGATATGGATGCTCAGCTGCGTGAGACTGGCGAACAGACCGTATTTGATCTGGGACTGCATGCGATGCATCCTGATCTGATCAAAACGATTGGTCGGATGAAATATCGGACCAGCTATGGCCAAAATGTTTTGGACCATTCAATTGAGGTTGCCAAGCTGGCAGGCATTATGGCTGCCGAGCTTGGTGAAGACGTTACCCTAGCGAAACGCGCTGGTTTATTACATGATATCGGCAAGGCCGTCGATCATGAGGTTGATGGCTCACATGTCGAATTGGGGGTCGAGCTGACTCGCAAGTACAAAGAAAATCCAGTTGTGATTAATACGATTGCCTCTCACCACGGCGACGTACCGGCCGAATCAGTCATTGCCGTATTGGTTCAGGCGGCTGATGCAGTTTCAGGTGCGCGTCCAGGTGCTAGAAGCGAGTCGCTTGAGCAATACATTCAACGACTCAAAAAATTAGAAGAGATTGCCAACCGCAATCCGGGCGTTGATCACAGCTATGCTATTCAAGCCGGGCGGGAGGTTCGCGTTATTGTCAAGCCAGACAAGATTACGGACTTGCAGGCCACGGCTTTGGCACATGATATTAAGCGGGAGATCGAAGGACAGCTGGAATATCCTGGCCATATCAAGGTTACGGTTATTCGTGAAGTACGAGCCGTCGATTATGCTAAATAATAAAAATAGGGATTGGAGAAGCGGTTCTTCAGTCCCTGTTTTGCGTTTTTGATTCAAATTCATGTAAAATAAAGAAATTAATATAAATGGAGCAGGTGAAAATTTTTGGCTAAAAAGCTTACGCCAATGATGGCACAATATCAACAAGTTAAAGATCAATATCCAGATGCTTTTTTGTTCTATCGATTGGGTGATTTTTATGAGCTGTTTAATGATGATGCCGTCAAGGGTGCCCAGATCCTCGAATTGACGCTGACGACACGCAATCACAGTGCTGCCAACCCAATTCCAATGTGCGGCGTTCCGCATAAGGCTGTTGATGGCTATGTTGACATTCTGATCGATAAGGGATACAAGGTTGCTATCTGCGAACAGATGGAAGATCCTAAAAAAGCCAAGGGAATGGTTAAGCGTGCCGTTACGCGCTTGATTACCCCAGGAACGCAGATGGATCAAAGCGGTGATGCGGCTCGCAATAACAACTATTTAGCTGCTTTGAATCAGCAGGGCTCAACGTTTGAGCTGGCCTATGCAGATCTGGCAACCGGTGAATTAAAGACTACCACGCTGAAAGGAAAAAACGCGGCTTTAAACGAGCTGATCAACCTGCAGACCAAAGAAATCGTCGCTGATGACTCGCTGTCTTCTGAAATAGAACAGCAGCTGACCAAACGCAACATTTTACTATCCAAACAGTCTGAAATTTTAAAAAATGCCGAAGTCAGCTACCTGACGCAAGACCTCGAACGACCTGGCGAAAAACAGGTGGTTGCGCAGCTTGTCTCATACCTGCTGACAACGCAGAAACGCTCGCTTGACCATCTGCAAAAGGCGATCTCTTATCAGCCGAGCTCCTATATGAAAATCGATCATTATTCCAAGACCAATCTGGAATTAACGACCAATATGCGCAGCGGCAAGCGCCAGGGAACGTTGGTATGGCTCTTGGATGAAACGAAAACGGCAATGGGCAGTCGGCTGCTAAAACGCTGGCTGGATCGCCCTTTGATTGATGCTGAACAGATTGAGCAGCGGCAGGATAAGGTTCAGGTACTGTTGGACAACTATTTTGAAAGAAGCAATCTGCAGCAGGAACTGACCCAAGTATACGATCTGGAGCGCCTGGCTGGCCGGGTTGCATATGGCAGCGTAAATGGCCGCGACTTGATTCAGTTAAAGACATCGCTTCTGCAGGTGCCAAAAATCAAGTATATTTTAGAAACGCTTGACGCGCCGGTTTTTGATGATCTGGCAGCCAAACTGGATCCCTTGTCTGATATTGCCGACTTGATTGAACGCTCGATTGCTGAAGAACCGCCAATCTCGGTTACTGACGGCGGCGTGATCAAGACAGGGTACAACGACCAGCTTGATCAGTACCGTGACGCGATGAATAATGGCAAGCAGTGGATTGCACAGCTGCAGGCCAAAGAACGCGAAGCAACCGGCATCAGCAACCTTAAGATTGGCTATAATCATGTTTTTGGCTACTATATTGAAGTTACTAAGGCCAATTTAAGCAAGCTGCCGACTGAACGTTACGAACGCAAGCAGACACTGACGAATGCCGAGCGCTTCAGCACGCCAGAACTAAAAGCCAAGGAAGCCTTGATTTTAGGCGCGCAGGAGAAATCAACTGCTTTGGAGTACGATCTGTTTGTAGGCGTGCGCGAAACCGTCAAGCAGGCAATCAATCGGTTGCAGTCACTGGCGAAGGCCTTGTCAGAGCTGGATGTCTTGCAGAGTTTTGCAGTGGTCAGCGAAGACTATCATTTTGTACGGCCACAGATGAACCAAGCGCACCGTCTGGAAATCAAAAACGGCCGGCATCCAGTGGTTGAAAAGGTAATGGGCTACCAGAAGTACGTGCCAAATGACGTTTTGATGGATCCGCAGACATCGATTCTTTTGATCACAGGTCCCAACATGTCAGGTAAAAGTACCTATATGCGGCAACTGGCTCTAACAGCAGTTATGGCGCAGATGGGCTGCTTTGTACCAGCTGATCAGGCGAACCTGCCGATTTTTGATCAGATTTTTACGCGAATTGGCGCTGCTGATGACTTGATTGCTGGTGAAAGTACGTTTATGGTCGAAATGATGGAAGCTAACAATGCACTGCAGCATGCTACGGCTAACAGTCTGATTTTGTTTGACGAGATCGGACGAGGCACGGCAACCTATGATGGCATGGCACTGGCACAGGCAATTATTGAGTACGTTCATGATCATGTCGGCGCTAAGACACTGTTTTCCACGCACTATCATGAACTGACCGATCTGGAGCAGACGCTTAAGCACCTGCATAACGTTCATGTCGGCGCAACTGAAGAAAACGGCGAGCTTGTCTTTTTGCATAAAATTGAGGATGGTCCGGCTGATAAGTCTTATGGGATTCATGTTGCCAAACTGGCGGGAATGCCGGCAGATCTGTTGAAACGGGCTGCTCAAATTCTCAATCAGTTGGAAAGTCAAGATGAGATCAAATTGACCGCACCAGCTGAAAAAATCGCTGCGCCGGCTGCTTCATCATCAGTTGCGGTACCAGATGCTGATGAGCCAACGCCACTTGCCGCCGAACCAGATGGGCAGCTGGAACTGTTTGCTCCAGTACCAAAAACTGTCAAGTCTGCATCAGGTCCAGAAGCAAAAGTGATCAGTCAGCTTAAGAATCTAAATTTAATGGGAATGACGCCAATGGAAATCATGAACCAGGTCTACGAATGGCAGACAAAACTGGCAAAACAAAAGTGAGCTGAGCATTCATGGGAAAAATTCATCAACTAAGCAGCGTTTTGGCCAATCAGATTGCGGCTGGTGAGGTAATTGAACGTCCCTCATCAATCGTAAAGGAACTGGTAGAAAACGCTTTGGACGCGCACAGTCATCGAATTGACGTCGTGGTAACTGAAGCTGGGTTAGGCAGTATTCGCGTGATCGATGATGGTGACGGAATTGCCAGAAGCGACGTTCCAATGGCCTTTAAGCGGCACGCAACCAGCAAGATCGAATCAGCGCGCGATCTGTTTCGCGTCCAGACGATGGGGTTTCGTGGGGAAGCGCTGCCCAGTATCGCCTCAGTTGCTGATGTAATCATGACAACGGCAACAAAAGGACAAGAAGGGACGGCCTATCATATTCGCGGTGGCGTGGAGAAGTCGCTTAAACCGGCAATTGCGCGGCAAGGAACGGATATTTTAGTGACGGAGCTGTTTTATAATACCCCGGCGCGGCTAAAGTATTTGAAGTCACCTAAAACCGAGCTGAGTCATCTGGTTGATATCGTCAATCGTTTGGCTTTGGCTAATCCTGATGTTGCAATCTCGTTTACTCATGACGGGCGAGAAATGTTTCGCTCAGCAGGCAATGGCAGACTGCAGCAGGTCATTGCCGCTATCGATGGCGTTAACGTTGGGCGCGGGATGATTCCAGTCCAAGGGGAAAATCCAGATTTTAGAATTTCTGGCTATATCTCGCGACCAGAACTGACGCGTGCCCAAAGAAGCCATATCACGCTGACGATCAATCATCGCTATGTGCGCAGCTATGCATTGACTAAGGCGATTATTGCCGGCTATCGGTCAAAGCTGATGGTCGGACGGTTTCCGCTTGCCGTTATTAATATCGATCTGGATCCGGTCTTGGTTGATGTCAATGTGCATCCAGCCAAGCGTGAGGTTCGCCTAAGCAAGGAAGATCAGTTGGCCAGTCTTTTGGAACAGGCTGTCTATCATAGTCTGGCTAATCAGAATCTGATTCCGGACGCTGGCTCACAGGCACGGCAGCTAAAAGATAAGCAAAAAGCTCAAGCAGCGCATTTTGCTGAAGCCGTACCTGCCTACCAGACGGCTGATGAAAAAGCACCGGCTCAAGCTACGCCGCCGACGGTTACCGCAGCTGAAGATGATGAGCATCAGGCTGCTGCACCGGTTGTCATCAAAGAGCGTGAGGATCTGACCCGGCCTGCAATGGCTGCTTTTGACCAGCGCTATCAAAATGAGTCGCAGGTACCACCATTTGAGCAGCCGATTTCGATCAGTCAGCCAACAAAAGCAGACGTAAAGACTGAAGAAATGGCGCTGGATATTGACGATGCAGGCGATCAGGAAAACCAGCGCTTCCCTGATCTGCAGTATCTAGCGCAGTATCATGGCACCTTTTTGCTGGCTCAGGCTTCAGATGGTCTTTATCTGGTTGATCAGCATGCTGCCCAAGAACGAATCAACTTTGAGCGCTTTCGGCATGAGATCGGCGAGGTTGGTCATGATCAGCAGGCATTTTTGACGCCCCTGGTCTTAAGCTTTTCGACAGCCGAGGCATTAAAAATCAGTGAGCATCTCGACATTCTTAACGGGGTTGACTTGCATCTGGAGCCGTTTGGACAGAACAGTTTTGTCCTTTCTGAGCATCCCACTTGGTTTGTTGAAGGACAAGAAGAGGCAACGGCCAAAGAAATGATTGATTGGATATTGAGCGATACAGAACTGAGCGTGGCGCATTTTCGTTTGAAAACGGCAATGATGATGAGCTGCAAGCGTGCGATCAAGGCTAATCATCATCTGGATAATCAGCAGGCTAAGGCGCTGTTGGAAAGGCTGGCCCAGTGTCAAAATCCGTTTAATTGTCCACATGGCCGCCCAGTTACGATTCGCTTTACTGATACTGATCTAGAGAAGCTTTTTAAACGGATTCAGGATCATCACCAAGCCTATTCGCGCGATTTTGATGCCCATTCATTCTAGATGGCGAACGTTTGTGTGGTATAATGAAAAACAACAGTTAAAAAGTGAGGAATAAAAATTGTTTGAATATCTTACTGGGGCAATTGTTGATACAGCGCCAACCTACATCGTAATCGACGTCAATGGCGTAGGCTATCGGCTGGCCTGTGCCAATCCGTTTCGTTGGCAGGTCAATCCCAGCGATAAGGTCAAGGTTTATGTATATCAAGCCGTTAGAGAGGATGCGATTACTCTGTATGGCTTTGTCAGTGCAGAAGAAAAGCAGCTTTTTATGCAGCTGATCAACGTATCGGGAATCGGTCCCAAAAGCGCCTTGGCAATTCTGGCCAATCCGGATCACCAGGGCTTGATTGACGCGATTGCCAATGACAACGTCGGCTACTTGACCAAGTTTCCTGGGATTGGCAAGAAAACGGCTGGCCAAATCGTCTTGGATCTGCATGACAAGATTGATCAGCTGCGTGCCAATGAGCCGCTGGATTTCAACGTGCCAGCCAGCGACATAGAGATGACGACTGAATTAAGGGATGCCTTGGCTGCTTTAACGGCACTGGGCTATCCGGAACGGTCGGTGAAAAAAGTACAAAAAGCGCTTAGCAAAGAATCGGCAATGTCGACTGATGATTATCTGCGGCAGGGACTGCGCTTGCTGAGCTAAGAGAGGAGGAACCTTTTTGGACGATGATCAGCACTTGATGTCGGCACAGGTTGAAAACGAAGCTGAAAGTGCCGGTGAAACCAGTCTGCGGCCGCAATGGCTGGCTGACTATATTGGCCAGGAACAGATCAAAAGAAAGCTTTCTGTTTATATTCAAGCTGCCCGCAGTCGTGAAGAAGCGCTGGACCACGTGCTGTTATATGGACCGCCGGGATTAGGGAAAACCACGCTGGCAATGGTGATTGCTCATGAGATGAACGTTGGCATCAAGACGACCAGCGGACCAGCTATTGAAAAGCCGGGTGATCTGGTTGCAATGCTAAATGAGCTTCATCCAGGCGATGTCTTGTTTATCGATGAGATCCATCGGCTGCCGAAAACGGTTGAGGAAATGCTCTACTCAGCAATGGAAGACTATTTTATCGATATTGTCGTTGGTGAAGGACCAACCGCGCATCCGATTCATTTTCCGCTGCCGCCGTTTACTCTGATTGGCGCAACGACACGAGCAGGAGTCTTATCGGCGCCTTTGCGAGATCGTTTCGGCATTATTGAGCATATGGCATATTACAGTCAGGCAGAATTGGAAAAGATTATTTTTCGATCGGCCAAGATTTTTGCCATGCCGATTGAACCAACTGGTGCCCGTGAGTTGGCAATGCGTTCAAGAGGTACGCCACGGATTGCCAACCGACTTTTGAAACGGGTGCGTGACTTTGCCCAGGTTGCAGGCTGCGATGCCATTGATGCAGTCACCGTTAACAAGGCACTCAAGTTGCTACAGGTTGATGAGCGTGGCTTAGATGAGATTGACCGCCGCATTCTGCATACAATGATTGACTACTACCATGGCGGCCCAGTAGGCTTAAAAACGATTGCGGCCAACGTTGGCGAAGAGATGGGGACGATTGAGGAGATGTATGAACCATATCTGCTGCAGATCGGCTTCATTGCCCGCACGCCAAGAGGACGGGTTGCAACGCCAGCCGCCTACCGTCATTTAGGGGTCGCTTTGCCCAGTGATTAGAACTTAGGTACACTAGGTAAAAAGGAAAGGATAACCGTTTTGAAGTTTGATTTTAAACTGCAGCATCATGCTGAAACAGCCCGAGCAGCCCAGCTGGCAATCGGTCGCCAGACGCTTGAGACGCCAAGTCTGATCATGCCTGCACCGGCCTTAACGGTTCATGATCTAGCGTTAGCGGAAGTCAAACGATCCCAGATCAAGGGACTTAGCGTCGATGAAAGCATCGTCTCGCAAAATCCTGGAACCGAAACAGTCCGTGACTTGGGCGGCCTGCATCGTTTCATGGCTTGGGATGGTCTGGTGATTGCCAAGCCAGGTGATTTTCGGCATTTGCCATTGGTCAAGAAGAATCATCTGACTAAAGACGGCGTGCGTTTTCATGACGTCAAGACGGGTGCAGTTCGCTTGATGACGCCGCAAACGGTAATTGAATCACAAACCGAACTGCAGCCGGATATCATGCTGATGCTGAGCCAGACGCCATCTTATTATGCACCGTATGACTATGTTGAAAAAGCCGTGGCAATCAATTCTGCCTGGGCAGCTGCGGCCATTCAGAAACTGACTGCTGATTCGCCGGCGTTGTTTGGCGTGATGCAAGGCGCTGGGTTTGCCCAGTTAAGAAAACAGAGTATCGAGGCTTTAGCTAAAATGGATTTTTCCGGCTATGTAATCGGTGGCTTAAGCGATATTGACAATGACAAGGAATTTGATCGCGTCTTGAAGCTAAGCGTCGATCTGCTGCCTGCCGATAAGGCACGGATGGTGGTTGACATTCAATCGTCAGCACAGCTGGTCAGCGCGCTTAAAAACGGCATCGATCTGATTGAAACCTCTTTACCGACTCATTGGGGACGCTATGGCAAGGCTTTAACCGCTCAAGGACTGCTGCCGATTAAAAAGGCGCGTTTTGCTGCTGACCCACAACCACTCGCTGAAGACTGCCATTGTCCAGTCTGTGAGCAATATTCAAGAGCCTATCTGAGACATCTGCTGCATATGGATAATTCCGTTGGTCCGCGCTTGATTAGTCAGCATAATCTTTGGTATCTGCGGCAGCTGGTAAGTCAGGCTCGTTTAGCGATCATGCATGATCAACCCATCACGGCGATTTTTGAGAACCTGATTTAGAAAAAAACGTTTCATTCAGTCAGCTGACGGTCTTTTTGATTGAACCAGTGGTATTTGTGTCGTTTTTTTGGTAAAGTTGTTTATTGAGCATATAATTATAATTTACTAAGAGAGGATGAACGGCAGTGGAAATTTTAGCTGCAAGCAGTACCGGATCTGGAATGTCTAGCATCATCATTATCGTTTTGATGATTGCCTTCATGTATTTCTTTATGATTCGGCCACAACAAAAGCAACGTAAAGAGCATCAATCAATGGTAAATCACTTGAAGAAGGGTGATCAGGTCGTAATGATCAGCCGTCTGCATGGGGTGATTGATGAAATCAATACTACCGATCAAACGGTAACGATTGATTGTGAAGGCGTCTACTTGACTTTTGACCTTTCCGCAATTGCACGGGTAATTCCAAGCAAGACCCAAGCTGCTGAAGCCCAACCTGCCAGTCAGGCTGCGGCCAGCGAAGAACCAGCCAGTGAAGCTAGTGAGGCTCCGGCCAGCGAAGCCGCACCAGCCAGTGAATCGGCTGAAGCTGCTGATGATCAAAAGCCGGCTGAAAGCGACAGTGCTGACGCGGACAAGTAATCCGTAACTCAACGCTAAAAATCCTGATGGGCAAACAGCTCATCGGGATTTTTACGTTTAAGGAACAAGCAAAAAACGCTAATTGCTGATATACTGGTGAATGGTTTTAAAATAGCAATTTATTTAATATGCAAGGAGGATTTTGTTAAATGGACGAGTTAACGTCAATTCTTGAACAGATAAAAAAGTACAACAAAATCATCATTCATCGCCACCAGCGTCCTGATCCCGATGCAATCGGCTCGCAAGTTGGCTTGGCTGAGATTTTAAAGGCTTCGTTTCCCTACAAGCAGGTCTACGTCGTTGGCAAACACATCCCAGGATTTGATTGGATCGGTACGATGGATGAAATTGAAAGCGACGTCTATGACGATGCTTTGGTGATCGTGACTGATACGGCCAACGCTCCCCGCATTGATGATCGGCGGTTCAACAATGGCGATGAGCTGATCAAGATCGACCATCATCCTAATGACGAGCCTTATGGTGATTTGATGTGGGTTAGAGACGATGCTTCCAGCTGCTCGGAAATGATTTATGAGTTTTATGAACGTTTCACAAACGAACTGAAGCTGCCGCAAAAGGCTGCTCATGCTCTGTATGCTGGAATCGTTGGCGATACGGGTCGTTTTTTGTATCCGGCAACGACGCCCAACACGATGCGGATTGCGGGTGAGCTGATGGCTGCCGGTGCGGATGCGGCAACAATCTGTCAGCGTGAGGATACGATTACGCTGCCCATGGCTCGCTTATCGGCATACGTCTATGAAAACATGACTCTATTGGAAAGCGGAGCAGCCTATGTGGTCTTGACCGATGCAATCCTGAAGCGCTATGGCTTGACTGAAGCTGGGACTTCGGCTGTCGTGCCTTTGCTGGGCAAGATTCAAGGAGTCAAGGCATGGGCAATCTTTGTTGAACAAGAGGATGGCCATTATCGGATTCGTCTGCGCTCTAAAGGTCCTTTTATCAATGAGCTGGCCAAAAAGCATCAAGGCGGCGGTCATCCATTAGCCAGTGGTGCCAAGGCTCGTGATGAACAAGAAATCAAAGAAGTGGTCAGTCAGCTGGACGAGTTGGCTGCCAATGCCTAACCAAGAAAGGAAATCCAACCTCAATGACTGAAACATTTGCTGATTTTCATTTTCAACCTTTTTTAATGGAGGCCTTAAAAGATCTTCATTTCGTTAAGCCAACACCGGTTCAAGAAAAAGTGATTCCAATCGTGCTTGCCAATAAGAGCGTGGTTGGTCAGTCCCAGACCGGGAGCGGTAAGACGCATGCTTTTTTGCTGCCGATTTTTGAACAGCTGGACGCTCAAAATCAAAACGTGCAGGTTGTAATTACCACGCCCAGTCGTGAACTGGCTTACCAGATCTATAACGCAGCCAAGCAGCTGAATCGGTTTGCACCACAAAAGTTTACGATTCACAATTACGTTGGGGGTACCGACAAGCAGCATCAGATTGATCAGCTGCAACGCAAACAGCCTCAGCTGGTAATCGGTACGCCGGGGCGCATTCTGGATCTGATCAACTCGCAGGCTTTGGATATTCATACTGCTCACCGCTTTGTCGTTGATGAAGCTGATATGACGCTTGATATGGGCTTTTTGGAACAGGTCGACGGCATTGCCAGCCATTTTCCAGAAGACTTGCAGATGATGGTCTTTTCAGCAACGATTCCTCAAGGGCTGCGGCCATTTTTGAAGAAATATATGGAAAATCCCGTCGTTGAAGAGATTCCTACTGAAACGGTAATCAATCCCAATGTCGATAACTGGCTGATGTCGACTAAAGGCCGCGATAAAAATGAGATGATCTATCAGCTTTTGACGCTGGGCGATCCATATCTGGCCTTGATTTTTGCCAATACTCGTCAGCGCGCTGAAGAGATTACCGACTACCTGCAGCAGCAAGGATTAAAGGTTGCCTTGATTCATGGCGGCCTTGAGCCAAGAGCACGGAAACGGATCATGCGCCAGATTCACAACCTTGACTATCAATATGTCGTTGCGACTGATCTGGCTGCGCGGGGAATCGATATTGATGGCGTATCATTGGTAATCAATGACGATATTCCAAGTGATCTGGAATACTTTGTTCACCGCGTTGGTCGGACGGGGCGTGCCAATATGAAGGGGACGGCAATTACGCTGTATGCTCCGGCAGAAGACGAGATGATTGCCAAATTGGAAGAGCGCGGCATTAAATTTACCCCAAAGACGTTTAAGAATGGGCAGATCGTAACGACTTATGACCGTAATCGACGGAAAAACTATCATCGTCGCAAGGAAAGTCTGGATACGACGCTGCGTGGCTTTGTCAAAAAGACCAAAAAGAAGGTCAAGCCTGGCTACAAGAAACGGATCCAGCGTGCGATCAAAGAAGATGAGCAGGAAAAACGCAAGCTCGCCAAGCGTCATGAAATGCGTAAGGCAAAACGCCAGCGTCAGCGTCAGCATCGGCGGGAGCGGGAAAATAATGGTCGTTGATTTTTAAGGTCAGCTCGCTTATAATATGGACTGTTTGGGATATGCTTTTTGATGTGAGCTTTCAGAAACGTTTTGGCTGCTGTGAAAAACGACGATCATCATCAGGTGCTCCCCAGATTCACAATTCAACAATCAGCTTCCGAAATTCGGAAATTTAAAGAGGTAAACGAAATCCATCGTTGCAAGCAGAGTGGTACCGCGTCAAAAGGCGTCTCTGATTCGCAAGGATGGTTTTTTGTTTTTACCAGGAAAGGAAGATAACATGAGCAAGGAATTAAAGCACCTCAATAGTGCCCAAGTACGCCGCATGTACCTGGATTTCTTTATTCAACACGGTCATACCGAAATGCCAAGTGCCTCTTTGGTGCCGGTTGATGACCCGACGCTGCTCTGGATCAACTCTGGGGTTGCTACGATGAAAAAGTACTTTGATGGGGAGGTCGTACCTAAAAATCCGCGGATGACCAGCTCGCAAAAGAGTATTCGGACCAATGATATTGAAAACGTTGGTAAAACGGCGCGTCATCATACGATGTTTGAAATGCTGGGTAATTTTTCGGTTGGCGACTACTTTAAAAAAGAAGTCATTCCTTGGGCTTGGGAGCTGCTGACCAGTGACGAATGGTTCGGCTTTGATCCTGAAAAGCTGTACGTTACTTATTACCCAAAAGACAACGATGCTCACCGCTGCTGGCTGGAAGCCGGGGTTGCCGAAGATCACCTGCTGGCCAACCAAGACAACTTCTGGGACATTGGTCAAGGTCCATCTGGTCCTGATACGGAAATCTTTTATGACCGTGGCCAGGAAATGAACAATGTACCTGAAGATGATCCAGAAAACTACCCTGGTGGTGAAAACGAACGCTATCTGGAAATCTGGAACATCGTCTTCTCTCAATTCAATCACACGCCAGAGGATACCTATGAGCCGCTGCCGCATAAGAATATCGATACTGGGATGGGGCTGGAACGGGTTGTCTCCATTTTTGAAAATGCGCCAACCAACTTTGAAACCGACCTCTTTATGCCGCTGATCAAACAGACTGAAGAATTCAGCGGTGTTAAGAAGTATGGTGTTGACAAGGATGATGACGTCTTCTTTAAGATCATTGCTGATCATATCCGGACGATCACGTTTGCAATCAGTGATGGTGCCCTGCCATCCAACGTTGGGCGTGGCTATGTAATTCGTCGCCTGCTGCGGCGCGCGGTCGTTGCCGGCAAGAAGCTGGGCATTGACAAGCCATTCTTGTACAAGCTGGTGCCAACGGTTGGCAAGATTATGGAATCATACTATCCAGACGTCTTAAAAAATGCCGACTACATTGCCTCAGTTATCAAGTCTGAAGAAGAACGCTTCAACACGACGTTAAACGGTGGCTTGAGTCTGTTAAACGACGTGATTGAAAAGGCCAAGGCAGATGGCAGCAATAAGATCGATGGCAAGACGGCCTTTAAGCTGTATGATACCTATGGCTTCCCAATTGAACTGACCAAGGAATATGCGGCTGATGAAGGTCTTAGCGTTGATGAAGCTGGTTTTGAAGCTGCCATGACCGAGCAGCAGAATCGGGCCCGCAAAGCTCGTGATATTGACAACGGGATGGGCGTTCAGACGGACGTTTGGACTGAATTCAAGGAGCCAAGCAAGTATGTTGGCTATACCGATCTGGAAGTTCAAAATGCCAAGGTAATCGGTTTGGCTCAAGCTGGTCAGCACGTTGAAGAGGCATTGCCAGGCGACAAGGATGTCGAGGTTATTTTTGACGTCACGCCATTTTATGCCGAGATGGGTGGCCAAGTTGCCGACACGGGGGACATTATCGACAACTTCGGTAATCTGGTTGGCCGCGTTGTTGACGTTCAGCACGCGCCAAACCAGCAAAACCTGCATCGAGTGGAGCTGCAGTCGCCATTGAAAAAAGGTGCCCGCTATGCACTGAAGGTTGATCGGCTGCGTCATTTGAAGATTGAAAAGAACCATACCGCTACGCACCTGCTTGATCAGGCTCTGCGCAACGTTTTAGGCGGACACACGCAGCAGGCCGGTTCTCTGGTTGAACAGCACTACTTACGCTTTGACTTCAACCATTTTGGCCAGGTAACGGACCAAGATCTGAAAGCCGTTGAAGATATGGTCAACGAACAGATCTGGAAAGAAATCCCGGTAACGACGGTTGAAACCGATCTGGAAGCTGCCAAGAAGATGGATGCCATTGCCCTGTTCTCTGACAAGTACGGTGACAAGGTACGGGTCGTTAAGATTGGCGATTACAACACTGAATTCTGTGGCGGCGATCACGTTAAGAACACTAATGAGATCGGACTGTTTAAGATTGTTTCTGAAGGTGGGGTTGGTGCCGGCGTACGGCGGATCGAAGCCGTTACCTCAAGCGATGCCTTCAAGTTCATGCAGGAACATGACGATCTGCTGACACAAACCGCTGGTGAATTGAAGGTTGCTCAGCTGAAAGAAGTACCGCATCGTGTTGAAGAACTGCAAAGTCAGCTGAAAGAAGCTCAAAAGCAAAATGAGGCTTTGGAGGCCAAACTGGCTGCCCAACAAGCCAACGCGGTCTTTGACAACGTTCAAGATACTAAGCAGGGAACGTTGATTGCAGCGCAAGTCAACGTTGCCGGTATGGGACAATTGCGGCAGCTGGCTGATAGCTGGCGGGCCAAGCAGCTGTCTGATGTTTTGGTTTTGGCAACTGGCAGTGAAGGCAAGGCCAACATGCTGGTAGCCGTTAGCGATAACAAGACTAAAGACATCAAGGCTGGCGATGTTATTAAGGCGATTGCCCCAGCAATCAACGGTGGCGGTGGCGGCCGTCCTAACCTGGCACAAGCCGGTGGCAAAAAGCCGGCGGGAATTCCAACTGCACTAAAGCAGGCCGCCGAATATCTGAATAAATAGCTGCATGCAATTTAGAAGACGGAGTGTCAAAACGGCACTGCGTCTTTTTTTCATTAAAGGTTGATTAAGGAAAAGCTTGCTGATTGTGATTTATTAAGTGGTATAGTAGAATTAAATACTGATAAAGAAAGGTCGGGGGTGAAAAGATGGCAAGTGACAAGACCATGTTTTTTGACTTTGGAAAAGAAAAGCCAAAAGACGTCAAAGAAACCTTAAATACTGTATACCAAGCCTTAGAAGAAAAAGGCTACAATCCAATCAACCAAATCGTTGGTTATCTGCTTTCTGGCGATCCAGCCTATATTCCACGCTTGAATGATGCCCGTAACTTGATTCGTGAACATGAGCGTGATGAAATCATTGAAGAACTCGTGCGCTTCTATCTGCAGCATAATGGAGACGCCAAATGAGACTCTTAGGACTGGATGTCGGCTCTAAGACCGTTGGCGTTGCTGAAAGTGATCCACTAGGCTGGACGGCACAGGCAGTAGAGATCATTCCGATTGATGAGGAAGCCGGCGAGTTTGGTCTTGATCGGGTGGCAGAACTGGTTAAAAGTCGGCAGATTGCTGGTTTTGTGATCGGCCTGCCAAAGAACATGAATAATACCGAGGGACCACGTGTTGAGGCATCACATCATTATGGCGAGCTGCTGGTAGAAAAATTTGGCCTGCCAATCGATTTTCAAGATGAGCGTCTGACTACGGTTGAGGCTCATCGAATGTTGGTCGAACAGGCTGATATTTCAAGACGCAAGCAAAAGAAAGTAATTGACGAGTTGGCTGCAACGCTGATCCTGCAAAACTATCTTGATCGGCATGGCAAGCTGGTTCAAAAGCTATAAAGAGCGATAAAGGAGTTACTTATGAGCGAAAATCAACCACGCGACAACGAAGAGATTTTTACGCTGGTCGACGAAAAGGGCAATGAAGAGCTCTACAAAGAAGCAATGCGCTTTAAGTCCGATCAAAACGGCAAATGGTATATCTGTCTTTACCCATTGGATGAAGAAAATGCCGATGAAGTTGATATTGAGGCCTTTTCATTTGAACCAGCCAGCGACATGGATGGCGTTGACAGTGGCGACATTCAGCTGATGCCAATTGAAAGTGATGAAGAATGGGCAATGGTTCAAGAAGTGCTTAATACGTTTATTGATGATGAAGGCAATTTCAATGCCTAAGTCCGACCAGAGAGGCTAAAAGAGACTTTTTTAGCCAGCTCAGGTTAAGATATCGGGACCTGGCGTGCGGTTTATCCGGATGCTGGGTCTTATTTATTATTGATTGAATTGATACTGTAGATTAATGAGGCCGGAAAATGATTTTAACGACAGTAATTTTAGTTCTCTTGATTGGCTGCTGGATTAACGGCACCAACCGTGGCCTGTTAGGTATGCTGATTTCGACTTGTACCTATTTGATCAGCTGGTTGGCCGCTAAAGTGGGGGCGCGCTTTTTGGGCGGCGCATTGGCTGAATTTTTGCCTCAGATTGGCAGCAATACTACCGGCTCGGTTAGTGGCAGTCTCTTGAGCAGTATTGATCCAACTTCTTTTTTCTATAATGGCTTGGCTTTTATGATCATCTTCAGCACGATTTCTTTTTTGGGACATTGGCTGCTGAAAAGAACCAACTGGCTGAATCGTCTTCCTGTACTTGGCTCGGCCAATCGTTGGGCTGGTGGGGCACTGGACGTCTTGGTCGGCTATTTGATTATTTTTATGTTTTTGATGATTTTTCAGCTGTTTCCTAGTCAATGGTGGCAAGATCAGCTTGCTCAATCGGGAATTGCTCAGCTGATGATCAGGGATACGCCGGGGATGGCCAAGGCAGCTCTGCAGCTATTGGGATAGATCGGCATCAGTCTTTAAAGCTTAATAGGTGCTTGATACGGACTGAAAGGAGTTTTAAATGAACGAAAAAATTTTAGAAACATTAGAATTTCAGCGAATTAAAGATCAACTGGCAAAGTATCTGGCATCGGCAACCGGCAAGCAGGAACTTGCTGAGCTGATGCCGCAGTCTGATTATGAAACGGTACTTTTCTGGCAGAGAGAAACGATGGATGGAGCAGACGTTCTGCGCTTAAAAGGCGGCATGCCGATTCCTAAACTGGCTGATGTTCGGCCGCAGATGAAGCGACTAAAGATCAAGGCCAGCTTAAATGGTGCCGAACTGGCGCAGATTGCCAAGGTCTTGCGGGCCAGCATGAGCGTCCAGCATTTTTTTGAAAGACTGCATGCCGAAAAAATCATGCTGCAGGTACTACCTAAAGAAGTTGATGAATTGGTGACGATTCCTTCCATTACCAAGCGGCTTTTACAGTCAATCGATCAGGATACCGGTGCTGTTTTGGATGAGGCTTCCAGCAAGCTGCATGGGATTCGACAGCTGATTGCTAAAACTGAGGCTGAGATTCGCCAGCAGATGGAAAAATATACGCATGGCAAAATGGCCAAGTACTTAAGCGAGCCGATTATTACGGTCCGCAATGAACGTTATGTGCTGCCAGTACTGAGTCGTGAGCGAAGCCGCTTTGGCGGAGTAGTTCATGATCAAAGCGCCAGTGGTCAAACGCTGTATATTGAGCCAGCCAGTACAGTTGATCTGAACAATCGTCTGCGTCAATCGCAAATCGAGGAACGGCAAGAGGTCAGAAGAGTCCTGGCAGCTCTTTCAACGATGCTGGCTCCTTATCGGCTGGATATTCAGAATAATGCCAAGATTCTGGGACATCTGGATTTTGTCAATGCCAAGGCTAAAATGGCCCATGACACCAAGGCAACACTGCCTTTGCTCAGCCAAGACGGTCAGGTAGTACTGAAAAAGGCACGGCATCCATTGATTGATCCTAAAAAAGCCGTTGCCAACGATATCAAGCTGGGACAGGACTACCATGCCATCGTGATCACTGGTCCCAACACGGGTGGGAAAACCATCACCTTAAAGACGCTGGGGCTGATTCAGCTGATGGGACAGTCTGGAATGTTTATTCCGGCAGCTGAGGGCAGCACGATTGCAGTTTATGACGAGATTTTTGCCGATATTGGCGATGAGCAGTCACTGGAGCAGAATTTGAGTACGTTTTCTGGTCATATGGAAAACGTGAAGGCAATTCTAGATCAGACTACGACTCACAGCCTAGTACTGCTTGATGAACTGGGAGCCGGAACTGATCCTAAAGAAGGGGCGGCTCTGGCAATGGCGATTTTAGACAAGATTGGTGCGTTAGGCAGTGACGTTGTAGTTACGACTCATTATCCCGAGCTAAAAGCCTTTGCCTATGATCGACCAGAAACCATTAATGCCAGCATGGAGTTTGACCAAAAAACGCTGCGGCCGACATATCGCCTGCTGCTGGGGATTCCTGGACAGTCAAATGGGATCGCCATTGCCAAACGGCTGGGAATTGGTCAAGACGTAATTGCCGAGGCCCAATCGCTGGTCAGTGATGACAGCCAGGATCTAAACAAGATGATCGGCGAACTGGTTGAGCAGCGCAAACAGGCCCGGGAGCGCAGCGAGGAGCTTGAGGTGCTTTTGACCAAAAATAAAGCAGCGGAACAAGAGCTTAACGACAAGCTGACTCGGTTTGAGGAACAGCGCGAGAAGCTATATGAAGATGCTCGTTCCAAGGCTAACCATCAAGTCTCGCAGGCTAAGAAAAAAGCTGATCAGATTATCCATCATTTGCGCCAACTGGAGATTACCCAAGGCGGCAGCGTTAAGGAAAATGAATTGATCGATGCACAGGGAGCTTTAAATGCGCTGCACCAAAATCCACGCCTAAAGCACAACTCAGTCTTGAAAAAAGCCAAGCAAAAGCGCGACCTGCATAAGGGGGATGCCGTCTTAGTCAAATCTTACGGTCAAAGAGGCGAGCTTTTGGAGAAACGCGGCAACCACAAATGGGAAGTACAACTGGGAATCTTGCGGATGGAAATTGACGAAAACGACCTGGAGAAAATATCCAAACAGCAACTCGCCAACGCCGAAAAAGAGCGCGAACCCAAGCGTCGTCCAGTGCGTACGGTTCAAACGCGGCATACGTCAGCCCGCCTGGATCTGCGCGGTCACCGCTATGAACAGGCGATGAGCGAATTGGCTCAGTTTATCGATCATGCACTGCTTAATAATCTTTCACCGGTTACCGTAATTCATGGTAAGGGAACTGGTGCGCTGCGAAAAGGAACATGGGAATACCTGCGCAGCAATCCGCGCGTTAAGTCGTTTGCCTACGCGGCACCTAATGCTGGTGGCGATGGGGCAACGATCGTCTATTTACAGTAGAATAAGTTTATTAAGCGTGACTTATAAAAAGTAAGCAAAATAAGTGACGAAAATCAGCAGTTTTGGTATGATAAGATCATCAATCAATGAAGGGAGCCTTTATCATGGCAGTTAAAACTACAACCGATCAGACTTTTGAACAGGACACCCAGCAAGGCGTTGTCTTGATCGACTTTTGGGCAACGTGGTGTGGTCCCTGCCGCATGCAGTCGCCAGTCGTAGATGCCTTATCAGAACAGATGCCTGACGTTGCCTTTTACAAGATGGACGTTGATGAAAATCCGGCAACGCCTCAGCAGTTTCGGATTATGAGTATTCCAACCTTGATGATCAAAAAGGATGGTCAGGTGGTCGATCAGCTGATTGGCTATCATTCTGCCGATCAGCTCAAGCAGGTTTTGAATCAATACCTTTAAAATAAAAAGCATCGCTCAATCAATTTGATGATGAGTGATGCTTTTATTTTTGGGGAGCCTGCTTTTTATGACGAAAGCGGCGGCCCTTTTGAGAATCAGCTTCAGAAGCTTGTTCAGAGACTGGCTTTTCGATTTCAATAAATTCAGCCAGTTCCGTCCTTTCCGATTCAGTATCGGACTGAGGATCATTTTGAGCAAGAATTTCGACGTAGCTGCGTTTGTGCTCGATTACCTCGGCTTCAGTAACGGCACTAAGCTGAAATTCCAGTTCTTGGGCGAGAAAACCGGCCTCTAGAGAAAAAGAGGTTTCCTCTTTATCAACTGCCAATCGCTCCTCAACGATGGGACCACTCAAACGCCAAATATGCTGAATTGAGTTTTTTTGACGCAGTTCGAGTTTTCCCATCCCCAGCTGCTCGGTTAAAACGATCAAGTCCTCAAGCGATGCTACCGGATACTCACGGGCCAGGTCCTTGCCAATCCAATAAAGAATGCCGTCAGTTTCTTTGCCGAGAATTGCTGGCAAAATCACATCGCGCATGGTGCCGGCAATTAAGCCGCGATGACTGTGTATCAAACGGTCGTAGGTTTTTTGACTCATCAGAAATACGATCCTTCCTTTTCGCAAATCATAATTCATTATAATAGAAAGTCAGACATTAGTTCCTTAAATATCGTTAAAAACTTATTTTAATTTGATACTGATGCTTTTTTGCGATCAAAACGAGTTTGACTGCTGGTTGGCAAATCATCAATTGACGATTTTAAGCTCAGGTTTGCCGCAAAACTTGAAAATAACGACAAATAAATAGATAATGGAGTTTCAAGTATTTGGAAGAAAGGTGTTGCAATTATGGATAAACGGCCGATTGGGATTATGGATTCCGGCCTTGGCGGCTTATCAGTCATCCGGATCATGAACCAGCAGCTGCCCCACGAAAAATTGATTTTTGTGGGCGATCAGGGACATTTTCCATATGGTACGCGCACGCAACAGGACGTTTGTCAACTAGCCTTAAACATTGGCGAGTTTTTCAAGCGCCAAAACGTCAAGATGATGATCATTGCCTGCAACACGGCAACAGCAGCCGCCTTGTCAACTCTGCAGCAGAAGATGCCGTTTCCAGTAATCGGTATGATCGCTCCTGGAGCCAAGGGAGCACTGCAGCAGGAGCACCATGATTCGGTAGGCGTGATCGGAACGGCGTCAACAATTAAAAATCATGCTTATGAAAAAGCACTGCATCAACTAGATCCTGATGTCTTAGTAGTTGAAAAAGCCGCGCAGCCATTGGTTTCAATCGTTGAACATGGTCAGACCGGAACTAGTCTTGCCAAACAGACGGTTGATGAACAGCTGGCAGTTTTTGATCAACAGCCGGTTGAGACCTTGATTTTAGGCTGTACGCATTTTCCGTTCTTGGCAGCTGAGATTCAACAAAAGCTCGGTAAGAAGGTAACATTGGTTGATCCCGCTAAAGAAGCAGTCAACAGTGCCGAAAAATGGCTGATTAGTCACGATGCCTGCAATGACGCTGCGCTGCTTCCACAGAGCCAGCTTTACTCAACCGGCGACGTCAAGGTCTTAGAATCAGGGGCCAATCAGTGGCTGAGCAATTCAAACTATACGTGTGCACATTTGGAACTTTAAGAAAGGAAAGCAGTTATGGAAACCATTGTAGTTGCTACCAAAAACCCGGGTAAGGCGCGTGAGTATGCTGAAATGTTGGCGCCAAAAGGAATTGAGGTCAAGACGCTGGCAGATTTTCCCGCTTTTGCAATTGATGAGGACGGTCAGACATTTGAAGAAAATGCGCTGATTAAAGCCCAGACCGCCGTTGAAAAACTGAACTTACCAGTTTTGGCGGACGATTCAGGATTGGTGGTTGATGCTTTAAACGGTGAGCCGGGAGTTCATTCGGCGCGTTATGCCAAAGACCATGATGATGCTGCCAATAATGCCAAGCTATTGGAAAAGATGGCTGGGGTAGCTGACGAAAAAAGAACGGCGCACTTCCACACGACCATTGTAGGTTTAAAGCCAAATGGTGCCCAACTGACGGCTGATGGGCGCGTTGATGGACATATTCTGCATGAATTAACCGGCAGCAATGGCTTTGGCTACGATCCGCTTTTTTATGTCGATGAGCTGCATTGTGCCATGGCAGAGCTGAACAGCGAGCAAAAAAACGCCATCAGTCACCGGGGTCGCGCCTTAGCGGATTTTATGAAGCATTTTAATGAGTGGTGGCAGGCATAGCCTGATCGACGATGACAGTTTAGGGGAGTTGATTTAATGAAAGCATTATTTGTCAGTGACAATCACGGCGATCGCGCGATTTTACAAAAAATAGCTGCTCGATTTAGCAATGAAGTCGACATAATGCTGCATTGCGGTGATTCAAACCTTGAGCCAAGCGATCCGGTCATGCAGCCATTTAAGACCGTGATTGGCAATACCGACTGGGGATTGGACTATCCGCAGTCTCAGTTGGCAGTCGCGGATCAAGAACGAATTTTGGTCGTGCATGGTCATCTTTATCAAGTCAATTTTACCTTGACGCCACTAATGCTGCTGGCTAAAGAGCAAAGAGCGACGATTGCAGCCTATGGTCATACTCATCAATTAGCCGTTGAGTTTAATCAAGGAACGCTTTATTTAAATCCGGGCAGTATCAGTCAGCCGCGTGGACAGTATCAAAATATTGGCGGAACCTTGGCGATTGTGACGGCTGACTCAAATAAGCTTGATGTTCAGTACTATGATCGCAGGATGCAGCCGATTAATGATCTGCACTTTGTCTTTTTACGTCAATAGACGATCATCTTGATTTGGAATAACAGTCGCATTTGACGTCCATAAGCATTACAATAAAAGCAGGTTGATGAAGGGATGATTTTTAAGAATGATTAACCAACAGATTCGCCAATTAATGATGGATCGCCGTGAAAAATTCATGATTCCAGCCAGCCTGGTTGCTACGGTCAATGAAGACAATTCACTGTATCATGCATTCTTGGTACTGACTAAGGATCATTATGCCAAGATCGTTGTCGTCGATAATGAAAGTCACTATCGCGGATTACTGTCGCTTTCAATGATTACCGATGAACTGTTAGAAACTGACCGAATCAATCTGGATAAGCTGCAGACGATGAAGGTCAGAGACGTTATGCAGACTGATGCCCCAGTGATTACTGATCCTTATGACGTGGAAGAAAATCTGCATCTGCTGATTGATCAGTCATTTTTGACGGTCGTGTCTGAACACGGTGAATTTACCGGCATCGTTACGCGTCGCGAATTGTTGAAAGCCGTTAACTATGCGGCTCACACGTTTGATCGGCATTTTGAGGTGCTTGATCTGCCAGAAACTGAAAATGTCTAAAAAAAGAGCAGCCTGACTTAGGCTGCTCTTTTTTAGTGGGAAAAATCAAAATAATGTTCGATCGTATCCAAAACGCCGCTCTCTTGATTAGTCAGACGCGTTACGTTGGATGCGGCCAAGCGAATCGGCAAAGCAGCATTTTTCATAGCATAACTATGAGAAGTCAGCGTAAGCATGCCCAGATCGTTTTCATTATCGCCAAAGGTCATGATTTCGTTTTGACGCAGATTGAATTGACTGGCGATTGCCATTAAAGCATTGCGTTTAGTAGCATGAGCATCACCAATCAATTCAGTATTGAAGCCTGAGTTTTCCATGATCAGATTGGCTGGCAGCAGATTGTCCAATTCACTGGTAACATCGGTAATATCAATATGATCGGCAAAATTTACCGAAATCTTAGTGAGCGGCTCGTCAAGCGGATATTTAAAAATATCTTGCAGGTTGGGGACGCGTTTAACGTTTTCATAAAAAAGCTTGACGATGGCAAAATTTTTCTCATCCATGGATTGATCAACAAATGAGGTCGTTGGTCCTGAAATAACCAGCTGATTGATGTCGTCATCACCATACAGTCTGGTCAACGCGACCAAAACGGCCCTTAAGTCATCATGATGCAGCGGAAAGCAATCAATCAGCTCATCGCCATAATGAATTACCGAACCATTTTGCGAGATAAAAATCATCTGGTCGGCAACTGCGGCAAATTCGCGACGCAGACGAGGGTATGAGGAACCACTGGCTGCCACCAGCTGAACGCCATTTTTAGTCAGTTTGTCAAAGACTTTTTTAAAGCGGTGATGGTCGTAGTCGTGCTCATTATTTAAAAAAGTGCCATCCATATCGGTAGCAATTAAACGAATAGACATAGTCATAAACCTTTCTTGGTGAAGTTAGTCAAGCGAAACATGGGCATTGTTTAAAGCCGTCAGATAAGCTGCCAGACAGTCGCTGGTCAATTGATATTCAGCATCATAAGTCGTTGTCAAAGCCACGCGGTAAACCAATGAGGCCTTGGCAGAAGCAGTTGCTGGAATCGTAACGGGACCAACGATTTTAGGAGCGGGATGCTTGCCGAACTTGCCCTGTGTGATTAGTTTTTGGTTGACTGCTGCAATGACTTTTTTGATCTCATCCAATGGCGCATTGGGACCAATAGGAATGTCGACGCTGGCATGCCAGGTTGAGCGGGAAAGATTGCTGACGGTAGTAATATTGCGATTGGGAATGTAGTTAAGCGTGCCATCCGCGCTGGTGACGCGGGTAGTTCGCAGTCCAATGCCAGAAACCGTGCCCTTAACCGTACCGATTACCACGACATCGCCAACGTCAAGCTGTTTTTCCAGCAAAATAAAAAAACCGTTGACCATGTCGCTGACGAATCCCTGTGCGCCAAGTCCCAAAGCAATACTAAAGATTCCGGCACTGGCGACGAGGGTTCCCACCGGTACGCCAATCAAAGAAAGCAGGGCATACAGCAGAAAGAAAAAGCAGGTATACCGATAAATATTGAGCGTCAGGGTGTGAAAGGTTGCCATGCGATGAGCGCCAAGCATACTAAAACGTTTGGTATGACTAAAGGCGTAGTTGATGATGAGTTTGCCCGCCCAAAGAATCACGAAAAAAATAACGATCGTCAGTAAAATCGAAAATAGACGATTGACGATATTTTGGGCAATCTGGTCCAGATCGACGTTGGCAAAAGATTTAGTCAGCTGTTGGATCTGCTTGTTCATTGAAATCGCTCCTTATATAGATTCCAGACAACTATATCATAAGTCAACCGCTAATAATAATTAACAAAAAATTATGCGATATGTTAAACTTGGTGTAACTACAAAGGAGGAGCTTTTAAATGACTGCTGGACAAATTGCCGGCCTGATCGCGGCGATCGCGTTTGTAGTGCTGGTTTGTTTTATTGGAATGTTTTTGTCTCGTTTGGGCAAGACACTGGAAGAAACGACTAAAAGTATTGATGGATTAAGCAAAGACGTTGATGCACTTACTCATGAATTAGAAAACGTTTTAGGAAATACCAACGAATTATTGGAAGACTTGAACAAAAAGTCGTCAGAACTGGATCCGGCGGTAAAAGCCATTGCCGATCTTGGGCAGAGTGCCAGCGACGTTAACGCAGCGGCACGCCAGTTTACTGACAAGCTGAACGCGCAGCATGAAAGTGCCAAGCAGGGACGTCAGCTGTTGGCAAATGCCGGTAAAAAAGCAGCACTAAACCTGTTTAGCAAGCTGCATCGTTCCAAGGAAAACTAGTTTTGATTGGAGGATAAGCACATGACGAAAAAAGTTTTAGCTGGTTTTTTGGTTGGTGGCGCGGCCGCATTTGGAGCCTGGCAATCGCTGAGTGCCGATAAGAAAAAGCAGATTAAGCAGGCTGTGGCTGATAAGACGCATGATGCCGTTGATTATGCAACCGACTATGCAATCAATGCCTTGGATCTTGCCGATGGAATGGTGCAGGATGTTAAGGAACAGGCTGTTGATAAGTTTGGCGATAAATTTAGCGACTTGGCCGGCTCAGTAAAAAAAGGCGCTGATACGGTTAAAAAAAGTGCTGATCAAGCGGTCAATCATTTTACCAACGATGACTTTGACGAACAAACCGCTCAGATTAGAGAAGAACTTGCCAAAGCCCAATCCGACACCTCAAGCCAAGATGACATCGTAATCGACAAAACTGCGGATGCATCTGATGAAGATAATGACGCTGCTAGTCAGGATGATCATTCATCATCAAGCAACCAAGATTAAAAATTATGAATCGACAAAAAAGCACTTCACTTTTGCTGGTGAAGTGCTTTTGATTTGCAATTTATCTGCCAACGTATTGCAGTTCCTTTGTCGTATGAGTAAATGGCTCATTGCCATCTTTTGTAATATGGATGCAGTCTTCGATTCGGACACCGGCAAAACCTGGGATGTAGATTCCTGGTTCAATTGAGAAGCACATGCCAGGCTCAAGCAGCATGTCGTTTCCTTCCATGATTGAAGGAAACTCATGGTCGGTCATTCCCATTCCGTGGCCCAGACGATGAATGAAGTATTCGCCATAGCCGGCCTGGTCGATAATGTCGCGGGCAATCTTATCCAGTTCCGCGGCGGTCATGCCAGGCTTGGCAGCTTCTTGGGCAGCCAGCTGAGCCTCAAGGCAGACTTGATAGATGTCTTTTTGTTTATCATTAAGCGTTCCGACTGCCACTGTTCGAGAGGCATCGCTGGTGTAGCCGTCAACGTTGGTTCCCAAATCAAACAATACCAGCTCGTTGTCTTGAATCTTGGTGTCATTGGTAGCGCCATGTGGTTCAGCTGCATGGGCACCGGCTTGAATCAAGGTATCAAAACTCATATGCATAACGCCGTGTTTTTGCAGAGCATAGTGGATTTCAGCGGCAATCTGGTTTTCGGTTGCGCCGATCTTGACGGCATCAAAACCGACCTTAAAGGCGAAATCAGCCCACTTGCCATTTTCTTCCAGAATAGCAATCTCGTCTGGCGACTTGATTAAACGCATATGCTGAATCGTTGGCGTCATATCATAGTCAAAGCTGGCTTTAGGAAACTGCTCTTGTAAGGCCCGCAGTCGAGCAACGGTCAAAAAGCCTTGTTCAATCCCGAATCTGCTTGGAGCGGCAACGCGTTTCTTGACTTGTTCGGCAATCATCGCATAAGGCTGCTCATGATCGAGGTAGCCGTAAACGTCATAAGGCCAGCCAGTATCCTTGATGGCTTCTACTTCAAGTGCTGGGGCAAACAGGAAAGGATCGTGATCAGGAAAGACCAGCAGCGCCAAAACCCGTTCAATCGGATCGCTGCCAAAACCAGTCAGATATTTAATGGTCATTGGATCACTGAGATAGGCAACATCGAGCTGTGCTTCATTGACAGCTTGACGCAATTGTGATAATTTGTTCATTTGTCTTGCTCCTTATGCATAAGATGAGATTTTTTTAAGCAATTGTTAATATTATAGCATATTTGTTTATCATTACGTTTGCGCAAAACCGTTAATTTTGTTATATTGATTGCGGTTATGAAAAACCGATGAAAGCAACTAAAATCAACAAAGAAAGGGCTTATAAATTATGGAAAAACAATCAGTTACCATTTACACCGTGGCACGTGAAGCGCGTGTTTCCATGGCGACCGTTTCGCGTGTGGTTAACGGTAATCCCAACGTTAAACCAGAAACGCGCAAAAAAGTGCTCGACGTTATCAAGCAGTTAAACTACCGCCCGAATGCCGTTGCTCGTGGACTGGCCAGCAAAAAAACGACGACGGTTGGTGTTGTGATCCCAGATGTTACGAATGCATATTTTGCAGAATTGGCATTGGGGATTGACGATATTGCTTCAATGTACAAATACAACATGATTCTGACCAACTCAGATGCTGATGATCGAAAGGCGCTGCAAGTCGTTCGTGGGCTGATGGCCAAGCAGGTTGATGGTATTATCTTTATGGGGCATGACATTTCAGAAGAGCTGCGGCAGGAATTCAGCTCATCTAATGTACCGGTCGTTGTGGCTGGTTCCGTTACTAATGATGACGAGCTGCCAACGGTCCGGATTGATTATCAAGAAGCTGCCAAACAAGCCATTAAGTACCTGATTGAACGTGTTGATGGTCCGGTGGCACTGGTAGTAGGCTCAAAGGATAGTACCATCAACAAGCGTTACCGCATTGAAGGCTACAAGCAGGCTTTGCAGGAAGCTGGCAAGGATTTTGACGAAAAGCTGATCTTTGAGACGCATGATTCTTATGCTGAAGGCTACAAGCAATCTCAAGCTATTGCTGACAGTGGCGCCAAGGCAGCTTTTGTCAGCGATGATGGCGTAGCAGCGGGCTTGCTGAATGGTTTGACTGATCACGGCGTCAAGGTTCCTGATGAGTTTCAGATTGTTGCCTCAAACAACACGAAGACCACTGAGATTACACGCCCTAAGCTGACTACGATCACGCAGCCGCTTTATGACTTAGGGGCCGTATCAATGCGTCTATTGACCAAGCTGATGAACAGCAAGGATGAAGACAAAGAAGATGATGAATCTAAAGACGTTATTTTGGAACATGGTTTTGAAAAGCGTCAGTCAACGCGCTAGAAGGTGATTGATCTTTGATGTCTCGAGAAGAGATGCATCGTCAAAAACAACAGGCCGATGTTTCCGTTCAACAGCCGCGTCATCACCATTTTGGGGCGACCTTTTTGGGGATCTTGCTGACGATGGTGATGGCAATCGCGGTTTTGCTAAACGCAACGGTCTTAGATGCCGATTTTGCGGCTGATGAGCTGGCCGATTCGCCAATCAGCACGCAGCTTCAAGAAGAAGTCAATGGCAGTTTAAGCGAATATGGCGTTTCTGGCTCACTGCTAACAACCAAGGAAACGCATCGCTTGGTAAGGCAGGCAGTTAAACAAGTTTATGCTGGCAAGAGCATTAAGCTTGATCTTACCAATGTTGAAAAAAGACTGCAGTCAAAGGTTGATGATGAGCTGGGATCATATGGTCTTTCAACATCACTGCTCCCTTCTTCGGCAACCAGTGAGTTCAATCAGCAGCTGACGAACCAGGTCAACCAAAAACTGAACACCGATGAGGTACAGACGGCTGCCAAAACGATTACGACCGTTAAAACAGTCGTTAACGTTCTGTTGGCAATCAGTGGATTGGCGCTGGCAGTCTTAATTGTCTGGAGCTTATTTAAACACTGTTTTCTGGCCGTTTTCAGCTGGTCGACTGCCTGGTCAGCAGGACTGTACTTTGGCTTTGTCTGGCTGCTCGAGCTTGGAATCAATCAGGCTGCTCAAGAACAACCAGACTATGCTTCAACGATTGCAACCATTGGCAATGACGTTTTAACCAGGGGATGGAGAATTGCCTGGCTGCTGTTGGTGCTGGCTTTGGTTGGCTGGCTTTTGCGCGGTGGGCTGCGAATTGTTCGTCGTCATTGATAAAGTCTTGAATTTGCCAGCTTAATTTGGTAAAATTTCAATGTTTGTTATCTAAATCTATATAAGAAAAGAGGAGTTAGTAATGTCAGGACATTCAAAATGGCATAACATTCAAGGGCGTAAAAACGCTCAGGATGCCAAGCGTGGCAAGATTTTCCAAAAGATTTCTCGTGACTTGTACCAAGCCGCTAAAACAGGTGATCCTGATCCAGCAAACAACCCTCAACTGCGTCTGGTAATCGACAAGGCTCATGCAGCCAACATGCCTAAGAAGAACATTCAACGGGCAATTGAAAAGGCTACTGGTGCTGGTGGTGCCAAGTTTGAAGAAGTTACTTACGAAGGCTATGGCCCAGGTGGGGTTGCAGTGATGGTCTTTGCCTTGACTGACAACAAGAACCGGACGGCCGCTGCAGTACGTTCTGCATTTACTCATTCCGGCGGTTCGCTGGGTGCCAGTGGCTCTGTTTCCTACATGTTTGATCGCAAGGGCTTGATTGAAATTCTGCGTGACGGTCTCGACAAGAGCGAAGACGACATGCTGATGGATGCTCTGGATGCCGGTGCTGAAGACATGAAGGCTACTGACGACAAGTTCCAGATCTTCACGGCACCAAGCGACATGACCAGCGTTCGTGATGCTTTGCAAGAACAAGGCTACGAACTGGACACGGCTGAAGTAACGATGATCCCTCAAAACACGACGGTTGTTCCTAGCGACAAGGTCAGTCAATACAAGCACTTGATTGACGAACTGACTGACAACGACGATGTTGCCGACATTTATGAGGCTGGGGTTATCGAAGACGATGACGATGCTGAATAGTTTCGTTTTTAGGCGCGGGCAATAATGCCTGCGTCTTTTTTTCTCCAAAGCATTCAATATTTAACAATGTCAGGTAATGCATTTCGGTATTTTAATGCTAATCTTTAGAAGATCACGCCAACAGCGACGCTTACAGTCGAGAGTGGCGTGATTTTTTTATTAGAAAACTTTTGCAAGCGAATAATCGGCATTAAAAAAATATCATCCTGCTTCTTTTGGCATATAGCATTGTTAGAGGAGGGATAATTTTGAAAAGCGAGTTCTCAAGAGACATTGCGGTTTTAATTCGCTACCGGGTGTCGGATCTCTATGTTCTGCCATATCGCAGCTACTATCGACTTTTAATCATGCATGAGGGCCAGCTGCAGCTTTATCAGCAATGGCCATTACCACTTGGCAAGCGTTTGATTGCATATTTAAAGTATCGTGCTGATATGTCAGTCAGTGAGCATCGTCGCCCACAGTCAGGATCGCTTTGCTGGCACGCGCCTAGGGGAAAGGTAGACTTAAGATTGTCGTCGGTTGGTGACTGTCGTGGACAGGAGTCACTGGTGGTACGTTTTATCTATCGTTTATGCAATGATTATCGGATGCTGGTACCGCCGCAATGGCAAAAACTGCAGCAGACTGCTAAAAAACGGGGGTTGATGCTGTTTGCCGGACCAATGGGATCAGGAAAGACAACGACGATGTATCATCTGGCGCGTCAGTTCGTTGACCAGTGTGTTGTTATGACAATAGAGGATCCGGTTGAGATTACCGAGCCAATGTTTATTCAGCTGCAGGTCAACGAATTGGCTGAGATGGGCTATCAGCAGCTGCTTAAGGTTGGCTTGCGGCATCGACCACAGATCTTTATCATTGGCGAGATTCGTGATCCACAAACGGCACAGATGGCAGTTCAAGCAGCCTTAAGCGGTCATCTGGTCATGGCAACCGTGCATGCCAGAAATGTCTACGGAGCGTTGACGCGTCTAGAACAGCTGAACGTCGATGACTTTTATCTGCAGCAGGCGGTCAGCTGTGTCTGCTATCAACGACTCTTGCCGACTGTAAAAAAACAATTGGCGGTACTCTTTGATCTATTGGCTGATGATGCATTGCAGGAAAGTTTTACAAAGCGAAAGGTGGGGATGACCGATGCTTGGCAGCAGCAGCTTAAAAATTGCGTGGCCAAGGGCTGTGTGGAAAAGAGCGTGGCCCAGTCATACCAAGCCGGTTAATTTTAAAGCCGGTCAACAGGCTGATTGGTTTTTACTGATGCATGATTTGTTAGCGGTTGGCTTCTCGCTGCAGCATGCAGTTCAATTCTCACAGCGAGCCTATCCGCAGTAGGCTGCTTTTTTTTCAAAAATTGATCAGCAGCTTAGGGCCGGTCGTCTGCTGGCAGATGCGTTAAAGCCATATTTAAGAATTGAGCTTTACTATCAGCTTTTGCTGGCTGAGCAGCATGGCAGTCTTTCGATAACGCTAAAAGAGATTGGTCAGTATTTACAGGTCCAAAAGCAGCAGCATCGTCAGCTAAAGACGCTTTTGGAATATCCGCTGATTTTATTGGTGATGCTGGGGACGATTTTGGCGGCTTTGCTGATTTTTATTTTTCCCGAGCTGCAAAGCTGGCAGCAGCAGAGTCAGCTGCCAATCGGCGAGCAATGGCCAATTGGCGAAACACTGATAATTACAGGCGGTGTTTTTTTTAGCTATGGAGGATTGGCAGCGATTCACTGGCGGCATATGTCAACGCTAAAAAAAGTAAGACATCAGTGTCGCTGGCCGCTGTTTGGCAAAATCTTTCGTGAATACTATGGTTATTATCTGACGTCCAATTTAGCTATTTTGCTGCAGCATGGTTTCTCTTTGCGTGAAATTTGCCAACTGACGAATAAATTTGATGATGATTCGTTATTGCATCAGGTTGGTCAAGCAGCATTTGAGCTCAGCTCGCAGGGAAGACAGTTGACCGACCTAATCTTGAAAGCACCTTTCTTACCGGATGAACTGGCTATTTTTATCAATCGTGGCTTGACCAATGAACAATTAGGCCAGGAACTGACTTTATTTTCCAAGCTCAAGTTTAAAAAATTTCGGCAGTCAACGATGCATATTCTGGTATTGGTGCAGCCAGCGCTTTTTATTTTGATTGCTGCTGGGATTTTTTTAATGTATCTCAGTATTCTTTTGCCAATCTATCACTCACTGCAGGAGGTTTACTAAGATGTTAAAGAAGCAGAAACGGCACGCGTTTACGCTATTGGAAATCAAGGAACCTAAAATTATTTTTCGACATTAAAACGCCAATGAATTTTCATCTTGCTGGGGCTGACTTCGATTTTACTGATTAAGGATTTTACAAGCTTTACTTGTTCTTCGTATGGCAGTTCTAGAATGTTTTTCTTGCTTAAAAGTAACAAAGCTTTCTTGGGATCTAATTCCGGTTGCTTAGGTTTACGTTCTTGTAGCTTGTTTTCGAGCGCTTCTTTTTGTTGCAGCAGCTCATCACGCTTTTGGTTTATAATGCCAATTGAAATACCATTAGAATTTAGGTATAGATCCACTAGTTTATTTAACTTGTCGTTAATACGATTTATTTCGTCTTTTAAGGGCTTGTCGTCAAACTTAACAGTATTGACAGGCATTTGGTCTGGATGCAGTTGCAGGTGTCGTATGGTCTTAATTATGGCGTTCTCAAGATCGTCTTTTAGGTAATCAGATCGATTTTGGCAAAGTTCGGTATCTTGCCGATAACTAAAGCGAATACGTTTTCTTATTGAACTGACACAACGATAATAGTGATAGTCATCTGCATACTTTAAATAGCGTGTTTGAACCATCATTGATGAGCCACAAACGGAACAGCGTAAAAGACCTGAGAGCATGTATTTAGCCCGGAAAGGGCGGGGATTAAATTTTTGGGCATTAGTTAATTGTCGGCGTTTTAGCTCAGCTTGGGTTTTATCATAGTCTTCAATTGAAATAATCGCTTCATGTTGGCCAGGATAAACGTTGCCTTGATAAAACTGTCGACCAGTATATACAACATTATCTAAAGCTTGACGAACGGTCCGATAAGTCCAAGGACGATCTTTAGCGATATGACCTTCGGCATTAAGCAAATCAACAAGTTTGGTAATTGATACACCATCAAGATAATCACGATAAATTCTCTTAACAATCTGTGCTTGTAATGTGTTAATCTGATAAATACCAGTTTGTTTATCGTAAGTATAGCCGAATGGAACTTTAGACCAGCCCATGGCTTTACCAGACTTAGCACGTCCTACTTTGCCCATCATCATACGTTCTTTGATTTGTTCACGTTCGAATTCAGCAATTGAGGCTAGCAGCGTGAGGAATAAGTTTCCCATCGGGGAACTAGTATCGATTTTTTCATTAAGTGATACGAAAGAAATCTTATTTTTATCAAAGATATCTTTGACAAGATAAAGTGTATCCTGAACTGATCGTGATAATCTGTCTAGCTTGTAGATCAGCACAATATCGAATCTGTGGGACTTAGCATCCACAATTAGTTTCTGAATAGCAGGTCGATTCAAAGAACCACCAGAAAAACCGGGATCAACATATTCTTGATAGATCTGCCAATCTAAAGCACTACAATATTTGCGTAAACTAGCTAGCTGCCCCTCAATTGAGTAACCTTCTTCAGCTTGGTTGAGTGTAGAGACACGTGCATAGATTGCAACTTTCGGCATATGAATTTCCTCCATTTTTGTAAGGCTTATCTAAAAAATGATATACTAGTGCTAGCCAATGTTATATTCAATGTCTTCCACAGTTGTGGGAGACATCTTTTAGTAATTGGATTTACCCATTGGCAAAGATGGTAAGGTACAAAGAAGAACTTTTCCTTAGAGAGAGTTCTTTTTTTATCTCCTTAAATAAACATATGTTCGATTAATGTGCAAAAATTAAGCTCGGCGCTGTGCCGGGCTTTTTTATGGATTCCTTCTAAGATTGAGATATTCGTGTTTTTGGTTTTGAGACATTAAATTTATGTTTAATTTGATGATACTTGGCAGTAGTTGCATACAAAAAATATAGTATTGTTTAATATGACTGCTTAAGTTGCTTTTACAAAATTCGATTCCTTCTTTAATTATTTGTTCTAAGTATTCCGTAGAATTGATATCTTGATACTTAAAATGCAATTTATCAGAATCTTTTTTAAAAAGACAATTTATTGTATCAAGTATATCTTTGTCGGTACCTTTATTAGTGTTTCGAGTTTTAGAAAGTTTTTTATAATTAGATGAATTTTGAATTCCATCTGTCCAAAGCTTTCTATAATTTAATTTTAGAATTCCTTCAAATGATTTGTAAGAACAAAATTCAGAATATACTATTTCTAATAGTTCTTCATCAAATTGCCTCGTACAAGCTGCAATAAACAAATCATTATTAGTCAAAATTGCAATCATGAAATTATAAAGCGTGTCTAAACACATCTTAGACAGTTCTGGCAATGCTTTATTTTGAGAAACATCATAATCTTTTAATATTTGGAAAAGATTTATTATTTGAAATAAACACAAAGTTTCTTTGTTTGTAAGAACGCTTGTTTGAGAATTATTAGAATAAAAGTTCGTGAAATACTTTTTTCGAAGTTCATTAAATTCATCTATTTCGTTGCTAAAATCCATTATTTTCTCCCGAATCTTATTAATAATTCGTCAACCGAATTTTTGCGTTCCTTTTTCTTAGACTTAGATTTTGTTTTTGACCCTTCAGTTTTAAAAAGAGTAGAAATAGAATTTACCAAAACATTAATCGCATCTTGATCAGAGTGTTGAATAATCCTGATAAATCTGGCGATGATTAAAGATCGGCTTTTGTAGACATAGTCTTTAAATACTAATGATTTTTTAGGGTTGACAATACTATCTAAATTTCTCAATATGGGAACTAAGAAATTCTTAATATCAATATTCAATTTAAAATATTCAGTTGATAATAAAACTAGAGTATACGCAGAATACAATAGAGAGCGTTTATATTCTATATCTTTCGTTTCACTTATTTTTCCTAAATATCTTTTTAAAATTTCATTATCTTGCATAGTAATCTTATCCTTCCGTAGTGTATTTTATAAATTCATTGGTTAGTGCTGTTAAATTGGGCTTAGAGTATTTTTCAGCATTAGAAGTATCGATCAAATATGCCATATTTCTTTGTAATGATGAATTATGAAGAAAATGATTGTTAAATAATCTAATACCTTTTTCTTTTAATATTTTACTGTTTTTAATATCCTCAATTAGATTTAAAATACCGGTCTGCTCTTTTTCTTTTTCCCGGACATCTGTAATAATAATTCCAAGATTTTTAAGGCCTCTATCTTTGAAATAGGGCTTATTTGTACTTTTTATTTCTTCAACAACCTTTTCAAGCATATCAACTCCTAGCATTGAATAAGCTTCTGGTTTGACGGGTACTACATAATAATCACTAGCTTTTAAGGCAGCGATTGTGTAGGAAGAATAAGTAGGGGGGCAGTCTATTAAAATATAATCATAAGCTCTCCTAAGATTATTTTCTTCTATAAAGTTGTAAATACTATTTTCAAGACTACCGCTATTTAAATTTCTTGTTATAAATTCTAACCCAAATTCTCCTGGTATAATACTTAGACTTTTATTAGGAATTTTTAATATAGCTTTATTAATTTTCGTAGGATTACTATTTGATATATTTCCTTGCAAAACATTTTGAATAGATGCTTCAGTTATTTTGATATTATTATTTTTAGATTCTTCAATATTAGCCTTTTCCGCTAAATCTTCTGTTTGTGCATAACCGAATATTTTAAATATTGATTGAGTAAGGTTAATTTGTGGATCAATATCAATAAGTAATACATTTTTATGTAAAGTATTAGCTAAACGAAAACCTATTTCTTTTGTAAGAGTTGTTTTTCCAACTCCACCTTTCATGTTAATAAAGCTAATTACTTTACCATTATACTTTTCTGACATAAATATGAGTCCTTCCTTTATAAATTAATTAGTGTTTATTTAGCTTATGTCCTATTTTTTCATTTTCAGTATTTATCATTCCAAAGATGAGAAATACAAATGGGCTGATAATTGGCATAACAAAGTCTTTTAGAAACTTTGTTACCAAATGATTTGGAGAGATTAAATCTGAAATAAATGTTGATAAAGCAAATATAAAGAAAGTTGCCAAAAATATTTCTTGAATTCTACAATTATTTTCAATTCTTCTGTATAAGCTTCGCATTTCATCACGTCCTTTCTTCGGAGAGGGCTTTTTTAATTAAAAGGATCTTGTCCTTGCTGTATTTGATAAGTGTCTTGAATTTCACCAGATGTCTTCATTGTATCCGGTACGGACTGGACAGCTTGTTCGGGTGACATTCCATTATGTTCTGCTAAATAGGCGGCAGGTGACTCGCCATAGCGATTAACAAAATCGTGTAAGTCGTTAGCAGGTGGCAATCCATTGCTATTTGATTGTGAAGCTGGTTGCGAATTGCTTTGCTGAGTTGATTGCACAGCTTGTTGTTGAGAAACATTCTGACTACTTTGTTGAGTGGAAGTTTGGCTAGCTTGACTATCACTAGAAGTAGCAGAGCTAGACGAACTTTGTGTATTTTCCTTACTTTCTTTATGCGTCTTATGATGCTTAACGGCTTTAGTAGTAGTTACTGATGAGCTACTGCTTTTTTTATTTGATTTTTGTGATGAGGAGCTGCTACATGCAGTAAGAGTCGCTCCTAAAACTACAGTAGCGCAAATTAAAACTATCTTTTTCATGTTATTTCTCCCAATAATAATTTTATATAATTAGCGAAGAGCTTTGCGGTAACCTGCTGCTTGCGCTTCGGCCTCTGAATTGAAATAGACAGCATTAGCAGAGTTCATCCGGTAACCAGCTTGCTCAGGTGTGTGGTAAACCATTGTTTTAGAATTACCAACAATAGTACCTTGCTGATCAGTCATCATATCGCCTTTGTTTGAAGGAGAAGTAGTACTTGGTTCAGAATCATTCTCTGAAGCGACAGATGAATCGGTTGAAGAAATGCTATTGTTGGATGAGCTTACTGAGCTGTTGTCAGAATCGTCATTGCTTGACGATTCACTTGATGCTTTAGATTCGCTGGAGGAATTGCTAGACGTCTTTTTTTGCTTTCTTTCGGAATGATGCTTCTTTACAACTTTGGAAGAAGTCTGCTGCTTTGCTGCTGAGTGACTGTCAGAGCTTCCCGCAGCAAACATAACTACACCCAAAAATGCTAGAGAAACAATTCCGACAATCAATTTCTTTGAGTCTTTAATATTATGCCGATGATTAAGCAATAGGTATGCTGCCCAAAGAATAAATATCCAACCTAGAAAAATCATTTTTATTTGTCCTCCTGTTTTTCTCTGTTAATCACATGCCATCCAGTCAAAAAATGAACATAATTGCAAAAAAGGATATGGCCAGTAGTAAATAGAATTGCAGTGATAATGGTCATTAAGATATCCCCAAACCCAGATGACAACTTTTCCTGTTATTCTGATGCTAATCGATCTAAATAAATGTTAAAACGTGTAGCATCTTTAAATCCTGATAAAATCACTTTTTTACCGGAGTCACTTATTAGCTCAGTGCCATCACGATACGGTTTAATTCGTAAAAGTCGAGTAAATGGATAAGATTTAGCTTTATCGCCATTAATTATAATAATCCTACGATTAGTGAGCGCTAGGGCGCCAGTTAAAACATTTTGCATATATTCTTCTTTCTGTGATAGTGTTCTGATACTTCCAGTCCTATAGTTAAGGCCCTTCATAATATGAACATTACTTGTAAGGCCACCATAATTTATGCGCTTAGTTCGTGTTCTGCTTTCAGACCAGGTTATAGGAGTACCAGAAGTGTATATAGCATATTCGGTCTTTTTGAGTTTTATCTCAGTAAGCTTGGTTGCATATTGGGAAAGGTCTTCATTTTCCCATACTTTAATCTGTTCTTGTCGTTTCTCTTCTGCAATTTGTTTTGCAGCTGCACGCTTCTTCTTTTTTTCTTGAGTTTTTGGACTTTTTTCATAAAAATACCAGCAAATGGATCCAACGATTGCCAGAGGTATGGTTATCTGCCAGTAAACGATTGCTAGTAAGACCACAAAAATAATGATTCCCCAGCCAAAGCATCCAATATTAATTCCCATTTTTTGATAACTCCTCATTTAGCTTTAAGTTAGCTTTTAACGTCGATCACGCTTGGACGTATTATTAGTATCTGTTTAAAATATAATAGTTGTGCACTTCTTCCCTGACTATATTGTCAAGGTAGCTTGGCACTTCATATGATTCCATAAAATCGTATACGTTTATGGTTTCTTTGGGCACACCTTGGCAATAAAAAGGAACCATAAGCTTAACGGCACCAGTGTTTGCTTTATATTCAACGGAATGTTTGCCAGTAAAAGTAGCGTGGTAGAAGCAAATATCGGTTTCATCACCATTTAAGATGTGTGAAATTTCGTGAGCAAGCTGAAACGAAATTTCAGCAGGGTGATGCCAGTTAAGGTTCATGACAATGCTGCGGTAATGGAGCGAACAGCCAGGCGGAGTTTCAGGAGCCAGTTTATTGGTCCAAATTATTTCAATATTGTGGTTAGCTGCTACTTTTTCTAAGTAGTTACGGATTTCAGACAAAGATTTCACCCCGATTAACGTTTGATAACTATATCGCCAATGCGGATTTGCTGATTATCAGATTGAGGAAAGCCACCAGTGATTTGAGATGGGTCAACGTTTAAGTCCTTTTGAATAGTGTCCCCATGTAAACCAGGTAAATAGTTAGGGCGCATGAGGTTAGCCAGTGTTGATGTTTTTGGCGAATCAGCAATCGCCATGTGAGGGTAAACTTTGCTTACAATTACAGTTCCTTTAACTAAATCTAATGTTCCTAAATTTTCTCCAGTGTCAGGGTCAATAATTGGGTCATCACCGAATTTATCTATTATCTCTAACTCATCGCCAACTGCTAAACCAATATTTATTCCAGCATTAACTACGACTTGTTTAGTGCTAATTATCTTTGCTATTTTCATTTCTTGTACCAATGTTATACACTTCCTGTACCAGTTTAATTCTTTTGGTTGTTTCTGTTATTTTTTCGCTAGGAATCGTATTGATTAATAGTTCGATGATTTTATGATTCAAGTCTAGTTTGTCTATCAATCGTTCCTTATCAGCTAAATCTATTTTATGTTGATTTACCAAGCCATTATTATTGTCTGATAATCTTTTTATGGTTTGCTGCAATTTGAAAGAGTAAGCTATAATGCTTACAATATAGGTAATTATTATGATTGCAAAGAATCCGATAATTATATCTACGGAAATATTATCTAGCCACGAGGTAAAAGCTTGTATTCCTTCTAATAAACTAAAGATGGGAAATAATATTGCCGTCGCACGTGTCATATTAGGAGGCCAGATTGCATGTTTAAGAAAACTCCAGAAGATATTTGTCACTCCTTCATTAGTAAGTTGGATTATTGGCAAGCATTAAACTTAACTACAACGCTACTACAAGCTCAAACTGACATATCGTTTGAAGATGCCAGAGTTAAAGCACTAACCATTAAAGAAGACGAATTGAACTATCTGATGACTCAAGCAATTAGCGCTCCACGAGCTCGTCATGACATAAATAAACTTGTTTAACATTGCTAGTATTTTTACGCTCACAATTCAGTGGGCGTTTTTTATTTTCTCCCACCGCGCAGCAGCCGTTTCATATATTCCAGGTCCTGTTCAGGGATAAGCTTGCCTTCAAAAGTGAAGATGGTATCATCATCAGCGAGATCTGCGGTCTTGAGATCGTCTTCCTTGGAGGCGCGGTGAGGCTTAAATCGGGGGTCGAGTTCAGAGCGTGGGACGTTAAAGTAATCTGCTATTTTCTGAGAAGTTTCGGGACTCGGTAGGGATGTACCTTTTACGTAACCTGTAATAGTGCTTTTAGGGATTCCTAAATCTCGATGTAAATCAATTTGCTTCTTATTTCTTAAGTTCAATAGTTCTCGTAATTTATTAGAGAATTGAATACGGTTATCTTTATCTTGAGGGTCGGCTTTAGCCATTAGCTCCGCCTCCTTAATATTTTCTTTAATTCTACTAATAAATAAGGATAAATTCAAAAAAAACTGAATTTTTTTCAAAAAAGATATTTACAAAGTACGAAAAAAGCCGTACTATATAACTCGTAAGGTTGATCAAGGCCTTAACAAGAAAGGAGCATAGGATTTGTGAGTAAACAAAAAAAGCACCTCCGAATTACGGAAGTGCGAATTAACTTCAAGCTTGGTTTTCCCTATCTGATCAAGATTGAAGTCAAGGTCAGCATGAAGCTGATCTAACATAAACCCAAAGAGTGAGGCTTAGCCTCCTCCTCTTTGGTGTATAGTTTACCACAGATCGAAATTATTATGGACTGGAAAAAGATTTTAATTGGCTCACTCAGCCACACAAAGGAACAGCATGGCGATGAAGTTAGCCACACGTTTGATGGCAATATCGGGCTAATCCCGGTTGTTATCGTAGTAGGCGTAATCGTATGGCTCTGCGTTCGCTAGGGGATGATAAGTTGACAATGACATTGAAGGCGGCTCGGGTCAACGCGGGTCTAACGCAAAAAGAAGCGGCGAAAGAGTTAGGCGTCTCTTACCAGACGCTAAGTCGATACGAGAAGAACCCGAAGCTGGTCACGGTTGAAACGATTCTGAAGATGTGCGACTTGTATCACACTAATTTAGAATCTTTATTTTTACAATAAAAGTACGAAAAATATCGTACTAAAAGGAGAAGAAACATGAAAGATTTAGTTGTGCTGAAGGGTCAAAAAGCAGTGACTACTAGTCTGAGAGTCGCTGACGTATTTCGAAAGCGCCACGACAATGTTCTTGAGGCAATTCGGGGCCTCCTTAAAAATAAGGGGACCCAACAAATGTTCGAAGAGTCATCCTATATCAATCCTCAAAACAAGCAAGAATATCCTATGTTTTACATGAATAGAGATGGCTACACGTTATTAGCGATGGGTTTTAACGGCAAAAGAGCATTAAGTTTCAAACTTAAGTACATTGAAGCATTTAACGAAATGGAAAAATTTATCAAGCAACGCAACGCTATCAGCATTGATAGCAGTCTGGAGCACGAAAAGCTTGCATACAAGCGCGAGTGGCTGATTGAAATGCGCAAGCAGAATATCAACAAGGCACACGAGCTGCGCAATCAAGACGTCAAGTTGTATCTGGAGCTTGGCAAAGTTGCTGACGATTACCAGCGACCTCGTATGGCTACCGACTTCCGTAACGAAGCAATTCGCGCCATGTCGGCACTGCCAGTAGGCGCACGCCGTGAATACTCAGCAACCGAGATTGGCAACATGATTGGCGTGTCACCGATTGCTATTGGCAAATGGGCCAACAAGCTAGGGGTTAAGCGTGATGCCGATATGAGCTACCGCGATCACGATGGAGCTTGGCGATACTTCCCTGAAGCACTAAAGGTATTCCAAGACAACGCACTGGAGATTCAGGACGACGACTTAGGACTGTAGGAGATGCAATATGAAGAAAGGATTACGAGCATTTCGGCATTTAGAAAGCACATACTGCCAGAAGCCAAAGCAATGCAGTCAGATGAAACAAATTGGATTCAAAAAAGACCAGCCTGCAAAGAAGCAAGCTGGCCGGTAAAAGACTACTTCTCAGTTCTTACACCTTTGAACTTAGTTCCGTCTTGTTTGACATTTAAAAACCTGCCAGTTTTCGTATCGCGCTTAACGTAACGATTGGTCTTGGTGTTTAGAACCTGAGAACGTCCACGAACCATACCCTTTCGAGCATTGTTTTTTGGAGGGTTAGTAGCCATATAGTCACCTCCTTTCATCAGGAGATGACTTAAGTATACAACCAGGAAGAAGGGAGTATAGATGAATCAAGAAACCAAAAAGGAGCTAGAGAAAATCGCACGACAGCTTGAAGAACAAGCTGCTGCGAATATAACTCTAGCTAATGCGTTGCGAACAATAAAGTAATGTTTGAAGGAAGTGATTGTCTTGATGGCATGGATACTATTTTCCCAATTAGTAACTTTAGTGAGTCTACTAATTACGCTGTATTTCAATCTAAAAAAATGACTTTTTATGGCTTATTAACGATGTTCGTTTTGAGAAAACAATACTGATTTTCTTAATTATTTCATTGTTAGTAACTAGATAGCCGTACCTAACAGATTGATGACCAATTAATATTTCAGGATGAGCAAATGGAACGAACATAGATGTATCAGAGGATGTTCTTAAGACACCAGTGCTGCTTTCAACAACTAAGCTTTTGATTTTAGTAGAGATATCACCGTTATTTGTTATTTCGATTCTCAAAAATTTATTGTTGCCATTAGTACTGATGGAATGGTTGATATCTATATCAAGAATAGAAGACCAAACTGTAATAGTTACATTTATTACTGCTATTAACGCAGAAATAATAGAACATACTAGAGTTGCTATAGCCATACTGTCACCTCCTTTCGTTGGGAGATGAACTAATTGTAACAGAAAGGAGAAATGCACAATGGAGTATGTTATCGAAAACTATGATGCCAGTGGGCGTCGTATTGATGACCTCGAAAAAGTAAAACTACCTCCAGACATGGAGCAGCTGATTATTAATATCTTGTTGTCAAATCAGAAAGGAGATGAAGTTAGCTAATGGAATTTGACATTTTTTCGCCGGTGATTGGCGGTTTGATTCTGCTGGTGATGGTTATTGATCATTCGCTGTTATGTCAGCGAATCGATAAGTTGGAACGGGAGGTGAGACTATGGGAACGCTCCGGGCGTTAGTCTGGTCAGCTCTCAGTGCAGGATTTGTCTACCTATACATGACTGACCACTTCATCAAAGCAAACTGGTTCGCGGTTATCTGGATCGTATTGTTTGCTTTGCAGACAACAATTAGCACAACAAAAAAAGGCGTTACTGGCCGCCACCAGTAACGCCATAAACAAAAAACTTTACAGGGAGATTATAACATATGGCTTTATCACCAAACGAGAAAGCATTGGTAGACGCAGGGCTTAGACATATCGGTAAAGCAATCGAATCGATTGAAGATGCGTTTGCCACCGGCAATAACGGCGTAGGAGACCACGTGGCAGTTGTTGATTTAGATTTAGCAATCAGTCGGCTAGAACGAGCACAGGAGCCACTGATTGATGCACTAAAGACAATCAAGAAACGGGAGGAACAAAACAATGGCTAATCAAATGGCGATCCTGCAGAAGGACATTACAGACACAGTATCGAAAAAAATCGATCAGTTGACGGACGAAGGGCTGGCATTGCCGGCAAACTACAAATGGCAGAACGCTTTAAAATCGGCTTTCTTTACGCTCCAAAACGTCAAAGGACGTGACGGTCGGCCGGCTTTGCAGTGTGTTCCCGCCTCAATCGCTAACTCTTTGCTGGATATGGTCGAGCAAGGGCTTAGCCCGGCTAAGAATCAGTGCTATTTCATCGTCTATGGCAATCAGCTGCAGATGCAACGGTCTTACTTTGGCACTATCACGGCACTCAAACGACTGAAAGGGGTTAAGGATATTGATGCTCAAGTAGTTCATCAGGGCGACGAGTTCGTGATTGGTGCTGACGAGCTTGGCCGAATCAAGGTCACCAAGTTCGTGCCTAAGTTCGAGAACCTGGACAAGCCGATCAAAGCGGTTTTTGCGTTCATCCAGATGACTGACGGTCGCGTCAACTACACGGTTATGACACAGAAACAGATCCAAGCCAGTTGGTCACAGTCACATCAGCACAACGTTCAGAATAAATTCCCTGAGGAGATGGCTAAGCGGACGGTTATCAATCGGGCTGCCAAGATGGTCATCAATACGAGCGACGATAGCGACCTGCTGACCGGCTCAATCAACAGCGTTACGGCAAACGAGTACGAGGACGATTCTGAACGCAAAGACGTAACACCAGAAACACCAAAATCAACCGCAGATAAGCTCGTGGAAGGCTTTAAGCAAGAGCAAGAACAAAACCACGAAGAGGAAAAAGAAACGGCTGAGGAACCCCAAGAACAGCCAGAACAAGAGCGAGAAAAACCGGTAAAAGAGTCAGAACAAGAACCAGCAAAAGAGGAGGCAGAACACGATGACAACCAAGAGGCAGACGGCCAAACCGACATCTTCGACTACATCGATGAAGTTGACGAAAAGTAACTACTACAGTCATGATACGGACTTCCAGTACATGTCTTTTTCAGTGTTCAAGGATTTTGAAAAGTGCGAGGCGGCTACCTTAGCCAAGCTGAAAGGCGACTGGAAGCCAACCAGTGATCCTAAGGCGTTGCTAGTTGGGAACTATGTACATTCTTACTTTGAGTCGGAACAAGCGCACGCGGACTTTATCAGTGCCAACCATAAAGCTATGATGACCAATCCCAACAAGAAGGAACTCGACGGCCATCTGCGAGCCGACTATAAGATCGCTGACAAGATGATCGAAGCACTTAGCGAAGACGATTTCTTCAATTACGTTTACGCACCAGGCGACAAGGAGGTCATTGTCACTGGTGAGCTGTTCGGCCACCAGTGGAAAGGTAAGATCGACAGTCTATGTCTGGATCGTGGCTACTTCTGCGATTTAAAGACAGTCGATGACTTCCACAAAGGGCACTGGAACCCAGAACTTCGGCAGAAAACCAATTTTGTCGAGGATCGGGGCTATCACATGCAGATGGCCATCTATCAGGAACTGATTAAACAGACGTTTGGCATTGACTGCCAGCCATATATCTTTGGCGTGTCAAAACAGGTGCCACCAGACAAAATCGCAATAAGCTTTGATGGCGATGGCAAGTTTCTGATGCAGGAAGCTCTGGAGAAGATTAGCAATGACCAAGATCATTTCTGGCGTGTGTTGATGGGTGAGGAGCCACCTAAGGCGTGCGGTAAGTGCGAATACTGTCGGCAGGGCAAACAGCTGGCAGGATTTACAGAGGTTAGCAGCATCGAGATCTCATAAGGAGGCGAGAACGATGGTCAGAATCAGAAAGGAGTACAGCAAAGGGTTTACCACCACCAGCAACACAATCATCCGTGACGAGCGTTTGACTTGGAAAGCACGTGGGATATTCAACTATCTCTGGTCAATGCCCGATGATTGGGACTTCTATGCTAAAGAAGTAGCCAAGCATGCCAAAGACGGTATCCATTCTCTAGATAGCGGCTTGGAAGAATTGGCAAAATACGGCTACCTTGAGCGGACAAGATTGCGTGATAAGAAAGGCAGATTCGGCGCGCCAGTATGGATTCTGCATGATGACCCTGTCGATGCCCAGAAACCTAAATGCGATTTTCCTATCTTGGAAAAACCTATCTTGGAAAAACCTATCTTGGAAAAACCTATCTTGGAAAATCGCACACTACTAAATAAATACCTTACTAAGGACTTAAGTAACAAAGTACGTACAAACAAACAGGCTAACGCCGTCTCAGCTGACGCTGATTTGTCTGAGTCCTTCAACAAACTTTGGAATCTCTATCCAAAGAAGCAGGGAAAGAAAGATGCCTTTCGGCACTATAAAGCTTGGCGGAAGAAGTCCAAAGACAACACTGATGATTATCTGCTGCGTAAGCTGAACGAATACAAAGCCTATCTGTCAGCTAATCAATGGCTGCATCCGATGAATGGCTCAACGTGGTTCAATGGTCGCTTTGATGATGACTATTCGACTGCTAACAGTCAAGGCTATAAGCCACTGCAACAGCCACAAGGTGATGGCGGGTTTGCGCAGAAACTGGTTGATGGCAAATGGACACAGAACGAAATCAACGTGGCTGTTAAAGGGATTAAAAATCTTAGCCCGCAACAGAAGGCTTACTATGTTCAGCCTATCGATCAAGAAGGCAATACACGATATCGGCTTGATTATCTGGCAGGAAAGGCAATTCCAATTAGCGATGCGCTTGATCGATTGTAGAAAGGAGCAGGAGCTATGGCAATGCATAGCGTAGCTGAAATGGCGGCGTCCATCTCAGCTAACCTAAAAAGAATCGCACAAGAAAAAGGCCAGCCGTTGCCGGTTGACCTTGATAATAAAGATGAAGTTAAGGCCTATATGAAGGCCAATAATGATAAGCACGTTGGCGAGTGGAATCAACGGCTTAAGCGTCAGAAATTCGACCATGTCTATAAGCAAAGTCTTTGGTCAGGTCGAACTCCGATCGCCTTTAATTTTAGCAGTTGGGACTCGTCCAAGCAAATCAGTAAGCAGAATGCCGAGCAGCTAAAGCAAAAAGCCCAACAGCTGGCCCAGCAAATGCTGACGCCTGATGACAAGCCGTTTAATGTCATGTTAGAAGGCTTGCCGGGAACGGGGAAAACAAGCTTAGCAATCGCCATGATTGATTATATTAGGCATCACGGTTACCGGTGGGGCTACATTAAGCACCCAGACGGTGCTGAAAAGTACAAGCGCTATGTTGACGTGTTCTTCCTGGCGACTGATGAAATGCTCGAGCTTGTCTATCACTCAATGGATGGCGACGGTCAAGCACGCAATCAGCTTCAACGGGTCGTCAAATTTGCTAAGGCGGCGGATGTGCTGATTCTTGATGACTTTGGCACTGAAGGTGGTATGAAAGGCACGATTCGACCGGTGCACAAGACTATGCAGGAGCTGATGTATGACATCAATAATGCGCGGTTTGGCAAGAAATACACGATTATCACGACCAACAATACCGTTGAAGAATTGCGGGCAATGTACAACGTTAAACTGATTAGCCGGCTGATTCCTACTAACGGGGAACATACCTTGAACTTCAACGGTTTGACGGACGTACGATCAAAAATGCTATAGGAGGAAACGAAGTGCTGAAAGTAAAGAAAGACAAAATGCTGCTAGACACCGAGCAGAGTTGCGCTTGGTGTGATGGTACTGGATACCTGGACGCAATCGAGCGCAAGTGCCCGTTCTGTGGCGGTGATGGTATGTTGCGTATTGACCCGGCAATCGTACGGGTAATGAAAAGTTCCGGGCACTGGGACAGCAACAACGATGTAGACGCAAGCTTAATGCACGATATGGAGGAATGATAATGGCAACTAGACGATCAAAGCAACACAAGAGCGATGTGATTGTTGATTCTGGGCACAGGAAATGGTTGAAATCTTGGAATCATAAAGGCTTTGGCAGCAAGTGGCGTATGGAAGCTTCTGGAAGAGCCCCAAAGTTCCGTACGCGTGCTTATAATCGTGCAAAAGAGCTGGGAAGGCAATAATTGAACAGTAATTAAATCGTTTTAAATCAATCGAGGAGCGATTCTATGAATTTATTGGAAGTTATTATCATCTTGGGCTCAATCGTTGGCAGTGTGCTGTTTTCTGGCGGTATTCTGTGGATGATTTTCATCAACTGGACGACGGGCTTTTCAGCGCTGGGCATCGGTTCAGCAGTCATTGTCATCACGATGCTGGTTGCACTGGTCTACTACATGTGGGAGGTGTATCACGATGGCAAAGAGCATTAATGGTTGGTCGCAGAGCACTATGAAAAAGCCGACAGACGATCGGATGATGCCAGATGTCCCACGACATTTTGTACGAAAGTGTCTTTTCTGTGATGGTCATGAGGGACACTACACTGGTATCACTGAAACAATGCACATTAAGCTTAAAGATAATTTACTTGTTGCTGTTGGCGTAACTAATTCAGATGTATGGCAGATTAAGTATTGTCCATTGTGTGGGAGGAAATTAAATGATGACAAAGCATAAGAAACACAAACGCCGCGACACTCGTCGGAAACGCAACAAAAAGAAGGTGCATAAAAATGACCAACCATTGCACGCCGAGATTTTTCAAAGCGCTCAGCAATCTCGAGCATAACTATCCTGAGGTGTTTGCAACCTACAGCAAGCTGCAGCTTGACGACGTTGCATCACCACTTGACCCAGACTTTCGGATCATCAAGGATTTTCGCGATACGATTCGCGAGAGCGATTGGAGCAAGTATCACGGCGATCATGGACTGCAGGCCGAGATTGCATCGTGTCTGCATCGATACATGGGCGTCCATGATATTGCCGAGTATCTCGGTATGGACGCTAAGATGATCGGCAATGTGATCCGAGATACACCGGAGCTTAAAAAAATCATCGATAAAAGCCGGCGTGATTTTTCGCAGATCATTGTCTATGACCGCAATAATGGCGATTATACACTCGTGCGGACGATGTATTCAGCAGCACGCAAAGTCGGTCTGAACACGGCAAGCATCAAGTTTTATGTCAACGACCGGCACTGCAACTATTGGATCCACAATCGCTATAAAGTAAAACGGAAGGTGTGGTTTGACGAGGACAACGGTATGTGATTTATCGTTGGATTTTGACTACGGTGTCAATATCATGATGTGCCATAAATAAAAAACCGCACCACAAAGGCACGGTGATATATATACAAAACCAATATTAGTATATCAAAAGGGAGTGGCGTTGTGGTGCAGCAACAGACAATTGACGACAAAGAATTTCGACCAATTGATCGTGAGGCAACGGTTCAGGCAGTTAAATCATTTTTCAGCGAACAAGAGTGTGATTACGGCTACAACTATCAAGAACTGAAGCGCTTGTCTGGAGCTTGGGGAGAGCTGAAATCGCCATCTCTAAATACAACCGGGGGTTCCGCAATAAGTGGGGTTGAGAATACAGTTGAGCGGCGCTTTATTAAACACACAGAATGCTTAAAAGCTATCCAAGCAGTTGAATATGCAATCCACGGCTGTGATCGTGTGAGCCGTGAAATCTTAATGAAACGCTATATTGAGCAAAGACCGGTTAAGATCGTTAGAGACATTCTTCAGATTGCAGGCAATGCTACTTGGCATAGGCTTGATCAACGTGCTTGTTGCCAATTCGCAGAATGTATGGAAGCGGCTACTATCTTGTATAGAACCGATCAAAGATTGTTTCCTCAGTTACAATTTTATTTATAAAATCATTTCGATATGTGTTTGCAAATCAGCACAAAAACAAGTATATTAAAGACGTACCAGAAGGTACTAACACTTTGCATAGTGAATGACTGCTAGTCATACTGTATAACGTTTTGACCGTTCATTTGTTATCTATGACAAAGTCCGTTAGGGCACGGCGAGGTACGTTTATCATAGAAAAAACTTCCATATGCCTATTCCGTGAATTGAATTTAGTAGGTTAGGTTTCCGATAGAATGTCAATTGGATAATATCTTTTGTAGCTGTATACTGCGACTAGTAGGTTAGTTCAGATCTAATGCACAGTGTTATAAAGAGGCTGGGAAACCATGCCTCTTTATTTTTTTAGCAGAAGTTAAAATCAAACTAGGCGATTTTTAGGATAAAATTAGGATGTAACTAGGAGCAGTTTCGTGTAATAATAGTATCGTGATATAAAACTCACTGATGCGCCGATCGGGATAACTGCCGAATGCCTATTTATCAAGATAACTTGATTGATTCAAGTTAGAAAACACCTCAAAAGTTATATTAAGTTTTGATCGTAGCAGTTTTGCAGGTTCGACTCCTGCACGGTGCATACTCGCCACACAGCGAGAGAAAGGTTCCAGGTGGGCTTGCTGTACTTATGGACCGACAACCACCACAGCATTCAAAAAGGGTGCGAGTCCCTTACCTTTCTTTGCCAGAGATGGCATAAATTCTACAAACTGTATAATTTTGCATTATCCTGTTGGCTTGGTGCTTTCCTTATCAATGCCAACGGGCTATGCATCCTTAGCTCAACGGGTAGAGCGTTCGGCTGTTAACCGAAATGTTACAGGTTCGAGCCCTGTAGGATGGGTTGCCAGTGGTCGGCGAAGTGCTCATAAGTTGTTTCAGGCACTTACTTCAAATATGTTTGCACTTGAAGCGCAGCTTAAGCTGGGCTTTTTATTTTGCTGAAAAATAATTGGAAAGGCGGTGTGGTGATATGCCATGACTAAGAAGCAAGATCGAACAATAAATGACCCTTTTGCAAGCTTGAATAAGAACCAGCAAACCCTTATTACGCTTGACTTTGAAGGAAATCATAGCAATAAAGAAATTGCTCCATTGATCGGTTTGAAAAATGAAACTACAGTGTCACATTGGCGGAAGAAGCCATGGTATGAACCAGCCTTTAATGCTTATGCTGTTAAGGCGATCAAAGGTAAATATAAAAGCCTAGCTTTGCGAACGTTAATTGATTTGCTTGATGCAAAGTCGGAAATGGTTAGATTTCAAGCAGCTACTGCAGTCTTAAAAATGTCTGGTGTCTTGTCTGATAATAGTACGCCTGAACTTGATAAGGCTAAGATACGAAAAGCAAATGCTGAAGCTGATATGGCTGAATTAAAAGTCAATGTATTAAAGAATGGTGATAATGATGATGGGGTAACGATTAACTTCATTCGGACTAAGCGTAAGGAGGAAGAAGATCATGGAGAAGCAACTTAACGTGAATATTGATTCAATGATCTGTCCTCATTTTGATAAAGTGTTGTATAGTCCTGCGCTTAATAAGGTTTTAAAAGGCGGACGTGGTTCGACTAAGTCATCAGTGATCAGCATTCAATTGGTTATGGATTTTTTACAAGATAGTCAAGCTAACGTATTGGTCATGCGCAAAGTTGCTAATACGTTAGAATTATCGGTTTATGAGCAGATTAAATGGGCAATTTATATGCTGCATGTTGATCGCTTATTTGAATTTAAGAAGTCGCCATATCGTATCGTCGATAAGCGTAATGGGACAGCGTTTTACTTTAGCGGCGTTGATGATCCGCAGAAGTTGAAATCCATGATTATTGCTAAGGGGTACGTTCGTTGGCTGTGGTTTGAAGAATTAGCTGAGTTCGATTCATGGAAAGAAGTCGATATGGTCCGTGCTTCATTTACACGAAAGCCATTGCCGCCTGGCTGTCACGTAGTGACATACTATTCGTATAATCCGCCTAAGAATCCTTATGATTGGATTAATGAGTGGGTAACTCAGCGCGAGCAATTGCCGGGCTGGTATGTTGATCATTCGACCTATCTAGATGTGACGTTACCAAATATCCTTTCGCAAGATTATCTAGATGAAATTAATACCGTCAAAGGTAATGACAATGATTATTATCGTTGGATGTATCTTGGCGAAGTTGTAGGACTTGGAACCAACGTTTACAACATGGACTTGTTCAAGCCGCTTGATAAGTTGCCTGACGACGACTACATCACTAATGTTTTCTATTCAGTCGATACTGGCCACGAAGTTTCGGCAACTACTTGTGGTGCTTACGGCTGGACTAAGAAGCATAATGTTATCCTGTTGGACACGTATTACTATAGTCCACAAGGTAAAACTCATAAGAAGCCGCCAAGTGAATTAGCACGAGACTTAAAACAGTTTGTTGATAAAGTCGGAAAATGGATTGGTAAGAAGCCGACTAACATGACGATTGATTCGGCCGAAGGGGCCTTAGATAATCAATACTACAATGACTTCGGTATTCACTGGCACAAAGTAAGAAAACTGAAAAAAGTAGACATGATCGACCGGGTGCAGGATTTACTAGCACAAGGTCGTTTTTATTATCTGAAACGGCCAGAGAACGAGATCTTCATTGCTGAGCATCAGAAGTATCAGTGGGACGAGAATACATTGCAAAGCGACGATCCTAAAGTCGTCAAGGTTGATGATCATTGTTGCGATATGTTGCAGTATTTTGTCCGGGATAATGAACGGTTGTTAGGGTTGAAGTGGTAGGAGGTGAGGTTATGAGCTTCTTAACGCGATTACAAAATCTTTTTCGTAAAGGAGGTGCTAAGCTCGGTATGGTAAAAAGTTTAGTTAAGATCACTGATGACGATCGGGTGGCTATTGGTCAGAGCGAGTATGATCGAATTCAGTTAGCAAAGTCATACTATCGTGATGATCTGCCGAATATCTGGTTTCGAAATTCTTATGGCGAACGACGGCAACGGCCGTTAAGTACGTTAAACGTTACTAAATTAGCTTCAAAGCGTTTGGCCTCAATTATTTTCAATGAGCAGTGTGAGATCTCTTTAGAGAATCCAGAGTTTGATAAATTCATGAAGCAGATTATTGATGATAACCACTTTAATCTGCAGTTTGAACAGCATTTGGAAACTGGAATTGCTTTGGGCGGTTTAGCAGCTCGACCATATGTAGATGATCAGAACAATATTAGAATCGCTTGGGCCAACGCTGATCAATTCTATCCGCTGCGAACCAATACAGACAACATTAGTGAATGTGCCTTTGCTTCTCGATCAACACGAATTGAGAATAAGCAGACTATTTACTATACGCTACTAGAGTTTCATCAGTGGAACGGACCAGATGAATATATCGTTACTAACGAACTATACCGTTCAACACAGAGACAAGTAATTGGTGATCAAGTGCCTTTGGCCACGCTTTATCCAGAAATGGAAGAACAGGTTGAATTTAATGGCGTTATTAAGAAGCCCTTGTTTGCTTACTTCAAAACTCCAGGAGCTAATAATCGTGATCTGGATAGCCCATTAGGAATCGGTGTTGTTGATAATTCTCGCAACGTAATTGATGCAATTAATTACACTCATGATGCCTTCGTTCATGAAGTTAAAATGGGCAAGCGTCGAATTGCAGTGCCTGCCGAAATGCTGCGCCCAGGGGCTTCATACGGTAATGATGAGCCTAATGAGGCACACCCGCGAGTGTTTGATTCTGATATGGACGTTTACGAGCAGTTCTATGGAACTGACGATCTGAAAATTACAGATCTGACTAGTGATATTCGTTCAGATCAGTATAAATCAGCAATTGATTACTTCTTACGTGAGTTTGAAGAACAGACCGGGTTTAGCGCCGGAACATTTTCGTTTGACGGTCAAGGCGTTAAAACTGCTACTGAGGTTGTCAGTGAAAACAGTACGACCTATCAAACGCGTTCAAGTTATCTAACTCAGGTTGAACTCTTTTTGAATCAGCTGGTAACTGCAATCTTAGAAGTTGCAAGTACACCGGAATTCTTTAGCGATAGTCAAGCTCGTATTAAATTTAATGCTGATGACGATCTAAAGTTGTCCGTTCATTTTGATGATGGCGTTTTTGTTGATAAGGATAAGCAGCGTACTGATGAGTTAGCACTTGTATCTGCAGGTGTAATGCCGAAAAAAGAATATCTAATTCGCAATTTTGGTTTGAGTGAACAGGAAGCTGATCAGTGGGTGGCGGAGGTGTTGAATGAACAACCTTCTTTTAATTCAAATGCCTATGAAAGCAACACTGATGCAGATGGTAATACAGATGTTGGGGCCGATTAATTATGGGAGCACGCGAACGATTTGAGCAGAGTGGTCAAAAGATCATTGACGCTTATTCAACATTACAGGAACAGATCTTTGAAGTTATTATTAACACCCTTAAAGAGGGTGATTATAAGCACGTTGATAAAGAAGATGTAGTGTTGTGGCAAGCAGAACAATTACAAAAGCTTGGGCGCTTAAATCTGCAAGCGATCAAATTAATGGCGGAAGCTGATGATTTATCACAAGCAGCAATTGAAGACATGATTAGATTTCATGGCTTACAGGTAAAAAAAGAGATTGATGGCGAGCTGCAGCTTGCTGTTGCTTTGCCAATTCCATCCAGTGAAGAAACTGAATTGTTGATCAAAGGAATTGTTGATCAAACATGGAATGATTTGCAGAATAACGTTAATGAAACACTGATTACGCGTAATTATGGTAATTCAGCCATTACGCAAACCTATCGACGTATTTTGACAGAATCGACTGCTGCAACAGTCTCAGGGTTAATGACCCATGAAGATGCAGTTAATTCAGCAATTTATCGTGCGGTTGATCGTGGTTTACCAACTAAGTTGATTGATAAAGCTGGGCATACCTGGAGTCTTGACGGCTATGTTAGGACTGTAATTAATACAACAGTAAACCGAACTTATAATGCGGTCCGTCTGCAACGTATGAAAGATTTTGACATGCATCTAGCACTGATGAGCAGTCATCCAAACAGTAGACCAGCATGCGCGTACATTCAAGGACACGTGGTGAACTTGGTACCGCCAGAAAGTCCTGATTTTAATCCGCGCTATGATTCAATCTACAATCATGATTATGGCAAGCCATCAGGAACCCAAGGCATCAACTGTCGGCATATTCTCTTTCCATATGTGCCTGGCGTGAACGAAAATCATCAGCCGCAGTATGATCCGAAAGAAGCGATTAAAAATGGTAAATTGGTTCAAAAACAACGAGCTCGAGAACGAGCAATCAGAGACGCCAAACGGCGTTTAAAAGCTGCAGAAAAGCTTGGTGATGAGAATAAGATCAATCAAGCTAAAACGTTAATACGGGCTCGTCAGGCTAAACTACGTGAATTTATCAAAGAGACTAATGCAGGCAAGGAAATACCAATTTTGGTACGTGATTATGATCGAGAAAAGATAATCGATATGTAATGCTACGACCTAAGCATGTCGTTAAACTGCTCTTTTATTATGCAATCAATTCTCGCGGCTCGTATCCGCGTTAACAACTAATGTGAAGGAGAGATCGCAATGAAGCGTGAAGACTTAAAGACAATGGGCTTAACTGATGATCAGATCGAGTCGGTAATGATGGCCTATGGTAAGGAACTTAACCCGCTTAAAGAACAGATTAATAGTTTGACTAGTGAGCGCGATAGCTTGAAACAACAAGTGGTTGACCGTGATGGTCAATTAGATGATTTGCGCAAGAATGCGGGTGAAAATGATGATCTAAAGGCTACCATTAAGCAGCTTCAAGACGACAATAAGGCAGCTGAAGCTAAGTATAAAAATGATCTTGCGGCTAAAGAAAAAGGCTTCAAGATTGAAAGTGCTTTGCGAGACGCGAAGGCTAAGAACGTTAAAGCTGTCATTTCTTTGCTTGATACTGAACAAGTCAGTGTTGGTAAAGACGGTACACTTGAAGGTTTAACTGATCAACTTGATGCCCTGAAACAGTCTGATGGCTATTTGTTTGAGCAAACGGAGCAACAAGGTCGAATTAATATTGGCGGTAAATTTGGTAATGACGACACTCCTCAGGTTAAAGATGATGTCGCTTCTCGAATTGCTGAACGTTTTGCAAAGGCAGAATAAAGAAAGAGGGAATAATTAATGACAATTGCAATGGACCAAAAAGATCTGAACACGATTGATGAAGAATTCGCGGTTGATTCTAAGATTTGGCAGCCATTGACTGGTGGCGCTAAATCAATTACGGCGGCAGATTTTACCGGTGTTCATACGGTACGTGTTAACAAGATGTCGGGCTTTGTAGAAGCGGAAGCTTATCACCGTAATGGCGACAATACACGGCACAATGTTAACGTTGAAAAAGAATCGTTTGAATTGACGCAAGAAGACTGGATTGGTTATGACCTGGATCGTCTTGATATGGACGAAAATGGGGCTTACCAAGTAGCGAACGTTGTTCGCGAACACCAGCGCTTGATTACGGTGCCGCACCGAGACAAGTTTGCCGCACAGAAGCTGTATGACACGGCTAAAAATGGCGGGAAGCTGGTTACTGATGCTATCGACAGCAAGAATGCATTGGCAGCTTATGATGATCTGGAACAATACATGACTGACAATGAAATTCCTGGTGGTTATGTAATCTTTGCGTCGTCTAATTTCTACCGAGCTTTGAAGAATGCTGACGGTGTCAGCAAAAACTTCTCGACGAACACGCAGCAGATTAATGGTATTGATCGCCGTGTTGGTCAATTAGACGGTGGGGTGCCAATCCTGACGGTTCCTAAGGCGCGTCTGCAAGGTTTGACGATTACTGACAATGTCAACTTTATGGCGGTGCCACTCTATGCAGTAGCACCGATCGTTAAGTATGACACGGTCGACGTGCTGGACGCTTCAACCGATCGTTCTGGTTATCGAACGACGATTAAAGGTTTGTCTTATTACGACATTCTGGTCTTTGACAACGCTAAGAAGTCAATTTATGTAGCAGCTTCCCCAAAATCCTAACCCCACAATCTAGTGGGGAGTTTGACCCGAATGGAAGTGTAAAACCAACCAATGCGCAAACAGTTGATCAGATCAAGGCCTACCTAGATGCACATCATATTAGCTATACAGCTAATATGGCTAAGGCTGATCTGCTTAATTTGGTTTAGAGGTGATTACATGCGGCCGCAATTGACTTATGCCGAATATCAGGATCTTGGTTATTCTGATGTGACCACTGAGGATTTTGCTAAGTTGGAACATCAAGCACAGCGTGCCATTTCAGCCCTAACGGGTTATTACTATGATGATCATGAAATTACTGAAGATAAATCGGCGAGACGGGTAGATTCGTATAAAGCTGCAATCTGCGAGCAAGTCGATTACATTTCGGCAACTGGTAACGATTCATCATATGCTAATGGTGATGATTTTAAGGTGATTTCGATTGGTAGATTGTCAATGACGCCTCAAACACACGTTAGCGATAAGCTGGTCAATGGAGTATGCTATGAGGCTTATTCTTTGCTAGCACATGCGGGTTTGCTATATCGCGGGAGAGGAAGTGAAGGTCATGTTGCCTCGTATTCCTAAAAAAATGTGTGGCCATACGATTACACTGCTAATTCCGAACGGCAAGCGAGATGCCTATCGTCGCCAGACTACAACACAACAGGTTATCAATCATGCATTGGTTCAACCGCAAACGATTTATACCGGTTCAAATAACGATCGAACGATCACGGCTAACGCGGTCGTTTTTTTATTTGCGAAAGTTACTGAGCCGCTGCCAGAGCTAACACCTGATTGTGTAGGCTGGCATTTATTGTTTGAGGGACGCGACTATACGATTACAAAGATCGTTGACAATCGCGAACCATTCAGCAACGAAGTATATTCCTACGAATTGGAGGTGCTCTAATGGTTAAAGTTAACGTCAAATTAAATTTAGATAAGCGTTTTTCACAAGCAAAGCTTGATAAGGCGCGTTATGTCATGGCTAATCAGATGATGTCAGACATGGACCAATTCGTACCGTTTAAAAATGGCAAATTAAGTCAATCTGCACATATTAATGCGAACGGTTCTGAAATTACGTATACGACGCCATATGCTCGAGCTCAATTTTACGGGATTGTTAATGGATCACCGGTCCGCAACTATACTCGTACGCCACACCCGCAAGCTTCTAAACGCTGGGACTTAAGAGCTAAGGCTTTGTACTCTCGCAAGTGGGCTAATGTTGCTAAAAAGAGTCTGATGGAGGGCTGAGATGGATTTAACAGAACGCTTAGTTGAAAAAATTAATTCGCTTGATCTGCCAGTAACCATATATTCCGCAGCCTTAACTGGCAAAGAAGATCCAGAAATTGGTTTGCTAGTTTTACCGAACTCGCAAGTAATTTCAGAAGATTTGGTGGGCAATAAAGTTGTTGAGTTCATCTATGAAGTCGTTATGCGCGGTACTGATGAAGCGTTAATTAATAATACGCTTTGGCAGATTGCTAATCTGATTGGTAATGAGGACTTTTATTTAGAAAGCACTGATGGCTCTTTTGTGTTTGATCAAGCGCAAGTAGCGTCATTTCCAACGCTGACAGGTGCTGATTTAAGCAATGCGCTTAATTATATTTTGGACTTTACGGTTCAAGTAGAAACATTTAATTAAATTTAGAAAGGAAGTATTGCAATGGCAGTAAAAACTAGCGGAATTGTGCTTGCTAGTCGGTACAAATATTTTATTGATACGGCTGGCGGTACTGATTTAACTGATCTGACGAATGCTAAATTTGCCCGCTTGGGGGCAGGCTTTACTGGAACGACTTTTTCGGGTAACGAAACAACAATCAACAACACGTATCTAGATGATGAAGGCTTTGGCTCGACGGACGTTGTTGGTAAACGTTTTTCATTTGCCTTTACTGGGGTCAAGATGGCTAACGATCCAGCCCAAGAATATGTAATTGGCTTGCAAAACAAGCTAGGGACGGATCTAGAAACCCGGTTCTTGATTGTTGACCCTGATGGTAATCAGATGATTGGGGTTGCTGCAATTTCTGCTTTGGTACCCAATGGTGGTAACTCAAATGCTGGAGCAACATTAACATTCACGGTTAATATTCAAGGCAAACTGTATAAGCTTAGAACGCCGATTCCGGTAACGGTAGCTGATGAAAACGATACAATTTCACCAAAGATTGGCGGTATTACGCTTAATGCAACCGCATCGACTGGCAACGCCACAACTGGTGTGACGACGCCAGCATCATCTGTACCCACTGGTGAAAATCATTAATTAATACGTATTAAATCGCCTGCGAAATACACAGTACCAGTTGGGGCGGTTAAGTTTTGGAGGAAAATAACATGGCATTAGTTCTTGATCTTAATAAATATAAAGCACCAACGCTGGAAGTTGATTTTGGCTTTAAGACGGTTTCTGCAAGACTTGATGATGTCCTTTCTAAGCATCTGACTAATATCTTAGTGGATTCTCAGCAACGAATTGCAGAAGCAGAGAAGGTTTTTGATGCAGACTTGGCAAAAATGCCGCGTGAAGAGGCTAAGCAAAAGCTGGAAACTGCGTTTAATGATGTTCGTTTCATTTTAGAAAATGTCTTTGATGAAATGTTCAACGAACCTGGGTTAGGTAAAGAACTCTATAAGCGGGTAGGTAATTCAACGACGCAGTTAGCAAATGTTCTTAGCGAAGTAAATGGTGAAGCTGAAAAGCTGCAGAAGCAACGTGAGAATCAAAAGCTGAATCGTTATCAGCGCCGCAAGAAGAAGTGATGTTAAATGCTTTCGCTAACAGAGGAACTAACACAGTCAGTTTCTTATAAAGGCCATGAGTATCCAATTGATCTGGCTTTTGATAATGTGTTGAGGTTCTATCAGCTACTTGATGATACTGATTTTGATGAAGCCGAAAAGATTATTGCAGCATTTCATATTTTCTTTGATGAATCAATTCCGGAAGATCCAGAGTTCTTGATGAACGTCGTTAAGCTGCTTGGCGAATATGTCAGTGCTAGTCCGTATGGGAACGACGTAAAGAATAGTGATAGTACTCAAGTACCGATTAGATATTTCAGCTTTACACAAGACGCACCAGCGATCTACGCCTCGTTTATGGAGCAATACGGAATTGATTTAGTTGAAGAACAAGGCAAACTTCATTGGGATAAATTTAAGGCACTGCTTGACGGTTTGGGTCCCGAAACGCAGTTTCGTCAGATTGTCAGCATTCGACAACGAAAAGCAGACGAACTTGAAGGCGAAGAGCTGGCTCAGTTAATGGAACAGCAGCAGTATTACCGGCTGACAGATGGTGCTTCCGTAGATGCACAAACGCAACGGACTGATGCCATGCTTGACGCTTTATTTGCCGAATAGAAAGGAGGTAGGTTATGGCAGCGGACGGCAAAGTTACGATCGAAGTTGATCTTGCGACTGATAATGTGCAGAGCGATTCAGAAAAGATAAAAGACATTCTTAATGGGATTGGTAAGGCCGATCATAAAATTAAATTTGGTGTTGATGCTGAAACTGCCAAAGCAAAGATTAAGGAAATTTCTGAAGATGTTCGCCATTTGCCAAAGGAAGCGCGTACTGAATTACGGGCGATTGGCAATAAGGCGGGCATTGAAGAATTTGACAAGTTTCTGAAGCTTCTGCCTAAAGAAGAACGAGTCAAACTGTTAACTGATTTTCAAGATAAGGGAATTGTTGATTTTCAGCATGCCTTAAGCCAAATTCCTAAGGAAAAGCGGTCAGATGTAAAACTGAACGATAATGCTTCTGAGCCGATTAAGCGAATTAAAAAAGGGATTGAAGATGTTCCGACGGAACATACAACTAAATTCGAAGCAGATACTTCAAGCGCTGAACAACATATTGGATTGCTTGGTCGGGCGCAATATAACGTGAATAGCAGCTCTAAAAGCATGCTATCGAGCGTTAAAAATATTGTGACAGGGTTAGGCATTTATCAGATAGCTGCTAAAGCATCGGCGGCTGTATCTGAACAGCTTTCAGGTGCGATTAGTCGTTATGATACACTGAATAACTTTCCTAAAGTCATGCAGTCAATGGGAGCTAGCGCTAAAGACTCAAACGCAGCAATTAAGACTTTGTCGAATGGGATTCAAGGTTTGCCAACTTCGCTTGATCAAGTAGCGCAGACTACTCAAGTCTTTATGCCATTATCAGATAATGCAAAAGAAGCAGCTAAAGCTACTCTGGCGTTAAACGATGCATTCTTGGCTTCCAATGCGTCGACAGCTGATGCTTCTCGTGGACTAGAACAATACAAGCAAATGTTGGCTAACGGCAAGGTTGATATGATGGGCTGGCGGTCGATCGAAGAAACTATGCCGGCATCTCTGCAAAAAGTTGCAAAATCTTTCGGGATTGCGAGTGGCTCGACTCAAGAGCTGTATAACAAACTTGATTCTGGCGAAATCTCAATGAAACAATTGAATCAACGTTTCATTGAGTTAGATGGCGGTGCTGATGGATTCCATAAGACAGCATTGAATGCCACTAATGGTATCGGCACCGCAATGGAAAACTTAAAAAACCGTACTAAAATTGCCTTAGAAGCAGTTATCCGCGGTTTTGACGATATGGTTAAAACATTAACGGGTTCAAGTATTGGTGAAAATATTAATAAGCTTTCGTCACACTTTAGTTCTTTTGGGAAGAACGGGGAACAAGCCTTTGAAAGCTTAGGAAAATGGTTAAAGCCATTTATACCAGCATTTGAGACATTAGGAGAGATTGCCAAAACAATCTTTGAAGGCATGGTTGCCCCTATTCAAGATGTTATAAATGCTCTCAAAGGGCTAAAAAACAGTTCAGGTTTTGCTAAGCAGCTTAACAATGCATTGAAGGGAATCGCAAGCCATCAAAAGGCGTTGAAGGCACTTGGACTTGCAATCACTTCAGTCGTTACAGGGTTAATGGCTGCTAAAGGCGCAATAACTGTTGTTAATGCTTTTAAAAAGTCCCTTGCGGGCTTAACAGCAATTAAGAACATCATTACTAGCATTAAGAGTTTGCAAGGAGCACTGGCACTGCTTAAATTTGCTTTTGCAACAAATCCGGTAGGGATTGTAGTAACGGCAGTTGTAGCGTTAGGTGTTGCGTTTGCAACTGCCTATAAGCACTCAAAAACATTCCGTGATGGTGTTAATAAGGCGTTAGCAGCTACAAAAGATTTCTTTATTGGTATTGGCAAATTCTTTACTGGTCAACTAGGCTGGGAGAAAGCCATTGGTAAAGAGATTTCAAAGATTGTTAGCACGATTGGGAAAACGTTTAGCAAGATCGGTAGTATCTTGAAAAAGATAGGTAAAGCTGCAATCATGGCGTTTGTTTATGCTTTAGCATTGCCCGTCGGGATTGGAATTACCATCATGAAACCACTTGTTAAAGGGATTACCTCAGCGATTAGCAAATTGTGGCCGCAGGTTAAAAAGGTTTGGCAAACTGCTTGGAATGGATTAGTTACGATAGCTAGTGCAATTTGGAAGCCAATTGCAAAACCGATTCAAGCGGGTCTTCAGCTGATTCAGTCGCTTTTTTCAGCTGCTTGGAACACAATTAAAAAAATTGTGTCAGCAGGTATGAAAGCTGTTGAGTCGGTAATTTCGCCAATTTTGAAAAGCATATCGAATACTTGGAATACGACCTGGAATGCGATTAGCAGTTTCGTTGGTGATATTTGGAGCGGAATTAGCAAAACCGGCAAGAAAGTTTTTGGTGGTATTCGTGACTGGATGAGTGACATTCTAGACTCAATTAGCAAGAAATGGTCAGACATTTGGAATGGCTTAGCTTCGGCTTTTTCGGGAATCTGGGACGGCATTAAAGGCGTGGCCAAGTCTGGTTGGAATGCGATTATCGGCTTTATCAACACTGGTGTTGACGGAATTAACTCAGTAATTCATTTCTTTGGCGGTAAAAAAGATACGGTGCCAAAGCTTAAAAAGCTGGTACACGGAACGTCAGCTAATGATCGTGATGAGTTAGCATTAGTTAATGATGAAGGTGGAGACACTTATCGTGAAGCGATTGTTCGCACAAATGGCCAAGTTGAAATTCCTAAAGAACGGAATCAGCTAGTCTTCTTGAATCGTGGTGATGAGGTTATTCCGGCCAAGAAGACGGCAGAGCTCTTTGGCCTAAATCGTTACGTAACTGGTAAAAAAGGTTGGCTTTCCGCTGCTTGGGATAATGTTAAAGACTGGGCTGGCGATACCTTTGAGGCTATTGAAGACGCCTTGAAAGACCCGTTGGGTGTTTTGACTGACTTATTCCATAAAGGCAAAAACACCGCAACTGATATTTGGAAAACAGTTGGTGATGGTGCAGCTGATTATCTGCCAAAGACTGGTGTCGAATGGTTTAAAAAAGAGCTGCAAAAGCTTGAAGATGCATTAACGCCGCCTAATCCTAGCGGTTCGGGTGTTGAGCGCTGGCGTCCTTATATTGAGAAAGCCTTTAAGGAATTGCATGTAACAGCTACTGAAGGCAAAATCAATAAGTTGCTTCGCCAAATTCAAACTGAATCTGGCGGTAATCCGACTATTCCACAGCAGATTAGCGACAATAACTCCGCAGCTGGTCATCCAGCACAAGGCCTACTTCAGTTTGTTCCTTCAACATTTAACTCATGGGCTGTAAAAGGCCATCACCAAATTCTAAATGGTTATGATCAGATTCTAGCTGCGATTAACTGTCTGGAACATGGCGGTGAAGGTGGCTGGGGTAACGTCGGTAATGGTCACGGTTGGATGAATGGTGGCTGGGCAGATCGACCAGCTATTTTCGGTGAAGTACAAGGTGAACCAGAACTCGCGATTAATCCGGCTCGTCAAACAGCAGACCATTACATCTTGGAAGCAATTCGGGCACGAGCTGCTAAGTCGCCAAATGGATTTGCGGCGAAGTTAAATCGAATGATCGTCAGTCAGCAGCAGGCCGGGCATCAATTGGTAGCCGCAACGCCTTCAACAATGCCAGCGCCAATGCTGAACAACGGTGTGAATAATGGTGTCAATTTAAGTGGTGACGTTACTATCACATTCCAAGTTGATAGTTCAGAATTAGCACGCCAGACTTATCCAAAGTACAAGATGATGAAGGCACAAGAAATTATTATTCGAAACAACGGTGGTGCAATTCCCGTTGGGAATGCAATGCCGGTAGGAGGTGGATACTAATGGCAACGATTATCATTCAGCGACAGGACGGCACTGAATATGATTTAGACGCGTTGGGCTTTCGGGTCAAAAGCTTTAGTGTACCACTGAATAATAATTCTTATAATTATCAGCAAGTTGGCAAATATGGTTCAATGATGACCACTTTTGCCAGTCAGTATCTGGTTATTCCATTAACGATTGTGATTACAGCGGTCGACATGGCCGACTACAATCTGCAACTGCTGGAATTAAGGCGTATTTTTCGCTCAGATGAGGATTTTTATGTAATTAATGCGATTACTCCATTCATGCGCTGGAAGGTTCGTGCTGAAGCAGTTACGCCAACTCAGCAAAGCAATTTTTGGCAATCAGCAGATGTTGCAATCAATCTTGACTGCGCAGATGGCTATGCCGAATCAGTTGCGACCACGCTTAATTGGAATGCTGAAGAATGGGGATTCGGTCTTAACATACCCAAGGACGAAATCAGCTACGAATTTACACAAAGTGATTTTTCATTTTGGAATCTGGGATTAATACCGCTACTAGCTGATGAGCGACCAGCTAAGATGATTTTTCAAGGTAATGCGCCGAATGGCTTTACGATAACTAATAACACCACGCAGCAATCAATTCAGATTAAGCGTGGTGTTTCTAGTTCCGATAAAGTAATCATTGATGGTGTTATGCCGTTGATTAATGGTCAGCAGGCCTATAACGATTGTGATCATGGCTATTTGGATTTTGTGACTGGTGAAAACAAGTTGCATGTTGATGGTGCTAGCAATTTTAGGCTTAAGTTTGAGACCAGGTTTTACTACTAAGGAGGTGATTAAGTGATCAAAATTGCAGTTCAAGGCTATGATGGCAATGAATCGGTGATTCTTGCCTATAACGTCAGTGTTACGAAAACAATTAACAGTTTTCCGACATTGACGTTTTCTTTTGATGCCACTGGTCAAAATAAGATCGCTGAAAACCTTTTAGGGCCACGAGCGTTATTTACGCTTGCAGACGGTCAGCAGTACCGCTTGACGATTTCAAACCCAGTACCAAATTTCAACTACCGAACCTATACGATTACGGCCACGCACATTAGCCATGATCTGCACGATAATTATGTCCGCAATACATTGGCCGGTGTTCAGTCAATTAATAGCTGCATGGATTTAGCAATCCAAGGAACGGCGCTGTCGTATCAAATCGACGGGAATTTTAATCCTCATGATTTTGGTGAGAATACGATTGGCGCTGGGCATGGTGATGACATTTTATCAGCGGTTGCGCAGGCTTGGGCTTGTGAGTACTGGTTTGATAATCGAACGATTCACATTGCTAAAACGATTGGCACTAAAGACTCATTCTTATTTGTAGATCGAGTCAATGCTAACTATATTTCATGGACTGAAGATTATTCATCATTTGCAACAGCAATTCATGGCTTTGGCAAGCAGTTAGAGCAATCTTCAGACCAGGATTCTAGCAATCAAAATGTTCAGTATAGCTGCGAGGCGGACTATTATAGTCCGCTAGCCGGCAAGTCAGGGATTGGTGCTATTTGGCAAGATGCTTATACCAGTGACACGATTACTGATAGTAATGCATTACAGGCAGCCTTAAAAAGCTCGCTGCATGATTATCCTGATGTGCAGTACTCGATGAGCTGGGTAACATTTGCGGATAACAGCCAAATCAAAAACAATATTGAGATTGGTAATACTGGCTGGTTACGTGATCGCTATGGTCTTGATGTCAATGTCAAGATTCAAAGCTACACGCACTATCTAGACAAACAGTCAGGCAATAGCGACACAATTACGTTTGGCAATAAGATTTTCGATGCTTCAGAATACGAATCGCGGCAAAGAAAAGCTCAAGATCAAGCCAAAATGATTGCCAACCTGCAGTGGAAAATCAACACTGCAAAAAGTGTAGGCAATGCATGGACAGAAAGCGAGGTGCAGGAATTTGACAGCAGCAAGCGTAACTGATCCAAACGGTGAGTATCCAATTAGGGCAGGAGCATTCGTTGGCTTTGACTACAGCACCACTGCTTTACGCGGTGGAGTAATGCTAGTAGCCTCGCCTAACGGCAAGGATAAGATTCCGAAGCTGGGGCCTGATGGCCTGTTTATGTTCAGCATTGCTGACGGTGATAATATGTGGCTGCTGCTTAAAGACAAGGTGCAGTCGGTATTGGGTAAGGTCACTTGGGATTCAATCACCGGGAAGCCTGACGTTGCGACTAAAGCAGATGTGGCCACAGTGGCGGAAGTTGCTAATAATGCTTTGAACAAGGCTAATAGCAATGAAGCTGTTTTAGCCGGCAAAGCCAATAAAACCGATCTGACCTGGGATAATGTTTCCGGCAAGCCGATTGACTTAGCTACTGTGGAGAATGTAGCTGAGGCTCAAAACACTGCTGACAGCGCGCTGAGCAAGGCCAACAGCAATGCCACCGCGTTGAACAGCAAGGTCAACAAATCCGACCTGACGTGGGCTAACATTGCTGGGAAGCCAAGCATACCTGATGCCGATGATACGACAACCGTATCAAGCGGAGACCTTAATAGCTACACGACTACAGGCAAATACTACATGCCTAACTCGTTGTCTAACTACACTAATCATCCGACCACCGGTACTGATATGGGTGATTGGTTCGTGATGAAGGTTGACTCATACCACAATGGCGACATGATTATTCAGACGATCTACCAGATTAACTCTGGTGATGTTTGGATTCGGCAGCACTGGGTCAACAGCTGGAAAGCCTGGCGTCAGGTAACATTCTGGCCAAAGGGAGGATAGCTAATGGATTTAATTAGTTATGTAACCGACAACGTTAAAAAGGTGTATCAGAAAATTGCAGAACTGTATCAGCTGGAAATTGAAGTTGATGCTAATGATGAGCAAACAGTACCAACACTACGTGTTGAGGAATGCCAAACAGATGTCCTCAATCGGCAGGCGCGTCAATGGCTTTTTCGAGTGATGAAGAAAATGGCTGCTGACATTAACGACTTGGTTACACTGTACAACGCTCAAAGTCTGATTGATTGGGACGCAGACGGTCAGCCATTAACACCGCCGTATTACTTAGCAATGCCGAAGTCATTAGCTTTTAACGAGGTTGAGACGGTTTTAGATGATGATTTTAAACGAGCTTTTGAGCTGTTTGCTCGGCTCGAACAATATGCAAATAATATGAGAGGAGACTGATTATGGCAGACACTAATACGCGTGTTGTCCTAGACTTGGTGCGCGATGCACAATCCAATTATGGATCGGTTGTAGACTTGACGCCGTATTTCCAAGGCCGTATTGGCGACAGCCAAGCGCCGATGCCTTTGGCGCTGAAAATGGACGGGCGGCCATTCGACATGACGGGATATGGCTTTCAAGTCGAAGCAACTGACAGTCAGGGCAAGGCATTTGTGATGTCAAACTGCGCAAAGGAAGTTGCACAGTCGGACCGTTTTAAACGAGGCTTTTTCACTGTGATCTGGGCAGCAGAAATGTTTCAAAATCCAGGCGCGATGAAAGGTACTTTTGTTGTAACTAAACCAGAGACTGGCGAGAAGATTTCCACACTAAATTTCAATCTTAATGTGCTTGACCAAGCTGTCAGCCTTAATACGTTGCATGATAGCTACAGCAACCGGCTTGAAGACCTTATCGACGACTTAAAGTCAAAAGCAGATGAGATGATCAAGGGGACATCCATTGCAACTTTGACTGCACAGCTTAAGTCTGCTCAGTCGGCTTTGGAGACTGCAACGAGTTTGATCAACACAAAGGGTATCCCAACAACGGTTGATATGCAGAATTACGTGAAGAGCTATATGGTGGCTCAGAATACTGGCAACGATCTAAACACTTTGACCACGCCTGGTATGAGCTACTATGTGACGACGACTTCTGCCGGCAATCTGCCAAATGGCAAGTTAGGAATGCTTAGCATTCATGGCAATGCATCACACTTGCTACAGGTTTTCACGGACGCTGACCAGAACGCTTTTGTGCGCGGATATGAGAACAATGCTTGGTCTAAGTGGCGTCAAGTAACATTCTGGCCAAAGGAGGCATAAATATGATTACGTTTGTAAATATTTCGGGGGGGGGTAACTTAACCCCTTCTGTTAGCTTAGTTGCCGTCTCGATGAAAGGCGGTGACAATTGATGGTTCAAACAATTAAGAATGGACAAGAGGACTGGCTTAACGCTTTAAACAACGACTTGAGCCAAATTGGTGATTTTACGGAATGGACAACTGCTGGTATCACGGCTTTAAATGGCTTGGGGAAAGCTCAAAACCTTTGTTGGCGAAAAGCAACGCAAACCATCGGAAGTCAAAAACGTGTAGTTATCGAAATTGCTGGCTATGTAACGATTCCAAGTAACATTGCGTCTAACGCTCATTTGGATATCATTCAGTTGGCAAGCAATATTTACCAGCCTATCTCTACTTACTTTGCACAAGTAGGTACAGTAGGAAGTTCTCCGGCATCTGGCCTGGAGTTTAATTCTAGCAACGGTAAAATCAGCATTATTAATGGCTATAGTTTCAGTATCGGTAATTTCGATTCATATATCAGTATGATCATTGCCGCGTAGCTAGTGTGGTCAGTCCTGGAAAGGACAAAAAATGGCTTTAACACAACTAATTCCAACCGAAAATTGGACCAAAATTATCAATGACAACTTTGGTAAGACTGATCTTGCAAATCTAAACTGGCATAAAGTTTCACCTGGCTGCACTTGGTTAAATGGTGCGAGCTCACAGTTTAATGATCTTTTTTATACCCAAATCGGGGATGCTAAACTATGCTTATTTGAAGCCGGATACATTAAGGTGCCTAAACTTAATTCTGAAATTCCTTGTATGAGGGTTGCCGCTGAATATGCTCCTTCACATGTTGTGAGCGGCGCGGCGCAACAAAATGGTTATTTTGCAGAGCGAACTGCAGGCGGGAGTACTGACTTTATCGCTTGGGGTGGAGATAGTATAGGCAATATCGGCAACGGTAATGTTTCAATGGTCTGGATTCACTTTGACTGAAAGGAGTAATGAAATGAACGATACAATTGTGGTCTATGAATTTGACACCAAAGATCGTACGTACCGGTATCTTGATGCGGTGCAGGTTAGTACAGATGCCAAACTCGAAGATAATCAAACGACTGTGGCACCGGCTGACGGGTCACAGTTTTTTAATGGCAAGGAATGGGTAAGCGAGCTGGTCAATGCCTACCACTATGATGACAATGGCTACTTTGACTACTTTACGATCGTGCCAAAGGGCTCAGATTTGAAAGCTAATGAAACGCTTGTCGTGCCATATGACAAAGATGGTCGTGGTATGTACAAGCCTAAATTTGACACTACGCAAAACGTGTGGGTTGAGACGCTGACGCAAGAAGAAATCGATGCGCTCAACAAGCCAGCTACGCCAGAGCCAGATGCGCAGGACCAACTCAACAAGCAGTTGATGGTTCGTATCGCTGCCTTGCAAACAAGTGTAGCCACACAGAGCAAGCTTAATGCCAACTTGATTAAGGAATTAACCGAGATCAAGAAAAAGCAGGCAACTGACACCACTACAACGAACGCTTAGGAGGGATAGATATGGCTAATGATTTTATGTTCGGCATCTACAAGAGCTACTACGAGATGAAGTTGTTTACTAAAGACGATTTGGATTTGTTTGTTGAAGTCGGTGACCTGAGCGCTGATCAAGAGAACCAAATCTTAGGCGTAGCTGCATCATCTGCTACTGCATCTGATTCTGGGTCTACCAATGCTGCTCAATCAGCTAATACGGCTGTCAGTCAAGCTTAAAGGCAGACAAAAAAGCCCACAGCATAATACTGTGAGCTAATAAAAAGGACGCCTATTAAGCGTCCTCAACCGGTTCGGTACGTGAGGAGCTACCTCAGTACCGTTTTGCGCACCGGCCTTCTAATCATCATGCCTATATTATATCACATCCTATTTATGATACAATGTTTATTGCGCACCGAGTGGGTAGCTCCCACTTAAGCCTGTGTGCATTAGGAGGTGACTCCTATGGGACATTGGTTCCTTCTGATCATCATCGTGCCTAGTAAGCACGTTAAAAAATTAATTAAGCGACTGCTCAGGTAGCACACTCGCCAGCGCTCATCGGTTGGGATACTGATAGGGCGCTTTTTGTTTGCGCAGATTTTGATAAGGAAGGAGGCAAATATGTGCATGTTGATTGGGACGAAGTAGCAAGTGTTTGTGGTGTAATTTCTGGAGTGATTGCCTTACTGGTTTGGGTTACTAAAACAACTTTTAAATCATTTCTGACACCAGTAACTCAAGAAATCCGCCGATTAACAGATAGTATGGGGATTTTAAATAATACTATCAATAAGCAGACGGATCGTCAGGAAGAGTTTAATCGTCGCCTAGAAAAACATTCAGAAGAATTAATTTCTCACGATGAAAGAATTAAGCATCTGGAGGATGGTACAAGATGAAAGAAATTAACAATATTGTAGAATGGTTGATCCAGTCGGGAGCGCTCGTTGCGCTCTTTTCTTTTGCCTGGAAATATGTTAAGCCGTGGCTAGATGCTAAGCAGACCCACGCCCAAACTGAGCAGGCTAAAGTAGCTTGGGGGTTGCTAGAACAAGTAGCTGACACTTCAGTTGCAGCGTTGGTTAGTCAGAATATGACTGGCAAGGATAAGTTTAACTTGGCAGTTAAGAATGTTCAGCAAGCAATGCAAAGCAATGGGTTTGAAGTTAATCAAGCGGCAGCAGAAAATGCGGTGCAATCTGCTTATGAACAGAGTTCACTGACGCCAACGGTTGTACCAGGCAATGATATTAAACCAGCACAAGGCTCAGTAGCGGCAATTAATCCTAAGGGGGTAAAGTAATGCGTAATTTGTTCATTGATGTTTCTAGCTATCAAGAAGACAGTGTTGAGTACTTCCAACGCGCTAAGGACCAAGGAGTTATGGGGGTCGTTGTTAAGCTGACCGAAGGTTCAGAAGACGGTTCTGCTTATGTAAATCCTCGTGCTGCAGCACAGATTCGCAATTCGCTTGCAGTAGGATTGCGGGTTAGCTGTTACCACTTTGCGCGTTATACGAGTAATGCAGATGCTCAAAACGAAGCGCGATTCTTCGTTAAAATTGCTAAGCAGTACGGTATGACAAGCGATACGCTGATGATTGATGATGCCGAAGTGCATTCGGCAGCAGACTACAATTCAGCAACCGCAGCCTTTTTGAATGAAGTTAAGGCATTGGGCTATGCTAGCGTTGGTCTGTACTCAATGAAGTCATTCTTTACTGGTGGCATTCTGAATAGTCATGGTTTTGGCGACGCTAAGATTTGGGAAGCCGGTTATGGTATTACCGATTTGGGTATCGATAACGCCGCTGCTTGGCAATGGACTGACAATGGTCTCGGCATGAGTATTGATACATCGTATGACTTTGATGGCGCCTTTACGATTGCTAGTTCAAGCACTGGCTCAGTGCCAGAAGTATCAATTCCAGCACCACAACCAGTAGAACATGTTGGTCACCCAGCTACTGGTACTTATACGGTTCAGCCAGGCGATACTTTATCGGCGATTGCGGCTAAGTATGGCACAACGTACCAGATTTTGGCAGCAGTCAATGGTATTGGTGATCCTAACCAGATCTGGCCGGGTCAAGTGCTTAAAGTCACTGGTACAGCTAGCCAAGAATCAACGTATTATGTTCAAGCAGGAGATACACTGTCCGCAATCGCAAATAAGTTTGGGACAACTGTTTCAAACCTGGTCAGCCTTAACCACATCAGTAATCCGAATGTCATCTACGTTGGTCAAAAGATTTATGTTGGTGAGGCTACGCAAGGACAATCCAATGCCTACACGGTCCATGCTGGCGATACGTTGTCTAGTATTGCGGCTAAGTTTGGAACTACTTGGAAAACACTGGCACAGAAAAACAGTATTGCAGATCCAAATGTAATTTATGTTGGCCAAACACTACAAATTTAGTGTTGACAATTCAAGCAAATATTGTATAATAGCCTTGCGAATTATATGGATCTAGTTGATCCAAAACTTTCTACATCTAACTCTAAAGCCTTCCTATCAGATTTGCTAGGAAGGCTTTTTTATTACCCATAAATAATTTTAGAGAGCTTGATTGAAATGATAATTGTCTTGGGAATTGCTGCGTTGACGATGCTGATTGGCTGGCCCTCAATGCAGCGAACCATTCAGAAAAACGAAGAGCGTCAGTTTTGGCAGACCTTTCGTCAAGCATGGCAGGCAGCTCAGGTACGATCAAAGACCAGTAACGAGTCAACCCATGTTTTTTACCTAAAGAGCCACAGTCAGGTTGTCTTTTCCTGGGCAAGCGGCACCGAGCATATAAATGTGCCAAGTACGTTGTCGGTCAGACGGTTCAATGATATCGAGATGAAAAAAACGGGCTATGTCAGTCCACAGACAGAGGAGTTTGTTTCAACCTTGGACAATACGGATTATCAAATCAGAATTCAGTTGGCATGGGGGAGTTATCATGTACATGCAACGCAAAAAAAGGCATCGGGCAGTCATGCTGGGTGAGAGTGTAACGGCATTGGCGATTGCCGCGCTCAGTATCGTTTGTTTAATGACTGGCCTAAATGAATTGAATCATCAAAGAAAACTGGCTGATGAACAGCTGGCAGCAAGTCGACTGGCTAAAGAGGCCAGTGATGCTCTCAAAAGCCACCAAGGCCGCGTCAGGATCGTTCGAGCTCAGCTAGTGGCAACCGCTGATCATAGTAGGGTAGTCGTTGAACGATCGGGAAAGTGCATTCTAAAACTGGAAAGGTGGTAATGGCTTGAGACGATCAGCATTTACGCTGGCAGAAAGCATGATGGCGCTACTGATCAGTATGGTGACAGTTTTGGCGTTGGGGCAGACTATCAAGATTGTTGATCAAGTCAATCAGCGTGCTTTGGATATGCCGACGGATTGGTATTTATTCGTAACCGAGCTGGAATTATCGGATCGGCATTTCAGTCTTTATCGATGTCAGGATGAACAGCATGCGGTGCTGTATGGAGCTGCCACCAAGAAGTATTATGAGCTGACGGCTGAAAATGGTCGAATATTCCTACGGCTGCAGCATGGTGGTGGTTATTTGCCAATGCTTTATCAGGTTCAAGCGGCAACATTTAAACAGCTTGGCAGGCAGCGGTTAGAAATTGAGGTGAAAAGAAGCAATGGATATCGGCAAACAGCGGTTATCTGTCTGGCACCGTCGCAAAAGCAGTACGCTGCTGGCGGCGATGATCATGCTGAGTATTACGACAGCAGCCGTTTTGGCTCAGTATCGATATCAGGCTGGCCAAGCAAAACTGATTCATCGTCTTAGCGACCAATTCATTGCACAGACAATGCTAAATTTGACTGATGGCAAAGATAATGCGGACTTTAATAAAGGAATCGTCAAGCACGAGGACAGGCTGACAATCGTCTGTCTCAATGACGGATCATCTTTTAAGTTTCAAGAAGACGAGGCGCTTCCTTGAATTTGTCGGTAAAAATAGGTAAACTAATTTCGTACGACGAATGAGGATGGGAGTGACCAAAACTGGCAACACCAGAACAACTATTTGTACCATTTGATCGCGCAACGGAACTGTTACAGGCAGATTTGAACAGCTCTTATCTTGATGCATTTCTCGAAAATGCTGAAAATCTGGTTGATAATGGCGAGGTTCGTGTCGAGGATGGTTTGCCTAAGCCAGAGACGGTTGCTGAGTTAAACAAGCTATATCAGCAGCTGGATCTTTTGCATACCGACCGCGAGACAGTACGACGTCTTCTACAGCTGGATCTGTTAAAAGTGATTCGTAAGGATGCGATTCAAGCCAATCATCAAATGACGCCCGATACTTTGGGAATCATGATGGCCTATTTGATTGAAAAAATCATTGATCGCAATCATCCATATACGATTTTTGATCCGGCAGTAGGCACGGCTAATCTGCTAACAACGGTCATGAACCACCTGCAAGAGGCCATTGATCAGCCAGTACAGGGATACGGGATCGATAATGATGATGAGCTGCTGGCAGTTGCCAGCGTCAGCGTCTCATTACAAAGAGAGCCGGTTGAGCTGTTTCACCAAGATGCCATTGAGCCTTTGACGATTCCGCAAAGTGATTTGGCGGTTTCAGATCTGCCAGTTGGATACTACCCGCTTGATGAAAATACAAAAAATTATCAGACCCGTGCTGAAAAAGGACATTCATACGTTCATCATCTGTTGATCGAACAATCAATGAATTACCTTAAACCAGGCGGCTTTGGCGTATTTTTGGTACCGTCGAATCTCTTCCAGACTGAAGAGACGATGGGCTTTGTTAAGTGGATCCACTCGGTAGCGCATTTCCAAGGATTGATCAATCTGCCAGCTGATCTTTTTAAGAATCAAGCTGCTCAAAAATCGATTCTTCTTTTGCAGCGTCAAGGTGGTGGCAGTCATCAAGCCAAACAGGTTTTGTTGGGCAGTTTTCCGTCAGTCAAGAAGCGTGCTGAATTTGTAGCCTTTATGAATCAGATTGATGCATGGGTTGCTGCAAATCTTAAAAGTTGAGAGTTAGTAAAAGGAGAGATTACGCCAATGTCAAAAACGATTGCTGTTAATGCCGGCAGTTCGACCGTCAAGTTCAAGCTGTTTGACATGCCAAGCGAAGAAGTAGTAGCAGAAGGTCAGATTGAACGTATCGGTCTGGAAGTTGGCCATGCCGAAATCAAGTATGGTGACGGTCAAAAGCTGAAAGAAGATAAGCCATTTGCTGACCACGAAGCCGCAGTTCAATATCTGCTCAAGCAGCTGCTGGATTTGAAGATCGTTGCCAGCTATGATGAAATTACGGCTGTTGGTCACCGGATTGTTGCTGGTGGTGAATACTTTAAGGATTCGGTTGTCATCGATGAAGACGTTATGAATAAGATCGATGCGCTGGCTGAATATGCACCATTGCATGACCCAGCTGAATTACAAGGTATTAAGGCTTTTAAGGAAGTCTTGCCGGATGCATTTGCAGTTGCCGTTTTTGACACTGCTTTTCATGCCAATATGCCAAAAATGAATGCCCTTTATAGTGTTCCTTATGAATGGTACGAGAAGTACGGTGCCCGCAAGTATGGTGCTCATGGTACCAGTCACCGTTACGTAGCGGCCCGGGCAGCTGAAATGCTTGGTCGACCATTGGAAGAACTAAAGCTGATTACCTGCCACATTGGTGCTGGGGCTTCGATTACTGCTATTAAGGGTGGCAAGTCCTTTGACACTTCAATGGGCTTTTCGCCATTAGCCGGGGTTACGATGGCTACTCGCTCTGGGGATGTTGATCCATCGCTGGTTGCTTTCGTCCAAAAGAAGCTGGGCGTTTCTAGCGATGAAATGGTTGACATGCTTAACCATAAATCCGGTCTGCTGGGGATTTCTGGAGTTTCCAGTGACATGCGCGATGTTGAAAAGGCCAAAAACGAAGGCAACGAGCGCGCACAGTTGGCTTGGGATATCTATGTCAACCGGATCGTTCGCTACATCGGCGCCTACATTGCTGAACTGGGTGGAGCAGATGCCATTGTCTTTACTGCGGGCGTTGGTGAAAACAGCATCACCGTTCGCCAGGCCGTAGCTGATAAGCTGGGCTACTTTGGTATTGCAATTGACCCAGAAAAGAACAACATTCGTGGCGTAGAGCGTGATCTGTCGACTGATGATGCTAAGATTAAGACGCTGCTGATTCCAACTAACGAAGAATTAATGATCGTTCATGATATCGAACGACTTAAAAAAACCAGCAAGTAGTTGCTGTTAAAATTAAAATGGGACGCTGGTGAGCGTCCCATTTTTGTGTTTAGGAGTGATAATGATGCGTTTTGTGACTTCTGATACCCATTTTTTGGATCAGCATCTGTTAGGAGTTGACGATTTTGCGCCACGGCCTTTTGCTGATACCGAACAGATGGATGAGCAGATTATTGAACACTGGAATGCTAAGGTTGCCGAAAATGACATTGTATATCATTTAGGCGATATTGCCGTATATTTTGCCAAGCCAGCCAAGCGAGCCGATGAAGCGATTTTTGAGATTTTAAATGCGCTGCATGGTCACCTGGTGCTGATCAAAGGCAACCATGATCGCAGAGAACTGTTTAAATATCTGGCTGCTCATAATTATGACTTAAATGGTCAGCCTAAATTCAGTTTTCATGATGTTGGGGCTTTGATTAAGTATAATCATTGTCAGTACTATCTGACGCATTATCCAATGATGCTAGGGATTGCACCTCGGATTATAAATCTGCATGGTCATATTCATCACTATGCCGTTCCAGTAAAAGAAAACGTTAATGTCGGGATTGATTCCCCAGAACTGGAATATCTAAAAAAACGGCCGGCATTTGGCGAGCCCTTGACACTGGCAGAAGTTGAGACGATTGCCCGGATAAAGGCAGAAAAGCTGACTCGACATTAGATCATAGCAGTGAGTATAATGGTTTGGATATTTATTAAACAAGAAAGGAGTGGCTGATATCAATCGCAGTAAAGTTGAAGAATACATTGAACGTCGCCAGATGCAGCGGCAAGGCGTTTTTCGGATTCTGCAGCAAGATCAGCAGCATTTTTTGATCAACAATCATCCTTACACGCTGGTTGCTGACTACAAAAACGCTTTTAATTCTGAGGCACTTGCTGATCGTTTTAGTTCCATTCTGGGTAAGTATGACTATATAGTTGGTGATTGGGGATATGGACAGCTGCGGTTGCGTGGCTTCTATGGCCCTGATAATCCACAGTATAATCCTGAGCAGGGGATGCAGACGATTCAAGACTATCTGTATGAAGACTGCAACTTTGGCTGTGCCTATTTCATCATCCATAATCAAGAGGTGCAGCTGCCAAGAAAGAATCGGCGGTCTGGCAGACGGTTTTCAAATCGGCGCAAAGTTTCTGGGAACAGTAAAAAACATCAGTCGAGCGCAGCTGTCAAAGAGGTTCGACAATCGCTCAAGCAGCCGCCTTTAAAAGAACGTAAGAACCAGGAAGTGCGTCGCGTAAAAACCGGTAAGCATCGTCAAAGACTGATAGTAAAAAATAAGAATAATAAGCGAGAGAAAGCATGAAACAATATCAAGGCTATTTTATCGATTTAGATGGTACGGTCTATCGCGGTAAGGAAAGAATCCCAGCTGCTGCACGTTTTATCAAGCGCTTGCAGGAGCATCAGCGAGAGATTCTGTTTGTTACCAACAATAGTACCCGCAGTCCAAAAGAAGTTGCTGCCAATCTAAGAACAAATCATGATATTAACGTAACGGCGGCTAATGTATATACCTCTGCAATGGCAACCGCTGATTATTTGGTACAGCATGCTGGCCAAAAGCGCCGAGTGTACGTAATCGGGGAACGAGGACTAAAAGATGCTTTGTTAAATAAGGGCATGCAATTGACTGATCAAGATCCTGACTATGTCGTTGTTGGCTTGGATCGTAACGTGACTTATGAGCAGTTTAAGATTGCAACGCTTTGTATTCGAGCTGGTGCTGTTTTTATCGGTACGAATGGCGATACCAATCTGCCAAGCGAAGAAGGGATGATTCCGAGTGCTGGTGCTTTGGTTGAACTGGTTCGCTATGCTACACAGCAAGAACCAATCATGATCGGCAAGCCGCAAAAAACCATTGTTGAGATGGCTTTAAAGGCTAGTGGACTGAAAAAATCAGAGGTGCTGATGGTCGGTGATAACTATCAGACCGATGTCCAAGCCGGTATTAATACTGGAGTTGACACGCTCCTTGTCTATACCGGTCTTTCAAAGCCAGCCGATATTGAACATGTGGAAATTAAACCAACTTATACGGTGAAGACGCTTGATGAATGGAACGTTTAGAAAACAAATAGTTGAAGCCATTGGGACAATCCTTGCGTTGCTGTTGATAACTGTCGCGGCGGCTGGGCTTGCCCTTTTTTTAGTCTTGATGATCTCGCCGTTGATTTTAAGGATTCCATCGCACTTTTTGAATCTTTCAAATGCAGTGGTTTTAAAAGATTATCGTCATTTATTAATGTATCTTGTTCAGCCTTGGCCACAGCCGCCTTTGCACTTAGCCGGGATTCCAATGACTGAAGGTGCCGTTGAGCATTTTAGCGATGTCAGACATTTGATCATAACGGCACTTGCTATAACTGGATTGGCATTGTTTGGCGCATATGGAATCATACAGTATGAAAAAAAGACCTGGCAGCTTTGGAAACTGTCAGGTCCATTGAAGAATCTATTGGCATTGTTGATAGTCGTCGGGATGATGATTATCGTAGATTTTGATGACTTTTTTATCAAATTCCATTATCTAGCTTTTTCTAATATGAATTGGGTGTTTTCACCGACCAGCAATCCAATTATTAATTTGTTTCCCGATGATTTTTTCGCGATGCTGTTTGGAATCTGGTGGCTATTCACCATCCTGCTCTTGAGTTTGATTCAATGGCGAATCAACCGTTACTTGAGCAGACTTATTTGAGAGCTTTGATTTAATAAAGCTGATTACGGCAGGCATCAGGGTAACCACGATGATTGCCAGAATGATTGCCGAGAAATGGGCCTGGACAAAAGGCAGATTACCAAAGAAATAGCCGCACGAGCAACAGATGGCAACCCAGCTTACACATCCAACGATACTGTAGAGGATAAAACGCCGATATGGGAAACCGGATCCAGCTGCAGCAAAAGGAGCAAAAGTACGAATGATTGGCATATATCGAGCCAGGATGATCGCAGGAGCACCATGTTTTTCAAAGAATGCTTCTGCTTTTTCAAGACTCTGTTTATCGATCAATTTTCCGAACCATGAGTGATTTGATAGGCTCTTGCCGATTTTTTGACCGATCAGGAAGTTAATTGAATCGCCTAAAAGACATGAAATTAAGAAGCCAAATGCAAAAATCCAGATATTTAAGTGGTAGCTTGCGTTGGCAGCTAGTGCACTGGCGGCAAATAGTAGCGAGTCACCAGGCAGAAATGGCAAAATTACCGCACCGGTTTCAATAAAAATAATCAGAAACAGGATTAGGTAGCTGGCATCGCCAAATTGATTAACAATCTGAATCAGATGGGTGTCAATGTGAAGGATAAAATCGATTAAAGTCGACATATAAAACTCCTTTTATTTTTCTTATATTCAATTATCGCTAAGATTTTAACAGCAATTAGGGCCTTTTTGAAGAATAATCGTCAAATTAAACAAAAACGTAAACAATTTTAAATCATTCAGTAAAGTCCCTTTTCATAACATAGACAATAGTACTTATTTTGGATCATATCGATCGTAATTTGAGAATTATTTTATAGTATTGGAGCTTTAAAGTTTGTGTTTTGAAAAAACGTTTAAAAAATATGGAAATAGCGTTGACGAAAGCTCAGAATATCGGTATAGTAGTTATCGTTGTCGATGAGGCAGACGCTGATGACAATCGGATTTGCTTCTAACAGTTATTAACGACTTTAAAAATGTTGTTGACAGCTACATGACTTCATGATATATTATTCTAGTCGCTTGTTTAAAACGTTTGAAAAAAGAATTGAAAAAGTTCTTGACAAACAACTAACAAGTGTTAAAATAATAAATGTTGTAACTGATCGATTGAATCGGTTACATGGTAGACCTTTGAAAACTGAATACAGTTTCGACGAACACAAATGTGCAGGGTCATCAATCATTACGATTGATGCAAAAACATTTGCGAAGTCAATTCGCTTAATTTAAATTTGAGCTTTTCAAGTTCTTATATTTTATATGAGAGTTTGATCCTGGCTCAGGATGAACGCCGGCGGTGTGCCTAATACATGCAAGTCGAACGCGTTGGTCCAACTGATTGGACGTGCTTGCACGAACTTGACGTTGGTTTACCAGCGAGTGGCGGACGGGTGAGTAACACGTAGGTAACCTGCCCCAAAGCGGGGGATAACATTTGGAAACAGATGCTAATACCGCATAACAATTTGAATCGCATGATTCAAATTTAAAAGATGGCTTCGGCTATCACTTTGGGATGGACCTGCGGCGCATTAGCTTGTTGGTAGGGTAACGGCCTACCAAGGCTGTGATGCGTAGCCGAGTTGAGAGACTGATCGGCCACAATGGAACTGAGACACGGTCCATACTCCTACGGGAGGCAGCAGTAGGGAATCTTCCACAATGGGCGCAAGCCTG